>Ga0137368_10004584_pt1 | contig 14721 bp, 17 predicted proteins | sample SagtaG_13_FD_104917 | JGI IMG/M metagenome (GOLD analysis project Ga0137368, IMG submission 104917) | Vadose zone soil microbial communities from Sagehorn Ranch, Mendocino, California, USA - Sage1_L_100_16 metaG | ecosystem: Environmental > Terrestrial > Soil > Vadose zone | place: USA...
ACGATGCTGGTGGGCTTTCCAAGCCGGCTTGTCACGGTAGCGATGATTGCCAATATCCTGTTTCACGTCAAGAACCTTTCTGGCGGGCTCTCGGCAATCATTGTCGTCGCCGGGCTGAGCGCGAGACTGCTTCAGCGTACGCGCAGCTTACGCGCAGGCTAATCGGTATCGGCTACGCGCGCGGTTTGAAGAGCGCGAGTATCGTGCCGCTGGGCCGTTCCGTCTTTGAAGAGGAGCCAGAAAGCACGTGACAGGTTACCAATCATCGAAGGGATGGCGACGAGCAGTAAGAATACCGTCGCAGTGAGATCGCCTTGCAGCAGCGCCAGACGCCCTAAAGTGCCGAGGCCATTGCCGATTCCATAACGATTTCCCCGCATCCGGAAGAGCGCCAAACTCTCCGTGGCGACAGGCGCTGCCCGCGCAACCTCCCCCTGGTCAATCAGGTTCACTGCATACAGATCGAGCGCCGAGGCCAGTGCAAACGTCGCCGACTCAATGGGTGGAACGTGCCAGTGCACACGGCTTTCGGCCAGGCAATCCCGGCGCTGTGTCGGCTTCCAGGGAAGGCACCCGGGCCGCTTCTACCCCGCTGGAATACGTGCCATCAAATATCATCCTGACGCCTGCACCAATGCGATTTCGATTGGGTGTCCCGTTGCATCAAATCGCTGAATATCAGCCACTAAGTCGTCGTCTGGCTGCCCGTAACGATCGATCAACTCCTGCGCACCCGCATAGTTGCCGTCGCCTTGATAGCGCAATAGCCGTTCGGCAAGCACGGATATTGCTGCCTGCATGCGATCTATTTCCACTCGGTATGTTTTCATGCCGGCGTCCCTGGAATACGCCCCCATCTCTTTGAAGACGTTGAGCTGCACGAGGGCTTGGCGACTATCCCACAGACGCAACAGATGGGCCAGCGCACTGACATAGACCGCGTGAAGCTCGGCATCGCTCACGTCCCCAGTTTGCTTCAGATCGGTTATCATAGCCAAACTCAATAGGTTTGCTTTGGTCTCTTCGATCATATGGTCGAGGTCTTTGAGCGCATCCCTGACCGAGCCTTTGCCCGTGATTGTGCGCCTGATACCCAGACCATGTGCGATCTCGTGAAACATTACGAAGGTAAAATAGGCCTCGAACGTAACGAACGGGCGCTGATCGCTCGCAATCAGCAGGTCTGCTATCGGCACAACGAGCTTCTCAAATTTTGCCTGCATGGCGTTCTTGAGTTGCACCGTTCGGGTACCTCTTTGCAACCGAACCTCATCATCGTCAGGCCAGCTCACGCCAATCGGAATAGAGGCATTGTCATATCCTGCGCAGTACAAAACATCGTAGACATACAGATCGCTGGCTAACCCGGGTTGCTCGGACTTGTAGGCAGCCGGGACTGGCAACTGATCCTGGAAGCGCGACACGAGCTGTGTGTAGCGGCTCAGCCGCTGGCTCCAGTCCTGGTCTTTGATCAGGATGGTGGCCGCATACGCGGCTTTTTGCCCATATAACCGATCGGCTGATGTCTCCATTGGCCCAATCAAAATATCGATGGTGTTATCCTTCATGTCCATCCACGCGAACTCACTTGCGCGATACTCGTCGGTCAGGAGCGCATCGGCGCGCAAGGTAAGAAACGCTTTCAGACTTGCCTGCTCGATCAGCTCGGCTGCCTGTCGCAGTTTGTCGGCTGCGAGTTGAACCTGTGTCAGAAAAAACTGATGGTAGGGAATGGCAACCAACGAACCGTGGGTATCGCGGCGTACCATTGTGTACCTGCTTGTAAGATTGCGATGGATGGCAGCGCTGACTTCGAGTTCCTGCGTGGTCATATCTGGCGGATAGAAGTTTGCGCCAAGCGGCTTCGCGCCAACGCTGGCGATAAAGGGTTCATTCTCACGAAGCGCATCCCAAGGCCCATAGTTGAGCTGGATGTAGTGTCGCACGTGAGGGTCTGTCGTCGCGGCCAGCAGGGGCACCTGGTCACCATAGATCTGGATCCAGAAGGCATCGTCCATCGCGCGTGCAGCTTCGATCAGCAGCGGGATGATGGCGCGCTCGCGATCATTGAGCGGGCTGAAATCGACCGTCAAGTGTACGCGAGCATACTGGGCAAGTCGTTCCTCAATATGCATTATCGACCTCCAAGTTGAACAACAAATATAGGCATCTTGTGTTCGTTGAGGTTGATGCCGTGAGCGACCCAATGGCTTCGCGATCAGCTGCCGCGAGCGCGCGGCGCCAAAATGCGCCAAAATGACGACGATCCGTGTATCTCCAGAGGGGTACCGAAGTGTAGCGGGATGGCCGTGGGGTTGACTGTACTACCATGCATGTAGTTTTGCAAGGGGCAGCGGCGTATATATCACTTTTAGTATCACCTCGAACGGGTCACGCGCGGTGCGGTCGAAAGGCTATGTATGAGCGTTTTCGCCCCGAACGAGGTACAATGCTAGGACACCAGCATGGACGTCGCAGGCGCAAGCGGAACGAGATGTACGCTGTGTTGTTCGACCGCTCAGGTGGTTGGAAAGGGATGCTCGGCCATCAGCAGCGTCTTTTGACCAACATAAGGAGGAACCAGCAGATGCCGACCAATCTACCCAAACGGCAAGTCCCGAAGCCAACGAGCTCGGTCATACGCTGGCTGCTTGTCTCTGACCCTTCGATCCGCTGGCAGGCGATGCGAGACCTGACCGATGCGCCCGACGAGGCGGTCGCGGCCGAGCGCACGAAGGTCGCGAGGGAGGGCTGGGGCGTCCAATTGCTTGCCAGCCAGGGAGCCGATGGTTACTGGGGCGCCGGCACTTCTAATCCCGAGTGGGTATCCCTGCAGACTCTGCTGTTGTTGCGTGACATGGGGCTGGACCCAACGAGCGAGCAGGCTCGGCGCGCGGTCGCCCGCGTCCGTGACAACGTAACGTGGCAGGGCGTGCTGCCTCAGGACGCCGCCTGGCATGGCAAGCCCCTCTTTGCAGGCGAGGTCGAGCCGTGCATCAACGGACGCGTCGTGGCGGTCGGCTCGTACTTCGGCCAGGACGTGCAGGGCATCGTCGACCGGCTCCTGGGCGAGCAGATGTCCGATGGCGGATGGAACTGCGAACAGGAACGCGGCTCGACCCGTGGGTCCTTCCACACCACGATCTGCGTCCTCGAGGGGCTGCTGGAGCACGAGCGGGTCACGGGCGGCTCGCCAGCAGTGACGGCGGCCCGTGAGCGGGGGCAAGAGTACCTCCTCGAGCGCCGCATGCTTCGCCGCCTCTCGACCGGCGAGGTGATCGACCCAGCCTGGACCCAATTCTCGTTCCCACCCGGCTACCACTACGACGTTCTGCGTGGGCTCGAGTACCAGCGCAGTGCGGGGATCACGCCGGACGCGCGTATGGCCGAGGCGATCGACCTCGTCGCGTCCAAGCGCGACGCGGATGGCCGCTGGCCGCTGGAGAACGTGCATCCCGACCAGTTGGACGCCGAGCCGGGCGCGGCCGAGGGCCGGCCGAGCCGTTGGAACACACTGCGCGCCTTACGAGTGTTGAACTGGTATTCAGCACAAGACTAACACAGATGCCGCTGGACGGGGACACGCAACGACCCGAACTGGCCCATTCAGTGACACTCCCTATACGAAGGTAGTCGCCCAATCCTTCGGTGATGCATCTTCGGTTCCGCATTGTACAGTAAGCGGCGCGCTCGCGGCGCCTGATGCGCACTCCGTCGGACCACACGCTCATGAAGCCGATCTCACTCCTGGCGTGGCTGCGCTCCACGCTGTTGCTGCATGCACATCACGATCGTGCTTGTACGGCGACTCCATCGGGAAGGTTCAGCTTACACCACGTGGAGGGGACAGTTGAATGAGAGAGACGACGTCAATCCCAGCCCACCAGGTATCGCCCTCGCTCCGAGCCCTGTTTGACGTGGGCCAACCGCTTGCCATTCGCTGCTTTGCGGTGTTGGATGGCGCGATTCGCGGGCAGATATGGACGGACGATCTGGCCCACCCCACATGGGGCGCTGTCCAGGAGGCGGCGTTTGGCACCCTGTTTCTGGGCGGACGACCGAGCGCCAGTCTGGTGCACGAGCTTGTTGCGGAACTGCGACAGGAGCGGGATGTCGCGCTCGCGCTCTGGCCGGATCACCCCTACAACCAGTTGCTTCCTCCCACTCCCGATTTCGACGGCTGGGAATTGGAATTCACCGATCGTCCACTCGGAGAAGGCCTGGTTCCTTATCTGGCCGTGCCTGACGGCTGTGAGCTGCGACCGATCGATGCACCTTGGCTTGCGCGCTGTCGATACCGCGACTATTACACGGCCTATTTTGGGAGTGCGGAGCGAACGTTGGCGCAGGGCTTCGGCTTCTGCCTGGTGCAAGAGCAGGAACTGCTGTCGGAAGCGTTCGCCACCGACGCGGCGCTGGGCATGATCGAAATAGGCACAATCACCGGCGAGGCTTATCGTGGGCGAGGGTATGCGGCACTGACCTGTGCCCAGCTCATCCGGGAATGCGAAGCGCGCGGGTATCGCACCTACTGGAACTGCGCCAAAGAGAGCCAGGCCTCGGCTGGCCTGGCGCGCAAACTGGGGTACCAGACCGAACAGGAGTTCCGATACGTCGTCTGGTCTCCCCCTGACCGATAGGATGCTATCGCTGAGTGAGTAAATGTTGAGTCAGGCGCCAGGCGGCCCACCATGACGCTCCAGCCGACCGGCTGAAGCGCTGCCGTTGTGTCAATCCGCTTCGTGCTAACCGTTTTACCGAATTCACTCCGCCGTACGCATCGGCCGGTGGCTGAGCTTTGTCGGTGGGCCGCAGAAAGCCATACCACTGTGATGGACATCGCATCACCGATCAATGAAGATAACGAGGCTGGATCTCGACGAACGCGCGCAGGGAGGCCGGTATGACACACATCGATGTGCGGTTTGGCAACCTCGACGATGTGAACGACGCCGTGTCGGTCTACGAGCGCTCGAACCTCGCTCGTCGTCAGGGCGATTGGCCGTCCCGGCCATCCCGCGTCGCTTAGGTAACGGCAAGCCTCAACGACGCCGCTCTTCACGACGCCACCTCGTGGTTTCTCATCGGTCGCGACGGCGGTGAAGCGGTTGCGATGGCGCTCATCCAACTCTTCCGGGCGAGTGGCGGAAACGGTCAGGTGATTCCGGGCATGTCGTTCCTGAGCCTGATCTACGTTCTTCCCGACCGATTGGGCAAGGGCATCGGCGGGATGATGCTCGATGCCGTCATCGAGGAGGCCAATCGACGCGGCTGCCTTCGAATCTACCTGTGGACACACGAGCGCCAGAACGAGCGCGCTCATCGACTGTACCGAAGCCGCAGCTTCGCCCGGACAGGGCGCACCATGCACGATGACGAATGAGCCAGAATTGATGATACCACGCACCTACCCACATCACGACTTGCCCGGCAAAGCGCCAAGCCTCGGTGCGCCGCGTCATGAACTGGCGAATATAGTGCCCAAAGGATGATTGCTTGAGGCGTTCCAGGTCAGCAAATCGCAAGACAACCGCAGAGCCAAGGATTGCGGGCACCCACGCACCGAGCATCGCGGGACCAAACCTGCGATGCCACATCAAGTAGGTGGAGATGACGGAACCGGTAATATCAGCGGCCAGCTTTACCGGATGAATTTGGTGATAGAGCACTTTTTCAGACAAGTCCATACGCGCTCCCAGTCATATGGTTGGCGGCACAACAAGTGATGCAGCGCCAGTCGCGCCTGCATCCAGGTGATTGAGCAGCGTAGGGATAGCGAAAAAACTCGGCTTCCTGCCGAATGAATGCGCTCCAGAGTGGTACGTCCTGCGCAATCTGACGGCGCATCGCCTCAGGCAGATCGCGATACCCCGCGAACGTCCAGGGAATAGATCGAGACTCTCGGGCGTCATTCTGAATCACTCCAAAAACACGGCGCGTATCTGACGCTTTTAGCTTTTGCTCTTCAACTGGCGCCAACCGCCGGCGCGGTTGTTCGCAATAATGTGCTTGAACATGGCGGTGAGGGCTGGGGCGTTGATCGTTTCGCCTTGACGGACGGCCACCGTGCGGGCAGTCTTGTTATCGTGCCCAGCAGTGATGATGCCTTCGGGATCGGGGACAATCGCGCCGTCGTAGAGAAATATGTTGACGTGATCCTTCGCCACCAGCAGGGCGCAGATGTTGCCTTGAAGCACGAAGTACGGACGATTGGTGCGCTTGATGGTTTCGGTAACGTCTGGGTCGGCGGCGTGGATCAGCTCGCGAACCTCGCGGCAGACGGCCTGCTGCCAAACGGGTAGGGCATCGATGTAGGTGTCAACACGCGGGTCGGCGGTGTATGTCATTGTGATTCCTCCATGGCTTCCTGGCGTTGCGCTCCTTCGATGGGCCGAGCGACCGGAGCGAAACTGTAGTATACAATCACCACTATAAGAACAACCACAAAGATACCATAGCTAACTGCCGGCGCGACAAACCCAAGTAGCATGGCGAGCACGTAGCTCACATTGACAAAGCCATAGAGATAGAAACTCTTGTGGCTCGCCCGGTGGGCAAGGCCGCTCCCCAATTCAGGGTGTGCGCGTAGATACAGCGTGAGCATCACACCAGTTGTATTCGCCACGATCAGATTCAGCCCATAAATCACGATTGGGATTGGCTGCATGGGGTAGCGACCCAAGAGCGCGGTTGGAAATGGCATGAAGCTCACCGCGAGCAGGTACACGAGGTTCAGCCAAATGAGAAAGCCGTTCAGTTTTCCGATCAACTGCAACGACTGATGGTGCGCAAGCCAGTAGACTCCGATGACACCGAAGCTGATTACATAGGCGAAAATGCGTGGGAGCACAGCGACGAGCGATGCGAACAGTTGGCTATAGTCGACGTCCGGAACCCGGATATCGAGAATGAGCAAGGTAATCACAATCGCAAACACGCCATCACTGAAGGCTTCGACCCGATTTTTGCTCATTGGCGTGCTCCTGCGCTTCAGTTGCCGCCGTAGGCGCGGCGCTGGCCGCGCTCATTCCACGATAGCGGTTGCGAAGCCGCCCCAGGCGCGCTTCCCTTCCGTCTCTTGCCCAAGGGTGCGCTGCTCGACGAGTGAAAGTCCGCAAGACCGCAGCAGCTCGGCGAGTCGCTCACGCGACGGCGGCGTGCTGTCGATGCCGAACTTCAACGGCTCGCCGGCGGCTCTGGTCCCCGCTCTCGCGTAGCGCCAGTAGAGAGCGCGCGACACGAGCGGCTCGGTTGTGAAGTAGTCGAATACGACGACGCTGCCCTTGGCGGTGCTGGCGATCTTGTGCAGCGTGGCCTCCACGGCGTCCCGGTCCAGGTACACCAGCACGCCCTCCCAAAGGAACAAGGCCGGCCTGCCGGGGTCGAAACCGGCATCCACGAGCCGCGTGAGCCAGTCCTCCTGCTCGAAGTCGGCGCTCACGAACGTAACGTCGGTGGTGTCGATGCCGGCCTTCCTCAGCGCCTCGCGCTTGACTGCCTGGGTCTTGGGAGCGTCGACTTCGAAGGATCGGACCCGCGCGCCCTTGGGCAGTCTGAAGGCGCGTGTATCGAAACCCGCGCCGAGAATGACGAACTGCGTGATGTCGTCGAGGTATCGATCAACAGCGTGGTCGAAGAACGCCACGCGGGCGGAGGCCTCGTACTGCGGGGGGACATCACCTTCGAAGGGGTACCTGAAGGCTCTGGGCACGTAGCCGGTCACGCGGTGGGCCAGCAGTGTGGGGGCGGATACCAGGCGCAAGCCCCACCGCGGGATGCCTGGCAGGACCATCATCAGCCGATTCGCCGGCTCGTCTTGCCTGGTGCCCAGATTGTGCTCGAACCAGCGTGCGTACAGCGGCCCTTGCGCTGTCCCCGACACACCCGACGCGCTCCAGGTGAGGATGCCCTTGCCGACCCAGATCACGTAGCCGAGCAGCGTAACCGGAAACAGAAGGACGCTCAGGATGTAGAAGACACTAGCCGCTGCGTACTGGCGTACCAGCAGATAACTCATAGACTATCGAGCAGTGGAGCGACCACTTCGCGTGTGTCTTTGCTGCTGACGACCGGCACAATCTCGAATGTGGCTCCCGATCCGCGCCACGATAATGTCCATTGTTGGAGCAAGCGCAGATCATCACATTCCATCAGTTGAAAGCATCGGCTGAAGTTTGGCTCAATCCAACTATCAATATAGGTGAGGCCGTCAGGGAGCAGGCGCCCGTCGTCGCGTACACGCTTGTAGATGGGCAGCATATCGTTGTCTTTGAATCGTTCAATGATCATAAAGAGCATGCAGAGATCCTTTGTCAGTTGTGACAGTGCTCGATCGGTTGTCAGGACGGTCAATAGGTTCTGGCTGGTACCCAATCATACCACGATTGGACCGAAGTACCGCTGTACCGTTCAGATGGGAAAGCGTGTGAGAAGCTGAGCGGTCCAACGAGGAGTAGTGGGCCGCCCAGCGTCTGCCGAATGGAGTAATCGCAATAACGGGTCTGCCTTACCACTGCGCGCCCGCCACCTGCCTGGTGGTGGCGTTGAGGCGGTTGAAGAGGTTGGTCGTGGCGATCATCAGGATAATGGCGGCGAGTCCCTTCTCGTCGTAGTGCCTCGTGGCCTCGTCCCAGATCGAGTCTGGGACCGGGTCGGCCCGATCGGCGAGCCGGGTGGCAGCCTCGGTGAGCGCGAGGGCAGCCCGTTCGGCGTCGGTGAAGTAGGGTGCCTCGCGCCAGGCCGCCACAGCGAAGAGGCGCTCGTCGGTTTCGCCTTTCTGCTTGGCGCTGCGCGCACCCGAGTCCACGCAGAAGCTACAGCCGTTAATCTGGCTCGCACGCAGGTGGACCAGTTCAAGCGTCGCCGCCGGCACACCGCCCTTTCTGGTGGCCTTGATCAGGGTGAGGATGGCCTCCGCGGCGTCAGGAAGGATCGTTGCTGGATTGCTCATTCGTGCTTGCATGAGAGATCTCCTTCAAGTGTCGGAGCTTCACCAGGATGCTCGCACATCCAGGCAAAGCCAGCACACATTGCGTACTGAACGGTTTGATCGTGACGGGGTCGCCCTGAGGGCGCTGCAACGGGAGTTGCTGTCCGTGTTGCATCGGCCAGGTTTCGCTCGTCACTCTTCTGACGGAATGCGACGAGCGCATGTGACCGATGGGTGCATGTCATCAATCGAGTTTCCCGCGTCACTCCTCTGACGGAACGCGACGAGAGAATGTGACCGATGTACGAACACCAATGGCGGGCGGCGCTATTCGCGGCCGCGCGTCCAGAGCGGGAGTGGTGGCATAGGAGATGCTCGCTGCCCTGTCACATCGGCTGCCTTTCGCGCGTCACTCCTATGACACACCACATTGAAGGGATGGAACCAATGCACCAACACCAATGGCTGGCGGAGCAATTCGAGGCCCACCGAGCCCACCTGCAAGCGGTAGCCTACCGGATGCTCGGCGACCTGAGCGAGGCGGACGACGCCGTCCAGGAGGCCTGGCTGCACCTCAGCCGCGTCGACACAAGCTCGGTCAAGAACCTGGGCGGCTACCTCACGACCATCGTCGCGCGGATCTGCCTCGATATGCTGCGCGCGCGCAAATCGCGGCGCGAGGAGTCCCTCGAAGTGTCTGGGCCTGAGCCAATGGTGCGCCCTGAGAGCGGGAGTGACCCTGAGCACGAAGCGCTGCTGGCCGATTCCGTCGGTCTGGCGCTGCTCATCGTGCTGGACACACTCTCTCCCGCCGAGCGCCTCGCGTTCGTGCTGCACGACATCTTCGCCGTGCCCTTCGACGAGATCGCGCCGATCGTGGAGCGCTCCGAGACTGCGGCACGGCAGCTCGCCAGCCGCGCCCGCCGGCGGGTGCGGGGAGGGACGAGGGTTCAGGATGCCAACCTCACCGAGCAGCGAGCCGTGGTCGACGCCTTCCTCAGCGCCTCGCGGGCGGGTAACTTCGACGCGCTGCTGGAATTGCTGGACCCCGACGTCGTGTTCCGACACGACCGCACCGCCGTGCCTCTCGGCGCGTCACGGGAGGTCACTGGCGCGCTGGCGGTGGCCAAGCAGTTCGCGGGACGAGCCCAGGCAGCGCGACCGATACTCGTGAACGACTCCGTAGGACTCGTCGTGGCCCCGCGTGGACGGCTGCTGCTGGTCCTCGATCTCACGATTACGCACGGCAAGATCGCCGAGATCAACGTGATTGCCGACCCCGCACGCCTCCAGAAGCTCGACCTGGCGGTTCTGGGCGACTGACGGGCTGGTGCAGCCGACTGCCGGCCCACGTCGAGCCTCCGGTCTCTGCTCGGGCCGCTCAGGTGCTGGTGCTTCGAGGCCCAGGCCTTCCTCTCGGCCAAGTGCGGCATGCGCACAGGAGCTGAAAGCGGCGCCTGGTTCGGCTGTCCGCAACCGAGCGCCAGTCAGATCGTATGACGCTCCCGAGTGGTCTCAATAACCTGCGGCAGGCTACAGGCGGCGGGCGTGGGGATACCTCCGGAAAACCCGGAGGTTTCCCCACCTAGTGCAGATGATGCCCAAGCGATACCGGCGCATCGCCCTCCGAGTCCACAGAACCTATGCCATGGTCCTGGCCACGATCGGGCTCACGCACGATAATGTGGTTCAACCTCACTTTGTGTGGAGCCGATTCCTGGCGTCGCATACTGATGCGGCCGTGAAGAATCGCGAGACGCGATTTTTCGCCTGGATCACAGGAAGTGAGGGTGAACCACATTATGGGACGTGACACTGACCGCACTGCCGTTTGAAGCGAGATTCGTCTCCATGCCGTGTTGAGCAGATGCGCGAAAATTCTAGCACGGATGCATTCGCCGTAGTTGTCATCAGTTCCAACCACTCGATTTTCCGCAGATCTCCACGTCGGCGGGATCGTGCGTAAGGCTTGCCACCTTGTGGCGCCGGGCGCATGCTCCTGCCGCTGCTACTGCGGCGCGGGATCACGCCGAGCACGCGACCCACGTGGCGCACGCTGAGGCTACCGCTGGCTAATCTGGCAGCGTTCGAGGTGCATAGGACGGCGATGTTCCTGGCGATGGGGCTTGCCGCCATGCTCGTGTACGAGAAGATCGGATGGCAGTACTGCGCCGCGTCTGCCTGAACCTCCACCTGATCTAAACCGTGGCGCTGGTGACCGCCGCGATGCTGTTGCTGGCGATCTGCTACACGTCGAAAACATTGTTCACCGCTATCGGTGGGGCTCGGATGAACGCTCGCTGTCCGAACCCCATTTTCATTTCTCACCGCGATCCTCCTCGCGATGGCGTGCGTGAGCAGCCCTCTCTAGATAAACACAGGAGACGCCTGCGGGGACGCGGCAGCGGACGGTGCGAGGATGGCCGGACTGTATTCTTGCAGGCGAGCGCTCTGCCGCACTGTCGGCTGGCGCGCAACCGAAAGGAATCTTGTCGTCACCGGGCGGCGTGCTGTGCGGCTCGGTGACCGTTAGCAGAGAGGTCATACGATGAAACCACGCATGTTTATCATGCTGTTCATCTGCCACGCGGTTCCGCTGTTCATCGGCATGGGGCTGTTTCCGCTCCTGCCGCTCTACGCCGCGCGCTTCGGCGCGACCCGCACCGACATCGGTGTCTTCTACGCGGTTGTCTACATCGCCAGCACCGCCGGGGTACTCGGCACCGGCTGGCTCGCCGCGCGCGTCTCGCGGCGCGCGCTGTTCTTCGCCGGTGCGACGCTCGGCATCCCGGCGCTCGTATTCATGGGCCATTCGACGGCGCTCTGGCAGGTCGTCCTGCTGACCGCTTGCGTCTGGCTGTGTGGCGGCATCACGTTGACCCTGCTGAGCGTGTTTACCGGGGTACTGGCCGACCCGGCCAGCCGGGGACGAGTATTTGGCCTGATGTTCCTGGCCTACCCGGTCGACGCGCTGGTGGGTGGGACGGTTGTCGGCTACCTCACCACGTCCTACGGCTACACCGTGATGTTCTACGCGCTCGCAGCGATCTGGGTCATCCAGCCAGTCGTTGGGCTGCTTGGCCTGCGCGACCCGCGGATCGTGCGGGCGCCGGCGCGACCGAGCGGCAGTGCGCTACCCATCCGACTCGGCCACTCCTTCACCCTGCTGCTGGTCGCCTCGCTGCTGGCGTTCGCCGCAACCAGCATTGGCCGGCTCGGCATCTCGCTATCGATGCAGGCGCTCGGCTTCGCACCGGCCGCGGTCGCCAGTACCGCGATGGTCAGCGGGCTGCTGACGATCCCGCTCGCGCTGGCCCTGGGGGCGCTGGCCGACCGGGTCGGCGGCGGGCGCCTGCTGACAGTGAGCTACCTCCTGGCTGCGGTGGGCGCCGGCACGCTCGTGGTCGCCACGGCGGTCTGGCACTTTCAGCTCGCGGCCACGCTGCTGCTGGTGGCCTGGTGCCTCAGCCGCTCGGCCGCCTCGGCGCTCGCCGCCGACCTGCTGCCGGCAGAAGCGCTGGCGGTCGGTCTACCTCGGCTCGGCGCGATGGACTCGCTTGCGAGTATCGTGGGCTTCGCGCTCGCCGGGTTTGTGATGGACACCCTGGGTGGGCCGGCGCTGTTCGCTGGGGCCGTGGCCCTGGCGCTCGGTGCGCTGGGGGTGCTGGCCGGAATGACGTGGGTAGGCCGGTATGTGGCGCGCGCTCGCGGCGAAGCGCCACTACTGGAATCGCAGGGCACGGTTGGCCTGGTTCCGCCGGCCCAAGCGCGCTGAGTAGGAACTCGCTGGTGAGATGAGCAATAAAGGATAAGGCGTGCGCGGGCCGATTGTGCGGGGTCACGGTTCGGCCTCGCGCACCGCTGTGAGGTAATACTGGCCGTCCGGCGCTGGCGGCGTGGCGGCACCTACTTCCGCCTTCGCTGTGGGGAGCCAGCGTCGGGCCTGTACCCCTTTTCCTGGTTCACTTGGCTGGACGCCATCCGCTCGAAGCGCGCAAAATGGCGGAGTTGTAACAGGTCGCGTTCGAGGTCGTCAGATACAAGGCCTGTCTGGTTGGCTGTTCCCGGCATGGCCGATCCGCTGGCAATCGCCCGCGCTGCCGCCCGCCTCGTATGGCAAGGGCGCCAATCCCGCGTAGGCAGTTAGCTGGTCAGGCGCAGCGGCCAGCGAGAAGTTCTCGCTGCCCACACAAGCGGCTTTTCATGCAATCGCATTCGGGATGTGTGTTTCTAGGCAGACGGCATATGGAAGCTCGGGGTCGAGCGGGACAACGCAACCTCTTCCTCCGTCATTCCCTCCACAATTCCCTCAAACATGGGCGAAGACAGGTAGCGTTCGCCGGTATCCGGCAGCATGCACAGGATCACTGAGCCTCGATCAGCCTTCTCAGCGACCTGCATGGCGACCGCGAAGGTGGAACCACCGGAAATCCCGGTGAAAATGCCTTCCTTTTGCGCCAGCTTCTTTGACCACTCGATACCAACAGGCCCCGGTACCGGGATCAATTCGTCAAAGTAGTGTTGGTCGATGGATTCCTGCAGCACGTACGGGATAAAGTCCGGCGTCCAGCCCTGAATGGGATGCGGTTGGAAAGCGGAGTGGCTGACGGCAGGAGCATTATCGGCGCCGCGCACCTGCGCGATGCCGCTGCCGACGAGCTGCGCATTGGCGGGCTCGCTGAGGATAATTTTCGTGTCTGGACGTTCCTTGCGCAGCAGCCGGGCGACGCCTGTGATCGTGCCACCGGTGCCATAGCCGGTGACCCAGTAGTCCAGGCGCTCACCGGCAAAATCAGCCAGAATTTCGCAGGCGGTGGTATTCTCGTGCACCTTCGCGTTGTCGGCGGTTTCAAACTGCCGGGCCAGGAACCAGCCATTGGCGTCGGCCAGTTCCTTGGCCTTTTGATACATGCCGAAGCCCTTTTCGGCACGTGGCGTCAGCACTACTTTGGCGCCAAGAAAGCGCATCAGCTTGCGACGTTCGATCGAGAAACTGTCAGCCATTGTGACGACGAGCGGGTAGCCTTTCGCGGCACAGACCATGGCCAATCCGATGCCGGTATTGCCGCTCGTAGCCTCCACGACTGTCTGGCCAGGTTTGAGGTCACCGCGGCGCTCAGCTTCTTCGATGATGCTGATCGCCAAACGATCCTTGACTGAGCCGGCTGGATTGAAGAACTCCGCTTTCACATACACGCGAACGTGCTCGGGCGCGAGGTTGTTGACCCGGATACAAGGCGTATCGCCGATCGTATCCACCACACTTTCATACAGTCGGCCGCGGCCGCGAGTCGTACGGGAAGCATTCGACGTCATGATGTCTCTCCTGTGTTTTACTCTTGAAGAAGAGGACTTTGTGCTTGCTCAGTAACCCAGGTGCCTCGACGAATGAATGGTCAGCTGCCGATAGCAGTCCGGGTCAAGGTCTGCCCGCGCCAGCGGCTAGTTGCGCAGTTTTGGTCAGGCTGTACTGCCCTTTCGAGCACCGTGTTGCAGTACCATCTGTTCAAAGGCCCTATCTCGCTGTTGTGAACGTAACGGCCTGCGTCAGCCGTGCCCGCTGGCAGGATGAATGAGTAGGGTAGCGCCGCGTGTGCGAGGGTGGTCCACGTAAGATAACAGGTTAGGATGCTGTCATTGTCGCAAATATTCGGGGCTTGGTCAAGGAGGCGCCACAAGCGAACGGATGCCGGCGGCGAACCGGTCGGCGACCTCGACCGACCGGTAGGCGTCGACCGAGACGATGTCGAACAGCGTCCAGTCAACGCCTTCGAACGGCATCGAGGCGTAGG
>Ga0137368_10004590_pt1 | contig 14715 bp, 9 predicted proteins | sample SagtaG_13_FD_104917 | JGI IMG/M metagenome (GOLD analysis project Ga0137368, IMG submission 104917) | Vadose zone soil microbial communities from Sagehorn Ranch, Mendocino, California, USA - Sage1_L_100_16 metaG | ecosystem: Environmental > Terrestrial > Soil > Vadose zone | place: USA...
AAGTCCGGATCAGGCTTGGCGTGGTGCACCTGGTCCCGCGTAATCACGGGCACGTCGGCGCCAACCCCTAGGATTCGCAACGCGGGTCCCGCCGTTTCGAGGCGGCCGCTCGTCGCGATGGCCCAGGGCACGTTGACCCGCGACAGGTAGCGCAACAGGTCCTGCGCGCCGGGCAGCGGACGAACCTGCTTGACCTGACGCGCGTAGGCCTTCGCGTGCAGGCGTCGCAGGCGAACCGCCTGTTGGGCGGAGACCTTGCGGCCGGTTTCGCGCAATAACGCGTTCACGAACAGACCACCGCTCATCCCGATTCGACGATGAATGCGCCAGACAGACAACTCGATGCCCGCTTCTTCAAGCGCTTCCCGCCACGCGAGCACGTGCTGGTAAACACTGTCCACGAGCGTGCCGTCCAAATCGAACAAGAACGCGGGTCCACTCCTCGGCCGCTCCTTCACTCCGCTGTCTCCTGGCCTTCGGCCCCGTGTCGTGGAGGAGGCGGTGACTCGTTTCATAGGATCTCTTTACCTGCCAGCTAATGAAAAGTCAGCAACCACCGGAAAAAACCGTGGCTTGAAACGAACAGGTCAAAACGCCAGGGTGCCGGGGACCGAGGCAAGACCCAGCCGGAGGCCGGGGCGCGCTCGGGCGCGGATAAACCTTCATCATGAACAAATCAACCTTTGCCACACCGCGGCGCCGCCGCAACCGAAGGAGCGCGGACAGCCTTCTCCGCGACTTCGCGGCTGCGGGAAGCGGCACGCGGACACGGCGGTGCGAGCTCCGATGCGCCTGGCCAGCTCGCACTCAACCCGGCCGCAGGCTGGAATGTTGTCTCACAACTGTCTTGGCGCTGGCCATTCTGACCGCGTGTTTGGAAACCGTGGCCGCCCAGGAAGCCGATGCGAAACTGAGCACCTGCTTCACGGAATACCTCGAAGAACATTTCCGCCAGCGGCCGCTCGAGGCGACCCAGTTGGGTGAGCACCGGTTCGACCATCTGTTGGACGACCTTTCGGGGAAGGCCCGCGAGGGCTGGCTGGCGCACGCGCGCCGAGTACTCAGGGAACTGCCGAAGCGGGTGAGGTACGCGGAACTCTCGCGCGCCGGCCAGATTGATTTCGAGATTTTCCGACACGACTTGATTCGGACGATCTGGCTGGCGGAGAACACGCATCCTTTCGAGGAAGACCCGCGGACCTATAACGCCTACCTCAACGACAGCGTCTATTTGCTCCTGGCCCAATCCACTCTACCGAAGGAGACCAACGTTGCCAACAGCATCGCGCGCATGGCCCAGATTCCGAAGGTGGTCGGGGCGGCAAAGGAGAACTTGCGCAACCCGCCACGACCGATCCTGGAGACGGCGATTCGCCAGAATCGGGGCGCGATTGCCTTTTACGAGAAGGGCCTGTTTGAACTCGCGGGCCAAACGCGGCAATTGGGCGCCTTGAAGGCGGCCGCCGCGCCGGTCGCCGCGCTCTTAAGGGACTATCAAACGTTCCTGGAAGGCGAGTTAATGTCGCGCGCCAACGGCGATTGGCGGCTCGGCCGGAGGAAGTTTGCCCGGAAGCTGGAGTTGGTGCTCGACGCCGGGCTCACCGCCGACGAGGTGCTCGCGGACGCCCAAGCCGAGTTTGCCCGTGTCCGGCGGGACATGTATGTCATCGCCCGGCAGCTTTGGAGCCGTTATTACCCGAATGTCCCGATGCCACCCGACGACGAGGAAGGCCGACGCCACACCATCGCAAGAGTGTCGGATGCCATTGGCCGGGAGCATGGCAAGCCCGAGGAACTGGTTGCGGACGCGCGCGCAACGGTGGATCGCATTAAAACCTTCATCCGGGAGAGAAATATTCTTCGCCTGCCCGATCCGGACCGCTGTCAGGTCATTGAGATGCCGGAGTTCAAGCGCGGGAATTCGTTGGCCTATCTGGAGTCCGCGCCTCCGTTGGAGCCGGAGGCGGTCAGCTTCTACGCGATCAGTCCGCCACCGACCGACTGGGAGGCGCCGCGTGTGGAAAGTTTTCTGGAGGAGTACAACCGGCACATGCTGCAAATCCTCACCATTCACGAAGCCTACCCGGGCCATTACGTGCAACTGGAGTATTCCAACCGGACCCGCTCGTTGATCCGGCGGGTGCTCCAATCCGGTGTGTTCATCGAAGGTTGGGCGGTCTATACGGAGCAAACCATGCTCGATCAAGGTTATGGCGAGCGCGACCTGGCCTTGCGACTGTCGCAGCTCAAGTTTTACCTGCGCGCCGTGGCCAACGCGATCCTCGATCACCAGATGCACGGCACGAAGATGACGGACGAAGAGGCGCTCCGGTTTCTTACTCAGGACGCGTTTCAGTCGGAAGGCGAGGCGCGGCTGAAGCTCATCCGGGCCAAACAGAGTTCGGTGCAGCTCAGCACTTATTTCGTCGGGCGTATGGCCCACTACCGTCTCCGCCAACAGATCGAGAGGGAACTGGGAGACCGGTTTGAGCTGAGCCGTTACCATGAGGCCGCGCTCGACCCCGGTTCCGTGCCCGTCAAGTACCTGCCGGAGCTGGTCCGCGCCCGGCTGAGCCAGCCGCGTTGAAAAGGAAGTCTCCAGCGATCAGTCCCGCTTCGGTCCGGCCAGTTTCCACTCGGCGCCGAAACGCTTCATCGAAATCTTCTGAATTTTGTCGTCGCCCCCTTCCGCGTACAGGCTGAGCACGACTTCATCGTCCGAGAGCACCTTGCGCTCCAGAATTCGAACGCTGCTGATTTTGTCCGCTCCTTTCCTTGCGTCGGCGCTGATTTGAGCTTCGGATTTGTTTCCCCATTCCTTTTCCATCCGCGCCATCTCCTCGGGCGTTACACTGGCCAGAAAGGTCTTGGTGTCGCCTTCCCGCATGGCCCAGACGACGGATTGCAACGCGGCCTCCGGAGTGGCATATCCGGCGAAGGCCCAGTTCTCTTTCGGGTAAAACGCCTCCGGTGCAGCCGTGGCAGGCGCGCCACCCGGACTGGCGTTTGGCGCCACCGGAATCCGTTGGTTCGAGCCACGAAGCTGCTGGTTCTCGGCCCGCAGCTTGTCCAGTTCCCGCGCGCCGGCCCGAAGCTGGCTGACTTCATTTCGCAACTTGTGGATTTCACCCGCCTCGGTCCGCAAGCGTTCCAACTCTTGACTCCGCCGTGCATTTGGGTCGTTTGCCGTGACACGGGCCAATCGCTGCGCCGTGGCCAGGTCCCCCTTGAGCCGCTCGTTCTCCTGACGCAGACGGGTTGCTACGTTCCATTGAGTGACAAATGCGCCCAGGCTTGCCGCGACCAGGCCGAGCGCGATGACGTAGGTCAGTGGTTTCATAATGCGCCAGTTGCCGCCGATTGGATTCGATTTCAGTCAATTTGACAACTGAACTTCTGCCACGTGTTGCGGGAAAAACCGAGGCCGATTTCACATAACTTAGACTTTGAGCTTTGAACTTGCTAGAAAGCGCCATGCTGCACGTTCAAGCCGTGACCACACTCGACCTGCCCGAACTGGCCCCCTATCGCACGATGCGACGCCAATTGGAACATCGCGAACAGGGGATTTTTGTGGCGGAAGGAGAAAAGGTCGTGCGCCGTCTGCTGGAGAGTTCTCTGACAGTAGTCTCGTTGCTGTTGCCGGAACGGTGGCGGCGCGAGTATGAGCCGTTACTCAAGGCCCGTCCTGGGGGAATTCACGTTTACGTGGCTGAAAAGGCCGTGCTGGAAGCGCTCACCGGATTCTCGATGTACCAGGGCGTGCTGGCCATCGGCAAAGTCCCGCCGGCGCCGGTTCTGGAATGCGTCCTGCGCGCGAGCCCCCGGCCCCGTTTGTTCGTCGCGGTGGACGGATTGTCGAATGCCGAAAACCTGGGCGCACTCGTGCGCAACTGCGGCGCCTTCGGCGTGCAGGCGCTCCTCGTAAACAACACCTCCAGCAGTCCCTTCCTGCGACGGGCCGTGCGGAGCTCGATGGGTGTGATCTTCCGACTCCCGGTGCTCGAAGGACTCGAACTGCCCGAAACCATGAGTCGGCTCCGGGCTGCGGGCATCCGCTGTATCGCCGCCCAGCCACACGCGCTGGAGCGCGCCCTGGCGGAGACCGACCTCCAGCACGACTGCTGCATCGTTTTCGGGAGTGAAGGGTCTGGCATTTCCGGCGAGGTGCTGGCCGCATGCAGCGAGTCGGCGGCCATACCCATGGCGAGTGGCGTGGACTCGTTGAATGTCGCCAGTGCTTCAGCGGTGTTCCTCTACGAAGCGTGGCGGCAGCGGGGAAAGAATTGACCCGGCCCTCCTTTGCGCACGAAGGTCCCGCGGACGGCAATGCCGCGCACCGTTGGTTTGCGATGCGCGCCCGTCCAGATGAACGATGCCTATTTGCCGGCCGGAGCGCTTGCCGACGCCGACGCGGCCGTCACGGGGGCCGAACCTTGACCGCCGGAGGAGGCCGGCGCGGCGCCCCCGGTTTGTTGAAGATCGATCGAGTCGATGCGGAAATGCTTTTTCGCTCCGCCCAGTTCGAATTCGACCTCTTCGCCCACTTTGTGGTTGAGCAACGATTGGGCAATGGGACTCAAATAGCTGATGACGCCCTTTTCGGGTTCGGAATCCCACGCGCCCAGAATTGTAAATGCTTCGGAATGGTCGGTCTGCAACTCGGTGACCCTGACCCGCGTGCCGATGCTGACCGCGTCCGTCCGGGCGCCCGAAAAATCGGTTCCGCGCGCACGCACCAGTTGTGTTTCCAATTCCGCCTTGCGGCGCATGAGCAGCTTCTGCATTTCCTTGGCCGATTTGTATTCGTGGTTTTCGCGCAAATCGCCGTAGCTGCGGGCAATCGCGACCTCCTTCGAGTTAGCCGGGATTTTCCGGTGGACCAGCTCGTCATATTCAATCTTGCGCCGTTCGAGGCTGTCCCAGGAAACGACGAGCGTCGTGTCCTGCTTTGACTGCTCGCCGGAGATGAGCGCCTGCACCGCGGGATAGCTTTTCACGATGCGGGCCAGCAATGACCGCTTGTCCATGTCGTCGAAACAGGGCGAAAGCTGCAGTGCGCGCGTGAGGTCTTTGATGACTTCGAGGTCGGCCGAGCCAATCAGCTCCACCAGCAGTTCCTGGTCGTCGAGGATAAAGTCGCGGAGTTTGTTGGACTTCTTTTCGTTGAACTGGTCGCGCTCCATCGCGGTGAGCATGGCGCGGAAGACCTCCGGCCCCAGGATATCGGCGAATGTGTCCGAGCGTTCCTTGGCCAGCCAGAGCAACAAGTCGCTGCTGGCGGTGTGTTGGCTGATCAGTCGAGCCAGGGTGTCTTTGAACGGCTGCAGCTTGCCTTCGTGAATCAGCAGGTGGGCGCACTCGGCGCAGACCTTGGTGGTAACCGAGTTAATGATACCGAGCAGGGTCTCGCCCCAGTGGTCGGGATTCGATTCCTTGAAGGACTGCAGCGCATGTTTGTGTTTTGCGGCCGGCATCTGATCGAGCAATTGGCCCACCTTCAGGTTTTGCGACCAGATGGCGGGGGCCGTCAATTCGCCTTCCGGCGGAGTGACGCCGACGGCTTTGCTCAACTCGTCGCGAACGAAAATCGCCTCCAGCGCCAAAGCCGCCTGGGTGCGTTGGTGAGTGGCGATCTCGAGGTTGAGCGCCGTGCACGCCTCGGTAATGGCGGTGGTCTTGTCGGTCAAATCGATCAGGTTCTTAAGCAGTTCGTTGGCCACGACGAGGCGCGCCTTCAATCCTTTGGCCGCCCGGAACTCGCCCATCAGCCGGTCCTGCAGGGAAATCTCCTTGGCCTGATAGACGATCGGTTCGCTCTTCTTGATCGGCACCACGAAATGACCGTCCTTCTTCATCTCGCGCTTGGCCACCTCCCACCATTTCTTCCAGTCGTCGGCGATGACCTCGGGGACCAGCACCTGTTGGATTTGTTCGAGCGTCGCCTTGTTGCCAAAACTCTGCAACACCAGCTTGATCAGGTCCAGGTGATGCAGGGCGGCCATTTGTCGAAGGGCGTGGAGGTCGGACGCCTTGCGCGCCAGGATGTGCTCGGGCGGAATCGGTTTGAGCGACTCCGCCGCAAAGGCCAGGTCCATGGAGTGGCCGGGTTTGGCCTGAAAATCAATGGTGAACCGCGCAAACACCGTATCGACCGTGGTGATTTTCCCGAAACCCCAACTCCGGTGCATGCAATAGCCACCATGCGCCAGCGTCAGCAACGGCTCGACGTGCTGGCGACCGATCTTGCCGGCGGCAACCAGTTTCTCAAACTCTTCTTTCATAAATAGTCAAAACGCTCGCTCGCAATAGAACGAATGACATTATTAGAAGGTGCCGGCGCAAAAACCAAGAGAAATTGCCGTGCGTGTTCTGCAGGGCTGGGAGAGGCGAGTCGATTATGTGGAAAAGCTGCTCGACGCGGAGCTGCCGTCCCTCGCCTCCGCGGATCGGCGCCTGGCTCAGGAACTGGTTTGTGGCGCGGTGCGCTGGCAGGCAACACTGGACTGGCTGATCGCGCGCCGGACCGAAGGCCGCACTCAAAAGACAACGCTTCAGATCCTCCTTCGCCTGGGCCTCTATCAAATGTTCTGGCTCGACCGCGTGCCCGACCACGCCGCCGTCAATGAGACCGTTTCGCTGGCCAAAGAACTGGGATTCGGCGCGCAATCCGGTTTCCTCAACGCCGTCCTGCGTGGCTACACCCGCGAGCGGGATGCCACGAGAACCCGGCTCGAGGAGTTGAAGTCGGAGCAGCCGGCGTTGGGCTATTCGCATCCGGATTGGCTCTGCGAACGGTGGCGAAGTCGTTGGGGTGAGGAAAACCTGCGCCAACTTCTCGAATGGAACAACACGCCCCCCATCACCTTCGCACGCGTGAACACCTTGCGCGTCGAACCCGGCAACCTGCTCGAACAATGGCGCAATGAAGCGGTCGAATACGATTTCTTCCGCCGCGATTGGACCGGCGAGAACGTCGTCTTCGAATTGAAATCCCATCCGCCGCTCGCCGGACTTCGGAGCTTTCAGGAGGGTTGGTTTTACGTTCAGGATCCGAGCACCCTGCTCGCGGTTCAGGAACTCAATCCCCAACCCGGCGAAACCCTCCTTGACCTCTGCGCGGCGCCCGGCGGCAAAACCACCTACCTGGCTCAGCGCATGCAAAACCGCGGTCGCATTGTCGCCCAGGACCGGTATTTCGACCGACTGCAGATCGTCAAAATGAACTGTGACCGTTTGGGAGTCACCATTGTGGAGACGTCGCGCGGCGAGAGCCTCGTCTTTCCGGAGCTGAACATCCAGTTCGACCGCATCCTCGTGGACACCCCGTGCTCGAACACCGGCGTCATGCGCCGGCGCGTGGATTTGCGGTGGCGCATACGACAGGAGGAAATCCAACGGCTCCGCGCCGAACAACTGAAATTGCTCGACCATGCCGGGGCCATTCTCAAACCCGGCGGGACGTTGGTTTACAGCACGTGCAGCCTGGAACCGGAGGAAAATCAGGATCTGGTCCGGCAGTTCCTCGCTTTGCGCGCCGAATTCACGCTGGAGGCGGGACGCGAATTGTTGCCGTTCGCGGACGGTGTGGACGGTGGGTACGTGGCGAGATTGGTAAAGCGAAGCTGAGCTTTTGGCGCAGATTCGAACCCTTGAACCGCTTAGCGAAAACACCGAACTTCGATCATTTTTACAACGCGGACGTAAAGATCGAAACTTGGACACAGCAGGCCGAGAACAACACACCGACGGTCTGTCCGGGTCTGGATCTCAGCAATTCACGCGTTTGCTCATCCGTGAGTGAGCCGTTTGCCTGGGCGACCTCGGATCCGGGCAGTTGGTCCCACCCGACATAGATGCCGCGGTCTTTTGCGTCGGCGCCCGTACACGCACAGGCAAGCATCCCCACTCAGCGGGATTTGGTCTTCGGCCCATTGTAGAACAGAGGCGGTTCGCCAGCGATGAAGGCGTCCAAATAGAGCTGCTCATTTGAAGCTGTTACGAAGCTCGATCCCGCGTGCGCGATGGGTCACTGGGGCGTGGCCTACGCGCACGGACCGCACGTCAACAAGCCCATGACCAAAGAGGAAAACGACCGCGCGTGGGCCGCGATCCAACAGGCGCTCGCCGGGCTCGCAAGCGTCAGCCCGAAGGAACAAGCGTTTATCGACGCGATGGCCAAGCGTTACCAGGCGCGGTTTGCCGAAGACCGTTCCGCGCTCGATACGGCTTACGCCTCGGCCATGCGTGAAATCGTCAACCAATATCCCGATGACCTGGACGCGCAGACGCTTTTTGCCGAGGCGCTCATGGACACGATGCCGTGGGACTACTGGACCAAGGACCGTTCGCCGAAACCTGAAACTGAAGAAGCGCTAGCCGCGCTGCGGTTCGTCATCGCGCGCAACCCTGACCATCCGGGCGCGAACCATCTTTACATTCACGCCGTCGAAGCCGGGCCGCATCCCGAACTCGGACTGCCCAGCGCCGATCGCCTCGCGAACTTTACCTCGCAAGCCGGACATCTCGTCCACATGCCGTCGCACATTTACATCCGCGTCGGACAATATCACGACGCGGTGCTGGCGAACGAACGCGCCGCGAAGGCCGACCAGTCATACATCCGCCACTGCCGTGCTCAGGGCTTTTATCCGGGCATCTATTATCCGCACAACTTGCACTTTCTTTGGTGGGCCCAAATGTTCGAGGGCCGCAGTGCCGACGCGCTTCGTACTGCGAACAGAGGAAGCACGCTGACGTGAGGCTTGATCTAAAGTGGTTCTGAAACGGACAAGAGTCCCACCTGAGCGCGGAATTGAGTTCAACCCAGTTTTTTGTCGCGGCGCCACACTGGCGGCATTAACTACGTTCTTTGCCGCGACAAAAAACTTAAGTCGTTAGACCTTGCTTTTGCGTCTCTCATAAATGTTTAGCCGCTCTCGGTAATGGTCGGCGGAATCGAAGACAAGGTAATTTGTCACCTGCAAGTTAGGCTTCGCGAAGTCCTGGCGTCGTGGGATGCATAGTGCGCTTCTGAATGCTCACGGGTCTTTCGCGTTCAACCGCAAAATCTCGGACTCTTCCGGGTCACGGGCCAGCGTAATTCCCAGGCCTGACTGCATCAAGTGGTCGCCTCGGACGCGCTGCGTTGAGCCGGTGTTCAGGCTCAGGATTGCATAGTCCGTCGGGCCCTTCAACCCGCGAAGTTTGAGGCGGCGTTCGGTTTCCGGCGCGCCGTTGCGGAAGCAGAAAACGACCGACTCCGTTTGATCGCGCGCGGCAAACTGCAGCACCTGCCAAGCGTTGCTCTTGCCCCAGGGCGTGAGGGGATAGGCGTGCTGGGCCAAAAGATGCCGGTAGGTTTTGTAATCTTTAATGTTGCGGATCGCCGCCTCAATCATGGCGGGTGGATAGAGCGACACGCATTCGCTCAGGCTGCCGTGCAAGGTGCCAAACCCGAAGCTGCCCATCATGCGGGAGCGGACCAACGTGTCGAGAAACGCCGGCGTCTGCGGCTGGCTCACTTCCGCGTCGCGCATGATCCACGTCATGTTGTGAGAGCTGGGCAGCACGTACGCGGCAGCCATGACATTGTCACGAACATGCGACGACGGCGCGGTCGAATCGCTCAACCAATTAACCCGCGCCCCATGCCGACCCATGCCATAATCGAGGCGCGTGCCGTACGAACACTGCTCGATGATAAGTTCCGGGTGCTTTTGGTGGATGGAGTCGAGGATATGATACTTCCCCATGACGGAAGCCTGGCTGCCGTTGCCCGCTTGATGTCCGTGGTCGGCGCGGTTGCAGAGAATGTCAAGGCCCGGCAATCCGGAGGCGTCCCATTTCAGCCAGTCGAGCTTAAACTCGTCGGTGATGCGAAGGAGATGTTTCTGGAGATGCTCTTGGACGGCCGGATTGCCCGTGCAAAGCATCCTCATCGGATTCCAACCGCCAATGTTCTGCATGTTGAACACCCCCTTGGCCGTCGTCATCCACTCGTTGGGCATGCCTTCGCGTTTCATCACGGTCACATCGACCATTTCCGGGCAGACCCACAACCCGAATTTCATGCCGAGCCCGTGAACGATGTCGGACATGTGGCGCAGACCGTTCGGGAGTTTGCGCCGGTCTTCAGTGTAACCCCCAAGGCCGACGCCCCAGCGCTCTTTGTTGGTCACATCGGAATCGCGGTACCAGGATGCGTCATGGTAAAAGACCTCGACGCCCAGCTTCTCAGCGGCGAAGCGGGCCTCATCCAGGATGCGACGTTCGACATTCTCCTGTTCGGTGGACCAGATGTCGTAGCAGACGAACGGAAAGCCAGCCGGCAAGGGCGGCAGCACATATGCCAGGAGATAGTCGTGCGTTGTGTTCGCCGCATCATCGAGGTCGCCTTTGGCGAGGCCGAGAAACACGTGGGGCGACTCAAGTGACGCTCCTGGGGCAAGGTCCTGCGTGCAGGCGCGGCGCAAACCGGCGGAGAGTCGTAAGACCTTCCCATCGTTTTCGCGCTGCAGCTCAAAGGCCCAGTGGCGCTCCCACTCGATTCCAGCGACCAGAAATTCGTCATCGGACTGGTCTTGCAGCGCCAACCAGCCGGCGGCGTTCGGTCCGTTCCAGTTGCCGCCATCCACCGTCAACTCATCGCGCACTTCTGCCTGATGCAGCGCGTAGGAATTGCGCGTCACCCAATAAACGCGGTACGGTCGCGCGCGCCTCGGAAGGGCTACCGACAACGGATCGAAGCGGGAAAGGTTGCGCAGAGGCGCCTCGCCGGAGTTGTGCAGGCCCAGGCACAGATCGATGACGGGCGAGTTTGGGTAAGCCGTGAGGAGGAGCGTGGCAACGAGTTTGGAAGCCCGATGCTGCAGATCGATTTTGAGCTCGGTCCCACCGCGCGGCGTTATCCGATGAGCGTGTCCCGCGTGTCGGAATCCGCTGCCGGCGGAGAAACCGGTGAGCGCGATCAGGTCACTGCTCAAGTTGATTCCCGCCGCCGTGCCCTTCATCGCCCAATCGCGCCCGCCAACCAAACGCTTGAGCGACTGGAGCAAGACAGCTCCATCCGGCGCCAACTCCATTTCGAGCACGAGTGCCCGCGAGTCCAATCTCACGACGCGCCCCGTTTCCGAGACAGTGACGTCGTCAGCGGCGCGCAATACGGTCACGCGTTCACCGCTCAGCCCAAACAGCAAGAGCAGCAGAAGTAGAATCAGGAGAGATTTCAGGGCTTTTCGGTTGTTCGTTCTTGCAGCCAGCGGAGGTCTCTCATGTCGCCGCTGGCGTTGAAGCCCACCAGATTCCATTCCACGAAACGAATCGGCACTGAGGTGCGCGGGACCACCCATTTTTTGATCTCGGAATGGCCATCCGCGAATGAAAAGCCGCAGGCGGAATTATGGTAGCTGGCCGGCATATCCACCCACTGCGGTTCTTGGGTGTTTACGAACATCGCTCCGTCGTTGATCGTATCTGGATGTTCATCGACAAAGACCCAGGCCAGGGACGGCCCCAACCTCTTAAAGTCACCGAGTTTCTTGTACGTGGTCCGTTGTCCTGGAAACCAATCCTTGGCGCCGGCGGTTGCCCCTTCACCCACGTAGAAATTCATGGAGACGCTGCGCACGCGTTCGGTCCACCCTCGCTGCCGCTGGGGCTTGGAGATGAACTTATCGGCAGGGCACTTGTAAACATTTTTTGTCGAGCCCATGAACTGGACCAGCTTCGCGTACTTCGGATCGAGCAGATACGTGAGATTCGTATTGTCGCCAGCAGTGGTCCACGTCAGGAAGCCCGTAATCCAGCTGTTTTCCACGTTGCCCGGCCCTCCGAGATTCTGGTTTTGGACCAGCACGTCGTTGTTCTCGTGGGCGTACATCAACCACGCCAGGCAGAGCGTGCGTGTGTTGTTCATGCAATAAACGCCTTGCGCCTTGGTCTTGGCTTTCGACAAAGCCGGCAACAACATGCCGGCGAGGATGGCAATGATCGCAATCACCACCAATAGTTCAATCAAGGTAAAGCCGCTATCGCTTCCCTTCCGGCCGGGATTTCGATTTGTGGCGTTCATAAACTTGTGTCGGCAACGGGCTTCGTGACTGCCTATCATTACTTTTTCAGCCGATAGAATCTCGTTGCTTGCGGCTGAGTGATACGGACCGGGCTGGTCGCGCCAACCAGATCGTCCCATTGGGTGGCGTCAACTGTGGCTGCGGTCTGGAGCGTAGCGGTCCCCCGCCATGAAATGAGGAACTCGGCGCCATTTCGCGCAACCGAGAGACTAAGCGGCAACGCAGCCAGGTTGGCGACGGCGTACAACTCCAATTGGGCGGTTCTCGGAGAGTGGCCGATCGTCACGGCTGTCTCGCGAACTCTCCAATATCGGGAGGCGGCGCCATCAAAATTGAAGAGCGGGGAAGGATACCACGCACCGGTATCCGTTCGTTTACTTCCGTCATCATTCACCCCACCGCCAACGCTCGTCTCGTAGCGGAAGTCGGTGACGGGAATCCAGGTCGCGTTGTCATCGGATCGCTCAATCGTCCAGATGGCACCGCGGGCTGCGCCTCCATAGCTGCTATAAGCGCGTAAGAGGTTGAGGGCCTGCGGCGATCCTAAATCGACAATCAGTTCAGCGAAAGGCACCGCTGGCGGGAAACCCGTGATGACACTGCTGGAGACGATGAATTGACCATCGAGGCCAACGTGTAGTGAATCATCAATGCTCGGGCCTGGCGCGCTATCTCCCAATCCTCGCACCCAAATGTATTGAGTGCCGGTTTTGGAAAATTGGACTTTGTAATCCATTCGCGGAACGGTGGTGATATCGCTTGCGGCATTAAGATTCGGTTCATTGGGCAGCGCTTGCATGGCGCCCGTGCCGGAAAACCCAGGGGCGGTGGTTATCTGTAGCCACTCATGCGTGATTCCATCCGTCCCCACGGCGGATATCTTGGAATCGAAATGTTCGGCCTCAAATACGACCAGGCCTGTGGCTCCGCTATCCTGCATCCGCGAGGGCGTGCTCGAGAGCGGGCTTTCGTCCGGCCCCGTGCCCGTGGGCCGATAAGCCGCGTCGGTGGTGATCAAAAGTTTGTCCACGATCATCCCGTTTTCGCGCATCCAAACATTGACCACATGCTCCCCGGCGGTGGCGACTTCGAAGCGAGGCGTTATCCCTGACCAGGTATAACCATCGTTGCCCAAGGGCCAGATCCAGCCTTGATCCGTGACATTGTTCGGGATGCCGTAAGGAATGGGATCCGCGAAGGTCAAGCCCGCTGGCGAGGCAAAGAAGGACAGAGTTCCCGAAAGCATCTCAGGGGTGATCGGCAGTGGCTGCACCAAAGTGCCGGAAAACTCAAGTTGAGCCGTGCGGGGCGCGTGCGCAAGGGTCACACTCGTCTGGCTAATTCGCCAATAGCGCGCCGCCACGCCGCCTGCGTTAAAGGTCACTCCAAACCAGCCGCCGAAATCAGTCCGGGCGGATCCATCTTCGTTGACCCCGCCGCCCGCTGTATTCTGATAGTTGAAATCAGTGGACTTAGTCCAGTTGACGTTGTCGTTGGAATACTCGATAGCCCAAATCGCGCCCCGGCCCGCTCCCCCATAACTGGTGTAAGCCCGGAATTTCTGGACCACCGCTGGGACGCCGAAATCGACGATTAGGAACCCCGAATTATCACTCGGCCAAATCCAGCCTTGATCATTGACGTTGTTGGGAATGCCGTAAGGAATCGGCTGGGTAAATGTCAAACCGGCGGGCGATGCGAAAAAGTTCAGCGGGCCGGACAACATGCTTGGATACACGTCCAGCAGACCTCCCTGAACATTGAACGTGAATTCATGGTTTTGCAAGATGCCGGGGGTTGCGTCATTGGCGAAAGTGACCCTCACGGTGTTAAGTCCGCTCCGAAGTCCTCCGTTCGGTTTATAACTTAAAGTAGTAATGATGGAACCCGCCGGCTTATCGACCGCCGCGGGGACCACTTGGCCATTCAACGTGAGCTGAATGGAACCCGGATTTACCGCCGTAATGTTATCCTGCAATTCCACCACGATCGTTGCGCTGGGATTCACATTGCGACCGATCGGCGCGACCGATTTCAAACTGGGTTGCGGCAAGGCGCTGTAAAACTGGACCTCCGCGGAACGGGGAGCGTTCAAAATCGTGACGCGACTTTGCCTGATCCGCCAGTAACGATGCGACTCCGCTCCATTTTGATTAAAACTGATCTCGTACCAACCCGCCGTGTCGGCGCGCTTCGCGCCGGTCTCATCGATAGCGCCTCCGATTTTAGTTTCGTAAGGGAATTCGACGAGGGGTGTCCAGGTTTGGCCATCATCGGACTGTTCAATCGACCAGGCCGCTCCTCGCGCGCCGCCCGGGTAAGTTGAATAAACTCGAAATCTGGCCAGGGGCGTCGGTTGGCCGAAATCGACCTGCAATAGTCCAGTATTATCATTGGGCCAGATCCAACCCACGTCACTGCCGTTATTGGGAATGCCATAGGGAATCGGATCCACGAAGAACAACCCGCCCGGCGACGCCAGGAATCGGAGTGGCCCCGAGAGCATGGCGGGCGTGACCAGGAGTTGCGCATCGGGAATCACTACGAAATTGAAATCGTTCGTTTGATCCACTGAAGTCGTCGTGTCCCCGAAAATCACGCGATAGTTATTGGGTCCCAATGCCATGGATCCAGGCGGATC
>Ga0137368_10004597_pt1 | contig 14703 bp, 13 predicted proteins | sample SagtaG_13_FD_104917 | JGI IMG/M metagenome (GOLD analysis project Ga0137368, IMG submission 104917) | Vadose zone soil microbial communities from Sagehorn Ranch, Mendocino, California, USA - Sage1_L_100_16 metaG | ecosystem: Environmental > Terrestrial > Soil > Vadose zone | place: USA...
CGTAGGGACGCCAGCCCGTGTATACTCCGACCCGAGGACAGATCCGTGGCGCATTGTCACCCGCGCCGCTCGACAACATCGTCGACGTCCTGGCTGACGTCCGTCGGTGGCCGGGGATCGTCGAGAAATCGACTGGCCTCTTCTACATCGGCTACTTCCCGAGGGAGCGGCTGGCGAGCTTCATCGGCGGCTAAAGAAAGCGGAGAGAAGAGGAGGTCACGATGCCGTATATCATCGCCGAGCCGTGCATCAACGTGAAGGACAAGGCCTGCGTCGAGGTCTGCCCGGTGGACTGCATCTACGAAGGCCCGGAGAAGCTCTATATCCACCCCGACGAATGCATCGACTGCGGGGCCTGCGAGCCCGTCTGCTCGGTGAAGGCGATCTTCGTCGAGGACGAGACCCCGGAGCAGTGGAAGCACTTCATCGAGCTGAACAGGCAGTTCTTCCTGGACAACCCGGGGGGTCCAGCCCTGCACCACACGGAACTGACATAGCGATCTTGGGAGGACCGGTCGAAGGGAAGAACGGTCGCAAATCGACCCGAACCGAGAGGAGGAGAGATCGATGCCCCAATTCATCTAACGTGGCCACGACGGATGAGTTGGCAGACCAGCCGGCCAAACTGGTCGAGCTGGAAGGCCAGAAAATTGCAAATTGCCTTGTTCCGGATGGATGGGGCCTTCTATGCCCTGAGCGATACCTGCACACATCGCGGGGGGCCGTTGTCCGAAGGGGCGGAGGGGGGAACGGAGGTGACTTGCCCCTGGCGCGGGGCAGGAAGCGGTGTTGCCGGCGGTGACGGCGTGGCGGGAGCGAGACCCGCTGACGGCGCGGGTGCTCGAGCGGATCATCTTCGAATGTCCGGGGAAACCCCTGGCGCCGCCGATGCCCGTTCCCGAATATCGCGTCGAACCGCCGCCGTTTATACCGATTGTGGGCAGGCAGCCGCTGAAGCCGGTTCGATCAAGACGAGAAGGAGAAGGATACTACTACGGCACCTATGAGATTTCTCCGGAGCGTGCCGCGTATTATCGGGAGAGACAATCACCGACATTACAGCGAAACCCTGAAGCAACATTGGATTTTGTGAGTGAGAGTAGCCACTATGTCAGGAGAGAACGAAGACACAACCCGGAATATATGTGGGAGGTCGAGCAACTTGCTTTGAGGCAAGATGGTGAACGCACCATGGCTGATACCTGTCGTGTGGTTGCTTGTATACCGGTATATACCTTAGGCGAAGGCAAACTCGTTGAGCACGCCCTTGAGCAGTACCGAAAGCAGATTACAAACGGTTCGGTAAAGCCCGAAGACTTTGAAGTCTTACTTTTCCTCAACCACCCGAAAGACAAGTTGAAAGATATCCACATTGCACCGGGAGCGGAAGAACGGGTGAGGACGGGACATCCCGAGTCCTATGATACAAGAGAAGTGATCCGACAGTACCGAGAGCGACATCCCGAGTTAACAGTCCATGTTATCGAAAAAGAATTTGATACCCGGCCCAACTGGGGCTGGATTATTAAGTACGCATATGACGCGGCAGCGCTCCGCGCTCAAGCACGCAAACATCCGGTGGATAAAGATGTCATCATATTAGCCAACGATGTTGATGTGAGGGATACGTCTGGTACTTATCTTCGGCAGCTCATTGAGACATTCGATAAGAATAAAAAAGATGTGAGGGCGGGAAAGACCCCGCGCATCGATGGGGTGGTGGGGCGAATTGATCACGATACGACGACGTACCGCACGTGGCCCAACTTTTTTGCAGTGACACGATTCGAACAGTTCCTCGACGCCCAAAATCGCCGAGGTTATCCAGGAAGACAACCCCATACTCCTCCTGAAGCGAAGGGTGATGGCTATGCCCTTAGAGGTCGGAGACGCGGAGAGAAACACACCATTACTCAAGGCCGTAACACTGCCCTTCGCGCAAGCGCCTATTGTGCCGTCGGCGGTGCAAATACCGAAACAGACGTTGGCGCCGATACCGAGCTCGGACGGATGATCACGTTTGCGAGACGTGGCGTGATGGAGAAACCCTTCCACGCCGACGAGTATCCCTTCACCTACAGTTCAGTGATGTGGCTTGAAACGGATCCTCGGCGAGAGTTGGGCATGTATCGGAAAGGAGAGCCTGTAGCGCGGGCATGGAGCGAATGGGGGGCGATGAATGTCTATGGTAAATCGTTCTTTGAGCAGATCGCCGGGGAGACAGAAGAATTAAACACCGGACGGCTTGAGAAAGAGTTTAAAGAGATGCTCAAGAAGTGGAGCCTTTCGGCGAATGCACCGAGCGTTGAACGCGCTCTTGTCTGGCTGGGGCTAGCGAAAAAAGATAAAGCGACGGGAGAATATATCTATAAGGATTATGAGATTGTTCCTGATGCAGAGGGGGAACCCATGATCGAGATTACGAACCTTGACCACCTTCGTCAGCACATCGCCAGATGGAAACCGAAGCGTGAACGGATTGTTTCTGCGAAATTGAGGGCGAAATAACAAAATCCATGCCCTCTCCCGTCAAAAACCTCAGAAGCCGGCTTGGTTTACCGGTAGTATGGGCGAGGGCGGTACCTGTACGAGGACGTTACCTACTGTAAGAGTCTCTGGGTGTCGTTCTGTGTGTGGAAATGGACCGAAGCGCTTCGACTTGGTCCGAGCGGGGAGGGAAGGGATTGCTGATCTGACTTGGGTTTCGTCCGCTGGGTTCGGTTGATCTTGTGGGCGCAAATGCACTCAAGGCACGGGCGGATAGCTCAGCTGGAAGAGCACGGCCCTTACAATCCTGCCCGCTGATCGAGCCCCTCGGTAAGTCGCGAACTTGCCGGGGGTTTTCGTTTGCCCTCTTGGCTGGCGTGGGGTAGTTTTGGGCCGGTTGTAGGCCGTCGCGGGCACAATCCCGGGAACAGTCACTGCCCGGCACGGGAGAGATGACCTTATGGGGACCGCAATGAAGACGATGCGACTCGTCATTGCAACCGTGCTGCATTGCATCGGACTGATGCCGGCCCCTGCTGCTGCCAATCTGGTGCAGGACGGTGACTTTTCGACCGACGATCTGACCGGCATCTCTGGTAACTACGTCGGACACATGACCTTAACCGTCCGTTCCAGCTCCCGCGCCTAGATTATTCGAGGGCGCAGGATGCAGTGTCCCCGGTGCCAGGCTGAGAACCGTGAAGGTCGCCGATTCTGCGGCGAGTGCGGGCTGTCGTTCGCCTCGACCTGTCCGTCGTGCGGCTTCCTGAACGAAGGCAGCGAGAAATTCTGTGGCGGGTGCGGCAGATCGCTCACTTCCGCCACGCCCAGCACGGAGTCGAAGTTCAATTCTCCCCAGGCTTACACCCCGAGACACCTCGCGGAGAAGATCCTCACCTCCAAGAGCGCGCTGGAGGGCGAGCGCAAGCAGGTGACCGTGCTTTTCTGCGACCTCGTCGGCTCCACAAGTTTGGCTGAGCGGCTGGGTCCCGAGGTCATGCACTCGCTGCTTGACGCGTTCTTCCGACTTGCTCTTGATGAGGTCCACCGCTACGAGGGGACGATCAACCAATTTCTCGGCGACGGCTTCATGGCACTCTTTGGTGCCCCTATCGCTCACGAGAATCACGCGCGGGCGGCAGTCCTGGCCGCCCTTGGCGTCCAACGTGCCCTCGCGGCCCATCAGGCTGAGCTCGTTTCCGACCCTGCGCTCGAGGTGGCCACGCGGATCGGCATCAACAGCGGTGCGGTGGTGGTGGGCCGGATTGGCGACGACCTTCGAATGGACTACACCGCCATCGGAGATACGACGAACCTCGCCGCTCGTCTCCAGCAATTCGCCGAGCCTGGCACTATCCTGCTTAGCGAGCCGGCGAGTCGGCTCGTTCGCGGTCACGTTCGCCAGGAACCCTTGGGTCTCATCTCGCTGAAGGGCAAGAACGAGCCGATTCCTGCCTACCGCGTCCTGGGGGTCGGACCGCGACGCTCCCCCCTCGAGATGCTGGGAGAGGGCCCGCTGAGTCCCTTCGTCGGACGCGAGCGCGAGTTGTCTATCCTCCACGGCCTGCTCGACAATGCTGCTCGCGGTGAGGGACAGATTGTCGCAATTATTGCCGAGCCCGGGGTCGGCAAGAGCCGGCTCCTGCTCGAATTCTGAGAGAGCCTGCTGGGACGTCCGGTGACATACTTGGAAGGCCGGTGCGTTTCCTACGGAAGCGCAAACCCACTGCTGCCCGTACTTGAAATTGTCCGCAACAACTGTGGCATCACCGACACCGATACTCCGGAGGAGATCGCCGGCAAGGTGCGCTTCGGGTTCGAGGAAGTGGGACTTGACCCTGGGGAGCGCGTCGGCTACCTCCTACATGCTCTTGGGGTTAAAGAGACAGGCGAGCTCGAGAAACTGGCGCCCGAGGCGATCAAGGCGCGGACGTTCGAGGCGCTGCGCCTGCTGGGCCTTCAGGGAAGCCAGCGACGACTCATCGTCTTTGTTGTGGAAGACTGCCATTGGATTGACAAGTCCTCCGAGGAGTACTTCAACATGTTCGCAGAGAGCCTCGCCGAGGCGAAGATCCTGTTCATCGCCACCTATCGTCCGGGGTACCGCCCTCCCTGGATGGACAAGTCCTACGCGACGCAGATCGCGCTCCACCGGCTCTCGTCCCAGGACAGTCTGAGCATCGTGCGGTCGATTCTCCCTATTCCGGCCGCGCCCACGCGCCTCGAGGGCACCATCCTGGAACGGGCCGAGGGCAACCCTTTCTTCCTCGAGGAACTCTCGCGAGCCGTGAGCGAGCGGCTGGTGTCCGAAGCCACCCTCGGCATCCCAGGGACAATCCAAGACGTGATCATGGCGCGCATTGATTTGCTTCCCGACGAAACGAAGCGCCTCGTCCAGGCGGCCTCCGTCCTCGGGCGCGAGTTTCCGCGCTCGCTCCTGGCCGCGATTTGGGAAGGATCTGGCGACCTCGAAGTTCATCTCCGACAGCTCATCCACCTCGAGTTCCTCTCCGAGCGGCGCGGGTCCAGTGAGTCAGTTTACGTGTTCCGTCACGCCCTGACCCAGGAGGTCGCCTACGGAAGTCTCCTGACGCCAAACCTGCAGAGGCTGCACGCTGCGGGGGGACAGGCGCTCGAGACTATCCACGCGAACCGTCTCGGGGAAGTGACTGACCAGCTTGCTTACCACTACGCCCGCGCGGAGCAAGCGGGCAAAGCCGCCGAGTACCTTCTCCGTGCAGGGAACAAGGCGGCTGCGGTCTACGCCCTACCCGAAGCAGTAACCGCATATCGCGAGGCGCTCGGACAGGCTGAAAAGCTGTCCCTGCCGGAACAGGACTATCGGACTGTCGAGTTGAGCCTTCGCATCGGCCATGTGTTCCTCTTGCAGGGCGGCCTTCAGGAGTGCCGGGAGCTGCTCGTCGGTCACGCCGAGCGCGTCACGCGGCTAGCCGATCCAGGAATGCGCGGCGCCTTCCACGCCTTCCTCGCGTTGGTCTACAGCCTGGAAGGGGAAGGTGCGCAGGCGCGTGCCCACGCAAGTCAAGGCCTCGCGGAGGCGCGTCGATGCGGCGACGAGATCACGATGGGGCGTGCCGGCTATGTGCTCGCCCTTGAATGCTTCTGGGTGGGCGAGCTTGTGGAGTCGGTCGAGCAGGGGCGCGAGGCGGCGGTCCTACTCGAGCGCACCGGAGAGCAATGGTGGCTTGGGCTCATGTGCTGGGTGCTCGGAATGGCCCTGGGGGTGCTGGGGCAGATTCGGGACGGGCTGGAGACTCTTGGCCGCGTGCATGCCATCGGTACCGCCATGGGTGACCCTCGCCTTCTGAGTATCGGGGATTGGGCGAGCGGTCTCCTTCTCGCCTTCGCCGGAGAACACGAGGAAGCAGTCCTTCGGTGCGTCCGCGGCCTCGAGCGCTCCCCCGACCCACTGAACTCGGCCTTCGCTCTCGGCGTGCTCGGACAAGCTCAGCTTGAGACGGGGAACGTGTCCGAGGCACTGCCACGGCTTGAAGAAGCCGCCGGGCTGATGGGGCTCTTCGGCTTCCGCGCCATGCAGGCTTGGTTCACGATCGGGGCCGGCGAAGCTTGCTTGGCCCAAGCCGATCTCGAACGCGCCCAGAACCTCCTGGGCCAAGGGCTGCATCTTGCGCGGGAGGTCAGGTTCTGGCCGGCCGTGGGCTACGCCCAGCGTGCTCTCGGCCTGCTCGCACGGCGAACGGGCGATCTAGTCGCGGCCGAAAACCGAATCCGCGAGGCCCTCGAGACATTCGCGTCCACCCGGGGGGGTCTGGACACAGGGCGCACCCTCATGATCTTGGCCGAGCTGGCAGCGGCGGGCGGAAATGCCGCCACGGCGACACAACACCTCACCGAGGCCCACCGGCTCTTCCGCGAGCGCGGCGCGGATCGCCTGACCGAACGTGCGCGCCGCACGGCGACGACGCTTGGCATCCGACTCCAGGAGCCTAAAACGTGAGAAGAGGTGCGAATGTCAGCGGTCGCCCTATAGTGAGCCACCGGGGTCGGGCAAGCTGAGCCGCCCGGGGTCGCCCATCCAGAGCCAGGCAGGGTCGCCCATGCTGAGCCATCCAGGGGCGGGCATGCTGAGCCTCCCGGCGGGAGGTGACCGGACTTCTTGGTGTTGAATACCCGATCGGTGCTGACTGCCTCCGAGACGTCACGTTCGCCTCGGAGGAGGGCCCATGGCGGGACGGAGGAGTCCGGTGACCGACATTCGAGAGATTCTGCGACGGGTGCACCTGGGGGAGCGGGCGCGCCGCATCGCCCGCGACCTCGGGGTCAGTCGCAACACCGTGGCGCACGACCAGCGGTGGGCCGCCCAGCGCGGGGTGCTGACCGGGCCCGTGCCCGAGCCGGCCGCGCTGGCGGCGATGCTCGCCACCCCGCCGGGGCCGCGGCCGGCCCAGGAGCAGTCCCTGGTCGAGCCGTACGGCGCGCAGGTGCTGGCCTGGCACGCCCAGGGCGTCGAGGGCCAGGCGATCTGGCAGCTCCTCGCCGAGCAGCATGGCTTCGGCGGGAGCTATTCGTCGATCAAACGATTCCTCCGCCGCGTGGCGCCGCCCACGCCGCGCGCGACGCTGCGCCTCGAGGTCGCCCCCGGGGAGGAGGCCCAGGTGGACTTCGGCTTCGGCGGGCTGGTTCGGGATCCCGAGCTCGATCGGGTGCGGCGCGCCTGGGTGTTCGTCATGACGCTGTCGTGTAGCCGGCACCAGTACGCCGAGCTCGTCTTTGATCAGAGTATCGCGACCTGGCTGCGCCTGCATCGCGCCGCGTTCGAGTTCTTCGGCGGCGTGCCCCGCCGCGTCGTGCTGGACAATCTCCGCGCCGCGATCGTGCAAGCCGCGCTCGACGACCCCGAGGTGCAACGCAGCTCTCGGGAGTTCGCCGAGTACGACGGGTTTCTCATCGCCCCCTGTCGCCCGCGGACCCCCGAGCACAAAGGCAAGGTGGAACAGGGCGGGGTCCACGACGTCAAGCGCAACGCCCTGGCCGGGCGCGACTTCCGGGACCTCCACGACGGCAACCGCCATCTGCTGCGCTGGTGTGTCGAGACCGCCGGCCGCCGCGTGCACGGCACGATCAAGCAGGTGCCCCTGGAAGTCTTCGACCAGGTGGAGCACGCCGCCTTGCAGCGGCTGCCCGTGACGCCCTGGGAGCTGACCGAGTGGAAGCGGGCCCCAAGCTGCACCCCGACTGCCATGTCGTCTTCGCCGGCGCCTCCTACTCGGGGCCCCATCGCCTCATCGGCCAGCGGCTCTGGGTCCGGGCCACCGAGTACAAGGTCGAGCTGTATCAGGACTACGTCCTCATCGCCACGCACCGGCGCGCCCGCCCCGGCCAGCGGCGCACCCTCACCGCCCACCTGCCAACCCCCGACCTGGTGCCGTGCCCGCGCGGCCGAGGTCGGCCCCGCCTGTGGCGATTTCATCGAGCACCTGCTCGGCGATCGCCCCCTGGATCGGCTCCGCAGCGCCCAAGGCATTCTGCGCCTGGGCCACCGCTACAGCGCGCCCCGGTTGGATGCCGCCTGCGCCCGCGCGCTTGCCGTCGGCGAGTATCGCTACCACACGGTGAAGACGATCCTGGCCCATGCCCTCGAGGGCCAGCCCGTGCCCGACGTCACGTCGGTCGCCGCCCTGCCCGCCGCCCCGCCGCGTCATGCTCGCCCCTGGACCACCTTTTTCCCCGACCCCGGTGCGGAAGAGGAGCGGTCCCCATGGAACTGACCCATCAGCTCACTCCGATGCTGCGCACCCTGCGCCTGTCCGGCATCCTCGAGACGCTCGACGTCCGCAATCGCCAGGCCGTCGAGCAGCAGACCTCCTTCGTGGAGTTCCTCACCGTCCTCCTGCAGGATGAAGTCGAGCGCCGCGCCCAGAGCAAGCTCCGGCTGCGGCTGCGCCGGGCCGCCTTCGATCCCACCAAGACGCTCGAGGGCTTCGACTTCAGCTTCAATCCCAAGCTCAACAAGGCGCAGGTCTTCGACCTCGCCACCTGCGCCTTCATCGCGCGCCACGAGAACGTCTTGCTCTACGGCCCGACCGGCGTCGGCAAGAGTCACCTGGGCGACCTATAGAGGCGAGAGAGGCACGGAAAATACCCTCAGAATCTGGCGCCGGTTGTCTGATGACCTAGCATGAAGCGCCCGCCTCCGTGCAGGGCCGCGTGGCCCTCGGCGCCAGGGCGGGGTGTCGGAGCGGGCCGGGTGAGCGAGGATGGCCTGCACGGCGAGGTGGATCCTGCTGGCTCCAACGTCGTGTAAACCGTCGCACCGGCAAGAGTCTCGTGAGGCATCTTCCTTTCAAGTACCGTAAACTCAGCGTGGTCGTCGAGTTTCTCCTCACCTCTATAGCCTGCCGCCCATTTTCCGTCTCTGGTCACGACAACACAGCCGACCTTTGGGTGTGGTCTATCTCCGCCTTCGTCTAGCCCAAACCGATTCAGTTGTTTTCTGGATTCGGCAATCGCCATTTGCATATAACGACGATCTTCATCATTCATTTCGCCCCCGATCGTACCGAGCTAAATCTGACCTTGAGCCGCTGTTCGAGTCTCTGCGTTCTCAGAGCATAGATGGATGAAGCGGCTGACCCCCACTCGACGTGGTGGCATTAGACTGCCCCACAGAGAGCACGCGCTCACAGGCGCAGGGGGAGGGGCCAGCCATGGACCATATTGGCATCGACAAGAAGGAAAGCCAGATTTGCATCCTGACCGAGGGGGGGCGAGCTGATGGAGCGCCGGATCCGCACCGAGCCGCGGCACTTCGCCGAGGCGCTGGGCGCGCGGCCGCCAGCGCGGAACCTCCTCGGGTCCGCGACTGAGAGCGAGTGCGTCGCCCGGTGCCTGGAGGGGCTGGGCCACAAGGTGATCGTGGCCCGTTGGCAAGATCACCCCTGAGCAAAGGAAGATGCTTTTGAGGCAGATCGTCGACGGGTTCCTGCTGCGCGAGCGGATCGAATCGGGCTGGAGTCCCGCGACGGATCGCGGCAGTCGATGGTTCTATCAGCACCCTGTGCGGGGTGCATTTCTCCTGCCTGAACCCGGGCACGACGGTTGCCGTAAAAGGGGATCGCAGATTGCGCCATCAGGTGAAACAGGTCTTCCGGAGTCTCCGAGCCTGTATGGACACAGACGTTACGCGTATGTATAGTCATTGTAAGTACATCGAGGAGGCACATTATGGCAGCCATGAAGATGGTTAAGCGCCAGACCCGGGATGTCACGATCAACCTGCGCGCCAACCAACGACAGCGGACGCTGATCGATCGAGCAGCCCAGACCCTGGGAAAGAACCGATCCGATTTCATGCTCGAGGCGGCCTGCCGCGCGGCGGACGCTGTCCTGCTCGACCGGCGGCTCTTTCTGCTCGACGACAAGGCTTACAAGCGCTTTGCGGCTGCTCTCGATAAGCCCACAGCGGACAACCCCAGGCTGCGCCGGCTCCTAGCTTCGAAAGCGCCCTGGGAGCGATGACCGAGGGCCCGAGCGAGGTCAGGGCCCCGGAACACCTCACCGCCCAGCACGACCTCGCGGCCTTCGACTCCGGTACTCCCGCGCTCGACGACTGGCTCAAACGACGCGCGCTGGCCAACGAGGAAACCGGCGGATCGCGCACCTATGTGGTCTGCGTCGGCCGGCGGGTCATTGGCTACTACGCCCTCGCCACCGGTGGGGTGGCGCACGAGGGGACGCCCGGCCGAATCCGGCGCAACATGCCGGATCCGATACCGGTGATGGTGCTCGGTCGCTTGGCGGTGGACCGGGGTTATCAGGACCGTGGGCTCGGTGCCGGACTGCTCCGCGATGCGATCCTCCGCACGCTCCAGGCCGCCGAGCTGGGTGGCATCCGCGCCATCCTCGTCCACGCCATCTCCGAGGAGGCGAAGCGCTTTTACGAACGCTCCGGGTTCATCGTGTCGCCGATGGATCCTATGACGCTGATGATCACGATCGCCGACGCCAGAAAAGCCCTCGGCAAATAGTGCAGGGAACGATTGACGGGAAGGGGGACGAAACAGTTCGAATTCCGTTGGGGCCACCACGGTGTTCTTCTTCGTGTGTGGCGATTTTCTAGTTGTCCCCTCACCCTGCCCTCTCCCCCGGTGGGGGAGAGGGTGGCTCTCGGGGCTTGACGTTTCGGGTGCCCCGGCCTAGGGTCACGCCATGACATCCCTCATCGCGCGCCGTCTCGAAGACCTGCGGCTCAAGTAAGCGCACCCGCGCTCGCTCGTGGCGCACTACTCGCTCGGCATCGACATCGGCGGCACCTTCACCGACATCGTGGTCTATGACCATGATTCGGGCCGGCAGGTCAACCGCAAGGTCCTCACCACCCACGAGGATCCCGCGCGGGCCGTGGCGGCAGGCGTCGACGCGGTGCTCCGCGAGGGGCGATTCGAGCCGGGCGAGTTCACGCGGGTGGTGCATGCCACGACGTTGTTCACCAATGCGCTGATCGAGCGCAGGGGCGCCGTCACCGGGCTCATCACCACCCAGGGCTTCGCCGACACGCTCGAGATCGGACGCGAGCGGAAATACGAGCTGTACGACCTCGCCATCGCCAAGCCCGAGCCGCTCGTCCCGCGCAACCTGCGGCTCGAGGTGCCCGAGCGCACGCTGGCCGACGGCAGCGTCGGCCGGAAGCTCGACGCGCGCGGCCTCGAAGCCGCCGCCCGCGCCCTCCTGAAGGGAGGCGTGACGTCCATCGCCGTGGTGTTTCTCCACGCCTATGCCAACCCGCGCCACGAGCGCGAGGCGGCGAGGCTCATCGCGAAGCGCCACCGCGGCGTCGCCGTCACGGCGTCTCACGAGGTCGCGCCGGAGATCCGCGAGTTCGAGCGCGCCTCCACCACGGTGGCTAACGCCTATATCAAGCCGCTCGCCCATCGTTATCTGGCGCTCATGGCGGAGCGCGTGGCGGGGCAGGGCATTCCGGCACCGCTGCTGCTCATGCTCTCGAGCGGAGGGCTCACGCACGTGGCCGAAGCCCAGCGGGCGCCCGTGCAGATGCTGGAGTCCGGCCCCGCCGCCGGCGCGATCGCCGCCGCCTTCTTCGGCCGCGACGACGCGGGCGCGCAGGGCATCCTCGCGTTCGACATGGGCGGCACCACCGCCAAGCTCTCCCTCGTGGACGGCGGCGAGCCGCTGACGGCCTACAGCTTCGAGGCGGCGCGGCAGCGGCGGTTCATCGAGGGCAGCGGGCTGCCCATCCGTATCTCCACCATCGAGCTGATCGAGATCGGCGCCGGTGGCGGGAGCATCGCGGACGTGGACGAGATCGGCCTGCTCAAGGTCGGGCCGCGGAGCGCGGGCTCGCACCCCGGGCCCGCGTCGTACGGCCTCGGCGGCACGGAGGCGACGGTCACGGACGCCGACTTTCTCCTGGGCTATCTCAATCCCGGCTACTTCGCCGGGGGCGAGGTGCGGGTCGACATGGACGCGGCGCGCGCCGCGGTGGAGCGCCTTGCCGCCCGGCTCGCGCTCGAACCCGTCAAGGTGGCGTGGGGCATCCACGACATCGTCAACGAGAACATGGCGGGCGCCGCGCGCGTGCACATCGCGGAGCGCGGACGCGACCCGCGCGACTACTCGCTGCTCTGCACGGGCGGCGCGGGGCCGGTGCACGCCTGGTCGGTGGCGCGCAAGCTCGGCGTCTCGCGCATCGTCTGCCCGCCGTCCGCTGGCGTCGCCTCCGCGCTCGGCCTGCTCGTAGCGCCCGCGCGCGTGGACCGCGTCGCCACCGTGGGCATACGGCTCGACCGGGACAGCGTGGAAGATCTCGAAGCGGCCTTCCGGCGGCTCGAGGACGAGGCGCGCGCCGTCATGGCCGACACCGGGCTCAAGCTCGAGAACGCCTCGGTCCACCGTCTCGCCGACGGCCGGTTCATGGGCCAGGGCTTCGATCTCGTCGTGGCGCTCCCCGATGGGCCGTACGACGACAGCCCCGACAGCCGCCGGCGGCTCACGGCGGCTTTCGAGACCGCCTACCGCGAGAAGTTCGCGCTGACGCCGCCGGGCGTGCCCGTGGAGTTCCTCAATATCCGCGTGGCCGTGCGCGCGCCCGTCTCGGGCAGCGAGGTGGTGCTCCAGGGGCGGCGCGGCACGGGCGCGGCGAGCGCGCTCAAGGGCCACCGGCCCGCCTACTTCCACGAGGCGGGCGGCTTCGTGCCGACCGCCGTCTACGACCGCCACCGGCTCGGCGTGGGCGACGAGGTCGCCGGCCCGGCCGTCGTCGAGGAAGAGGGCTCGACGCTGGTAGTCGGCCCGGGCTGGGGAGGTCACGTCGCGCTCACAGGCAATATCATCGTCGCTCCTCACCCTGTCGCCCCTCACCCTGCCCTCTCCCCAGAGGGGAGAGGGATGAGCAGACCATGACCACTCCCTTTGACCCGATCACGCTGGAAGTGCTCTGGACGCGCCTCATCTCCGTAGTGGACGAGGCGGCCAAGGCGATCGTGCGCACGTCATTCTCGACGCTGTCCAACGAGGCCAACGACTTCGCCTGCGTGCTCACGGACGCCCGCGGCTTCGCGCTGGCGCAGAACTCGGGCAGCATCCCGTCCTTCATCGGCACCCTGCCCGCGACGGTGCGGCACTTCCTCCGCGAGTTCGGCGCCGAGGGGCTCCACCCGGGCGATGTCTTCATCACCAACGACCCCTGGCAGGGAACGGGGCACATGAGCGACGTCTGCCTCGTGAAGCCGATCTTCCACGACGGCAGGCTGGCGGCCTTCGCGGCGACCACCTCGCACATGCCGGACATCGGCGGGCGCGTGCGCGCCATCGAGGCGCGCGAGCTGTTCGAGGAAGGCATCCACATCCCGCTCTCCCGGATCATCCGGGAGAAGCAGCGCGACGAGACGCTGATCCGGCTCATCCGCGCCAACGTGCGGACGCCCGACCAGACCATGGGCGACATCTGGGCCCAGGTGAGCGCCAACGAGCTGATGGAAAACCGCGTGCGCCGCCTCATGGACGAGTACGGCCTCGACACCCTCGAGGGGCTGGGCGACGAGCTCTTCGGCCGGTCCGAGCGCGCGATGCGGGAGGCGATCCGCGCCGTGCCCGACGGCACCTACCGCTACGGCTTCGAGACGGACGGCTTCGAGAAGCCGTACACGTACCGGATCGCGCTCACGGTCCGCGGCGACGAGATCACCGCCGACTTCGCCGGCACGTCGCCCGCCCAGCCGCGCGCCATCAACTGCGTCCTCGCCTACACCTATGCGATGACGGCGTACGCCGTTCGCTGCGCCCTTCTGCCGGGACTGCCGAACAACGAGGGGATGTACCGCCCCGTCAAGGTCGAGGCGCCCGAGGGCTGTCTCCTGAACCCGAAGTTCCCCGCCGCCGTCGTGAGCCGCGCGCAGACGGGCCACTACGTCCCCGTGCTGGTCCTCGGAGCGCTGCACCAGGTCATCCCCGACCGGGTGATGGCGGGAGCAGGCTCGCCGCTCTGGGCCATCGCGCAGACGGGCACGCGTGACGACGGGCGCCCGTACACCAACGTCCTCTTCTTCAACGGCGGCATGGGCGCGACGGCGACGAAGGACGGCGAGCACGTGCTGTCCTGGCCGAGCAATATCTCGAGCACGCCCGTCGAGATCGCCGAGCGGAACAGCCCGCTCTTCTTCCGCTACAAGCGCATGCGCGCTGGCTCGGGCGGGCGCGGACGTTTCCGCGGCGGGCTCGGCCAGGACGTGCTCTTCGAGAGCCGCTCGCGGGGGCCCATCGTGCTGAGCTTCATGGCGGAGCGCACGCGCTTTCCCGCCCCGGGCTTGGAGGGCGGAGGCGCCGGGGGGCTCGGCGACGTGAGGATCAACGGCAAGAAGGTCGACCACCGGCGCCAGCACGTGCTGGCTCACGGGGACACGGTGCTGGTGAGCACGCCGGGCGGCGGCGGCTACGGGCCAGCGCGCTCCCGGCCCCCGTCGCTCACCAAGCGCGACCGGGCGCTCGGCTACTCGGGGCGGAGAAAGAAATGAGCGAGGCGGCGAAGCCGGACCCCGAGGCCGACGCGCTCTTCGAGATCGTGCGCCTGCGCTATGGCGATCGCCTGACGGCGGCGCAGCTCGACGAGCTGCGCAAGATCGTGGCCGGGCAGCTCGAGGCCGCCCGCGCGCTCCGCGCCGTCCCGCTCACCAACGCCGACGAGCCCATGCAGCCCTTCGCGCCGTACCGGGAAGAACC
>Ga0137368_10004624_pt1 | contig 14654 bp, 9 predicted proteins | sample SagtaG_13_FD_104917 | JGI IMG/M metagenome (GOLD analysis project Ga0137368, IMG submission 104917) | Vadose zone soil microbial communities from Sagehorn Ranch, Mendocino, California, USA - Sage1_L_100_16 metaG | ecosystem: Environmental > Terrestrial > Soil > Vadose zone | place: USA...
CAGCGATCTCATTGAGATAGGATGAACTGCTCGAGTAATTGCAGCTCGCGGGTCCGGTCACTTTGACGATAGGTGTGCCGCTAATGGGCGTAATGGCTATCGTAGACGCTGTAGCGGGCGCGGCAAAGGCGTTCCCGATCAGGATTTTGACCCAGAAGGTTTTCTCCGTGCCAATGGCAAGTGTTTCCCCTTTGTCATTCTTCAACTCATAGAAGCCTGTATACGATCCATCAATGGATGGAGCGGTCAACTCGATCGAAACATCTACGGTCTTGCCCGGTTCTGTCTCGGGGATGGGTGAGGAGCCAGGCGTCTCCATGCGATCACCTGCCACGAAGGAGATGGTATATCCACTCCATTTGCATTTACCGCTATTCATGAAGCGCCACGTCTTGGTGAACTTTATGCCACGTGACATGAGGGCGTTATCAGGCACGGTCACATCTTCGAGGAGTAAGGCGCTATCTTTGCATGGACCCGCGGCAGACGCGGAGGCGGTCCCAGCAGTTTCGTCGGGTGTGCCAGGTGTCGTTGTGGTCGACGTATCGGGTGTGGAAGTAGACGGAACGTCTGTCGGCAGGGATAAGCCTGGTTTGGTCGGTGGCAGAGTGGAGGTCACGAAAAGAGGTGCAGCGCTTGTCGCAGTCTCCTGTGAAACTTTAATGCAGGCGCCAAGGCTCAGGCTCGTGAGCAGGAGCACTATCCAGATTTTCTTCATGTAGGGGATTCTACATTGGAATTATTAAAATAATTGTCCCGAAGGTCTAGGCGGATCAATCGTGTTTTCCGCGGAGACCTTCGGGATGTTATATTGAACTTATCTATTGTGGTGTTGCAAAAACGAGGGCATAGAAACCGTAATTATCGAAGAAAGCGTATCCTACGCCGATTTCCTTAAAAGTAGTACTCAACAGATTTTGACCATGACGCAGATCACCCTTGTCATTGATCCACCAGTTGACAACCGCCTGCCCGTCCAGGGGAGGATAATTCCCGTTGACATTTTCCGAAACCGACTTGGCAACGTAGCCCGTGTCTTTGACGCGCGATTGCGGCGTGGAGCCATCCGAGCCCGTGTGGACGTAAAGCTTATGGCAGGCGATATCGTTCGCATGGCGCTGCGCGGCCTGGGCCAGTTGGGCGTTGACGGTGTAGGGCGGCAATCCTTTCGTTGCACGGTAGGAGTTGACGGCATTAATGACTTGGGTTAATTTCTCTCGATCCGTGGTGTATTCGCAGGTTGCTGTCGTTACATTAGCACTATTACTGCTCGCCGCGGTCGTGGGGATCGTGCCCGTAACAGTCACTGTCGCCGCAGTTGCGCTGGTTGCTGCATTCGAGATTGCAGTGGCAGTTGCACTAGGGGTAATGGCGGTCGTGACCGTGACATTGATGATCACCCACAGGCGGGAATCATCCCCAATTTTCATGATCAAGCCAGCCGGATTCTTAATGACAAAATTGCCGCGGTGATTCCCATTGCTGTTCGGTGCTACCAAATCAACAGAAATATCCGCGTTTTGACCTGGGTAAGTAAGCGCCAATGGTACGGAGGGGGGTGCCCCCAGTCGCTCGTCGGAGTAATAAGTTAATGTGTAGTCAGCTCCCCAAATGCAAGTGCCGGTGTTACTCACGCGCCAGGTCTTGGTAAAGGTTGTGCCTCCGGCGACATTGGTATTATCCGGGATGGTCACATCCGCGACGAAAGCGGCGCTATTGGTGCAGTCTGGCGCATTGGTGGGTCGCGACGGATCAACAGTCGGAGTTTGCGCAGCTAGTGGCGTGGCAGATGTTGCCGTGGCTGAGGTATCTGGCGGCGGGGATAGAGTAAATGTCTCTGTGATGGCCGGCGCTTCTGTGATGGAGGCGAGCGTCGTTGCGACCGGGCCTTCGGTTGCCGTGACAGTAGCTGTTTCTGCTCCAGCCTGCCCTCCGCCACAGCCAGATAAGACGAGCGCCAGTAGAGCAGTAACAACGAACAGTTTCTTGATCATCTTCAGCCTCCTTTGCTACCATGTCTGACCAGATTTATTTACTTGTTCTCAGCTTGTTTCCATCTCAAAACATCATCATCTGTGATTTGGATTTTTCAAGTGGATCGCCAGCGACCTGCTCTTCGAACGTTTCACGAGTCAATACCGGCAATTCGATCAGCGTGCGCAATAAACGATATTTTACAACCTGATGGCGTTTCATGCGCTCCGCAAGGGATGGGTCACGCTGGGCTTTATAGGCAGCCAGCGAAGCGCGTCCGCCCGGAATCACGATAATCGTTTTTTCCGGCGGAAAGGGTGTTTCAGAGATTGCGCGCCCAATGAGCGCAGAGGCAAGGATATAAAAAGTACGTTCGACGTTGCCATTCTGTTCCCACACATAAATCCGATCCTGCCTGCGTGTACGCGTAGCGTAACCCAGCCGCCTGCCAATCGCATCGATCAAACCCGCGATATTGCTCAATTCACTGCGCCGCACAGAAGCCACATCTTCTGCGCGCAGTTTCCACTCTCCGCCTTCTTTTTCAGCATAAGAGGCTAAAACTGAATAGATCATTGCCCTGGACGGGGTGAGCAAACCGGGAAAACGCGGATAGATGTCCTGCTCAACATCCAGGAAAATACTTTCTGGATTCTTTTGTAAAAAGGTGACCACCGCGATCTCTACGCGGTCGGATAAGGAATCGTAGTGACGACTTCCCTGGCGCCGCCCACCAGGGCAGGTGTGCGCAGCACCCCTTGCGGGTAAGTCGTTACTACCCCACAGCCCCGTATCGACACTTTCGCCATTTGAATAATGAACGAAGCGCGGATCATCTTCCAATGCGCTTTGTATCAGTGTGTGTGTTCCCCGCAATGCCTCATCGAACTCTTGATCTCTTTGTTTGAGAGCGTGTGATTTGACGAGTGCAATCAAGCCTGCCGCGTGGACATGTAAATAGCTGGCTGGTTCGCCACGCTCGACCAAGTGGGAATAGATCGCTTCCCTCACCTCTTCGACATTGGCTTCATTGGGTTGGCGCCGTAAGTGTTCGCCACTCGTCCACAAAAGCTGGATGGGATCATGTTGTGTTCGCAGTGCCAGTGACCCCAAATCAAAACCTGCCGCGCTAGCAGCCATCAACACGGAGGTTAGGGAAGCTGGTTCCGGTTCAGACAATAACCCAAAGACTGGTGTACCAAGATGCAGTAATCCAAACAGATGGGTAAAGGCTGCATTCAAAGCGGTCGCGTTCCAAGCCCAATCGTAACGGCGCCGACGCAAGGCACGCTTATACGGCTCCACGGCTTCACGGCCCCACAGCCATCCTGCCCACAGAGCCGACAGTGTCCAGAACGCCTGATTGGGGCGCGGCAACGAACCAATCACTGCTTTGATCGGAATTTGCTTTTTGACCTCGTCGGGAAGATCCTGCAGGCGACCTTCGAAGATACAGATGCCGCCACTTTCAGGGAGTTCGTTCGGCCATGTGTCCAATCGGACGCCTGCACCTGTTTCCGTCCATTGACTGAGCCCACGCTCGAGCTGAATCCACAAGTTATGCTCACGGAATTGACTCGGGATATTCAGTTGTTTGGGGCGTGGTCTCTCAGAAGGATGATCCCATAAGGTATTGCCTGCATCACATGCAACCAGGATCAACGCATTCAAGGCGCGGCGGCGTTCGGGAGTCAGATTCAAACTGTCGAGGCGGTTGATGATCGTGGTCAAAAAATATAAAGGACGCGGGAGATAATGAGCGATCGCTTCTTCCGCATAGACGCGGTCCTCATCCTCTAACGCGGTGACTCTCTCAAGTGCGCGCGAACGATGCAGGTTATCAGTCCCGGCAATCCTCTTCGCTTTTTCGATATCCTGTGGGGTTGCAACACGTTCACCGGAATCTTCACAGTTGGGACAGGTGTACACGCGGGCATAAGGCGCGTTTTCGCCTCTGCGCCAGAGGAAAGATTCAGCGTAAATTTCGCTCCCGCATTTTTCACAAGTGGTGAGATACAGCGATTGCAAATGCGCGCCGAGTCGTTCCTCTCCTTTTTTGACAGCCGATATATCTGCCAGCGCGGCTTTGAAGTCTGTTTCAGAAGGAGGCTGAGCCGACATCTCTAAGAGAAAACGTGTAATCGGATTATTCACTGTCACGAGGACGCGATAGCCTGCGCGCGCCGCCTCAAGGGCCAGCCGCCGGGAGAATCCGAATGGATCGAGCACCCAGCTTCCGGGTGGCGCGTGGAGCGGAAGCCAGGCGGAGATCACTCCGTCTTCAAGCGGAGGCATAAATCGTGCTAGCGGACCCGGCTCTACCGGGCTTAATCCTGGAATGTAGGCTTGATAATCCATCCTCTATAGTATACATCCCCGTAATGAAGTTGTGATATTTACTATACTTGAGCGACAAACATTTCGAAGAGTGGCACAAGCCTATAGAGAGTTGCGATCTGCTGGACCTGCGCCAGCCGAACCAGTTCACGTTTGATCTCTGGAGTTCCGCGCTCATGGTATTCCCCCGAAAATTCAGGACCCGCAAGTTTACGCCCGATTTGATAAAAGATATTCTCAGTTGGACCCGAAACAACAAGTTGTCCATTTGGTTTAAGTAGGGTAAGCAATTCGCTAAGAACGCGAGGAAGGTCATCCACATGCTCGAGCACATCCAGGGCGTTGATGAGATCGAACGATTTTGGCGTCAATTGTGAAAGCGATGTCAGATTTGCATCCAGAACCTCGACGTTCTCCGAAAGAGGAATGTGTTTTTTTACATGCTCCAGAGGGAGCAGATCGATATCCATGGCAGTGACATGCTTACTGTGTTGCGCCAGAAAAGGCAGCATCACACCACTACCACAACCGAAATCCAGAACCTTGTCATAAGGCGCATGTTTTTCGATGAAGTTCATCGCTGTATGAAGTCTTTGCCAGAAGAGCCAGTTGATTAATCGGTTGGGATGGGCATAAGCAGGGAATCCAGACTCGTCCAATCGACCGGGTTCAGCCTCTTCCAGAACTTTGCGAATGGCTGAACGGTAGCGAGTTTTATAGTCTTGAAATTCGGATGATTTCATGAATAAATCGTATCTGCTTTTGCCACCGTCGCTGGCGAGAACGCTACCTTGAAAAGTTTTATGGTATTACCCCATAGGTCGGCGCGCATATAACATCGTAATATTCAAGTTCGGTTGCCTTGTTTTGTTGAGCATATGCCGCGGCATCTTTACCGATATTGCGCACAACATCAAGATGGGCGCGCACATCTGTGTCCCAATAACGAGGTAAGGTCATAAGCGCATCTCCTGCGGAGCCTTCAGGAAGATATGAAGGTCGAGCAGGATCATTTGTGTCTGCCTGCGGAATCCAGTTGAACATGACTGGACCGCGTGGGTTTATTGTGAAACCAAGTTTATATCCCGCTTTTCGGGCGAACTCGACAGGCCGGGCACCAAACCCACCACCTGGCCAGATGATGGCGATTGGTGTCTTATTGAAATATTTTTGGATATTCGCCATTGATCCTTGCAATTCTCCATTGAGGAATTCATCCGTAGAACTATCACTCATGTTGAGGTTATGAATATAGCCATGAGACTGATAGTCCACCCAGCCTTCATGTGAAAGTGCCACATTCTCCTGCAGAAATTGATCGTCGCCGCCAAATGCACTGATCCAGCCATTAATGACGGGCCATCCCCATTGTTCCCAATACGTTCGAAAATGATCATTGAAATTTTGTGCGGTGTGACGATCATCCACTACAAGTAGAACGGAACGCTCCGGAATTTTCGCATTTGTATATAGAAAATCTGCCAGTTGCTGCGTGTTGATCGCCTGGAAGCCCATATCGTGCATGTCACTCATAATGTGTTTGAAATCACTTACGCTGACTTGATTGTCTTTTTCGACTTGACCCTTGATGATGCCGTGGAACATCACGACCATGACGACTGTCCCAGGCGCTGCGTTGTTGGAATCCCATTTATCCTGAAGGTACTGGCAAGTATCGTCAATATAGTTGTGCGGTGTATCGAGTGGATTGAGTTGACTGGCAACAAAGGTAGATGGAAGCGCGGGAGGAGTGCGGATGGCCGTCGCCGTGGGAATAGGTGTTTCGCTTGGAACCAGAGTCGCCGTCGGTTGCAATTGCGCGACTGCCGTTTCAAATGCTTGTGTGAGTGCAGCGCTCATATCGGGGGTGGAAGGAGGTGCAGGCTGGCACGCACTAAGAAAGATCGGGAGAAGTAAAAAGAAGGAAGGGAGCTGCAAAAAGTGAGAAGTTGAAAAACGGAATTTAATCATTGTATTCTTCAGTCATCATGAGAAGGCGCGCCCATTCAAAGACACGCCTTCTCACGTATTCCTTATTCCTTACTTACTCGTTACTGTCGCCTTTGATAAAAGTTTCCACCTTTTCGCGGCAGATATCATCACGGAATTGTTTGGGAGGCGTCTTGAAGAAATAGGAAGAGGGCCCAACGATCGGACCGCTTAACTTTCGATCCAACGCGATCTTCGCGCAGCGGATGGCATCGATCATCACACCCGCCGAGTTGGGGCTGTCCCACACTTCAAGCTTCACCTCTATGTTGAGCGGCACATCGCCGAAGGTTGTCCCTTCCATGCGGATATAGGCCCACTTGCGATCGGTGAGCCACGGTACATGATCCGAGGGACCGACATGGACGTTATCGTGACCGAGATCATAGGGAATCATACTCGTAACCGCGTTCGTCTTGGAAATTTTCTTGCTCTCCAGGCGTTCGCGTTCGAGCATGTTGAGGAAATCGGTGTTACCACCGAAGTTAAGTTGATACGTGCGGTCGATGCGCACACCCCGGTCGATGAAAAGTGTGGCAAGCTGGCGATGCAAAATCGTCGCCCCGACTTGGGATTTGACATCATCGCCCAAAATGGGGAGCTTCGCGTCGCGGAATCGCTTTGCCCAATATTCAGAAGAAGCAATAAATACCGGAATGCCATTGACAAACGCGCAGCCTGCTTCAATGGCCTGCTCCACGTACCATTTTGTCGCCATCTCGGAACCGACGGGCAGGAAGTTAACGACAACGTCAGTCTTCGTATCTTTGAGTAATTTGACGATAGCGGCTGTCGGTCCGGGTGCTTTTGTGATCATTCCTGAAAGGTATTTGCCAAGACCGTCATGGGTCATACCGCGCACCACCGGCGCGCCGAGTTGGGGAACCTCCGCGAATTTATAAGTGTTATTGGGTTCAGCAAAGATGGCTTCACATAGATCCTTGCCAACCTTCGTGACATTGACGTCGATGCCCAGGGTGAATTCGATATCGCGGATGTGATAACCACCGAGGCGTGCATGCATGCTACCGGGCACGAGAGCCTCATCCACCGCATCTTTATAGAACTGAATTCCTTGCACGAGCGAGGAAGCACAGTTTCCAACGCCAATAATTGCGACACGTACCTTTTTACTTGCCATGAAATGGGATCTCCTTATATGTGTGAATTGGTCAATTTATCGGATTGCTCCGAAATGCCTATTCTTTTATGCAGTCAATGTTGTATAATGCGTTCGATGGCCACCAACGAACGCATTGATCACCTGGAACGTCTGCTGGAAGTTGTGCGGGGTTTAACCACGGCACCCGACCTCGAATCTTTTTTACAAACGGTTATCAACGAAGCCACTGAGCTAACCAACAGCGAGCTTTCATCCATTCTTGAATATGATGAGACTGCCGAGGAATTACGTTTCCTTGCCATGCATTGGTTTCAGCGCGACCTGCTCAGACCCATGGGCGTTCCATTGGAGGGAAGTGCAGCAGGCTGGGTATACCGCCGCGGTCAGCCGCTCATGATCCAGGATACGAAGATGGATCAGCGTCATTTCAAAGTGGTTGACCGCGTAACGAGGCATGAAACACACTCTCTCGTTGCAGTCCCGCTCATGGTGCGCGGTGAAGTCGTTGGTGTATTGGAAGCGCTGAACAAAAAAGATAACGCACATTATACCGAAGAAGACCTGACCATTCTAGAAACACTGGGCGCACTGGCGGCACAGGCGATGCAAAACGTCGCTCTTCAGCGCAAGGTACGCGCCACCGCCATTGAGTTGGCAGAATTGGAACGCCTCAAAACGGACTTTATTGCGATCGCTTCCCATGAGCTTCGGACGCCCCTCGGCTTGATCCTCGGTCATGCCACGTTCCTGCGTGAGACAGCCGGCGCGGACTATGCGGAACAGCTCGACACGATCATTCGCAACGCGACCAAGCTGAAAGAGATCGTTGAAAATCTTTCCGATGTAGATAATGTCCAAACGGGTGCGGCCCGTGTTCGCAATCAAAAGGTCTCACTAGTGAAGATCGTAGAGGATGTGATCCTGACATTTCAGGATGAGGCGAATGCCAGAAACATTACACTAAAATCGGAGTTGGGAGATTCCCCATTTTATTTGGATGCAGATGAAGTAAAGCTTGGTATTGCTTTGAGCAATTTGGTAAAGAACGCACTGCAATTCACAGAATCTGGCGGGCATGTCACGGTTAAGGTTCAGGAAGATGCTGGTCACTTCAAAGTCAGTGTAGCCGATGATGGGATTGGCATCTCAGCCAAGGATCTGCCGCGCGTATTTGAGCGATTTTTCCAGGTCGAAACGCATCTTACCCGCCGTTATGGAGGCATGGGATTGGGACTTGCCGTAGCCAAGGCAATGATTGAGCTGCATAATGGGCGAATCTGGGTGGAGAGTGAAGAAGGCAAGGGAAGTACTTTCACTTTCCTCATTCCAGCAGAGCAGACCCAACCTTTCGCACTCTCATCAAATCCATTCGTTGAGTAATTATCTTTCCTTAGAATTCCGTTCAAGAGGGTGACAGTTACAAGTAGCTGTCACCTTTTCTTTTATAATTGCCCGAACTATGGAACCGCAGTTTTTGGTGTTTGGCAAGTTAACGCGTGAATATCTTTTACCTCCCGATGGTTCACCACGGCTTGACGTGGCAGGCGGGAGCTTGCTGTATGCCGCGGCTGGACTTCGGGTATGGGAATCGGAGATTGGCTTGGTAGGGCGTGTAGGCAATGACTATCCACGCGAGTGGTTGAATCAATGTATGGCGCGTGGGTTCGATACCTCCGGCATCCGCATTGTTTCCAAAAATATGGATCTAAGAGAATTCATTGCCTACAACGAATCCTTCGAAGCAAACCGTGTCAATCCTGTTTCTCATTTTGCGCGGCGCGACATGACGTTTCCCAAATCCCTGCTTGGATACCAACCTCCCGACGACAAAAAGAAATCTGATCGCGAAAGCGTATTGATTGTGACAGACATTCCCAACGATTATTTGACTGCCCGAGCCGCGCTGTTGTGCCCCATGGATCTTGTCACGCAGACCCAGTTAATCGCGGGGATGAAACGCGGCAGCGTGCATACCTTCGTGCTGGATCCCGGATTTGTTACCATGACCCGAGCCGCGCGACGCGAATTGCCTGCTTTACTAAACGGTGTGACGGCTTTCCTTCCTTCACAGGAGGAACTGTACAATTTGTTCTGGGGCGAAACCTACGATCTTTGGAAAATGGCTGAAAAAGTTTCCATGTATGGCTGCGAATATGTCGTGATCAAATGTGGCTCGCGCGGCCAATTACTGTATGATGCCAACAATAAACGGAAGTGGGAAATCCCGGCTTATCCTGCCCGCCTCGCCGACCCGACCGGCGCGGGCGATGCATTCTGTGGCGGGTTCCTCGCAGGCTATTGTAAAAATTACGATCCGTTGGAGGGTGTTTTATACGGCAATGTATCGGCTTCCTTGAAGCTAGAGGGAAGTGGCGCATTCTATCCCCTGGATGTGTTGCCCGGGCTTGCAGAAGCGCGCCTGGGTGCGTTGAGAAACATGGTGAGGGCAGTGTGAACAATAATATTGTGAATCGTCTGATTGAACTTGCGATCCAGATCCAGCAAATACCTGCGCCAACGTTCGAGGAGCAGAAGAGAGCAGAGTTTGTGCAAGGTCTGTTCCTGGTTGAGGGATTGAAGGATGTGTGTATTGATAAAACGGGGAATGTGTTTGCTCGCTTGAAAGGGAATGGAAGCGAGAAGCCGCTTGTTGTTAGTGCGCACCTGGACACGGTCTTTCCTAGGGAGGTGAATCTACGTGTCACGCGGGGCACCGAGCTGATCCACGGGCCCGGGCTTGGAGACAACTCTCTGGGTGTCGCGGCGTTGTTTGGCTTATTATGGTCTCTACGAGAACGAGAGATTCAACTTGGCGGGGATGTATGGTTGGTCGCAAACGTTGGTGAAGAAGGATTGGGTGACCTGTTCGGGATGAAAGCGGTGGTTGATCGTTTTGGTGGAGCTGTGCATGCTTATCTGGTACTGGAAGGGCTGGCATTGGGACATGTTTATCACCGTGCCGTGGGAGTCAAACGCTATCGCGTCACTGCCCGAACCTCGGGCGGACACTCATGGTCAGATTATGGTCAGCCGTCCGCTGTGCACGAGCTGGCAAAACTTGTGGTGGCATTGACCTCGCTTGAATTGCCGAGTCATCCGCGTACCACAATGAATGTGGGGAAGATTTCAGGCGGCACGTCTGTCAATGTGATCGCGTCCGAGGCTTCCTTTGACCTTGACCTGCGTTCGGAAGGGCAGGAGTCTTTGGCAGCGCTGGTTTCAGCAGCCGATAAATTGATTCACAAAGCCAATCGAAGTGGAGTGAGTATCGAAGTGCAGATGATTGGTCAGCGCCCGGCAGGCGAAATCTCCGTCAATCATCCGTTTGTGCTTCTGGCGAAGGATTGTCTGCGTGAACAAGGCTTGGAACCCGGATTGATCTCAGGCTCGACCGATGCGAATGTGCCGTTGAGCAAAGGCTATCCTGCCATTGTGCTCGGCGTGACGACCGGTGGCGGCGCGCACACGATCCATGAATATATCAATACTCCGCCCATCGCGCAGGGCTTGGAGCAGTTGGTGAAGTTTGTGAGCAAGATTTGGTAATTAAAAGGAATAGAAAAGAGGTCAATGAGCAACCATTGACCTCCTTTTGATTTGATCACTTGACTTGTCAAGCTTTGATTTTCTAGCTACTTAACTCCCAATACCTCGTACACTTCCAGCGGTTGGGTTTTACCTTTTACAGAAAGTGGCACAAACGGTTTCGCATCGATCTCATCTTTTACGCGCTCGTATGCCTCTCTGCTGATCAAAATTTGATTTTTGGAACAATTCTCTTGAATGCGTTTCGTTGTATTCACACTGTCGCTGATGGCTGTATATTCAAGTCGCTTTTCCGTGCCAATCCATCCCAACACAGCTTCACCGTAATGGATGCCTACACCGAAGGCGAGATGCGCCTCTTCGGGCAGTTCTCTGTGTAAAGCGGCAACTGCGTCGCGGATGGCTACCGCGGATTTCACTGCGCGCAATGTATGATCAGGTTGCGGAAGCGGCGCGTTATACCATGCCATCACTGCATCCCCAAGGAATTTATCGACGGTGCCTTCGCTAGCAAGCACTGCATCGGCTGCAGCAGCGAGATAACGGTTCAAGACAGCCACCAATTCTTCTGGTGAGTGTTGCTCGCTATAAGCAGTGAAGCCGCGAATATCTGCAAACAGGATCGTGATAAATACTTTTTTGCCGCCGATTTGCAAACTGTTTGGATCGATCTGATCGAGCACGGCGGGCGACACCATTCTCTGTAATAAACTGCGTTGTGCTTCGAGCTTTTTTTGTTCGGTCATATCATCCAGCACAATCGCAACGCCCTGGGTCTTTTGTCCGGCATCTTTGAGCGGAGAAAGATTGAAACGCCAATCCACGTAACCGCGTTCGGGCAGAGTCTGGCTGAGTTCGAGTCCCACAACCGGCTGGTCATTTTTGCGAACTAAAGCCATGTGTGGCAGGATATCTTTTGCAAAGGTAGGCATGATCTCCCCAAGAGGCATCCCAACGATGTCAGCGGAGGCACGTCCCAGGATGGCGGAGGCGGCTCGATTACACAGGGTAATCTGATCCTGCACATCCGCAGTAATCACTCCCGACACGATGGATGCGAACACATCATCCATCAGATTTTTAAGTTCCGTTACTTCTTCAAGAGTGCGTTTAAGCGAGGAGAATAAGCGTGCATTTTCAATCGCAACAGCAGCCTGGTTTGCAAACGCAGTCAGCAGATCGCGGTGTGAGTCGGAGAAGATGCCCGTGCGAATACGGTTATCCGTATAGATCACTCCGATCAATTCTGATTTGACCATCAGGGGGACGCATAAGATCGAACGCAAATTAAAGGCAATAATGCTTTCATGACCACCAAAGCGCGGGTCTTCACGTGCATTGGTCGTGAGAACGGCTTCGCCTCCCCCAATCACGCGTTCCACGATGGTACGGCTGATCGCAAATTCGTTTTGGTTGATGGATTCCTGTTCCCAGTTGCGCGCAATGCGGGTGACCATTTCGCCGCGTTCATCGCGCAGCATGAGAAAACCGCGTTCAGCTCCCATCAAACGGACGATGGTATCCATCACGATTTGCAGAACTGCGTCCAGCTCCAGCGTGGAATTAACCACCTGACCAATTCCAGCCAGGGCCTGCAAATGGCTAAATCGTAGTTCAAATGGAATGAGCGTCTCGCTAAGACGTTCAAGCGAGTTTTCAAGGCTTTTTAGTCCCTCTATAAATTCAGGGGCTTGCTTGGAATCCAGCGAGTTGCGCAGTTTGGCAAATTGCTGGGTAACCGCAATGACTTGATCATTGATGGGCTTGGTCTTGACTGGGTCCATGAGATTTCCTTCGCGCTTGCAAGCCCATCTACTGATGGAATAAAAAATTAGCGCATGGGCTTGCCGAAAAAAAGATAACGTATCCGTTCGATGATCACCTGGGCACGCAGGTTGAGCGCGGCACGGCGGGCCTCTGTGATGTCTGCAACTCTGGAAGTATAAAGGGATGTCTGATGTTCGTCCAGAAGAATTTTGATTTGATCTGCCTTCCCAGGCAGGATACGAGTCAGTTTTGCAGCGCGTTCGATGGGCGTGGTATGAGCTGGAACAGTCTGGTCGAGATATCGCAGCCCAAAGTTAACGCTTTCGAACGATTTTTCAATCGGAGAAAGTTTCACCCACTTTTCCCAACGCGTGACCCAGATGGGAACCTCAATTCCAGTGCGTTCGATCGTCGCGCGTAGGAAGACAGGGACGCGCACCGCGAGCGAATAGCGCAGGCTGAGGAAAACAATCCCTGCCAGAACAGTGATTGACAATAGGATCCAGTAGAAGATCGGAAAGGCTGGAGCAATGGGTCCAACAGGACCGGTCACACCTTCATCAATTTGTTCGCGCCCGGCAAAATCCTGATTGTTGTCTGTCCGCAGACCATTGAGCGGATTGAGGGCATTCGCATCTGTTGGATCTTGAGGCGGAAGTGGTCGATCAAGCGGAGCCTGCCAGGCCGTGGGTTCGAATTCTACCCATCCAATTTCAGGAAAGTAGACCTCTGGCCAGGCATGCGCATCCTGTCTGCGGACCACAAAGCTGTTGCCCTCTCGCTGACCTTGAGCAAAGCCAACCGCCATACGGGCAGGCACTCCCACCGAGCGTAACATCAAGACCTCAGCGGAGGCGTAATAAACGCAGTAACCTTGCTTATATTCAAATAATACCCATTCGAGTGGATCTTTATTGCGCGGCACTTCTGCGATGGTCTGAGCATAGACGATATTTTCCCGCAGATAACGAGTGATGAAAATCGCCTTCTCAAAAGGTGTTTTGGCATCGGCCGTAATCGAGGTCGCCAGGTCCTTGATATGAGGTGAGAATGATTTAGGCAATTGCAGATATTTCTGCGTAACCCATTCTGGATAATTGGTTCCCGCATCCTGCAGTTGCTGACGATTCGGATTGCTCAAGATCGCATCCACTTGATAGGTTTCTCCACCTCTCAAGGCAGGATAAGCATGCCATGCGATAATGTCTTTGCCATCCAGGGCAGGGATTGCAAATGTGACGCCCGGTCGGCTGACCCAGATCGGTTCTGCTGGCGAATAGAGCAATGAGAAGGTTGTCTTGCCAGTACTAAAGACAAAATGCGCTGGGGTTTTTTCCAGTATAGCCACATTAAAGGGATTTATAACCGCAGGCGAATAATCTTCGCGGACGGTCCCACTGGTATACCATTGCCCATTTACGAAGCGGTCATAGGTGCGTCCGCGCCAGTAATAGCGCGGCGGTTTTTGATCGAACGGGAGATCGGGTGTTTCCACCTTGAACATCACGGCATCTGATAGAGGAAAACCTTGCCCGAGTGCAAGTTGTGAGCCGAAGAATTGACCGCGTGTCCCACCGCTGGCCGATTCCAAGGCACTGACCGCGTTTTCCATTCTATCGGTGAAATGACGCCAGGGACGTGTGATTTGATTCCAGGTCTTTACAGCAGACTTCATGCTGGATAGAGAGGCTGGCATGGTCCAGGCAACAACGATGATCAAGCCTGCTGCAATCGCCATACTGCTTGTTAAATCAACGCTGTTATCGGGGGAGAGAAAAATACGCCGGGCCCGCCATGAACTTTTGTTTTGAAGATATTGCAAGCGTCCCAAAAGGAGCAGCGCAATGAAAGCAAAGAATGCCAAAAACCAGAGCCGTCCTGGGATGCCATTGTCATAGTTCTGAATAATGATCAAACC
>Ga0137368_10004626_pt1 | contig 14653 bp, 6 predicted proteins | sample SagtaG_13_FD_104917 | JGI IMG/M metagenome (GOLD analysis project Ga0137368, IMG submission 104917) | Vadose zone soil microbial communities from Sagehorn Ranch, Mendocino, California, USA - Sage1_L_100_16 metaG | ecosystem: Environmental > Terrestrial > Soil > Vadose zone | place: USA...
AATAGTGCCTATCCTACCTATATCTACGCGAACCGATAGGCATTTCTTTCAATAAATTGAGTGGCAACCCCATGTTCGCGGGATCGGTCGGAGGCGTTCCGAACAGAAGGTTACGCGAGCTCTTCAGCCGGTGCCCAGCCACCAAGTTCACAGCCCAAATTCTAAAGTCCAAGAAAAGGTCTAAAAGACCTGGCCCGTGAAAGATCTCCGTGCTCCGCCCGTATGTTATGCAGGCCGTTCGAACCGAAACCGATATCCCGTGCAACGATTTGATATGAACCCAAACGACGAGTCCGCCCAATCAGGGACCCACAAAGCACCGCCCGCGGGTCCGGGAAGCGGCTGGCTGACGGTCTCGAGTTTTGACGCCGATTCCGGTCCATTTGTCATCCCGATCCTTGGTCGGCGACTCCGTTTTTCCTCGGCTCCGCAAGCGAGCTCACGATGTTCCTCTTGAGGAAGAGGATGGCGGGTTCTGGTGCTTAATCCGTGTGTGCGCCAAAGCCCGCCGCGCGCGCCCTCACGCGTCGTGCTCTACAGACGCCCTTGCCAAACCATCCAGGATCCGAACGTCCTGCCCGGCGGGGCGAAGTACGGCGATTTGCCGGCGCTGATTGCACTGGCGGGATCGACTCAAGTCCTGGAGACCGGCAAGGATGGAGTGACGCCAGCGGCAGCGTTGGCAACCTCGACGCGAAAGTGAAGCGATGCGCCCACGGTACTGAAACAACTTTCTTTCTTCCAGGTTCTCTGCTAAGTCAGCCGCGACCAAACCCGTGTTACACCCATGAAAGCACTGGCATTCGCATTCCGCGCACTGCGTCGCATCTGCAACCAAACCAACGCCGAGTTCCAGCAGCCGAAAAATCCGCGCTGCGAATGGGACCCGCGGACACCTCCGCAGCCTGGGAACAAGTGGGAAGAGAGGAGTGCAGGTCCCCGCCGCGCCGGGGCGCGGCCCTTGGGGCCCCAGCGTTGGAAAATCGGAAGGGGGGGATTTTCAAAGCGGTGGCACGCCCCGGCAGCCCTGCGGTCTGAGAGGCCGGGCGCCGTTGGACGTGGCCGCGTCAGGTTGCCGCTGCGCAAGCCGCGTCTTTGGGCGCCGTTGATCGCCGCAGTAGTTCCGCTTGTCGCCTCAACCGGGAACGCCCTCGCCGCCGGCGCGGCCGAGCTGCGCCAAACCGTCGAGTTACGGGTCAAGCAGGATTTCGCCAGCCTCTTTGAACTCTACCAACACCTGCACACCCATCCGGAATTGTCGCGGAAGGAAGAGAACACCGGAGCGCGCATCGCCGATGAACTCAGGAAGCTCGGTTTTGTAACCACCGCCAACGTCGGCGGGCACGGCGTCGTCGGCGTTCTGAAAAATGGCGCCGGGCCGACGGTGCTCGTGCGGACGGACCTCGACGCCCTGCCCGTGAAGGAGCAAACCGGCCTGCCCTACGCGAGCAAGGCCCGCGCGACGGACGAACTGGGCAACGAAGTGGACGTGATGCACGCCTGCGGCCACGACGCGCACATGACGGTGTTCGTCGGCACGGCGCGGTTGCTGACTCAATTGATGGACCGCTGGCACGGCACGCTCGTGATGATCGGCCAGCCGGCCGAAGAAAGAGGCGGCGGCGCACGAGGGATGTTGAAAGACGGACTTTTCATGCGCTTTCCCAAGCCGGACTACTGCCTTGCGCTCCACGTCAAAGCGGACCTGCCGGCGGGGTCCGTTGGCTGGATCGAGGGTTACGCGCTCGGCAACGTGGATTCGGTGGATGTGGTCATCCGAGGCGTGGGCGGGCACGGCGCCTGGCCACACAAGACCAAGGACCCGATCGTGCTTGCCGCGCAGACCGTCCTCGCGCTTCAGACGGTCGTGAGCCGCGAGATCGCGCCGGGCGAACCAGCGGTGGTCACGGTTGGTTCGATTCACGGCGGCACCAAACACAACATCATTCCCGACGAGGTATCGCTTCAGTTGACGCTCCGCTCGTACACGGATGAAGTGCGGCAACAGACTCTCGCGGCCATCCATCGAATCACCCGCGGCCTGGCAGAGGCCGCCGGTCTTCCGCCGGACCGCCTGCCGACGGTGACGTTGCGCGACGAATTCACGCCGGCGACTTACAACGATCCGGCATTGACGCGACGGCTGGCCGACACATTCAAGGGCTGGCTGGGCGCGGAACGCGTGCAGCAAGCCAAGCCGGTCATGGGTGGTGAAGATTTCAGCGAATACGGTCGGACCCAGGAAAAGGTTCCGATCTGCATCTTCTGGCTCGGCGCCGTGAAACCGGATGCATTCAGCGAAGCCGAGAAGGGCGGGAAACCGTTGCCGGCCTTGCATTCAAGCCAGTTCGCGCCCGACCCTGAACCGACCATCAAGACGGGCGTCACGGCAATGACGGCCGCAGTGCTGGAATTGATGGGAGGGAAATAGTCCACGTGGAATCTGGGACCGTTCCCGCACTCTATGGCCAAACCCGGATTCCTCACCGCGCCGCTGAAGACGGACCAAATGCCGCGGGGCATACCGTACATTGTTGGCAACGAAGCCGCCGAGCCGTTTAACACTCCGAGGGCGGACACGGGTCCGCTCGGTTCACCAGGCGAGCTGTGAGCCAATTGCGATGAACCCCCAGGCTTCCTCAAAACAGTGGTTCGGCCACCCACGGGGGCTGGCGACGCTGTTTTTCACAGAGATGTGGGAGCGGTACAGCTACTACGGCATGCGGGCCTTGCTGATCCTCTACATGACTTCACTGGCAGCCAACGCCGGGTTGGGCTTCACCACCGAGAAAGCCGCGGCGATTTACGGTTGGTACACTTTCCTGGTTTATGCCGTAGGTATCCCGGGCGGTTTCGTGGCTGATCGATGGCTGGGCCACTATCGGGCGGTTTTCATTGGCGGCATCATAATTGCGATGGGCCATTTTAGCCTCGCCCTGCATGGTCTGGTGCCGTTCTACACCGGGCTAAGCTTGATCGTACTCGGCACCGGCCTGCTGAAGCCGAACATCGCCACGATGGTCGGGCTGCTCTACCACCAGGGCGATGCGCGTCGCGACGGGGGTTTCTCGATTTACTACATGGGGATTAACATCGGCGCCGCTGTGGCTCCGCTGGTGTGCGGAACGCTCGGGCAGAAAGTGGGCTGGCACTGGGGCTTCGCCGCAGCGGGCGTTGGCATGGTGCTGGGCCTGGTCCAGCTCTATTTCGGGCGAAACGGCTTGCCTCTCGTACGGACGGCCGCCGCGAATCCGGCGGTGTTTGCTTCAACGGGTCAGACGAGCCCGGCGGCCGGCAAACTGTCGGTTGCGGAGTGGAAGCGTCTGGGCGTAATCGGGGCGCTGTTTGTTTTTGCCGTGTTGTTTTGGGCGGCATTTGAGCAAGCCGGTTCCAGCCTCAACCTTTTTGCAGATCGATACACGCGGCTCACGGTGTTCGGCCGAGAGCTCCCTTCCTCGTGGTTCCAATCTCTCAATCCGACTTACATCTTGCTCCTCGCGCCAGTCTTATCTTGGCTCTGGGTCTTTCTTGGCCCACGGGAGCCCACCAGCCCGGCGAAATTTGCGTATGGATTGGTGTTGGTCGGATTGGGCTTTCTGCTATTGGTGCCCGCTTCCGCTTACGCACAGAGTGGTGGTGGTGGGACGCGAGTCAGTCCCCTGTGGCTGGTCTTTGCCTATCTGTTTCACACGATTGGCGAACTTTGCCTGAGCCCGGTGGGTTTAAGCATGGTCACCAAGCTCGCACCGGTGCGACTGGTCGGAAGCATTATGGGTCTATGGTATCTCACCAATCCGTTCGTGAATAAGTTCGCGGGCGTGATTGCCGGTTACTTCGAACGCCTGCCGCTGCCGCAACTGTTCGGCGCGGTGGCCGCGGTCGCCGTCGGCTTCGGCCTCCTGCTCACGCTGCTCGTCAGACCGCTCAAAAAGATGATGGGCGGCGTGAAATGAGTTGCGTCCTCGGGTTCGATGGCGCTCGGCAATGTGTTCGCATCGGTGTCGTCGTCATTCCCAAGAACGGCGTGGTGCCGGACGCTGACCTGGGCCCGAATCGTGATCTGCGCTGCGTTAGAGCTACGGTGGGTGAAAATCTACCCGCGCGCGAAGAGGAGCCGCAGGCTGTTCAACACGACGACTACCGTACTGCCCTCGTGTCCGACCACGCCCACCGTCAAAGGAATGCCGTTGAACAGCGCCAGCGTGACCAGCACGAACACGGTGCCCAGCGAGAGGAAAACATTTTGTCGGATGACGCGGCGTGCGCGCTGGCTGAGCCGGTAAGCGTTCAGGAAGTTTTCCAGCCGGTCGTGCATGAGTACCACCTCGGCCTGTTCCAGCGCCGCGTCCGAACCGCGCGCGCCCATGGCCACCCCAACGTGCGCCGCCGCGAGGCTGGGCGCGTCGTTGACCCCGTCGCCCACCATGGCCACGAGCTGGTTGCGCTCGGTGAACGAGCGAATGACCTCGACCTTTTCCTCGGGCTTGAGTTCGGCACGGACATCATCAAGGTGAAGCCGCCGCTTCAGGTTTTCGGCGGTGGCTCTGCGGTCGCCCGTCAAGACCACCGTCTCCAGGCCCTCGCGCCGCAATTCCTCGATCACTGTGGCCGCTTGCGGCCGAAGGTCGTCGCGCAACAGCAGCCGGCCCACCAGGGCGCCGCTGGCCAGCCAGACTTCGGACAAGCCCATGTCCGCGGGTGGGATTTCCGCCCCCGATGTCGGGGCCGGGCTTGCCACAAGCCATTCGCGCCGGCCCAGCAGCACGGAATGGCCCTGGTATTCGGCTTTGATTCCCAGACCGGTGACGGACTCGACGCGAGCCAGCGCCAGCGCGGTGAGGCCCTGCTGTTTTCCGTAACGGGAGATGGCGCGTGCCAACGGGTGGTTGGAAAGCTTCTCCAGTGAGTACGCCAACTCGGCGACGTCGTGTTCGCGTCCGGCGGGGAAACTTTCAACTCGTTCCACCTTCAACTCGCCCGTCGTTAGCGTGCCGGTCTTGTCCAGGGCCACAACCCGCACCTCGGCGAGTTTCTCGACCGCGGCGCCGCCCCGGAAGAGGATGCCGCGCCGGGCCGCCCACGCGATGGCGGCGAGCACAGCCGACGGGATCGACAACACCAGTGCGCAGGGGGAGGCCACCACCAGCACCGTCATGCTGCGATAGAACGCGCTCGGCTGTAAGGCGGTGGAAACGAACGGCTCGTAACCCAGCCCAAGCCACCAAACGAAGAACATCGCCAGCGAGAGGCTGAGGATCGCGTACGTGTAGTTGGTGCCGAATTTGTCCGTGAACCGTTGCGCGGGCGCCTTGAGGTGCTGGGCCTTCTGAATCAGGTGAATGATTTTTTGCAACGCACTCTCCCGCGCGCGACGAAGGACCGCGACTTCGACCACCCCCCACAGATTGAGAGTTCCGGCCAGCACCGGATCGCCCACATTCTTTTCCACCGGCGCGCCTTCACCGGTCAGATTCGACTCGTCGCTGGCGGTTTGGCCTTTGACGATCTCCGCGTCTGCCGGGAATTGTTCGCCGGGTCGGACGAGGAGGCGCAAGCCCGGTTCAAGCTGTTCGACTGGAACCGACCTTTCGTTTCCCTGTTGATCGACGAGCGTGGCGGCCTTCGGGGCGGATCTGAACAAGGAACGGATTTCGCGCTGGGTGCGGCCCATGGCGTAATGCTCGAGCGCGCCGGAGAAAGAAAACAGGAACAGCAGCGTCGCACCTTCACCCCAGGCTCCGATGCAGGCACTGCCGACGGCCACGGTGAGCATCAGGAAATGCACGTCGAGTGTTCGTTGTCGGAGGCGCTCCCAGATTTCGTGGGCGGTGAACCAGCCGCCGGCGAGATAGGCGAGCGCGTAAAAGAGCCCGGAGAAGAGACCGAAATAGGCGGTCAGACCCAGAACGCCGCAGAGGATCGCGGCCAGCAGTTGTTCCTTCCATTCGTGCTCGTGATCCGCCTCGTCCGGCAACAGGACTTTGCGTGGCACGAGCCTGGGCCACGCGAATTCGCACCAACGCCAGAACGTCGGGGCGGTAGGGCAAGTGACGCGTGAAATGGTTGTGGCATCCGGTTCGGCTTGAATGGTGATTTTCCGACGCTGCTCGGACCCGTGGGGCACCGGGCACGCTGAACAATCCGGTGTCCCATCCAGCAACGCGCACCGCTCTCCTTGGCTGGCCAGTTCCATTTGTTGGACCAGCGCCATGAGGTTCCGCTCGAGGTCCGCGTTGTTCGATTTGCCGAGCGTGGCAACGGAGACGGAGCGGCGCGCCCGGTCGAACCGGACCGCTTCGAGCGCCGGTTCGTTCTTCATCGCCTCGGCAACGGTTTGCACCAGACAGTTTGATTCAGTGCCGACCGGGCCGGTCTTTGCCACCGCTTGGCTGCTCATGGCCACTTAAAGAGTAACTTACATGAAAACCAACGCTTGTCCCGGATTGGGAAAGGGTTGGCCAATCTTGTTCCTTTCCGACGACAAGTGGCCGGAATGCCTGCCGCTACCTCCGCCTGCGGCTACGGTAAGCGCGAACCGCGCTCCGCGAGGTTGCGGCGCAGAGCGAACTTCCAAAGCGACGCTACTTCGGTATGAATCGCCGGCTATTCGACCAACCTTTTGGCGATCATGCTGGCGTTGTGGCCGCCGAATCCGAACGAATTGTTGATGACCGCGTTGACGCGCGCCTCGCGCGCGGTGTTGGGCACGTAGTCCAGATCGCACAGCGGGTCGGAATGCTCGTAGTTGATGGTGGGCGGGAGGACGTTGGTCTGGATCGCCTTGGCGCAGATCGCCATCTCTACCGCGCCGGCGGCGCCGAGCATATGACCGGTCGCCCCTTTGGTCGAACTGACCGCCAGTTTGCGGGCGTGCTCGCCGAACACCGTCTTGATCGCTTGCGTTTCGCAGATATCACCTTGCGGCGTGGACGTGCCGTGCGCGTTGATGTAGGAGATCTCGGCCGGCGTCAGGCCGGCGGAACGGAGCGCCATCTTCATGCACCGCGCAGCGCCTTCGCCTTCGGGAGCCGGGGCTGTCATGTGACTGGCGTCCGCTGTGTTGCCGTAACCGACGACCTCGCAGTAGATTCTCGCGCCGCGCGCTTTCGCGTGTTCGAGTTCCTCCAAGACGATCACTCCGGCCCCTTCGCCCATCACAAAGCCGTCGCGTTCGGCATCGAATGGTCGAGAGGCGCGCTGCGGTGCGTCGTTTCGCGTGCTCATGGCTTTCATGGCGCAGAAACCGCCCACGCCGAGCGGAACAATGGTGGCCTCCGTGCCGCCGGCAAACATCACGACCGCGTCACCCATCTTGATCGTCCGCCAGGCCTCGCCGATGGCGTGAGTGGCGGTGGCGCAGGCGGAACAGGTCGCCAGGTTGGGTCCGCGCAGTTTGTAGAGCATGGAAAAAAAACCCGAGGCCATGTTGAGGATGAGCATCGGAATCATGAACGGAGAAAGCCGGCCCGGCCCCTTGGACAAGAGAACTTTGTGCTGTTCGGCGGTGGTATGCAGACCGCCAATGCCCGAGCCGATAAAGACGCCGATTTCGTCCCGGTCCACCTTCTCCAGCTCCAGGCCCGCATCCTTCATTGCCTGGAAGCCGGCGTGGACTCCAAACTGCGCGAACCGATCGGTACGGCGGACTTCCTTGGCCGAAGGAAACGCCGGCGTGGGATCGAATTGTTTGACCTCGGCGGCGATCTGGCAGTCGTAATCCGCGGGGTCAAAGGAACTGATCCGGTCGATGCCGCACCGGCCGGCCACGAGGTTGCTCCAGAAAGTCTCGATGTCCTGGCCGAGCGCGGACACCACGCCCAGTCCGGTCACCACCACTCTGCGATCTCGGCTCTTGGCCACCATGAAAACAAGAGGGCAGCTCCCGCTGCAATCAGCTGTCGCTGCCCCGAAAAAACTCCACTGAAATTACTTCTGTTTCTCTTCGATGTACTTTATTACATCGCCCACGCTTTGCAACTTCTCGGCTTCTTCGTCCGGGATCTCCTGGCCGAACTCCTCTTCGAGAGCCATGACCAATTCCACCGTGTCGAGCGAGTCGGCCCCCAGATCCTCGATAAACTTCGCATCGGGCGACACCTGGTCCGCATTGACGCCCAATTGTTCAACGATGATGTCCTTCACTCTCTGTTCGATTGACTTTTCGGCAGCCATGAGTTCTCCGTTCGTTTTGTTGTGTGTCTATGCAACGTTCCCCAGGGCGTCAAGCCCCGAATGGCAAAATATTTCCCGCTTCATCCGGTACGGCGCAACGGGCAATTGGGTCAGGGTTTCGGGCCTGGTTCCGCCTTCTCTATCGGCGTCTTCCGCCTGCGTCCAGCCCGAATTTACATCGCCATTCCGCCGTCCACGGTCAGCACCTGGCCGGTGACGAAACGCGCGGCTGGACTGGCGAGGAACAGCGCCGCGTTCGCAATGTCGTCCGGTTCACCGAGGATCTTCATGGGGACCCTTTGCAGAATCTCTTTGCGCGTCTCTTCCGTCAACACCGCCGTCATATCGGTCGCAATAAAGCCGGGCGCCAAGGCGTTCACTGTGATGCCGCGCGAGGCGAGTTCACGCGCGACGGATTTGGTGAAGCCGATCAGCGCCGCTTTGCTCGCGGCATAGTTGCATTGGCCGGCATTGCCAATGAGACCGATGATCGACGCCACGTTGATGATGCGGCCGGAGCGCTGTTTGACGAAGGCCCTCGCAAAAGCCTTCGTGAAGAGGAAGGCGCCCTTCAAGTTGGTGTCCAGGACCGTGTCCCAGTCCTCCTCGCTCAGGCGCATGAGCAAACCGTCGCGCGTAACGCCCGCGTTGTTCACCAGGATGTCCACCCGCCCGGTGTCGGCCAGAATCTTTTCGCCGGCCTCAGCCACCGCCTTGGCATTGGCTACATCCACGGCGTGGGCCCACGCCTTACGGCCGAGCGCGCGCGCTTCTCCGGCCACCTTCTCCGAGTTCTCCGGCGTGCGCGACACGCAAACAATGTCCGCGCCTTCGGCGGCGAACTTCAGTGCGATGGCGCGACCGATCCCGCGGCCCGCGCCCGTCACGACCGCGATCTGATTGGCCAATGCGCTCATGCCGGGCGTCAGTAGTCAGTAGTCCGTGGCCGGTTGTCAATGCGTCATTCGTCTGCGCGCGAATTTTCACTGGAATTCTCCTGCCCGAGTCAAAGAAAAATCTTGCCTTAGCGCGACCAGATGGCAGTCTCACGAAGGGTTCCCGATCTTCCAACGCGGAAAATCTATGAAATCGAATTAGGCAGTTTCGGTGTCGTTGTCGGGAGCGTGCGGGCGCAATAATTCCTGGCCCACCACGAAACCTCGCATCATCACTATGAACCGACGTATGAAACACAACTTACTCATCGCTACACTCGCTCTGGCAGGCGGCCTGGCGCTCGCCTTCTCGACGCAGGCGCAGACCATCAAGACCTGGACCGGCGGCAACGGAGATTTCTTCGATCCGACGCATTGGGACCTCGGCACGGTGCCGGGCGCGACCGACATCGCGCTGATCAACAACGGCAGCACGGCGACCATCGCCGCCACCGCCGGGACGAACGCCTTGGGCGCGATCCGCCTGGGCGACGCGGAAGGCGGGACCGAGTCCGGCCATATCATCATGAACGGTGGCCATCTGAACCTGGGCGGCACGCTGGGCGATCCGAAAGCGGTCATCGGTTTCAGCGACACCCTGTCCACCTTTATCATGAACGGTGGCACGATTTTTTTTGATGGCCCGGACCAGTTCCCAGGCAGCACGACGGACGACGGGCTTAATGGATTGGATTGGGAGGTGGGTGAACGAGGGTTTGGCCGTTTTGAAATGCACAACAATGCCGTGTTTCGCGCGGGAGACGACCTCAAGATTGCCGAGAACGCGGCGGGGCATGGCTCGTGTTTGATTGACGGCGCCGCCTGGCTGTCGGTCGGCAGCGGCATCAGCATCTCCGGCGGCATCAGCGACACCGAGCAAACAATGGTGATCGGTGGCAACGCCCTGGTCGAGTCAGGCAACAGCATGGGCGCCGGCAATCCCCTAGGCTCCACCGACGAAGGCTACCTGACGATGGCCTTCGGTGGCAGCCGCGGCCGGCTCACAATTCAAGACAACGCCGTGCTGAACATAAGGCGATTGACCGCCCGCGAAGGCACCAGCTTCATTACCGTTAAGAACAAGGGCCAATTCCACATCTTTGACGTGTTGCACGGCAGAGGTCTTATCGACACGAATACGCCGCCGGATCGGCCCGCGGAAACCGGACCCAACAGCACCTATGCCTCCCTGGCCCCGAGCGACGCGACCTTGACGCTTCAGGACGATGCCCAGATGACGGTCAATTCGGACCCGGCCAGCGGGCCGACAAAAGGGCTGGCCATCAGCGGCCCGCGGGATACGGGCAACGCCGGTGGGACGGCGAGGATGATTGTTCAGGATCGCGCCTCGTTCCGCGTCGAGCAGGATTTGGCTGTGGGCACCGGCGCAGCAGACACTTCGGATGGCACCTTGGAAGTGGTCGGGCCAGACGCCAAAGTTTCCGTCGGCGGAAACTTGAGCCTGGCAGTCGATCTTGACGGGGTCGCGACTCCGGGCCGGGCAACGCTCAGCGCGGTGATCACCGGCAGCAGCCACGCGACGGTGAATGTCACCGGCGAGGGGCGTATCGCCAATGGGCATCTCAAAGTGACCCTCTCGAGTTACTCGCCGGTCGGAGGCGAGTCCTACACCCTGATCAAAGCCACCAGTTTCAACGGGCAGTTGCTCGACATGGATTTCACAAACGCCCCTGTTGCGGCCGGACTTTCATGGCAGGTCGAATACCGGACGGATTCGGTCTTGTTGAAAGTGGCCGGCACTCCGATCGGTCCGCGGGTAATCACCGTGACGACGACGAACAATGTCGGTGTCGCTGGCCAAACCAACCTGACGCAAGCCATTCAGATGCTCCAAAATGGGGACACGATCCGGTTCAATATTCCAGGAGCGGGGCCGCACTATCTGGTTACTCCTCCGTTCGATCTTGCCGGGGGCACCAACGGCTACCCTGCCATTACGAAGCACAACGTGACGATCGATGGCTACAGCCAGCCGGGCGCCACGCCCAACACCAATCCGATTTTGGCCGCGAACAACGCGAAGATCAAAATCGTGCTCGATTCCCGCAGTGGCGGCAGGCACATGGAAGATATCGCCGGCTACGGCACGTCGGAATCCGCCACGTTGTTCGTGGTCGGCGGGACCAACGTGACGATCAAAGGACTGTGCTTCCTGGGGCCGGGCCCCGGCGCGGGCGATGACGTGGACCCTTCTAACTACGCGATCTCCTTCGGTCTCAATGCCAGCTTTGGGCACGTGAACGGCTGCTGGTTCGGCGTTGATCTGGACGGCAGGACCGTGTACCGGTTCAAGGACGCCGTGACCGGCTTCCAAGGACCGTCCGGCCTGTTCATCGACGACTTGGCTGTCGGGGTGGCAAAAAGCGCGCCCGACGCTGCCGCGGCCCGCGCGCAGTTCAATGTGATCGTTGGTGAGTACATTCCGGTGATCGTCGAAGGCCGCAACACGCGCATTGCCGGCAACTTCTTGAACGTTTATCCGGATGGCGTCACGGATCACAATGTTTCCAGCGGCGATATCTCCGACGAGCACAGCCTCGAGGCGTTTATCGAGATCGGGGGCGGAACCAGCGCCGGCATCCTCATCGGCACGGATGGTGACGGCCTGAACGATGCGGAAGAGCGCAACATATTTGGCGGCGTCACCGCCTCCGGTGACAACCGGCTGCTGGAGTGGTACTCCGGCAGCGCGCCTCGAACCAACATGGTCATTGCCGGGAACTACTTCGGCCTCGGGGTTGATGGAGTCACGCGTTTCACCAACTCCATGAAAGTTTTCAATGGCTTCAACAGCACCGCGACGGTGCGGTTTGGTTCTGACTTTGATGGGGTGAGCGATGCAATCGAGGGCAACGTCATTTCCATGAATTATCCGTTCGACGTGCTGTTTCCGACGCCCGGCGCGCCCGGCGCTCCGATTTTTGGCGACCTAAGCGCCGGCGCGCGCGTTTCCCTGCGTGGAAACACACTGGTCGGCAACAACCTCGCGCCATTTACGTACGCCGACGGATCGGGAGGCCGCTTGAGCAACTTCACGAATTACGAGGCGCCTTTCATGAGCACGAGCGCGGACATCATCCCGATCTTGTCCGCGAGCGTCTTCCCGAGGTTGAACGGCACCTGCGCGGCCGGCAACCCGCCCTATACAAACATCATCATCGACGTTTACCAACTCGATCCGGAAGGCTGGGAGAACGGGAAATTGTTCGGCCTGCAGGAATTGATTTCTCCTGATGGTACATTCACGAACGGGTTTCCGCAGGGACGCAGATATCTAGGTTCGTATGTTGATAATGGCCCGTCGGACAGCGATCCGGCCGTCGGCAAGTTTAATCTTGATGTTTCCGCTCTGGACCTGGGGGCCGGACCAGTCACGGTGACGGCAAATTATTCAGCGGATCCGCCCGGCACCCATAACGGCAGAACTCATACCAGCAACTTTTCAGACCCGATCACCCTGATTCCGGGCGGAGCGGATTCCGTGAAGCTGACGCACGCCGCGCCGGACGTCGCCATTTGGTATCATTCGACTGGTAACTATGTCACGAATGGGCCTGTGGACACGGCTGCTGAGGCGGTGCCCCTTGATAACTGGGAACCTTACATCAGTGTGATGGGTGACAGCACCTTCCTGATTGGATTCAACACTTTCGCCGACGATCAAACGCCGCCCGTGGGTGCCGTTATCTCCGGGGATCATGAAACTGCGGGCAATCCATTCCAGCGCTTTGCGGTTGCCTTCCAGCCCGCCGGCGCCGGAGCCGCTAAGATCGGTGAGCATCTTTTCACTGATGCCGGTACGCCCTATCGCGGGGTGACCAATTATAGACGGCAGAATGGCAATCCGCAGCGGGTGGCGGGCGACAAGCGTTCCGGTGCCACCACCTTCCTGGCCGCGTCGGAAACCTCGATCGGCCAAAATCCGGCCTTCCAATCGGACAGTCGCTGGACGAGCAATGCCTGTTACAATGCCGATAATGCTTACATCACCGTGCAGGCATTTTCGCTGGATCCCGCAACGTTGGCGCAGACTCCGCTGCATCAGGCGTTCGATCCGCTCTATGGCAATTTTGTAACCGCTACGCCGCCGGTCACGCAGCCGCAGGTGTCCCGGACAGGCGGCAGGCCGGAAGCCTTGGACAATGGTAATTTTGTAGTGGTGAGTGATGACCGAACGGGCTACCTGGATTCCGACAGCGAACTCACTTCATTTTCGATCATTACCCCCACGGGCGGGGTCGTGAAGTCCGCGACATTGGTGGATCTGAACGACATCTGGGACAATGTGGCGGCTTATCGCGGAGGTTTTGCGATACGAGTGCACAACCTTCTCTATTTCTTCGACAACAATGGCACTGCGACGCACACGAATGATATTAACATCAGTAGCGGGCTGACCTTTGGCACGGGTCGTGAAGATGCCTCGCGGATCGGCTCGGACATTCGCAGCTATTATGTTTACCTGGCTGGAAGGACTCCGGATACGGTCAAATCTCCGGTCAGCGTGGCGATTTGGGACTCACGAACGGGCGCTTTCGTCGCCCGGGCCACGGTCAGCGACACGGATCCCAGCGTGCACACGGTCGAGCGAGTGGTCGTCGCCGTCGATGCTTTGGATCGTTGTTGCGTGGCTTACAGTCTTCAGCCCACAGCAGACTTCACGAAACGGCAGGTGGCGGCGCGAGTGATGAAGTTTGACGGCGCCAACGTCTCCTATCTGACCCATTCGTTCTTCCCGTTTGTGAATTATGAGAACAACCCGACTAACCTTTTGGGACTGGAGAGCTTCCATCCAAGCGTGGCGATGACGACACGGCAGATTTGTATCGCTGCCAAGGGGCAGATCAACAGCACGAACAATCCGGCCGGCGGCCCGAACACCGCATTGCAGACTCAGGTGTACACAGTCATAAACCATCCGGACCCGCAGAATACACCAGGGGCGGCGCTTTTGATCACCAGCATCACGGCCAGCGGACAAATCGTTACCATCACCTGGACGGGCGGCACCGGGCCGTATTTGCTCCAGCAGAAGTCCAGCCTGAACGACCCGGAGTGGCAGAACGTGCTGACCACGCCGCGCCAAACCGAGTCGGTCGCCTTGCAGGGCGGCTCCGCGTTTTTCCGCGTCTCCGATAATGCGACCAACACGGTCACGGCATTCACCGCGTTCTTAAGCGGCGATGGGGAGAGACCGCAAGTCTCCACTGGCGCGACGGCTTTGGGCAGTTTCAGTTTGGACGGAAACACCTTGACGTACAACATCACCTTCTCCGGGCTGTCCGCCCCGGCGACGGCGGCGCACATTCATGGCCCAACGAATACGACCGAATCGACGGGAGTGATCGTTCCATTCACTAATGTTCCCGCTGCCACTTCCGGAACCATCTCCGGCTCGGCGCTGATCTCCGACACGATCAAGGTCTATCTGCTCAGTGGACTAACCCACGCCAACATTCACGACGCCAACCATTCTTCTGGCGAAATCCGCGGACAGATCGGGCCAACTCAACTGCGTGCTGCTC
>Ga0137368_10004627_pt1 | contig 14652 bp, 10 predicted proteins | sample SagtaG_13_FD_104917 | JGI IMG/M metagenome (GOLD analysis project Ga0137368, IMG submission 104917) | Vadose zone soil microbial communities from Sagehorn Ranch, Mendocino, California, USA - Sage1_L_100_16 metaG | ecosystem: Environmental > Terrestrial > Soil > Vadose zone | place: USA...
ACGGGCGGCAGCCATTGGCTGTCGCCCACTTCGCGGGCTCTGATCGCTTTGCTGCCGCTCTCCTGGGGCTTACGCCCCAGGCTTTATGCTGCCGCCTGCTCCGCAGGCTCAAAGCAAAGGTTTTAAAACGCAAAATATCAAACAACTTAATTTCCAGAGTATTGAATCTATTGGGAGCGGATCCATATATTGAGAGACCCGGTCTGTCATTCGTCGCCAGGTCTACGCTTCCGGATACGGAAACCAATCGGCGCCGGGGTCCGTCCGCGGGAGTTCGGTCACTTTTATTTCACGCGCTCCCAGGTCAAGCGAACCGTAGCGGAAGATTTTGGAGTGAGTTTGCCGTCAACCATGTTTGTCGGGATGAGGATCAGTCGGTCGCCGGAGAATTCATAATACCAGATATTATCCCTTCCCACGTCATTCGGGAAAATACTACCTTTCACATGATGGATTACAACTCCCTCCGCTTCGTTGACTTCGTACGGGCCGAAGTATGCAAAGTACCCATCGAAGGCGGCTTTTATTTCCTCTTGGGTACCCTGGAGCCTATTACCCGATGCAAACTTCGGACGATCAAGAGGCAGAAGTTGCGCCGCCATATGCCCCGTCGCATCGTAGATGAGCAAGCCGGCCCAGTCCCGTTTCGGTACCAACTGACCGCATGCCACTGTCGTATCCGCTCTAGTGAACCAGCGGACGTGGCGCCGCTTGTCCGCCCCGAAAGGCGCGTGTTGGCGCTCAATGTGATTCACTTCGCCGCGCGGACTGTGAACCGCAAAGTAGAGCTCGATGCCATGCGTGTCGGTTTCCGCCTCCGGGCCTTCACGGACGTACAGAAGGGCGCCCACCTCGATCGACAGGCCGGTTTCTTCGAGAAACTCACGCCGAAGGCACTCGACTACCGACGCGTCGTCAGGTTCCAGTCCACCACCGGGTGGAACCCACACCTCCGTGCCCGATTCGGTCACTTCCTCAAGCGCGAGCAATACCCGCCTTTGCTCATCGACGAGAATGCCTGCCGCACGAATTCGATGCTTCAATTTCGCCTCCGCTCCTCGGCCGTATAACGCCACTGGCGCCGGGTCGCGCCTGTAACCTTGAAGTTGACCACAACCGTCGTTGGCGCGACCCCGGTGGAATTGGTGTTCGGCCGCGACTCGGATGGACTTTGGCGACGATCTCCGGGGGATATTGCGTTTCCAGGCTCCCGAACTTGTCGAAGAAATTGATCGTGATATAGCCGTATTTGCGATTCGTTCCGCCGGGATAGCGGGCGCCGAACAGCATCCAGGCGTTGAGAATGCCGCGATTGACCCGCTCCTGATGAATCGGCTTCCATTGTTTGCGCTCCATCTCGACGGCTTCGAGGGCTTTTCCATACTCAGGTTTGTGAAAGCCTATTTGCGCGAATTTCGGTATCTGCGCCTCGCCGGTTGAGGTGGTTCGGCGCCTACGTGGCGCGGTTTCATTGTTTCAGGACGTCGCAACGCGACATGAAGGCTCCTCGATTTGGCGGATTTGTGGATTGTCTTGACCGGAGCCAGCCTTCCTCGCCCCTCAATCAGGCATGTGAGATTTGCGGCGAAAAGCGGTAACGTCATCGAAACTTTTTTTGCCTCGCCCTGTATCGGCTAACCGCGCCATTTCAGGCAGATGTATAATGGCGCTGAAATTGACTTGGCCGACCAATTGAGAATAGGGCCTCTGTAACGCCGGCGTCACACGAAGTTACACAACTGAGCGGGGAGCAAACTGATGGAGCTTGACCGCTGGAAACAGATCGAACGGCTATATCACGCGGCGCTTGAATGCGAGGCGGAGGCGCGCGAAGCCTTCCTCGACGAAGCCTGCGCCGGTGATGAAGACTTGCGCCGCGAAGTCGCGGGGTTGCTCGCCTGTGATGTTCCGAGCGACAGTTTCATCCAGTCGCCGGCCATCGAAATCGCGGCAAGGGCGATGGCCGGCGATCAGTTCATCGACGCTCCAACCATTGCGATGGGAAGCCCCATCGCGGGGTCTCAGATCGGCGTCTACCAACTGCTTGAGCCGCTCGGGCGGGGCGGGATGGGCGAAGTCCATCTCGCGCTCGACACCCGGCTCGGCCGCAAGGTCGCCGTCAAATTGCTGCTCGACGAATTTACGACAGACGCCGAGCGCCTCCGGCGCTTCGAGCAGGAAGCGCGCGCGGCCTCGGCGCTCAACCACCCGAACATCATCACGGTCCACGAAATCGGCGAAATCGAAGGGCGGCGATTCATCGTCACCGAGTATGTCGAAGGGGAAACATTGCGCCAGCGGATGGCGAGCGCGCCGCAGCGACGGATCAGGCTGAGCGAGGCGCTGGAAATAGCGGCGCAAGTGGCCGCTGCGCTCCAGGCCGCGCACGAGGCCGGGATCACTCATCGCGACATCAAGCCGGAGAACGTCATGTCGCGCAGCGACGGGCTGGTGAAGGTGCTCGACTTCGGTCTTGCGAAGCTCAGCGGCGCGCGACCCAGCTCGCAGCCGTCGACGTCGGAGAGTCTGAATACACGGAGCGGGATGGTGATGGGGACAGCCAGCTATATGTCGCCGGAGCAAGCGCGCGGAGAGAAGGTGGATCATCGGACGGACATCTTCGGCCTGGGCGTGATGCTCTACGAAATGCTGGCCGGGCGAAGGCCGTTCGAGGGAGCGACGGCGAATGATGTGATGGCGGCGGTGCTGACGAGTGAGCCGGTCTCGCTGGGGGAGGTCACCCCGGAAGTTCCTGCCAGCTTATGTCGTATTGTACAGCGGTGTTTGGAGAAGAGGCCGGGGCAGCGGTTTCAATCGGCAGGAGATTTAGGCTTTGCGTTGGGAACGTTGTCTACCCCCTCCGGTTCGCGGCCAGAGTCAAAGCTGGACACACAGGCGGCGGCGCCTGCTGTGACGAAGAATGTGGGCGTGCCGTCCGTACGGAAACGCGAGCGGCTGGCGTGGCTGGTGGCGGCAGCGTTGTTGCTTGGGATGTTGGTACTCGCTTGGGCGTACTTTACACGCCAACCGATGGCCAACGATGCGCGGGCGATGAGGTTCTCGATCCCGCCGCCGGAGAGGTCGAGCTTTAGCCAGGTCGCCATGTCGCCGGATGGCCGTCATCTGGCCTTCACGGCGGCCACCGGCGGCAAGCTCCAACTCTGGGTGCGCGCTCTCGATTCAACCGAAGCCAGGGCGATTGCTGGCACGCACGGCGCGAGGCTCCCCTTCTGGTCGCCCGACAGTCGCTTCATCGGCTTCTTCGCCTGAGCTGAGATGGGCCGGCCGGTATGGGCGCCCCCTCTTGTGCGACGAGCAGCAGTGTCTTTGTCACCAACGGAAAGCCGCGGAAAGGCCAGCCCATGCGCGGAAGCGACAACTCGCTGAGCGCAGGATGCTTGCGGGGGCCTTCGCCCATCGGCGTCATCCAGAGATGGGCGCCGGACTTCAGATCAATCGCGGTGATGCGGCCATATGGCGGCTTGGTCAGCGGCAGACCCTGGGGGCCACGCACCGCATGCCGCACAAGGCGATGCAGGGCGAACCGGGCAGGCGAATCCGATTGCAGGGGCTTACTCAGCGGGCCGGCAAAAGGGATTGTCATCGACGGGACATATAGAATCCCCGTCTCGGGATCAAACGCGGCGCCCGACCAGGAGGCGCCGCCGACCGCGCCCGGCAAGATAATGGCGGACTCGATTGATGGCGGCGTGTACAAAGGCCCGTGCCCATACCTGCGGAGGATTGCTTCCGCTTCCCGGCGGAGCTCTGGGGTGAAGTCGATCAGGTCGTCCACCGAAAGACCCTGCCGGTCAAACGGGGCTGGCTTCGTGGGAAAAGGTTGGGTCAGCGAGCTTCTCTCGCCCGGCACAGTGGACTGTGGAACCTTGCGCTCTTCAATGGGCCATATAGGCTTTCCCGTCACTCGATCAAAGACAAAACAGAATGCCTGCTTGGTGACCTGAGCGACGGCCTTGATGTTCTTACCTCCGGCGGAAATGTCGACAAGGTTCGGCGCGGCAGGCAAATCGTAGTCCCACAAGCCATGATGGGTCGTTTGAAAGTGCCACACGCGCCTTCCGGTCTTCGCCTCCAGACAGACTAGGCTCTCGCCGAAGAGGCCGTCGCCTGGCCGATGCCCACCGTAGTAATCATTGGTCGGCGTGCCGAACGGAATGTAAACGTAGCCGAGTTCCTCGTCGGCGCTGAGGATGGTCCATGCGTTGGCCGCGCCGGTGGTCCGCCACGACCCTTCAAGCCAGGTGTCGGCGCCAAACTCCCCCGCCTGCGGGATCGAGTGAAACGTCCAGAGATGCTTTCCCGTGCGAACGTCGAAACCGCGTACGTCTCCCGGAGGCATCTGGTCATTCGCGTGCCAATCCCAGACGGCCGACCCAATCACCAGCACATTGCGGCAGACGACAGGCGGCGAAGACAGATAATAGAATCGGCGATCGACAGGACGACGCAGGCCGCGGGTTAGATCGATCCGGCCATCATTCCCAAAGCCGGGAATCGGCTGGCCTGTCTTCGCGTTCAGCGCAATCAAGTAGGCGTCCCCTGTGCCGATGAACACCCGCTCGTCCCTGCCGTCGGTCCAGTAGGCTACTCCTCGGTGTATGAACCCGAGGTTCGGCGGCGGCTCGTTCCTCCAGCTTTCGGGATCGTAGACCCATCGCGTGCGGCCAGTTGCCGGGTCAATTGCGGCGACCTGGCTGAGCGACGTGCTCGTGTACAAAACCCCGTTCACCATGATCGGTGTCGCCTCGAACTTTCCAGCCGCGAGTCCCGGAGTGGATTTCACGACCTCCATATCCGGCGATGTCCAGCGCCAGGCAATGCGCAGGCTGCTTACATTCTGCTTGTCGATCTGATCAAGAGGAGAGTACTTGGTGTTAGCCTTGTTGGCGCCATAGGCGCTCCACTCGCTGCGGTTCCGGGCGCCCGATCCCGCGCCCTTCTCGCGCCCATTAAGCTGCGCGTGGGAAAGGACAATTGTAGAGTACGCAACAACTCAACCGCCGCGAAGAAGGCGAGTGGTAATAGTTTCGCTATTCTGCTTCTCATATCGTTTCCTCCTTGAGGTTGTCTCAGATTCCAGAGCCATAACTTTCTCCTATTCTTCCTGCTCTATTGACATTCAGCTAGGGAGCTTAACGTCTATGCCAGAATCGCCGCGTAGCGGCAGGATGAATTTAGGCCGGCGTTTCAACGCCGGCGCTGCCATTCATTACACATTGCGTCACGTAGGCGCCGCCTGAATTCAACCGTCGCTACGCGACGCAACGGTCCTGCTGATACTTACCCGGCGTTGAAACGCCGGGCTAAACTCACGGCGCCGCTATGCGGCGGGAGCAGATCAGGCAATCTTTGTAAAGCGTGGCGCCTGAAGCTCAATAAATCGAATCACGCGACATTGGTACGGTACCGGGAGCGGTAGCGACCGGGCGCCTTCGAAGCGCCCTCTCCGCAAGCGCCCGGTCGCTACCGCTCCCGGTACCGTACCGTCGCGTGTCCCAATGTTGTGTGTTTCGATTCAGGGCAGCACCCGCACGAAACCGAACATGCGATCATTGACAAAATGGGGAAAGACTCCACAGATCACCAGATACGTGCCCGGTTTGGCAATTCGAGCGACACTTCCGGCTCCTTGCCGGGCCCCATGCTGCGAATGAAGTCCTGCTCAGCCTCGAACCCTTTGCCCATAGCTCTCCAGGCGGCGCTACGATTGAAGTAAGCCAGGTTGAAATCCGGTTTGAGACGGATAGCCTCGGTGTAATCGGCGATGGCCCCTTTCAGATCGCCCAGGGCTTTGCGCGTCACGCCGCGATTGCAGTAGAGCAGCGTCAGCCTGGGATCGATCTCAATCGCCCGGTTGTAATCGTTGAGCGCTCCGCGCAAATCGCCCCGGTCGTGTTTGATGCCGGCTCGATTGTTCAGCGCGACGGTCAGGCGCGGGTCGAGTTCGAGCGCTCGGGCATAGTCGCTGAGCGCGGCGTCGAGTTTGCCTTTGTTTTGCCAGGCGAGACCGCGATTGTTCCAGGCTATGACCGAGCGCGGATCGAGCCGGATCGCCTGATTGATGTCGTTGATGGCCTCATCCAAATCGCCTTTGTTCATGCGGGTATTGCCGCGCTTGATCCAGGCCATGACGTGAAGCGGGTTGAGCATGAGCGCTTCGTCGAAATCGGCGATTGCGCCGTCCCAATCGTGCAAGTCATAACGGATGACGCCACGGTTGTAGTGGATCACCGCCGCTTCAGGGACGATCACACCGATGTGATTGGCGGCGACTGAGCCGGGGGAGAGCGTGGTGGCGAGATCAATGGCGCGATCGAAGTCGCGCATCGCTCCCTCCAGATCACCTTGTAGATAGCGGGCGACACCGCGTTTGAAAAAGTCCTCGGTGGAGTTGGAGCGTGGCAGCCTGGTTTGCGCCAGCGCGCCGGAGAGGCCGGGGAGCGCGAATGAGACGATGGCTAAGAGCGTGATGAACAGAATGCGTTTCATTGGTGTTCTCCTTCGTGATTTTTCCTCCGCGGTTGATGGCCGGGCCTCATCCGGCGGATTTCGGCGTTACCGCACGCGCAGCGCCTCGCGCGAACGGAATTGCGTTTTGACGTTCATCGGCTGGGTCGCTTGAATTTCCCTGGCGCTATTGATCGTCTCGATAATGACGTGCTGTAAATACTTCTATTCGTGGCGGGCTGTCACTACTCACACAGGGAGGTAGTTGAGGCGGGATTCGTTCAGGTGACGATGTGGTCGCGGAGCGCCTTGGCGACGGCTTCGGATTTGGAATGGACTTCGAGCTTTTCGTAGATGTTCTTCATGTGGAACGAGACGGCGTTGACGGTCGTCCCGACCTCTTTGGTCGCCGTCTTGTAGTTGTGGCCTTCGACCAGCAGTTTCAGCAATCGCAGTTCATGTGGCGTAAGCTGGTAATCAACGTGATTGGGCGGATGGAACTGCTGGAATAGTTCGAGCACACGGCGGGCGACTTCGGGCGACATCGGCGCGCCGCCGCCGACCACCTCGCGGAGACATTCGAGCAATCGGGCGCGCGGGGTTTTCTTGAGCAGGTAGCCGCGCGCGCCGGCGCAGATGGCTTTGAAGATACGGTCGTCGTCTTTATAGACCGTCAGTATCAGCACGGGCATCGCGGGATAACGCTCTCTCAACAGACCGGCGCCTTCGATGCCGGACATTCCGGGCAAGCCGATGTCAAGGAGCGCAACATCCGGCGCGTCCTCCGCCTTCTGGCCGATCTTCTTCAAAGCCTCTTCCATAGACCCGTAACTGCCCGTGCAGCGAAACCCGTCCGTGCCGTCGATGAGCGCGGCCAGACCTTCGCGGATCGTCCGCTGGTCTTCGATGATTGCGACCTTGATCGGATCGGGCAGTGAAGATGAGGTTGTCGAAGTGATTGAAGACATCTGATTCGGCAATAGTAGCGCAAACTGTCCAGCCCAAATCCGCGGATAAGGATTTGAAAAATGCGGTTTTGACCAATAACCACGGGCCTTTTCGTTATTTCAGGTTTTTACCCATTGGGTGAATCGGCGGCGATGTACCGTAGACTGTCCAGTCTGCGGAAGGCCCCGCCAGTCGCTTACTTGGGAAGACCTCCGCAGACTGGACAGTCTACGGTACGTGTTTAGCCGTGGTTTTGGGCTGTCCAGGCTGTTGGCAAGCCCGTCGGAGACATCGTAGTGGCGCGCCGAAAGCCGCTGGGCGCAGACCGGAAGAGCGGCCAGCAAGAACAGCGCGGCTGACAGACACTGCGTCGTAGCCGCCGCGGTGCCAACCCTGGCGCCAATGGCCGAACCAACGCTGGTGGATTGATGCAAATGATCTCGGCCCATAATCCCGTGAGCGGTATCATACTGCGCTCCGGCGGGAATGAGCGAGGGCCTCGCGCGATCAATTCAACCCTCCTTGATAAGGTATAATGGCGGAGAAGTTGGCCTGGCCGGCCGATCGAGATCAGAGGCTTTATGACCGACGTAACACAACGCTTCTCCAGTCGAGTCGAAAACTACATCAAATACCGCCCTGGCTATCCGAATGAAGTCATCGAGACGCTGCGAAGCGAATGCGGATTGACTGCTGATTCTATCATCGCCGACATCGGTTCAGGCACGGGCATTCTGACCGAGATGTTTCTGCGGAACGGCGATCTGGTTTACGGTATCGAGCCGAATCGGGAGATGCGCGAAGCGGGTGAACGTTTGTTGAAAGGCTATCCGCGTTTCCACAGCGTTGCTGCGCAGGCCGAAGAGACCCGGCTTCCCGACCACGGCGTTGATTTCATCACGGCGGGGCAGGCGTTTCACTGGTTTGATCGGGAAAAAGCCAGAGAGGAATTTGCCCGCATCCTCAAACCGAAAGGCTGGATCGCGCTGATCTGGAATGAACGCGTCACGACCACGACGCAGTTTCTCGTCGCTTACGAACAGTTGCTGAAAGATTACTCGACCGATTACGAGCAGGTCGATCACCGGCGGATTGATGAAGACGTGATCCGCGATTTCTTCGGCTCGGATGATTTCAGATTGAAACGGTTCAAGAACGTTCAGGTCTTCGATTACGAAGGGTTGAAGGGCAGGTTGCTTTCGTCCTCCTACGCGCCGGAGGAAGGGCGCCCGAACTATGAGCCGATGCTCGCCGAACTTGAAAGGATTTTTCAAACTTATCAGGATGAGGGTAAAGTCGTCTTTGAGTACGTGACACAGATGTATTACGGGCAATTGAGCTGAGATGGGGACACGGGCGTTTCGCAAAATTCTGGTCGCCAATCGCGGCGAGATCGCGCTGCGCGTGATGCGCTCATGCCACGCGATGGGCATCGAGACGGTTGCCGTCTATTCCGACGCCGACGCCGGCGCGCCCCATGTCCGATTCGCCGGCGAGGCCGTTCATCTGGGCGCGGCCCCGGCGCGAGAGTCTTATTTGAGAATCGAGAAGATCATCGAGGCGGCCAGTAGAACCGGCGCCGAAGCGATTCATCCCGGCTACGGGTTTTTGTCCGAGAACGCCGAGTTCGCCGAAAGCTGCGCGGGCGTGGGTATCGTCTTCATCGGCCCTCCGGCCGCCGCGATTCGGGCGATGGGGTTGAAAAACTCCGCGCGCAGGCTGGCGGCGGAAGCCGGCGCGCCTGTCGTCCCGGGTTACGACGGCGAGGATCAGAGCGCCGAAACGCTGCGCGAGCGGATGATCGAAATCGGCTTTCCGGTTTTGATCAAGGCCTCGGCGGGCGGCGGCGGCAAGGGCATGCGCGTCGTGCGGGCTGAAAGCGCGATTGATGGCGCCATCGAGGCCGCGCGGCGCGAGGCTGAGAAGGCTTTCGGCGACGGCTCGCTGTTGGTAGAGAAATATATCGAAGGCGCGCGCCACGTCGAGGTTCAGATCCTGGGCGACGCGCGCGGCAATCTTGTTCATCTCTTCGAGCGCGATTGTTCTTTGCAGCGCCGCCATCAGAAGGTCGTCGAGGAGAGCCCTTCGCCGGCGGTCAATGAAGAATTGCGGCGGAAGATGGGCGCCGCGGCTGTCAAGATTGGCCGCGCAATCGGTTACGCGAACGCGGGCACGGTCGAGTTTATTCTTGGGCCCTCGGGCGAGTTCTATTTCATCGAAGTCAACACGCGCTTGCAGGTCGAGCATCCCGTCACAGAGATGATCACCGGACTCGATCTGGTCAGGTTACAGATCGAGATCGCCGAAGGCCATCCGCTGCCGTTCGGCCAGGGCGATTTGCAGGCCGAAGGTCACGCGATCGAGGCGCGGCTTTACGCCGAAGACCCGGCTAACGATTTCCTGCCTTCGACCGGGAAGATACTCGACCTGCAATTGCCCGCGCTTGAAGGGCTGCGGATTGACTCCGGGATCGAGAGCGGGATCGAGGTGGGCATCCATTACGACCCGATGCTGGCCAAACTGATCGCGCGCGGCGAGGGCCGTGACGCAGCGATTCGCAAACTGGTTTACGCGCTGCGCCAATCGTCGATTCAGGGCTTGCGGACTAATCGCGATTTTCTGATCCGGTTGCTAGACCATCCGGACTTCAGGCGAGGCGGCGCGCATACCGGCTTCATCGCCGAAAATCTTGATGAGTTAATAGCTGACGATGACCCGCGACTCAGTCGTGATTCGCTCATCGCCGCCGCGCTCTATTTGCAAAACCAATGGCGGGCGTCGAACGAGTTGCTGGACGAATTGCCCCCGAGTTATCGCAACAACCCTTACCTCGATCCGTCAATCAGGTTTCGAATCGGCGACGACGAAATCGCCGTTTCTTGGAGTCCAACCGGCGCCGGCGCTTACCGCGCGCGAGTTTTCGATTCAACTGTCACTGCGCAAGTGTTATCTTCAACCCCCGACGTTATTCGAATCGAGATTGACGGCGTTCAGCGGGCGTTCAGGATCGCCGAGGCGGGCGATGAACTTTATGTCCATTCGTCTCTCGGATCGCGCGTGATCAAACGGCCACCAAGGCATCCGGCGGGCCAGTCCGCGTCGGAGCAGGCATCGGCCAATTCGCCGATGCCGGGGAAGGTGCTGAAGATTCTTGTAGAGACGGGACAAAAGGTTTCGGCGGGCGATCCCCTGATCATTCTCGAAGCGATGAAGATGGAGCACACGATGCGCGCGGCGTTGGACGGGGTCGTCGAAGCGGTTTTGGTTGGTCAGGGAGAAGTTATCGCGCCAGGACAACTTTTGGTACAGATCACATCTGCATAATCTGATGGTCAGACGCAGATACGCGCAAAAGGTATGGCCATGAAAATACTACTTGCCATAGCGTTATTATTCCTGCCATCTGTAAAGCTGACTGCGGATGAATTCAGTCAAAAATACAAACCTCACCCATCAGGAGGATATATAGTCCGCCCTGGAATAGTTATGAAAGTGAAAGCGACGCCGAGTGGCGCTACTTGTGAAGCGGAAATTAAACCGATGTCTTCAATTGCGTCGAAAGCCCCTGGTTCTGAAGTAGTCTCCTCAGAGACTGCAAAAGAAGTGATAGATGAAATAATTCCTGAGACAAAGAGGGGGAAAATCACCGCGAGCCTTCACCTGGGTAGTAGTTGCGCCGGAGTGGATACAACTGGTTATGAAAAAGCGACTATTGTGCTTGTTACAAGATGCAAGGAAGGCGGTGGGGGTATTTATTCTGCGCGAATCCGGTGGATAAGAGATGAATGTCCGGACAACAAGCCGCTGAAATGGAACGACTGATTATTTTCGGAGGAGCCTTCATGTCGCATTGCGACGCCCTGAAAGGATGAAAATCGCGGCGCGCCATGTACCGTAGGTTGTCCAACCTGCGGAGGGCTTCACGACAAAGCCGCTTGATTGCAACTGAAGGCTTCAATATTCAAGCCTCCGCAGGTTGGACAACCTACGGTACATTTTTTCGGAGGAGATTATGTCATCAGCAATAGCGCCAGTTGTGGAACAACAAACCTATCCATATTTCACCGAAGAGCACGCGATGTTGCGCGAGACGGTCAAGCAGTTTTGCCTGAAAGAGATCGCGCCGCATTCCGAGGAGTGGGACGAAGAGGGGATCTTCCCGCGCGAGATTTTTAAGAAAGCGGGCGATCTCGGTCTATTCGGCATTCGCATTGACCCGAAGTGGGGCGGAAGCGGCCTTGATTGGTGGGCGACCGCCGCCTATCTCGAAGGCCTGTCATACACCAACAACGGTGGCGTCGGGATGGCGTTGATGGTGCAATCGGATATCACGCTGCCCGCGCTCGAAGAGCTTGGGAATGACGAGCAGAAGGAAGAGTTTTTGAAGCCTGCCGTAGCCGGCGATTACATCGCCGCGCTGGGCATCAGCGAGCCGAGCGGCGGATCGGACGTGGCCAACCTCAAGACCCGCGCGCGGATCGAAGGCGACGATTTCGTGATTTCGGGTCAGAAGCTATGGATCACAAACGGAACGCGCGCCGATTTCATCATCCTCGCGGTTCGCACCGGCGGCGAAGGGCACAAAGGAATCTCGATGGTTCTATTCCCGACCAAAACCAAAGGCTTCAGCGTCGGCAAGAAGCTCAAGAAGATCGGTAACCTCTCTTCAGACACGGCGGAGCTGTTCTTCGACAATTGCCGCATCCCGCGCCGCTATTTGCTCGGTGAATTGAACCGGGGGTTTTACTACACCATGATCAATTTCCAGGGCGAGCGTCTGGCCGCCGCGCTAGGCGCGCTATACAAGATGGAGCGCGCGCTGGAGTACGCGATCAATTACGGCAAGGAGCGAGAGGCGTTCGGCCAGCCCATCGGCTCGTTCCAGGTCTGGCGGCACCGCTTCGCCGAGCACATGACCAGCATCGAGGCGGCGAAATGGCTCTGTTACCGCGCGCTCGACCTGACGAACCGCAAAGAGAAATGTGTGCGCGAAATCACCATGGCCAAACTCTTCTGCAGCGAACTGGATCAGCGCGTGATGTACGATTGTATGCAGATTATGGGCGGTTTCGCCTACACTACGGAATACCCGCTTGGCCGCGCCTGGCGCGACGCCAGGTTGGGCACCATCGGCGCCGGCGCTTCGGAGATTATGAAAGAGATCATCGCTAAGGACGCGAAGTTGTGAACACGGGGAGTTGGGAGTGGGAGAGAATGGGACAAGGGGACAAGGAGAATTGGATTCTTCGTCTCCTTGTCCCCCCTTCTCCTTGTCCCCTTGTCCTCCTTCCCCACTCCCTATAAAAGGCGAGGCAATCTATGCTCCAACCAGGCAGTTCAGTCTCATTGTTTTCATTGCCTCAACTCGACGGCGGCGATTGGCGTCTCGAACGAGGCAAAACATCGCTATTGATCTTCTTCGAGACCGATTGCCCGACCTGCCAATTGACGATTCCTTACCTCAACCGGCTTGCGCAGGCCCTCGACGGCAAAGCAGAGGTCATCGGAATCTCTCAGGACGGCGAAGCCGCAACGCGTGAGTTGGCAGAACAGGCGCCGATCAGATTCACCGTCGTGTTGGACAGCGACCTGAGCGCATCGCGCGAGTATGATCCGCAGGCCGTGCCGACGCTGTTCTTGATTGACGGCGGCGGAAAGATCGCGCGAACTTCGGTCGCTTTCGACAAGGCCGAGTTGAACGCGATCGCGGCGGACATGCTCAATTCCATTGGCGTCGAACCTTTCGAGCTTGCGGGCAGGCTCGACGGCGCGCCTGAGACAAAGCCGGGTTGCGTCTCGCGACATATGGAGAGGCGCCAGGAACTGGGGCAGGAACTGAGGACAGAAGGCGGTCCGGCGGAGTCCGTGAATCTTTACGTCGAACGCGGCCCGCGCGCGTCGCGCGTCGCGCTCGATGACGACGTCGATCCATACGAGTTTTGTTACCAGGCGGGCTTCGCCGATCCGCTGCCCGTGATCCCTCCGACAGAGGAGCGTGTGGATCGAATGCTCGGCGCGATCCCATTTCCCGAAAGGTTTCCGCCCGATCAAATTGTCGCGCGCGTGCCGCCGAATTACGGGATGGCCACTGTGGAGAAGATCGCGGCCAATGCGGTAATGGCCGGCTGCAGGCCCGAAATGATGCGGGTGTTGATACCGCTGATCCGCGCGGCTTGCGACGAGCGGTTCAACTTGCACGGCGTGCAGGCGACGACCCATTTCGCCGCGCCGCTCATCGTCGTCAACGGCCCCGTTCGCCGCGAACTCGGTTTCGCCTGCGGGAGCAATGTCTTCAGCAACGTCGCGCGGGCGAATTCGACGCTCGGACGCGCGTTCCAATTGATCTTGACCAATATCGGCGGGGCGCGGCCCGGCGAATTGGACATGTCCACGCTCGGCAATCCCGGCAAATTCTCTTACTGCATCGCCGAGAACGAAGAAGAGAATCCGTGGGCGCCGCTCCACACCGAGTTCGGCCTTGACCGCGGGCAGAGCGCGGTGACGCTCTTCGCCGCCGAGCCGCCGCACGGCGTCAGCGAACATAACGCGCGCGAAGGCCGCGCGATCTTGAAGGCCGTCAGCCGCGCGTTGGCGACGGTCTTCTCCTACCGCTTCTGTTTCGCCTGGGAGGCGATGGTTTCGCTTTGTCCCGAGCACGTGAAGACGCTCGATCGCAGCGGCTTCACCAAAGATTCGATCCGTGAGTTTCTGTTCGAGAATACGGGCATTCCGGTCAAGGAATATGAAGATGAGGGCGGCGAGGGAGCGCAGTTCACTCAACTTTACCAGCGCGCGACGATCAATGGCGAAGAGTGCTACCGCAAATTCGCGCGGCCTGATCAGATCAAGATCGTCGTGGCGGGCGGAACCGCGGGAAAATTTTCGGCGGTGATCGGCAGTTGGGCGACCGGGCCGCGCGGCAGCCAGATGGTGTGCTACCCAGTCGATTGAAACAGCGCTAAAGAATTTCAGCCACGAATGAACACGAATGAACACGAATCTCCTTCTTGATCTTGATGGCCAATTTGTTTCTCCTCTTGTCCCTATTCGTGAACATTCGTGAACATTCGTGAACATTCGTGGCATAAAATCGTTCTCAAACGGTAGAAAAGTAATTGTCAAACACCCGCCACCAAGCCTAGCGGCTATGGTGGGGGCTTGGGAGATGTGAACAAGCCCGTTTGACCAGACCCAGCCAGGGCGAGAGAGTCACTCTTTCGCTATCGGGCTACGTTA
>Ga0137368_10004628_pt1 | contig 14650 bp, 15 predicted proteins | sample SagtaG_13_FD_104917 | JGI IMG/M metagenome (GOLD analysis project Ga0137368, IMG submission 104917) | Vadose zone soil microbial communities from Sagehorn Ranch, Mendocino, California, USA - Sage1_L_100_16 metaG | ecosystem: Environmental > Terrestrial > Soil > Vadose zone | place: USA...
CGGTCCGCGGCTATGGGCTCGCCGGACAGGCCGGCGTATCGAACCCTCCATCGCCGACTGTCAGCGGCGCGTTGCCGACGTCTCTTGGGATCAGGCCCGAGATCGGTCCGCCGTTCGCCGCCGCGGCCGGCGTCGCGTCGGTCTTGTTGGCGCCGTCGTCGGCGACGCCGACACAGCGCAGCGGGGTGAGGCCGTGGACATGCGCCATGGCCGGGCCCGCTGGGAGCAGTGCTATCCCGCTCGCGACTGCCAGCGCCACGATCACGGCCCTGCATCGTCTTCGAGGAGTCCTGCCACCCACCATTCCGATCGACCTCCTGTTTGGATCGCCGACAACGTAACTACTTGAGTAACTACTCGACCCTGAAAACGGTTCCCGGAGCAGCAAGGACGCTCGGGTTGGGCGCGCCTCACTGTCGGTCGCCGATCGAACGGCGGCGCCGGCTACCACCATCCCTGTCGCCTGGCCCACCGCAGCAGCGCCGCCGACATGGCCGCCATCACCGCCAGCACCACCGCCAACTGCACCACGTGGGTCTGGTTGTTGACGATCAGGTTCATCCCGTAGACCGACGACAGCGCGGTGACCGGCAGCGTGACGGCGGCGATGACGGCCAGCCGTTCCGCCGCGATGGTCATCTTGGTGTCGGTCCGGGTCTGGTAGAACTCGATCACGCCTTGCAGGAACTCCTTTTGGCCGTCGGCCACACCGCGGACCCGCTCGAACTGGTCGACGAGGTCGGCCACCAGTGCTTGCCCTTCCGGAGGGACGAAGCGGGTCAGGGTGGCCATCCGCCCGTAGATCTCGCGGCTCAGGGCGGCCATGGTGCGCACCACGATGAGCCCGTGGCGGGCGCGGAACAGCTCCTCCAGGAACGGCTCGGGATCGCCGACGTCGCCTTGCATGACCCGTTGCTCGAGCTGCCCGACCTCGCGGGCGAGCATCCCGACGAAGGCCTCCTGGTTGCGGGTCAGGGCGGAGACGATCGCGTACGACAACTCAAACGACGAGGCGGGGCGCAGACGTCCTGCCTGGACCCGTCCGAGCACCGCGCGGGTCTCGCGCAGCGCGACCTCGGGGTTGACCGCCGCGTTGAGCGGCCCGTGCACGGTCACCAGATAGCGAGGCCCGATGAACTGGTCAATCTCGATGTAGTGGACGTGGCCGCCCTCGCCGCGCTCGGGGGCGTGCAGGATGACGAACACGTGGTCGGGGTAGGCATGCACCTTGGGGACGTGGTTGCGCTCGACGCAGTCGCGGATGGCGAGGGGGTGGAAGCCGAACACCTGCGACAGCACCCGGGTGGCCTCCTGGTCGCAGGCGGGGATGTCCACCCAGACGAGCCCCTCCTCACGGTCGAGGAGGGCCTGGAGTTCTTCGACGGGGCGTTGTTCAACGCCCGCAGCGGATATCAAGCGAACCTCCATCCCGCTCGCCTCCATTCAGCCGCGATGATCCTGATCCAGGCGCCACACTAGAGCGTCTGGAGGTGGGGACTCGGCGATGCACCCGATCGCAGTGCTACCCTCCCCGGCTCAAACCAGGTGGGCAAGCAGACCGCACGCTCGTCGCGTATCCACCGCCGCAGCTCAGGCCACGCTGGAAGCACTTGAACGTCGGCCAGACTCCGAGGCGCAGGCCGCCAGCGCCGGGGCAGTCGCCCCCCGAGGGCGTGGACGGCCTAGACGCCCAGCTCAGGGCCCATGTCCCGGTTTCTGGCACCCACAGGTCAGGATCTGGTCAGGACGATCTTGAGGGCGTTGGTCTTGGCGGCGTCGGCGAAGACCCCGTAGGCATCCAGGATGTCGCTCTGGGAGAAATGGTGGGTGGCGAACGGCCGCGGGTCCAGGCGCCCCTCGACGACCAGTCGCAGCAGCGTGGGCGTCGAGCGGGTGTCCACCAGTCCCGTGGTGATGGTCACGTTCCGGATCCACAGCCGCTCCAGGTGCAGGGTGGCGGGATGGCCGTGGACGCCGACGTTGGCGACCCGGCCCCCCGGCGAGCGTGCCTTCTCGAGGCGGGAGTCGGCCTTGTCGATGGCCACGACCGTGCTGGGCCCGTACAGGCGGGCGGTCATCATCGCCGCCAACCCCACCGGCCCTGCGCCGACGACCGCCACCAGGTCGCCGGGCTGGACGTTGCCGTTCAGCACGCCGACCTCGAAACCGGTCGGGAGAATGTCGGACAGGAACAGCACTTGCTCGTCGCTGAGCCCGTCCGGCAGCTTGTAGAGGCTGTTGTCCGCGAATGGGATGCGCGCCAGCTCGGCCTGGGTGCCGTCGATGAGGTGCCCGAGGATCCAGCCGCCGCCGTTCTGGCACTGCCCGTACATTCCGTGCCGGCAGTACTGGCAGCGCCCGCAAGCTGAGATGCAGGAGACCAGCACGCGGTCGCCAGGCCGGACGTTCTCCACGGCATTGCCGGTCTCGACCACGGTCCCGACGGCCTCGTGGCCAAGCGTGCGCCCCTCCACGACGGTGGGCACGTCTCCTTTGAGGATGTGCAGGTCCGTGCCGCAGATGGTGGCGGTGTCGATCTGCACGATGGCACCGGCGTCGGCGGGCAACCCGCCCGATTTCACACCCGCGCGGCGTCCCCGCCGGGATGCTTCGACTACCCTGCTGGAGTGGAGGGAAGCTGATCGCCATGGACGCTGATGTCATCGTCGTCGGAGCCGGCCTGGCCGGACTGGCGACCACCCACGAGCTGACCAGCCGGGGTAAGAAGGTCGCGGTGGTGGACCAGGAGAACGCCGCCAACCTCGGCGGGCAGGCGTTCTGGTCCTTCGGTGGCCTGTTCCTGGTCAACTCTCCCCAGCAGCGCCGCCTCGGCGTGACCGACTCGGTCGAGCTGGCCTGGAGTGACTGGCAGGGCAGCGCCCAGTTTGATCGGCTGGCTGACGAGGATTCGTGGGCGGTGCGGTGGGCCCGGGCGTATGTGGAGTTCGCGGCCGAGGAGAAGCGGTCCTGGCTGGCCGGGCATGGCATCCGTTTCCTGCCCACGGTCGGCTGGGCCGAACGCGGCGACCTGAGCGCCACCGGTCACGGCAACTCGGTGCCCCGCTTCCACGTCGCGTGGGGCACCGGCACCGGCGTCGTCGCCCCGTTCGTCGCCTCCGCGCACCGTGCCGCCGAGGCTGGGCTGGTCACCTTCTACCACCGCCATCGCGTTGACGAACTTCTCGTCACCGACGGCACGGTCACCGGTGTGCGCGGCACCGTCCTGGCCCCCGACGACGCGCCCCGCGGCGCACCGTCGAACCGCGAACCGATCGGTGACTTCGAGCTGACCGCCCAAGCGGTCGTCGTGACCACCGGTGGCATCGGCGGCAACCATAAGATCGTCCGGCGCTACTGGCCGGCGCGGCTCGGCACCCCACCGAAATCGATGATCACTGGGGTGCCCGCCTATGTGGACGGCCGGATGCTCGACATCGCCGCCGAATCCGGTGTGCGGCTGGTCAACCGCGACCGCATGTGGCACTACACCGAAGGCGTGCAGAACTGGAACCCGATCTGGCCCGATCACGCGATCCGCATCCTGCCCGGGCCCTCGTCGATGTGGTTCGACGCGCTGGGCCGGCGGCTGCCTGAGCCGTACCTGCCCGGCTACGACACCCTCGGCACGCTGCGCTACCTGCGCACCACGCCAGACATCGCCGACTACGACCACTCGTGGTTCATCCTCACCCAGAAGATCATCGAGAAGGAGTTCGCGCTCTCGGGGTCGGAGCAGAACCCCGACATCACCAGCAAGGACCGGCGCGCGTTCCTGCGCGAGCGGCTGCTCGGCAAGGGGCGCCTGGTCCCGTCGAGGCATTCAAGGAACACGGCGCGGACTTCGTCATCGCCGACACCCTCGAGCAGCTTGTCGAGAAGATGAACGGCCTGACGGACGAGCGGCTGCTCGACGCCACCGGGATTCGCGCCCAGATCGAGGCGCGGGACCTGCAAATGGACAACCCCTACAGCAAGGATGCCCAGGTCCAGGGCATCCGCAACGCCCGCCGCTACCTCGGCGACCGGCTGGGCCGGGTGGCGGCCCCGCATAAGATCCTCGACTCCGCCGCCGGCCCGCTCATCGCTGTAAAACTGCACATCCTGACCCGTAAGACCCTCGGCGGCATCCAGACCGACCTGCACTCCCGGGCCCTGGGCCGCGACGGGCACCCCATCGACGGGCTGTATGCCGCCGGGGAGGTCGCCGGCTTCGGTGGTGGCGGAGCCCACGGCTACAACGCCCTGGAAGGCACCTTCCTCGGCGGCTGCCTGTTCTCCGGCCGCACCGCCGGCCGCGACCTCACCCACCGACTCTGAACACCTCACGCCCGCCCACCACGGTCCGCCTTCGCCGGCTTCCGCTTCCCGCCCGACGTCATCATCGTGGCGGTCCGCTGGTAGCTGCGCTACGCCCTGTCCTACCGCGACGTCCAGGAGCTGCTCGCCGAGCGCGGCGATCGGCGCGCTCACAGACGTCCGGCGGCGATGATCCGCTTGAGGAACGCCTGGGTGCGCGGGTTGGCGGGCGCGGTGAACATCTGCTCGGGCTCGCCCTGCTCGCAGATCAGGCCGCCGTCCAGGAAGCAGACCCGGCTGGACACCTCCCGCGCGAACGACATCTCGTGGGTGGCCAGCAGCATGGTCATGCCCTCGTGGGCGAGCCCGCGAATGATGTTCAGCACCTCGGCCACCAGCTCCGGGTCGAGAGCGCTGGTGACCTCGTCCAGCAGCAGCAGCCGCGGCTGCATGGCCAGGGCGCGCACGATCGCCACACGCTGCTGCTGGCCGCCGGAGAGGCTGTCGGGGTAGTCCTCGCGCTTCTCGAGCAGGCCCACACGCTGCAGCAGCGCGTCGGCCCGCTGCTCGGCCTCCTTGCGTGACAGGTGGAGCACCTGGCGCGGGGCCAGGGTGATGTTGCGCAGCACCGTCATGTGCGGGAACAGGTTGAAGCTCTGAAAGATGATGCCGACGTCGCGCCGGTGCCGGTCGAGGTCCACCGCCGGACCCGAGACCAGCTGGCCCTGCAGGGTGATCGTGCCCTCGTCGATCGGGTCCAGCGCGTTGACGCAGCGCAGCAGTGTCGACTTGCCCGAGCCGGAGGCGCCGATGAGGCTCACCACCTCGTGCTCGCCCACGGTGAGGTCGATGCCGCGCAGCACCGCGTTGTGGCCGAAGCGCTTGGTGACCCCGCGCAGCTCCAGGAAGGGAGCGTCAGTGTCAGCCATCGCCGCTCACCTCCTCCCGGCCGCCATGCGCTGCTGGTCGCGCTTGAGCAGGTAGTCGGTGAGGCGGGTCATCGGGATGGTGATCACCACGAAGCACAGGGCCAGCCCAGTGAACGACGACAGGTTGAAGTTGTTCCCCGCGTAGACCTGCGCCCGGCGGAAGCCGTCGATCACTCCGATGATGCCGATGAATGCGGTGTCCTTCTGCAGGCCGATGAAGTCGTTGAGCAGCGGGGGGATCACCCGGCGGATGGCCTGGGGCAGCACCACGAACCGCATGGTCCTACCCTGGGAGAGCCCGAGCGAGCGGGCGGCGGCGGTCTGGCTCCAGTGGACGCTCTCGATCCCCGCCCGGTACACCTCCGCCACGTAGGCGCCGTACACCAGCGACAACGCGAGCACGGCGAGCTGGAACAGCGACCAGTCGCTGATCCACGGCACCCCGGCGATGGGGATGCCGAAGCCCACCATGTAGATCACGATCAGCCCGGGCAGCGCCCGGAACAGGTCGATGTAGCCGATCGCCAGCCAGCGGGCGGGGGCGATCGCCCTGCTCCGGCTGGAGCGGAGCAGGGCGAGCGCGAGCCCCCAGACGAGCACGCACAGCTCGGCCACGATCATCAGCGACAGGTTCGTGGCGAACCCCCTCAGCACCTGGGGAAGGCTCTCGGTGAAGTTCTCCCAGCTGAAGAAGGTGTTGAGGAACTGCTCCATCGACGCCGACCCTGTGGTCGTCAGGCGCTGATGACCTGCACGTTCGTCGGGTCACCGCCGAAGTACTTGGTGTAGAGCTGGGTGATGAAGCCCTCTGACTTGAGGGTCCTGATGACCTGGTTGAACGCCCCCAGGTTGGGAGAGTTCTTCTTGAGCACGCCGCCGTACTGCTCGCCGGTCTTGAACTGACCGACCACCTCGGCGTCGCGGACCTGGTTGTTCTTGACCGCGCCGAGCAGGATGGGCGTGTCGAGCAGCACCGCGCTGATCTGCCCGGCGTTGAAGGCGGTGAACATGTCGACGGTCTTCTCGTACAGCTTCGCCTCGCTCGCCGGCTTGAGCGTGTCAGCGAGGTAGCTGGCCCCGGTGGTGTTGGCCTGCGCCCCCCACTTAAGCTTCTTGGCGGCGTCCACGCTGGCGACCGCGGTCCCCTTCTTCACCAGGATGCCCTGGTCGGCCGCGAAGTACGGCTCGGTGAAGTCCACCACCCTGGCGCGCTCGTCGGTGATGGTGACCTGGCTGAAGTTGATGTCACAGCGGCACCTCTGCCCGGCGACCAGCCCGGTGAAGGGCATCTCGACGAACTTGACGCTCGCCAGGTTGAGGCGCTTGGCGAGCTCCTTGGACAGGTCCACCTCGAAGCCGCCGGTGAGCGAGTCGTAGTCGTTGCCGATCCAGAACGGCGGGGCTGGCAGCTCGGTCCCGACGGTCAGCGTGCCGTCGGTGACGAGATCCTTGAGAGTGGGTCCCGTGGCCTGCTGGCTGCCCGCACCCGTGCTCTTCTCCTCCCCGCCGCAGCCTGCAGCGACCAGGGCGACCGCCATCACAAGAACGAGGAGCGCCCCGCGACGTCGTACCAATGTCCCCATGCCTACCTCCACCCAATTTGGCGCCTCTTGCGAGGATGACAATATCTCCTTCGGCCCCACCTTCCGCACTATGGGGCGACCCGGAGGGCAGCGAGCTCTGCCTGAGCTGACTGGCACGGCGCGGCGTGCGTGCCAGAGGCTCAGCGACCGGGCGGTCTTGCAAGGGCCCGGCACCGTGCGCGAGCACCGTGCTGCCCTGCTACGTCAGCTCGCCGAGGTAGGCCGTGCGCATGAGGGGGTTGTGGAGGAGACCCTGGGCGCTGTCGGCGAGGACGATCTGGCCGGTCTGGAGGACGTAGCCGCGGTCGGCGATGGACAGGGCCATGTTGGCGTTCTGCTCGACCACGAAGATGGTCGTGCCCATGCCGTTGATGTCCTTGATGATCTCGAAGACCTGGTCGACCAGGACGGGCGCAAGGCCCATCGAGGGCTCGTCCATGAGCAGCAGCTTCGGGTCGGCCATGAGGGCGCGGCCCATCGCCACCATCTGCTGCTCCCCGCCGGAGAGGGTGCCGGCCTTCTGCGACAGCCGCTCGCGCAGGTGGGAGAACTGGTCGAGGACGCCCTCCATGTCGTCCTTGACCTTGGCCTTGTCGCGGCGCTGGTAGCCGCCGAGCTCGAGGTTCTCGCGCACGGTCATGCTCGCGAACAGGCGGCGGTTCTCGGGGACCATGGTGATGCCGCGGCTGACGATCTCCATGGTGGACAGGCCGCTGATCCGCTGGCCCTGGTAGAGGACCTCACCCTGGCTGGGCACCACCATGCCGAGGATGGTCTTGAGGGTGGTGGACTTGCCGCTGGCGTTGCCGCCGAGCAGGCAGACGATCTCGCCCGGGTAGATCTCCACGTCGACGTCGCGCAGGACCGAGATCAGCCCGTAGTGCGTGCTGACGTTGCGCAGCTCCAGGACTGGCTGCTCTCCGCCTCTCATCCGGCCTCCGCCCGCTTGCCGAGGTACGCCTCGATGACTCGCTCGTCGTTGGCCACCTGGTCGTAGGTCCCCTCGGCGATCTTGCGCCCGTAGTCGAGCGCGACCACCCGGTCGGAGACCCCCTTGACAAGTCGCATGTCGTGCTCGATCACCACGATCGTGAAGCCCCGCTCGTCCCGAAGCTTGCCGATGAGCTGGGTCATCTCCTGGGTCTCCGCGGGGTTCATCCCCGCGGTCGGCTCGTCGAGGAGGATGAGCTTGGGGTTCGTGGCCATGGCCCGGGCGATCTCCAGCCGGCGCCGGTTCGCGTAGGACAGCGCGAACGCCGGCTGGTCCTCGCGGTAGCCGGTCAGGCGGCTGCCGAAGAACGACAGGGCGGAGCGCGCCTGCTCGCGCGCGCGCCGCTCCTCGGCTCTGGTGCCCGGCGGCCGCAGCACGGCCCCGAACACCCCGGACCGGGTCCGGCTGTGCTGGCCCACCAGGGCGTTCTCCAGGACCGTCATGTTGGTGAACAGGCGCACCGTCTGAAACGTCCGGGAGATGCCGAGGCTGCAGATCTGGTTGGGTTTGAGCCTCACCAGGTCGTGGCCGTCGAAGCGGATGGACCCCTCGTCTGGCGAGAACAGCCCAGTCACCATGTTGAACAGGGTGGTCTTGCCCGCGCCGTTGGGGCCGATCACGCTGAGGATCTCGCCCGGCTCGACGTCCAGGTCGACGTTGTCGACCGCGTTCAGGCCGCCGAATCGCTTGGTGAGCCCGCGGATCTCGAGCAGCGCGCTCACGACGCACCTCCCCCGCCGACGGTCATCGCCGGGGCCCCGGCCTCTTCCTTCTTCGCCCACTGGTCCTGCGCGACCTCCTCCTCGTGGAGCTCGCGCATGCGGCGCACGTTGGGGATCAGCCCCTGCGGCCGCAGGACCATGACGACGATCAGCGCCGCCCCGTAGACCAGCAGGCGGTACTCCTCGAACTCGTCGAGCAGCCCTGGTATGCCGATGAGCAGCATGGTGCCCACGACGACGCCAGGGATGCTGCCCATCCCGCCGAGGATGACCACGGCCAGGGCGGTGATCGACACGATGATGGTGAAGCTGGCCGGCGCGAGCGAGCCGATCTGCACCGCGAACAGCGTGCCGGACAGGCAGCCCACGGCCGCGCCCATGGCGAAGGCCAGCAGCTTGTACTTGACGGTGCTCACGCCCATGGCCTCGGCGGCCAGCTCGTCCTCGCGCATCGCGTTCCACGCCCGGCCGACCCTGGAGTCGGCCAGGCGCTGCGACACGAAGATCGCCAGGGCGCAGAAGGCCAGGACCAGGTAGAAGAACGGCTGCGGGTCGCGGAAGCCGATGCCGCCGATGGCCGCGTCGGTCACGTCCCTGAGCCCCTGCGGCCCGCCGGTGAACCTCTGCAGCCAGGAGGACTGCACCAGGACCCGGGCGATCTCGCCGAACCCGAGGGTGACGATCGCCAGGTAGTCTCCCCGGAGGCGGAGGACCGGCGCGCCGATCAGCAGCCCGATGAACGCCGTGACCAGGATCACCAGCGGTACGGCCGCATAGAAGTTGAGGTCGAGCGAGAAGGCGGGGCTGGTCAGCTCGCCGAGGGAGGTCACCAGGTTCGCCCCGGTGAACAGGGCGGTCAGGTAGGCGCCGGCCGCGAAGAAGGCGACGTAGCCGAGGTCGAGCAGGCCCGCGTAGCCGACCACGATGTTCAGGCCCAGCCCCATCAGCAGGAAGATGCCCACCGTGCCGAGGACCTGCGAGAGGCTCGAGCCGATGAGCTGTGGGAGCGCCGCCAGGACCACGGCGACCAGGAGCAGGCGGGTGCCGTTGAGCGCCCTGCGGCCCGCCTGCGGCAGTTGCTCCACCCGCTGGCGTACCGCGCCGCCGCCGGCGGACCACAGCGCCGGCAGCGCGGCCGACACCACGAAGACGACCACCGCCCCGAGGACCGTCAGCCCACGGGTGCGGATGCTGTACAGCCAGTTCGGGTCCAGCCCGAGCTCGAAGAGCAGCGGCGGGATGATCCGTTGCAGCAACGCGAAGACGAGGACCGTCGCCAGCCCGATGCCCAGGGGGCGCCGGTACCGCTGCGGGAGCACCCGGAAGCCAGCTCCGAGCCCGCCCAGCACGGCGCCGACGACGACCAGGAGGGCCATGCCAACCGGCAGGGTCTGATCGAAGGTGAGGATCGACAGCAGCGGCGGCGAGACCGCGATGAAGATGTTGCGCACCGCGCCGTCCGGGAAGGCTTCGACCAGGGCGACACCGACCGCGAGCAACCCGCCGGCCACCGCGCCGGCGACCAGCCCCGCGGCCATGGCCGCCCTCGGCGGGGGCTGCTTGCGCCGCCCGGCCACCGGCCGCGGCCTGGTGACGAGGTAGCCGGCGAGCAGCGGCGGGACCGCCAGCAGCACCCTCCCCAGGGTGACCGAGCTGCCGACGAGGTTGCGTACCTCGAACTTCTCGATCATCCCTGTCAGGGCGAGGTAGATGGCGGCGGCGCCGGCGACGAGGCCGGCTCGGGCCGCCCTGCGCGTCAGCTCAGCCGCAGTCACGGCAGCCTTCCTTATCCTCTGTCGGGCTCGCCGGTCCCGAGGATACCTCCAGGCCGGAAGATCAGGACCAGGACGAGGATGGTGAACGCGACCACGTCCCTGAGCTGGTTCGGGGCGGGCACGTGGATGCCGGTGAGGAGCAGGACCGGCCCGATCGACTCCGCAATCCCCAGGATCATCCCGCCGATGGCCGCCCCGGCGACGCTGCCGATACCCCCCAGCACCGCCGCGGTGAAGGCCTTGATGCCGGGGACGAAGCCCATGAACGGCGCGACATGGGCGAACACCAGCGCGAACAGCACGCCGGCCACGCCGGCCAGCATCCCGCCGATGGCGAAGGTCGTTACGATCACCCGGTTGACGTCGATCCCCATCAGGCTGGCGATCTCCTTGTCCTCCGCCACCGCCCGCATGGCCTTGCCCACCTTGGTCCTGGCGATGAAGAGGGTGAGGCCGATCACCATCAGCACGGCCAGGACGATGGTCAGCACCAGGGTCCTGCCGATCGGGACGCCGAGGATGGTCCAGGTGCCCTCCAGGCTCCTGATCGAGGGGTAGCCTCTCGCCTGCCCGCCGAAGAAGCTTGCGAAGGTGTACTGCAGGAACAGCGAGGCGCCGATGGCGGTGATCAGCGGGACCAGGCGCGGGGCGTTGCGCAGCGGACGGTAGGCGATCCGCTCGAGCAGCATGGCCACGAGCGTGGACACCACCATCGACGTCAGCAGCAGGAGGGCGAGGCTCAGCACGGGATTGCGGTCGAGCAACCCCTTGGTCTCCAGCGTCCGGGCGACGAAGAAGGAGGCGAACGCGCCGGCCATGAACACCTCGCCGTGGGCGAAGTTGATCATCAGCAGGATCCCGTAGACCAGGCTGTACCCGAGCGCGATGAGCGCGTAGATGCTCCCCAGGGCGACGCCGGAGAGCAGGAAGTCACGCCAGCCGGCGCCGCTGACCCCGCCCTCGGGCAGGGTCAGCGTCTTCCACGACCCCGTGACCACGCCGAAGGCGATCAGGATGCTCAAGGTCACCAGGACGACCCGGCGGAGCGGGAACCGCTCCGCGAGCACCGCCGTGCGCGGCGGCGTCACCGTCCCGACGGGCCCATCACCACCGCTCTGCTCCGTCATGTCCACCCCAGGTTCAGACCCACGTTGGGCATCCTATCCAGATCTAGATTCCGCCGAACATCGTGTAGGCGCCGACGGTGAGGTCGGCCTTCCAATTCGAGCGCTCCAGGTCGGACCTCGAGAACCGGACGACGCCCCGGCGTCCCACCTCGATCCGGTAGGAGTCCCGCTCCGGCACGGTCAGCGAGAACGAGAACACGCAGTCGTCGTCCCTGCCGCGCAGGGGGCTCTTTCGCAGGGTCCCGCCGCCGAGCTCCGAGGTGCCAAGCACCGCCGCGGTCTCGTCCCGCACCGTCACCGCCATGCCCGGACGGATGTCCGGGTAGCCGGCGTCCGCCGACCTGCAGGGCGCGCCGTAGCTCCGGTGCGAGAAGACCCCGTGCACGATGTACGTCCCCTCCAGCCTATGGCTCGACGGGACCGCGGGCCGGCGGCCGCAGCCCACCGCCAGCAACGCGAGCACGACGAGAGCCGCCACCAGCCAGAGTCGTCGTCCAGCCACCGCTCGCACCTCACTCGCGCGTGTCGTGGCTGACGAGCCATGGCCCATCAGCCACGACACAACTCATGCGACAGGAGCTGAGCAGGCGCTCCCGCCCCCCGCCGCTTGCACCTGTCCTACCCGCCGGCCTGCGCGAGCGTCTTGGTCTCGGTGAACACCGGCTTGGGGTTCGCGGTGCCGCCCTCGACAGGCCATTCCGGGACCTTGTACACCGCGATCGACACTGCCGTCGCGCAGTCACCCAACGGGGTGCAGGTGATCGTCCCGCTCAAGCCGTTGTAGTTGTTGGTCTTGTAGACCTCGTCCTTCAGCTTGGTGCGCGGGATCGTGAGCGTGCCACCCTCGTTGGTGGCCGCCCGCTTGATCGCCTCGAACAGGATGTTGGCGGCGTCGAACCCGTGGGCGTTGAAGACCGAGATCGGCTTCTGGCCGAACTGCTTCTGGTAGGCCGGCAGGAACTGCTGGCCGTAGAAGGCGTTCCGGCTGGCCTGCGCCGTGACGTCCGGCGACGACGCCCACGAGCCGTACACGTCCTTCCCGCCGACCTCGACGTAGCGGGTGTCCGCGCAGCCGTCAGAGCCCATCAGCTTGGTGTTGCCCATGGCCGGGATCGCCCGCGCCTGCTTGGCGATCAGCGCGCACGCCGGGTTGAACGCCGGGTAGTACAGGAAGTCGGGCTTGTTCTGCGAGATCGTGTTCAACACCGGCTTGAAGTCACGGTCGGTCGCCTGGATGGCCTCGTTGTTGGTGATCTTCCCACCCTGCTTCTCGAAGACCTGGCGGAACACCGCGGCCAGGCCGTCCGAGTAGGGGCTGTCGTCGTGGATCGTGGCCGCGGTCTTGGCCTTCAGCTGCTGGGTGGCGAAGTCCGCCACCACCGCGCCCTGGATCTGGTCGTTGTGCGCGGTCCGCAAGTAGAACGGCTGGTGCTGCGCCTTCGAGGTCAGCGCCGGGCTGGTGTTCGACGGCGAGATCAGCAGCGTCCCCTTCTTCGAGAAGATCGTGTCGGCGACCCCGAGCGCCGAGCTCGAGCAGCTCGTCCCGATCACCGAGAGGATGGTCTGGTCGGCCGCCAGACGGGTGGCCCCGGCCTGGCCGCCCTCCTTCGAGCAGGTCTCGTCCCCGTGCACGAGGCTGACGTCGTGCCCGAGGAGCTGCCCGGGCTTGCCGTCCAGCTTCCCGTCCAGGTTGTCGACCGCGAGCACGACACCCCGCTGGCTGTCGATGCCGAGGTCCCGGTTCTCGCCGCTGATCGATAGCAGCGTGGCGATCTTGATCGGCTGCCCCGACTCATAGGTCACGCATCGGAACTGGTCCTGGGTGCAGGCTTCGCTGGCCCCTGGCGGAGCCTCTTCCCCAGCGCAGCCGGCGCTTACCAGCGCCAGCACGCCCAACAGTGCGACGAGGGGCACCCACCTTGCTGTTCTCATACCCGCTCTCTCCTTCTGCGCCTGGATCCCGCGGACCCCAGTGGGCGGGGAACATGCCGGGTGTAGGCGATAGGTAATCACAACCACCAGTGCAAACACTAGAGATGTCTACGGAGCCGGACGTCGCCCCTCTCCGCCCGCCGCTTCGACCTGGTCGAGATGCCGCACAGCCACGAGGTGGCCGACCCGAGACCGCCGCGCGGAGGCAGGCGCAGGATAGCTGTTCGGTGGCTGGATGGCCCAGCGGCCGGGCCGAGCCGCAGTGAGGAAACCGCACCAAGCACTACCAGATCACCCTGCTCACGCCGCCATCGATCACGATCGTCTGCCCAGTGATGTAGGCGGCGTGCATGGAGCAGAGGTAGGCGCACAGCGCTCCCACCTCCCGGGCCGACCCCAGACGGCCAAGAGGGATGAGACTTGCGGTCTGGCGAGCCGAGGCCTCGTCCCAAGCGGAGGTGAGAATGTTCCCCGGAGCGATGGCATTCACTGTCACTCCTTGGGCTGCCATCTCCAGCGACAGATGCTTGGCCATGGCCGCCAGGGCCGATCGGTAGGTCGCGGAGAACAGCCGGCCGGGCAGGACCTCGCGAGCCGCGATCGAGCTGATGTTGACAATGCGTGGGGCGGGTGACTGGACGAGCCAGGGGAGCGCCAATCGGATCAGCCTCACCACGCTCATCAGGGTTGCCTGGTGCGCTCGATCCCAGTCGTCGTCGGATATATCGTCGAATCCGCCCACGCTGGGATTGGGGACGTTGGTCACCAGGATGTCCAGGCCTCCGAGAGCAGCGATCGCCGCTTCGACGAGTCGCTCGGTGTCCGCGCTGGAGGAGACGTCCGCGGCAAGGAAGCCTCGAGCTCCCGTCTCCTCGGCGGCGTTGGCGAGGCGCTCCGCCGTGCGGGCACAGACGAAAACCTCAGCGCCCTCTTCAGCCAGGGCGGCGGCGCAGGCCTTCCCGATCCCGCTGCTGGCGGCGGTCACGAGTGCACGCCGACCCTTGAGTTGAAGGTCCACAGCAGCCTCCTGGATGTGGGGGCGAGTCCGGGGGCATTGTTCATCACGTCTAGGCCGAACTTGCGTGATCTTGGAGTTGATCGTGGCGCGCTGACCGGGGGTGATGCCGCTTTCTCGGGGCTGGCGGTGGCGTGTTGAGTGGCTACTTGAGGGCCAGTGGGACGGGGGCGCCGAGCAGCTGGAAGGCCCGGGCCTGGACGGGGGTGGGGCTGGTGAGCTTCTGGATCTTCTGCCCGGCGAAGACGATGGTCTGCCGGTCGAGGGTGGCGAGGTGCTC
>Ga0137368_10004635_pt1 | contig 14635 bp, 12 predicted proteins | sample SagtaG_13_FD_104917 | JGI IMG/M metagenome (GOLD analysis project Ga0137368, IMG submission 104917) | Vadose zone soil microbial communities from Sagehorn Ranch, Mendocino, California, USA - Sage1_L_100_16 metaG | ecosystem: Environmental > Terrestrial > Soil > Vadose zone | place: USA...
CGACTACTACGGCGGCTGGATCACCGACGACGTCATCGGTCCCTTCAAGGGCGAGCCCGGCACGTCGCACTGGTAGGTGAAACCGGACCCGCTCGACCGGCCGTATGAACGATTGGAGGAGAGGGGCCCGGGCCGTTGAAGCGCGGAACCGTGGTGGGCGTTGCGGCGGTCCTCGCCGTGGCCACGATCGCACTGGCGGCGGCGCTGGGACCGTCCGGTCCGGCGGCCCCGACATCAGCGACCTCCGAATGGCGTAATTACCGGCGTCGCGACGCCGGGTTCCGCCTCCGGTATCCGGCGGACTGGCGCCTCACGCCGGTCCACGTCTCGTGCGGGACCGTCGACTACGTCGGCGCCCTCGTCTCCAACCTCAGCGAGACGTTCGGTCTCCAGACGAGCGACGGAACCTGCGCCCCGCCTGACATGAGTGCGCTCTCGGCACGTGGGGTCGCGGTCATGTTCGACCTGGTCCTGGGCGGGGGACCGAATGACGATGAGACCCTGCTGCCCAACACGCCGCTTCCACTGGCGACGTCCAGCTTGCGCCCCGCCCACGACGGCATCGGCCGCTTCGAATCGGTGACGCTCCACCACCTGAACCGGTACGAGATCGAGCTGTGGTCCGGTACGGACGTCTCGTCGAGCGACCGCGCCACGACCGACCGCCTCGTCGCGTCGATCCGGCCCTGGGCTCCGCCGCTTCCTGCGGCGAACTTCGGACGGTGCGTGGGAGGCTGGGCGCGCGAACCCGTTCCGAGCGGGCCGCTCCAGGCCCGAGTCAGCGCGATCGATTCCCTGTCACCGACCGACGGATGGGCCGTGGGCAGCTACCGGCACGTCCTCACCGGGGTGCCAACGCCCAGCCCGGCGCCGCTTCCGGGCCCCCCCACCGCCTCCACGGGACTCGCGTTGCATTGGGACGGGAACCGCTGGCATCGCGTCGAGCCGGACCCGGACGTCCAGTTGGGAACCAACGGGGTGGTCTACGGCGCGAGTTCCTTCCGCGATGTGGCCGAGATCGCCCCGGACGACGCCTGGGCCGTCGGCAGCGACGGGCAATACGGGCTGACCGAGCACTGGGACGGGTCCCGATGGTCTGTCGTCCCGAGCCCGAAGATCTTCTTCACGAACGGGACGCTGGTGGCCGTCGATGGGAGCGGGCCGGACGATATGTGGGCGGTCGCCGCGGGTGGCGAGCGCGGGGAGGCGGGGATCATCGAGCACTGGGACGGCCGCCGGTGGGCCCTGTCTCCGATCCCGGAGGTGGCGGCCACGTACACGACCGCGGAGGACGTCTCGGCCTACTCCGACACGGACGCCTGGGTGGTGGGGCATGCGCTGGCGCTGCACTGGGACGGCACGGCCTGGCGCTCCGTGCCAACCGCCGAGTTCCGGGCGCCTCGCCTGAGCGGCGTCGTCGACCTTGGGCCCGGGGGGGCATGGGTTGTCGGCACCACTCAGGGAACCGTCCAGCCCCTGATCGAACACTGGGACGGAAAGCGCTGGACCCTGGCCGAGCTGCCGTCGCTCCCGACCAGGGTCTCGTTGGAGGACGTCTCGGCCTCGGGGCAATCGGACGTGTGGGCGCTGGGGTGGGGGGAGGACGCCGTCGGAACGGAGACCCAGATCGTCCTGCACTACGACGGTGCACGGTGGAGCAGCGTCCCGCCGCCGGTGCCGACGCTCGAGCAGGGGTCCTTCGGCGACGTGTCCGCGTCCGCGGCCGGCGCCTGGCTCGTGGGGTCGGACGGGTCCGAGACCGCCTACCGGCCGGACCGGCCGTTCCTGGCCCGATCGTGCGGCTGAGAGCTCCGGCTCAGTCGTCCTCGGCGAGGACGCGTTCGAAGGCACGCTCGTAGCCCTCGACCATGGCTTCCTTGGAGAACTGCTGCTCGACGCGGGCCCGGCAGGCCTTGGGATCGATCCGGTCCAGGTGGGCCAGGCACTCGGCGGCCGCCGCCGGGTAGTCCTCCACCGGGACGACGAAGCCGGTCTCGCCGTCTTCGACCACTTCGGGCGCCGCGCCGCGGGGCGTGGCGATCACTGGCGTCCCGCAGGCCATGGCCTCCGTCATGACCAGGCCGAACGGCTCCTCCCAGTCGATCGGGAACAGCACGGCCCGCGCGCCGGCCAGCAGCTGGACCTTCCTCCGGTGGCCCAGCTCGCCGTGGACCACGGTGTCCGGCGGGAGGATGGGCTTGACCTCGTTCTCCCAGTGCTCCCGCTCCTGCTGGTCCGCGACCTTCAGCGCGAGGACCAGCGGGAGGCCGGCCTGGCGAGCCGTCAGCACGGCCCGGAGCAGCCCCTTCTCCGGCGCCGCCCGGCCCAGGAACATCAGGTATTCCTCCTTGTCCGGACGGAACGGGTACAGCTCGACGTCGACCCCGTTGTGGACGACCCCCGCGTAGCGCAGCTCGGGCATCTGCCGCCGTTGCGATTCGCTGATGGCCACGAACCACGCCCGGTCCTTCACCTGGTCGTACAGCGGCCGCATCCGCTCGTTGAACGCGCTGTGCACCGTGTGAACCACCGGTCGCTCGCACATGCTGGCGGCGACCATCGCCGACCACGGGACGTGCAGGTGGTAGAGGTCGAAGCGGGCCGGGTCCCGGAAGGCGTGCAGCGTGTGCAGCGTGTCGTGCCACACCGAGTTGATCCACCGGGAGCCGGGCGCATGCTCGAAGACGTATTCCAGGCGCGCGGAGGTCGTGGAGTCGCCGGTGGCGAACAGGGTAACGTCGTGCCCCCGGCCGGCCAGGCCTTCGGCGACGAGCGACACCACCCACTCGATGCCCCCGTAGCCCTTCGGCGGCACGGCGAGCCAGGGCGGGGCGACCTCGGCGATCCTGAGCGGACCCACTGGTTTCTTCATACCAGTTGTCTGTGCCCGCTGCGCCGGCACCCCATCCCCGGGGGGGTGGCGCCGCGGCCAGCCGCTACACTAGGCCCCGGCCGCCCGGGTCCAGCCGCGGGCCGGCCGACGGGACGTGGCGCAGCTTGGTAGCGCGCAGCGTTCGGGACGCTGAGGTCGCGGGTTCAAATCCCGCCGTCCCGACCTCACAGACCTGGTGCCGAGGAGGGGAGGCGCCCTCGGGATCCACGGCGATTCGCCGACTTCGAAGGGCGCACGCGGTTCCCACTGCGGTCCTCCCTTCCGGGCCAGCCTGTGGGCGGCGGCTGCCGAGGAAGGTTTCGTGATGATTCCGGCTGAGGCGCCGTAGCCTGCCCGTCGCCGGGAGTGTCCCAAGGCAGGGGACCAGCGGTGTGGATTCCGCTCGGATCGGTCAGCCCGGCCACTCGGGCTTGGGCTTCTTCTCCGCGAGCAGGTCGTCGAGCGACTTCTTCGGCTTCTGCTCCTGCGCCAGCAGATCGTCCAGGCCGCCGCCGGGGGTCAGGTCGCCCGCCGCTTCGAGCATCTCGTCGAGCGACTTCCCGGGGTCGCCCTTCAACCTGATGCGGAGCGCCGCCAGCACCGAGGCGTGGCGGTCGGACAGCCCCTGGTTGACCTTGATCTCGGTCAGGGCCTCCTCGGCCCGGCGGAGGAGCTTCTCGTCGTCGTCCATGGATCGAGTCTGACACCGGGCAGCCCTGCGTGCCTCCGTAGGATGGCGGCGTGAAGCTGGTGGTGGTGGGGGGCGGCATCGCCGGGCTGACCGCGGCGCGGACGGCACGGAAGGAGTCCGCGGCGGCCGGACTGGACGTGGGCATCACGGTCGTGGAAGCCGCGGATCGCCTGGGCGGGAAGCTGTGGACGGAGAGGGTCGACGGCGCGGCCCTGGAGTGGGGCCCCGATTCCTTCCTGGCGTCGAAGCCGGAGGCGCGCGAGCTGGCCCGGGAGCTCGACCTCGAGGTGGTGCCGGTGCAGCCGGCGGCGGCGCGTGCGTTCCTGCTGCTGAGCGGGCGGCTCCGGCCGTTCCCGGCGGGTCTGGCCATGGGCGTTCCCACCCACGTGCGCGCGCTGCGGGACGCGGTTCGGTCGGGGATCGTCGGCCCGGGCGCTGCGGCGAGGGCATGGGCCGACCGGGTGCTGCCGGCCGAGCCCGACGGCCACATGGAGCCCTCCGTGGAGGAGATGGCCCGGCGCCGCCTCGGCCGGACGTGGGCGGACCTGGTGGTGGCCCCCCTCATCCGGGGTGTGTACGGCGTCTCGCCCGGCGAGGTCAGCTTCTTCCACGCCTACCCCGACGCTGTCGGCGAGCGGAGCCTGATCTCGGCGATGGCCCGGCGCCCCCGGCCCACCGGCCCGACCTTCCTGTCGATTCGCGGCGGGATGGGCGGGCTCGTCGAGGCGCTCGCGGCCGACCTGGACGGGGTGGAGATCCGGACGGCGTGCCGTGCTGAGGCCCTGGCGGATGAGTCCGGCCGGTTCGCCGTCACAACCGAAGGGGGGCCGGTCGAGGCGGACGCGGTCGTGCTGGCCGTTCCGGCGCCGGCGGCCGGACGGCTCCTGGGAACCGTTGCCCCGCAAGCCTCCGCGGAGCTGGCCGGGATCCGCTACAGCTCGTCGGCGGTGGTCCTGCTGGGGTACGAGCCCGCATCCATCACCCGGCCGCTGGACGGCTCCGGCTACCTGGTGGCGCCCGAGGAGGACGCGGTCGTGGCGGCCTGCTCGTGGCTTCCCGCGAAGTGGGCGCACGCAGCGTCCGCCGACCGGGTGTGGCTGCGGACCGTGGTCACGGACTCGCGCCCGCTGGAGCTCGACGACGACGCGTTGCAGGATCGGGTCCGCGCGGAGGTCGACCGCACGATGGAGGCCAGCCGCCCCCCGGCGGACATCCGGATGCTCCGGTGGAAGCACGCGCTGCCGGTGTTCGGCCTGGGCCACGCGAACCGGATCGCGACGATCCGCCGATCGCTGCCGGCAGGCGTGGCGCTGGCGGGGGCCTACCTTGAGGGCTTCGGGGTCCCCGACTGCATCCGCACCGGCCGGGAGGCGGCGCGGGCGGTCCTTGGCCGGCCGTAGCGGGGAATCCGCCGGTCGGCAGCGGTACAGTCCGCGCGGGATGGGTTTCCTGGGTTCCGGGGCGGTCTCGCTCGTCGAGCTTCGCGTGCTGGACGGGCCGAACCTGTACTTCACGCGCCCGGCCATCAAGCTCACGCTCGCGGTTCCCGGCTGGATGGCGCTGCCGGAGGAGCGGGCCGGGCGGCTGGCCTCGCGGCTCGGCCTGGCGCCCGGCCCCGGGGCCCGGCCCGGGAGCCCGGGGACGGCCCACCGTCGCCGGTTCGTGGCCCGCCTGGCCGGCCACTTGACCAGGGAGCTCGCCCACGCCACCGTCACGGCGCTCGCCGTCCGGGCCCGGCCGGGACCCGAACCCGACCAGGTCGTGGTGGCGTACCCCTGGCGCAGGCGCACGGCCGCCGAGACCTTCGGCCGGGAGGTGGCCGGGCTCCTCGGCGCGGCCCTCGACGCCCGGCGCTCGATCCGGCGGGCCATCGCCGAGCGCGCGGCCAGGGTCATCGAGGCAGATCCCGGCCCCTCGCCCGCAGTTCCCGTGCCGGAGATCCCAGTCGTCGCGGTCACCGGGACGAACGGGAAGACCACGACGGTCCGGCTCTTGGCGCACATCGGACGGACCGCGGGCCTCTCCGTCGCCTACTCCTCCACCGACGGCGTGTACTCCGACGGCGAGCTGATCGAGGAGGGCGACTACTCGGGGTTCGGCGGCGCCGGGACGGCCCTGTCCCAGCCCGGCGTGCAGCTGGCGGTCCTGGAGACGGCCCGGGGCGGCATCCTCCTCCGCGGCATCGGCACCGCGCACAACGACGTGGCCGTGGTGACGAACGTGTCGGCCGACCACCTGGGGCTGCACGGCATCGACACGCTCGACCAGCTCGCGGAGGTGAAGGCGACCATCGTGCGCATCACGAGGCCGCGGGGATGGGACGTCCTGAACGCGGACGACCCGCGCGTGCTGGCGATGCGGCGCCTGGCCACGGGACGGCCGTTTCTGTACTCGCTCGATCCGGACCACCCCGCGCTCCGCGCCGCCCTGGCCGAGCGGGGGAGGGCCATCACGGCGATCGACGGCGCCCTCGCCGTCCTGGAACCGGGCCGCGACGCCGAGCCGCTGATCCCCCTGGAGGATGTCCCCGTCACCCTGGCCGGGATCTCGCGGCACAACGTCCACAACGCGATGGCCGCGGCCGCCGCCGCCCTGTCCGTGGGGCTGCCCACGAGGGCGGTCGTCGCCGGGCTCCGGAGCTTCGTGCTCGATCCGCGGACGAACCCCGGCCGCGCGAACCTGTTCGAGCTGGACGGGCGCGTCGTCCTGGTGGACTACGCGCACAACGAGGCGGGCATGGCGGGGCTGACGGAGATGGCTCGGGCCCTGCGCCGGGCTGGCCGGGAGGTGTGGCTCGCGTACGGGGCGGCGGGCGATCGCACGGACGAGGTCATCCAGGGCATGGGGTATACGGCGGCCCGGGGGGCCGACCACGTGGCCGTGGCGGAACTGCACCGGTACCTCCGAGGCCGGGATGCGCAGGAGACCGTGGAGCTGCTTCGGGCAGGGGCGTTCGACGGCGGCGCGGCGGAGGTGCCGGTGTTCCCCGACGAGGTCCACGCCCTCGACTGGATGCTCGCGTCGTCCAGGCGAGGCGACGTGGTCGCTGTCACGGCGCTCGGCCAGCGTCCGGAGATCTTCAGGATGCTGGAGGGACGAGGCGCGCGGTGGGTGGGTCCGGGGCGGCTGCGCGCGCTCGTTCGGCGAGCTCGCCGGGAACCGCCACGTCCCGGAACGAGCACAGCTCGATCCCTCGGGCCAGCACGGCCCGACGCACGCGGGCGTCGCACAGCGCCTCGAGCTCCCGGGCCCGCTCCGCGACGTACATCGAGGTGACGTCCCGCCCGACGCCCGGGTGGCAACCCAGCTCGGTGACGCCGGGCCGCAGCGTGGCCAGGACGGCCAGGAGGGCCTCCGCGGTGATGGCACCGGGCAGCGGGAACCCCTTCCCGGACTGTCCGTAGAAGTCGCCGCGGTACTCGATCCCGGGCGTCACGCCTCGGAGCGGCACACGCAGGCGGGCGGCGACCTCCGGGAGGATCGACGCCAGTGGCTCGGAGCGGTGAGCATGCTGGTGGGAATCGAGGTGTGTCGGGTGGGCTCCGACGAGGGCGCGGAACGCATCGAGCTGCCGCTCGACTTCCTCTCGAACCGCGGCGGGATCGTCGCCCGGCACGACGACGTACTCGGGCTGCCACCCCTGTGGCCCGTACGACCACTCGCCCAGGTCCACGTGGAGGCCGAGGCTCAGCTCCGGGTGGCCCCGTGCGTACGCGGCCGCATCGGCAGCGGCGTCCCACCGCACCATGAGGCTGGCGCTCGTCACGATCCCGTCCCGATGTGCCCGGACGACCCCCTCGTTGATGCCGGGGCTCTGGCCGAAGTCGTCGGCGTTGACGACGAGGCGGCTCGCGTGGCCCGGTCCCGCCGCCCGCATCAGTCGCCCACCCGTTCGGCCAGTCGGAGCCCCTCGGCCACCCAGTCCCGAGCGTGCTGCGGCGGAGCCGGCCACTTCGGCGAGCGAGTCAGGCACCGCATGGCCAGATACAGGGAGCAGCGGTCGAGGTCGTCCAGGAAGCGATCGTTCGAGGCGTCGGGGCCGGGGCCGCGTGGGAGGCCGCCGCTCCCCGCCCCCGGATCGAAGGCCTCCCGGTACGCCCCGACGATGGCGGCACGCGGCTCCTCGGTCCAGTCCCCCGCCACGAGCGCGGCGAGGTCGAGGGGCCCCGGCCCCACCCCCGCCAGCTCCCAGTCCACCGGGCACACGCGCGGCGAGTCGGTCCCGGCTTCCACCAGCACGTTCGACGCGTAGCAGTCCCCGTGCACGAACGTCCTCGGCATGGCGGCGAGCCGCTCGACCGTCCCCAGGTACCGGACGGAGATCCACTCGATGGTCCGGGACTCGTCCCGCGACCGGGCCTGCCGGGCCACGTGCACGGCGCGGCGGGCCCACCCGGCGAAATGACCGGCGTCGTACCGCAGGAGGTGCGGCTCGCCCTCGAGGCGGGCCGTCTGGTTGGCGAAGGAGCGGTGCATGCGCCCGAGCCACGCCGCCGCCGCGGCCCACACCTCGACCGAGCCCACCTGGTCCAGCCCCACGCCGGGCACTCGTTCCAGGAACAGCCAGTACCGGCCGAGCGCCGGTTCCGTCACAGCGCCGATGAAGGCCGCGGTGGACAAGCTCGCGGGGGCGAGCACCCGGCGGTAGGCCTCGATCTCACGCAGTGGGTCGTGCAGGTCCGAAGGCCGGGCCTCCCGCGCCGCGACCGACCTCGCGTGCGGACCCAGGTCCTTGAACACGAGCGCGAGCTCGCCGCCGTCGTCGAGGACCACGTCCAGCTCCTCGAGCGTGGAGCTCGAGCCGTAGGGAGAGGGACGGCGCGCCAGGCGCGCGACCCCGCCGAAGCGGCCTCCCCCCTCGTCCAGAACCCCCTGCAGCGCAACGCGAAGGGCGTCGCTCGCAGCGGTCGGCGCCGCCGGCATCGGCGTCGCGGTCACCGTGCCGTCTCCGCCACCGCGCCGGCGTGGACGGCCGGACCCGACACTCGTTCCAGCAGTCGCGTCAGGACGCGGTCCGAATCGAAGAGCTCCGCGGCCAGTGCCCGCGCGGCCCGCCGGTGCCGCTCGTACTGCGCCCGGATCTCGCCGGCGCCCGCTGCCGCGTCCTCGACGTCCGTGAACGCCAGCAATCCTTCACCGGTGGGGATGACCTCCTCGAATCCCGTCGCCTGCGTCAGCACCGGCCGGCCGCTGGCCAGGTAGCACGCGCTGCGGTCGCTGACCCAGCCGCACCGGGAGCGCACGTACCCGCTCTTCGCCACGCCGAGCTCGGCGAACGACCCCGCCACGAACGCACGGTAGGCGTCGGGGGTCCCGGCGGCGGCGGCCGGGTCCACCAGGGCCCATTCGTTGCGGCGCAGCGCTTCCAGGTCACGTACCTCGTCGGGATGGATGCCGAAGGCGACCAGGAAGCGCTCGCCGCTTCGCGACGGCAGCTCCACGAGCTCCCGCATCGAGTGCGCCTTCTGCCCGTACTGCACCGGGCCGCGCACGATCGAGCCGTACGCCCGCCAGTTGCCCACCGTGGTGAACGCGTCGTGGACCGCGAGGCCCGCCACCGGCCACCGGTCCAGCACGACCGGAGGCAGCGTGGGGATCCATTCGAGGCCGAACGTCGGCGCCGTGCAGTCGGAAGCCCCGAGCCGCAGACCCACCGAGGCGAAGTGCGTGTGCCCGCCGAACCCGCGGTCGATCCCTTCCTCCGCCCACAGCTGGTTGAACGCCGGGTCGAGGTCCAGATACACGCGGACCGGCGCCCGCTCGAGGAGCTCGTGCCCGGACAGCATCCCGGAGACGTCGAGGACCACGTCGGCGTTCCTGGCCACGGCCCGCAGCCGCCGGTACGGAACGCCGACGGTCTCGCCCGTCGCGGGATCGAGCAGTGCGCAGGAATCGTCGATCCCGAACTCGGTCACCACGGTCCGGAAGTAGGCCGCGCTCGCCGAGCGGTCGAGCGGTCGACCAGCGGGCCGAACATCCTGCGCCGCAACGGGTTCCACGAACCACACGTCGTGGCCCAGCCGCCGGAGTCCCAGGACGTACTGGAGCACCGCCCACGTCGCCCCGCCCTGGCCGGGAACGCCCGCCATCATGCCGCTCACCAGGATCCGCAGGCCTTCCCCGCGACGACTCATGGCGAGACCCCCGCGTCGTCGAGCATCCGCCGGAGCACGCCGTCGGAATCGAAGTGCTCCTCGGCCACGGCCCGGGCCGCCTTCGCGTGCCGGTCGTGGTCCCGCTCGATCTCCCGGACCCCCGCGACCGCTTCCTCGAGCGACCGGAATGCGAGCAGCCCCTCCCCCACCGGCAGCGAGCGACCGAACCCCGTGTCCTGGACCAGGACGGGCTTGCCGGAGGCCAGATATCGCACGCTTCGGTCGCTGAACCATCCGCTCGAGGTCTCCACGTAGATGCCCTGGGCCACGGAGAACTCCGCCCACGAGCCCTGCACGTACCTCCGGAACTCGACGGGCCCGGGCGCGACAGCATCGGGCCGGACGACGGCCCACCCGTGCCGCCGCAGCAGGTCGAGGTCCGTGCCGTCGGCCGGATGGATGTCCAGGGCGACCTCGAACGCCGCATCGGTGCGCTCGGGGAGCTCCACGAACTTCCGGAACTCGTGGACCTTGAGGCCGTAGGTCCGGGCGCCGTCCGTGACCGGCCCGAATCCACCTCGCCACGAGCCCACGGTGGTGAAGCGCCGGGGCTCCGCCTCCATGACGACCGGCCAGTCGTCGAGGACGACGGGAGGAAGGGTCGGGATCCACCGGATGTCCCCCGTCGGGATCGGGCACCCCTGCCTCCCGATGTTGGCCCCGACCGTGAAGTACGCGTCGTGGCCCTCGAGCCGGTGCCCTCGCAGGCCCTGCGCGTCCCAGAACTGCGTGTACCCGGGGTCGAGGTCGACGTACGCGGTGCGCCGGCACGCCCGTCGGAGGGCCTCGGCAGACAGGTGCCCGCTGATGTTCACCACGAAGTCGGCGGCGGCGGCGATCCCCACGACGTCGCCGTAGTTCGCCCCTCCGACCCGAGGTCCTTCCCCGCAGAGGAGCGCCGCACGCCCCGAGACGCCCATGTCCCGGACCACCTTCTCGAAGTACCGCAGGGGCGCACAGTCCTCGAACGGGACGGGGTTCCCGTCCGCGTCGGTGCACAGCTCGACGGGCAGCTGCTCGATGAAGAACGTGTCGAAGCCCAGGCGCTCGAACCCCCGCAGGTAGCTCAGCGCGACCCAGGCCATCCCCCCGGTGCGCCACTTGTTCGCGATGGGTCCGCTCACCACGACGAGGGCCATCAGGCCGCCGCTCCCAGTCGATCCGCCAGTCGCGTCAGGACCCGGTCGGAATCGAAGTGCTCCTCGGCGAGCTCGCGGGCCGCTCGGGCGTGCCGTGCGGGGGCGCTCGCGACGTCCTCCACGGCCGCGGCCGCCTCCTCCAGGGTCGCGAAGCACAGCAGCCCCTCGCCCGACGGGTGGTTCGCCGTCCAGCCCGTGTCCTGCGCAACCACCGGCTTGCCGGAGGCCAGGTAGCACACGCTCCGGTCGCTGAACCATCCCCCCCGGGTCTGGACGTACATGTTCTTCGCCACCATGAGCTCCGCCATCGAGCCCTGGATGTAGCCGCGATACGCCTGCGGGTCACCGGCCCGGGCGCGGGGGTCGACCAGGGACCACCCGCCGGACTCCAACGCCGCGCGGTCGGGCTCGTCGGAGGGGTCGATGTCCAGGGCGGCCTCGAACGAACGTCCGGTTCGGCGGGGAAGGTCCGCGAGCCGACGGAACTCGTGGACCCGGAGCCCGTACGTTCGGCCCCGGTACTCGACGGGTCCGTACTGTCCCCGCCACGCCCCGACGGTGGTGAACACGTCCCGGCCCTCCCGGCACGGCGGCCACATGTCCAGGACCACGGGCGGCGCCGTGGCGATCCAGTCCAGGCCGCAGGTGGGAACGTCGCACCCGGGACGGCCGATGTTCTCCCCCACGGTCGCGAACCGGTCGTGGCCCCGGAACACGTCGGCCAGCTCGAGATCGCGCCACATCTGCCCGAACCCGGGATCGATGTCGAGGAACACCCGCAGGTGCGCCGCCTCCACGAGATCGGGCTCCGTCAGGTATCCCATGACGTTGAGCAGGAAGTCCGCCTCGGCCAGCCGCCGCCGGACCTCGGCCTCCCCCATCCCGATCCAGGTGCGTCCCCCCCCTCGCTCCTTCAGCAGCACCGCGACGTCGTCGCCGAGGCCGAACGACGTCGCCACCGCCTCGAGGTAACGCAGCTGGACCGAGTCTCTCGGCGGCACGCTCTCCCCGCCGGCGCCGGTGCATATCGACGGCTCGAGCCAGTCGAGCAGCGTCACGTCCCACCCCAGGCGGCGGAACCCCAGGAGGTACTGGAGCACCGCCCACGAGTGCCCGCCCCATCCCGGCTTCTGCGCGACCGCGGCCGCGACGACCACCGACCCACGCCGAGGAGCCGAGCGCGAGGCGCCCATCAGCTCGCCACCGGTTCCGGTGTGGCGCCCCTCGCGGCGGGAGACCGCGGAGAGAATCCGGGGAGGCCCTCGAGACGGGACAGCGCCGGCCGGGGCCCGCCGTTCCTCCGGGTGATGGCGAGCCCCTGGAACGCATGGTTCGTGCACAGGTCCTCTCCAGGGACCGGGGACCAGTGCCAGATGTTGAAGCCCATGTGCCGCGACCGCGCGTACGAGACGATGTCCCCCAGCACCCGAGCCTGGTTCCGCTCGTCGAAGGGCGGACAGAACGTGGCCCCCACCTCGCCGAGCACCACGGGAACGTCCGGGAACAGCGAATCGAACCTCCCCACCCGCTCCGCGAGGGCGGCGCGGATCTGCGAGCCCGTGTCGCCGTCCAGCCCGTACGCCACCGTGCTCAGGAACTGGAACGGAACCGGCCGGGGCAGGGGCGATTCGTCGGCCCACCCCAGCGTGATGAGGCTGTTGTCGTGGAAGCCGAACGTGAACTGCGCCCGGAGCCGGGTGGGGAGCTGGAGGGGGAGACTGCCGAGCGTCCCCCGGATGCTCCGGGCCAGCTCGTCCGCGTGCTGGAAGGCGTTCGTGCACGGATCGGCCGTCTCGCTGAACACGAGGATGTACACGAACTCGTGGTAGGGGAGGATCGTGCGGAGGAAGTCGGTCGCGTAGTCGTCGAACGCCCGGTACATCCGTGCATCGGTGACCCACCGGCAGGGATCGATGCCCGCGGGCGCCCACCCCCTCCCCAGGTAGTTCAGTCCGATCAGCGCGCGCATCCGGTTCTGGGCCACGGTGGCGAGGACCCTCCCCAGCGCCGCGAACGCGGCCTGGTCGTAGCGCGGCGGCGACTCCAGCGGGGCCGGGTCCATGGCTGCCCATGGCAGGGCCATCCACACGGCGTCGAACCCGGCCCGGCGGATGCTCGGGATGGCCCGGTCCAGGTCGTCGAGGTACTCGGTCACCGGCTTGTTCTCGTAGAAGGTGACGCTTCGGATGGTGCTGAACCGCGAGAGCGGCTGCGCGGGCGCCGCCGGGGGCGTGGGCAGGGCCTCCCGCCCGGCCGGCCCCAGGTCTCCGAGGAACCAGACGGACGCCCCGACGATGCCGGCCGAGGCGAGGACGGCTACCGCCACCGAGACCTTTCCCCGCCACCACGGCCATGCCATCGGATCAGGCCTGGGCGTCCGTCTGCTGGCGCTCCAGTCCCAGGGCCGCCTCCAGGAAGTCGACGATCCTCCCGGCCGCATACCCGTCGCCGAAGGGGTTCTCACCGGCCGTCATTTCCTGATGGACGGCGTCGTCGAACAGGACCCTGGCCGCCTCCTGCACGATACGGTCCTCGTCGGTCCCGACCAGCCGGCCGAACCCGGCCTCCAGGACCTCTGGCCGCTCCGTCACCTCGCGGAGGACGAGGACGGGCGTGCGGAAGAAGGGGGCCTCCTCCTGGATCCCTCCCGAATCCGTGAGGACGAGGCGGGCCACGCGCATGAGCTGGAGGACGTCCTGGTATGGCAGCGGCGGGAACAGGTGCACCCGGTCCGTGTCGCCGAGCTCCTGGAGCACCGTGGACCGGACGCTCGGATTCAGGTGGACCGGCAGGACGATCCGCACCGAGGGAGCCCGCGTGGCCAGCGTGCGGAGGGCCCGGCAGATCGAACGGAGCCTGGGGCCGTGGTTCTCCCGCCGGTGCACCGTCACCAGGACGACGTCGCCGTCGGTGCCGATGGCCTCCAGGCGAGGGTCCGAGAACCCCGTGTACCGGCCGACGGTCAGTCGCTCCGCGTCGACGACGGTGTTCCCGGTGACCACGACTCGTTCGGAGGGAACGCCTTCCCGCACCAGGTTGGCCCGGGCTCCCTCGGTCGGAGCGAAATGGAAGTCGGCCACGCAGCCCGCCACCCGGCGGTTGACCTCCTCCGGGAACGGGTTCCTGCGGTCGAACGACCGGAGGCCTGCCTCGACATGGCCCACCGGGATTCCCTGGTAGAACGCGCCCAGCGACGCGGTCATGACCGTGGTGGTGTCCCCCTGGACCAGGACGGCATCGGGCTCCAGCGACGTGAAGACGTCGGACAGCGCGCTGAGGGACCGCGAGGCGAAGTCGGCGAGCCCCTGGTCCTCCCGCATCAGCCCGAGGTCGATGTCCGGCTCGATGCCGAACACGGCCGCGATCTGGTCGAGCATCTGCCGGTGCTGTGCCGTGCTCAGCACGACCTGCTCGAACCCCGGGCGGGCCCGGAGCTCCTCGATGACGGGGGCCATCTTGATGACCTCCGGGCGCGTCCCGATGATGGAGACGACCTTCCGCCGGATCACGCGGACAGTTCCTCTTCGGTCGCGTACCCGTACCTCACGAGCGCTGCGCCGGCCTCCTCCAGGAAGATGGCGCGCTGGTCCGGCGTCCACACCGCCCACGGCTCCACGGGACCGCCGGGCCGCTCCGACGGGGCCGGGGCCGCGGCAACCGGTGGCCGTCCCCCCCGGCGGGTCTCCGGCTGGTAGCTCGAGTTGATGCGGTTGCCCGCGAAGAACGTGGCCGGGGCGCCGTCCGGCGGGGCCTCGATGAACGGCAGGATCCTGGCGAA
>Ga0137368_10004646_pt1 | contig 14619 bp, 14 predicted proteins | sample SagtaG_13_FD_104917 | JGI IMG/M metagenome (GOLD analysis project Ga0137368, IMG submission 104917) | Vadose zone soil microbial communities from Sagehorn Ranch, Mendocino, California, USA - Sage1_L_100_16 metaG | ecosystem: Environmental > Terrestrial > Soil > Vadose zone | place: USA...
CAAGGGTTATGAGGTCAACAAGCCACCGGTTCCTGAAGCCACCTCCAGGGCAAAATTTGTCCATTTGGACAGGCCCGAAGACGCCTCACAAGGAGTTATCGGCAAGCTTCGCGAGCAGTCACTGAAATTAGGAGGAGTAGAAGATTCGACGATTCCAGATTTCGACCACGACAGGAACCAAAAGGGGAACGAAATCGTCGATGATAAGGATCTTCCCATCAACATTCGAGTTAGCGACCCGCAAAGAGCAAGACTACTTGCGCGAGAAGAGAACAAGCGAAGCGCCGATAAAGGTTGCGCTATAGTAGCGGTTTTCATCGTAATCCTTTTGTTGCTGTGTAAGGCTTGCGCGTCGCACTAACCGTTTAGTGGCACTCTGCAAAAAGAGGTAGTGTTACGCCATTACACAAACTACGATCATCACAAGCGGCGAAGCATTAGCAGCGTGCACCGACGCTTATCACCGTCTTCGCAACCACGGCCGTAATGTCCGCTGGCTCCTGCCCTCTCGATTTCCTTATCGAATCGTTTACCGGATTCGCTGGAAGTTTGTTGATGGCTTCGCGTATGGCACGTACGAGTTCTTCCTCCAGCCCAGGTTCGCGCTCCTCGTGCCATGTGGCCGCTTCCTCGATATTGGAGACGGCATCCGGGCGGATTTTGATTTCGTAGCTCACTGTCCGTAACGCGCTTTCAACAGCGCGTCGGCCTCAGACCAGGAAATCGATTCTTCTGGGTGCTTCTCACTGTCCGTAACGCGCTTTCAACTGCGCTTCGGCGTCAGGCCAGGAAATCGATTTCTCGGGGTGTATCTCAAGGTCGTCCAAACGGTCATCGAGCAGTGCTTTATTCTTGTCGCTTAGCGGATCGTCGGAATCCAGCCAATCGTCGCCATCGAGTTCCGCCGGTTTTTACGCGAATCTCAAGCTGTTCCTCGGGATTGAGCTTAGGGGATCCTTCCAGAATCTCAGTCTTACCCATCAAATGATGATAGCGACCGCCGTCACATCGATCAATCGGATAAGCAACCAATCAAGCTCGACGTACGATTCGCGATTGTTACAAATAATTTGGAGTCTTGCCGATCGAAGTTGAGACAGAGCTTCAAATTTTAGCCTTTGTTTGTACTCACATAATCTCGAAACTCTCGAGCGAGGCATGTCTTCACGAAGTTCTCACCCGACACATTACTCGGGTTCATTATTTGCCAAACGTAAGCGCGCGTCTCTTCTACCGTGCCGACCTTTTCGGATGCCTTAATGGTTGCATCGTAGGCGGCCCATACGTCCAGACCCGTGATCTCGTAACCGTAGCCATGTGCGATCCAGTACAGCGCGAGCAGGCCCGCACTCAACGCAAATGCCGGTCGCTTATCTGCAAATTCTCGCGCGGCGCGCGCAAGCGTTCTTGGATCGCATGGCGTTTGTGTCGCCAGCGCTAGCGCTTCGTCGTAGAGTCCCGCATCCTTGGCGGCAGCAAACCACTTGCCCTCTTCACCAGGCGTTGTCCTCACCAGGTCGGTCAGGATCTCGGCAGCGCTTTTATGAGGATACTTGCGCGCGAGTGCCCGGAAGGTCCCGAGATACGTAGCACTCTGCCTAATTCGAATACCGTAACGCTCGTACGCTTCGTCAGCCAAACCCGACGAGAGAAGGAGCTCTTCACACATTTCATCGATTTCCCCATCGCTGGCCCAGGGGCTGCGGCATGCTTCGGCGTGGCGCATGGCCTCGGCCTTCCTGCCGAGCGCCGCGAGCGCCTTCACGGCCCAGCGCTTGTAAGGCCAGATTGTGTCAGTATCGAGGAGCCTAAGGATCTCGTCGTAGCGTCCAGCACGGTACAGTGCGCTGAGGCAGGCGGTCGTTCCGTGAAAATGGCCCCGCTCATTTTTGTTCGGGCTGAGTGCCATTCGGGTTGTGCCGAGCAGTTGATTGGCCCAAACTGAGGCCACTTCATCTGAGGCGCAAAGCTCTCCCCAATAATCGCCGAGTCCCTCGATATACGGCATGGAATCCGCCTCATGCGCTTCCCACAATCTGTAGAGCCAGGCATCACGGGTTTTTGCGTCTGCGGGCGCTTTGGCGATAAGCGGCACGAGTTCAGTGATCGCATTGTTGACCGCAGTCCCGATCGCACCCGAAGAGCCATCGACATGTTCGAGGGCCGGCGATACGCGCTCAAGAAAAATCACCGCTCCCTCCGCTCCAAGTATTTCATCCTTACGCGCGACCTTCTTGATCTCGCTAACCGCTTGCTTGATGCGCTGAATGGCGGGCTGAGACCTCCAGCCGAAACTGTGACGCCGGAAACGCGCCTTGAATTCCCAACGGTACTTGTTGTCTTTCGCTTCTCTCATTTTGATCATTGCTGCAATCCTTGGCCGAATGCTCGAGCGATTGACTAACCATTACTCACGAATGATAGAGTTTTATGGAAATTTGGGCCAAGTAGATCGGCATGAGTTTTCCTGGCATGCTATCATATCAAGTAAATCAACCGAGTCTTTCGCTCTCAGTGTCAGCTCAATGACCTTCAATGAAGAAGAAGTCTCGCTGCTTTTGAAAGCAGTGCAATTCTCAGCCGAGACACATAAAACCCAGCGCCGAAAAGGGGCCGAAGGTTCTCCTTATGTCAATCATCCGATCGCTGTAGCGGAAACACTTTGGCGAGTTGGGGGCGTGCGGGATTTACCGGTAATCATCGCGGCAATTCTCCACGACACAGTTGAAGATACGGAAACCACATTTGCCGACATTGAGGAGCACTTCGGGCCAATAGTAAGATCACTGGTTCAGGAGGTCTCGGACGACAAGAGTCTAGCAAAGCTGGAGCGCAAGTTGCTTCAAATTGAGCACGCGCCACACCTGACGAAAGGCGCGCAGCAGATCAAGCTCGCTGACAAGATTTCCAATATCAACGATGTCGCGTTCGTGCCGCCGGCGCATTGGCCATTTGAGAGACGAGTGGATTATCTGGCGTGGGCCGAGAAAGTAGTCAGTGGTCTTCGGGGCTGCAATCCGCGAATGGAAGAATTATTCGACGAGACGATGACACGAGCACGAATGCGGCTAGAAGCCGAGAGCCCGGAAAAAGAAGCTGCTATGCAAGAAATCTCGGTGGTTGATCAAGGGGAGTTAACGTGCGAGCATCCTATATAAATAAGGAAGTTAAAAAAGTGATTTTTAATTTGAGAGCCTCGTTTTTAACAGCTGGACGGAACTTATTGGATTGGGTGCCGCGCGATCCGACACAAGGGCTAGAACGCGGGCTGATGGTATCTCCCGGATGACTCTTCAGTTTCAATGGGATCCAAGGAAGACCAGCAAACATACGCAAGCACGGAGTCTCCTTTGAAGAAGCACTTAGCGTTTTTGCTGACCACCTGGCGCGGATCTTTGATGATGAGGAGCATTCAGGTAAGGAGCCGCGCGAGATCATCATAGGACACTCAACCAAAGGGCGGCTGTTATATTTTACGGCTGGTGGCGCCACAGGTCGCGTAATCGGTGCTTGAAAAACAACACGCCTTCGGCGAAAAGACTATGAAGAAAACTTCAATTCCTAAAAAAAATCAGAGGACCAAAGCCGACACAATGTGCGTTCAGCATCGCTTCGGATACCGCAAGGCGAAACCAAACCGCTTTGTGTCGCAGATGACGGAAGGTGCGATTGCGGTGGTATTGGAGCCCGACGTTGCTGCGGTATTCACATCCTCCGAAGCTGTAAATACCCTGCTACGATCTGTGATTGCTGCGATGCCGAAACTTGAAGAATCCCAAGTGCGCTAACTTGGCTTCGCGCCTGAGCCCTTTGGTTCGCGGGCGACACGGTTAGGCTAGGCCTCATGTTGCCTGATATTTCCCTGCCACTCGCACGAATTTCATCAAATACTCAATCACTATTTTTCCAATTGGGAAATTCGGGCGTGCCAAACCAAACATGTTTACCCTCGAAGCGGCTAGCGCGGTGCATCGCGGTCGTCAATTCGAAAATCCCCTTTGTTTAGGTTTTTATGATGAGTGAGGATCAGGCGCTTATAAGCCGGGTCGTCGGGTTTGTCTGCCAGATATTTTTGCACCCATTCTACTTTATGAATCCCCGCCGAAGGGTTCTTCCACGGCGAGGTTGATAAGATATACCCCAAGTCTTTGTTGGATTGCCTGGAGTCACATTTAGCGGAACGTATGGTTATAAAGCGGGGAAGACCCAATTTCTTGGTGGTAGGGAGTTTGGATGGGCCTATTGTTTGGCATCTTGGTAGTCTTCGGTTATGGCCTATTTTTTATCATTTGGCCCAAAAAGGCGCGAGAATGGTTTTTGCGACCGTACAATCTGGATGCTCCAACACAGTGGTACAAGCCAAAAACTTGGCTAAAATTCACGCCGAGCCTTGGAGTCTTTCGAATACCTGCTGTGTCAGAACAGTACCGACTCTACTACATCGAGAATCTTCGGCCGAAGGTTTCCGCAGCCAGCCTGGTGTTTGGCCAATCATTCACCAGGCTCTGGCTGTTCTATTTCGGAGTGGAGCTGACCCACTAGAATCATGCTTTCCCGTGCACGCCGTGCACGTCCATGATCATACTGCAGATCGAAGACCAATAGATGCGTTCTGCCTATCCTTGAATGACTCCTTATAGGCAGCCGCAAAGTCTCCTGCACGCATTTCATCGTGAACGCGAGCAGCTACCCCCACGGCTTCTGTTCTGTCTCGCTCGACGGCACAGCCAACCAAAAATGTCTCAAGAAATAAAGAACAATTATGCCCAAAGGTTGATTCGGGAGTAAGAAAGATAAGAGGCTTTACTTGTGACGCCTTCTTCCTCCTTGTAGTTCAGGAGTGACCCAATCTTAACCGCTCCCTTCTGGCGGCCAAATTCTGCCTCGCGAAAGATCTGCTCGGGTTTAAGCAAGAGCTGCTTCTGTCCACTTAAGCGCGGTATTCTGGTGAGGGGCATCTCGGTTAGGGCCTGCACTATGTCAACGGCGCCGGCGCGGATTGAAGTGCTAACCTAGCTGGGCGATCTCATCCAAACGCTGGTAGTACTTCCGTTTGATTCATTGGTATTCGGTGAGTAAACGTTGGTAAAGTTCTTACACTCAACGTGACGAAATCGAGAACAATCCAACACGAACTTGTGAATTGACATACCTCTTATTGGGTCTTATATTCCCCCGGCCTGGCCAATCTCTCATTGGCAATAACTCACAGTTCTCGAACATCAATCCCCTAGAGTATCTGGTACTAGACAGTGTTCTCATTCACTTTCTACGAAAGATTGGACTAGGAATGGACCAGCGAATACGTATCGTGATGGATTTGATGGCGGATGACCTCCATCGCGATTCTTCACTCTATGCTTTGGCCCAGGCCGTCAACCTCTCGATTTCTCGCTTTCACCATCTCTTCAAAATTGAGACCGGCGCGACGCCTGCGCGGTATTTGCGCTCATTGAGACTAGAACTAGCGCGCGAACTGCTGGAGACTTCATTTCTGACCATGAAGCAACTTACCCAAACTGTTGGTTTTATGGATCAGAGCCATTTTAATCATGAGTTCAAGCGGGCTTATGGCTTGACGCCCACAGGGTACCGGGCTATGACCCGCTCTCAGCTTAATCGAGAACACAAAAACGATTCGAACAGCAGAAACAGACAATAAATAGCAGAATTAACCAATAAACAGTTCTTGTGTTAAGTCAGTGGCAAGAGTAGCGTCTTGATTCGCTATGGAGGTTATTTCAGCTTATGCATAAAAAGTCTCGTCGCGCAACGTGTGTGCACTTCATCTTCACATTTACTACTCTCGCTCTGGTTCTTATCTACGCTCCACGACTTCGAAGGGTTCACGCTCAGGACGGCCCAGCTATTGTCTTTGTTGACGCTTATGCGACCTATCAGTTCAATACGTTGAAGAATCCGACAGGACTGTTGTGGCTTCCTCGCGCGCCTAGTGGGTCGATCTTATTTATAGCTGATTCGGGTAGGCACGTGATCCGTTCCTTCGATCCCACTACAGCGCAGCTGTCTACTATAGCCGGTACGTTAGATTCTGCGGGCTACGCAAATGGCGGGGCCGGGTCTGCACAATTCAATTACCCAACAGGCCTCGGCGGAGAAGCTAGGATTTGGTGTGGTCAAACCGGGTGCAATCAATATAACCAGTATGGAGCTTGCATTTCACCTATTATAAGTTGCTACAACGGCTACGTTCTACACATCAACGACTCTCAGAATTACGTCGTGCGTAAGCTGTGCACAGGTCAAGAGAACCAGAACTCAGGTGATTGTTCGGGACAGATGGGGATGGTCACGACGATTGCAGGTAACAATAGCAAAGGGTACGTGGATGGCTCTGCTCAGTCGGCTTCCTTCGCATCTATGGGTGGACATACTGACTGCAGCGGGTTGTGCTACCTGACTGATGCGGAAAATCATTGCCTCAGGTCGGAAGATGCGAGTGGTAACGTCACAACATTTGCTGGAACCGGCTACCCAGGCTTTGTTGATGGGTATAGAACGAGTGCGTTATTTAATGTTCCGGGCAAAGTCAGTCCTGACGGATCCGGAAATATGTACGTGGCGGATATTGGGAACAATGCAATCCGGAAGATTGACAGCTCGGGTTATGTAACGACTCTTGCTGGTGGAGGCCCCAACCAAATAGGTCTTGTCGATGGTTCAGGATCCTCTGCATCTTTTTATCGACCAACTTCCCTTGTGTTCAATACAACGGATGGTACTCTGTACGTCGCGGACTCTAATAACCACTGCATACGCCGGATAGATGCAAATGGAAATGTCACTACCTATGCGGGGACGGGTCAAGCGGGTTTGGTAGATGGATCCTTGTCGCAAGCCCAATTTAATGGTCCAACAGAACTCGTCATTAGCGACGGCTACATGTACATCAGCGATAGCATGAACAATGTCATCCGCCGGATTGATATGTCCAATGGCATAGTCTCAACGTATATAAGTTGACGGAGGACCATCAAGATGCAACTTTTTTCACCTAGAGTAATACTTCTAGTCTTCCTGCTTTCAATATGGATTCTCAATAGTAGTTGCGTTGGCATGCTGGGTCCGCCACAATTCCATGGTGGCATTAGGGTGCATTCGCTTTTCGGTTTTGCAGGGCCAGACGCTGTTTCTTTGCCTCCCATGAGTGGCGTGCCGAATCGTGGGAGAGTCTTACAGCAGTTCCCCGGTGGGACAGGAACAGAGCCTAGTTTTATGGGCAACACGGATGCGTTCGGTATTAGTGATTATCCGAATGCTATAACGAATGCTCAATGGAGTGTTGCCATAGGTCCCGCAGTGAGCCCTCCATGTGCTGCAAACGTTTTTGTTGAAAGTGTTCCGATTGCTGGCATGGAGTTGTTTTATTTTTGTCATCCCTAATGTTCTTCGCCTACCATGCGGCTCAAGATTGCTCTTGCATTAATTATCCTTGAGATTGGCTCTTCATGTTATCGGTCGAAGGATCATTCGTCAGAGCTAATTTTATTTGCCACAGTCAGCAACAGTCCATTCCAGGATTCCATCTACACGGTTGCTCCTGATGGCTCAGATCTGGAGCAGTTATTCATACCGAGGAAGGGGCGCAGCTATGTTTATGCTTCGGGTAATTCTTTACGCCAAGGCTTAGTCGTTACCGTCCACGAAATTAACCCTTTAGGTCAAGTTGAAAATCACAACTACTGGTGCGAGATTGCTACTAATAAGTGGCATCGCTTGCTCATGCGGGATGGTATAGAAGGTGCTGGCTATCTGTCTCCCGATGGCTCTAAAATAATCTGCATGTTCAACCTGGGTTCGAAGGTTGCACAACAACTCCATCCTTGGACGATCCATCTTACTTCTGGTGAAACAAAAAATCTTACCAATGACGAGACAGACGCGGGGGTATGGGATGAATCGGTAAGCTGGCGGCCTGACGGCCAGGAAATTCTATTTGTTAGGTTGCAGCTCACCGACGATAAACTTGCCTCGACGCTCATGCGCGCGTCGCTATCTGGCGGCACCTCATCTCTTTTATTTGGACCGGATGTAGGAGTGGTGGCAGCATGCTATGCACCGGACGCTGCACTAATGGCGGTTTTTACTTCAAAAGGACTAGAGGTAGTTGAGAGATCTAATTTGCAGCGCCGGCTAATACTGCCTTGGAGCAGTTTACCCCATGCTCAGTTTCGTTCCGGCGGGCTAGTATGGTCTCGAAACAATAATTTAATTTCATTTGGAATTTTCAATAAAGAGGCAAAGGAATACGAGCTATGGACGGTGGTTGCTGATGGTAGCCATGCAAAAAAGGTTCTTAGCCAAAACGAGAAGCATGGGAGGATTACGGTAACGGGATTCATTCAAATTTGAGTGAGTTATCTATCCCACTGGCCGATTTCTACTACGTCACGCGCCCAAAATCTAATTGCTCCATGCGCCTCCTCTATATCATCCACGTAGACGCTCAAGCCGTCGACAGCCGTTGTAGATATATCGAAGATGCAAAACCCTCCAGTCTTAGCTGGAAAGCCTCTCGTTATTTCGAGATTCTGGGGAGAATGAAATCGGAGACATCGAATAATATCGTCCTTCTTCAAAGTTAAATCGAGGAAAGGTTCAAATTCCCCAAGTGGACTTTGATAAAAACACAACGTAAATACTTCATATTCCCAAGAACGATCTAAGATCGGGTGATATGGGTATTCTCTTTTTCGTGTCATAAGACCTCCTAGTAATGCAGAAAATTAATCAACTCATGATTACTACGCGCAACGAGTCTCGAGAGATCCGCGTGAATCTGACGATCTTAATCGGCATATTGTGAGTTTAACTGGATGGTCGATCACGCTACAATGGGACAAAGAAATTAAACCCAGTGCGCACGTTTGCTAAAGTTGCGACTTATAAGCGAGTCATTTTCATCACGGCATTACTAAGCCGTTTCGGACTCGCCGCCTTGTTTGTACGTGCGGCCGCGGCCGCCCTTTTCGACCCGTATGCGTTTGTATCATACATGTCGAGCCTAGCGGTTGGCGGTCGAGGGGCAGTATACATATCAATCGCTGTCGTGCTTGCAGAGATTATCGCAGCTTTCTTATTGGTTATTCCACGCACTGCATGGCTTGGAGCATATTGGACGGTCATTTTACTTCTCAGCTTTACTCTCTATCCGCTATATCATCAATATATTTTTGGCGGTGGCTCGTTTGATTGCAAGTGCTTCGGTGGCATGATAGCTAGTCAGCGGGGTATATCAACACCAATACATAACTTGATGCTACTTTTCCCAACAACAATAGTGATTGCCTCAAGCCACTATGTGCTGCGAAGGCAAAGTACGAAAGCGAATTCTAGTATGTCCAATCTGATAGCAAGTTAGAAGATACTGAAAATTTTGTCCGAAATAGTTTTGGCGGTGAAGAATTAGAGAAGATTACAGTGTCGCAACGGTAAGGATTGGACTGAGAAGCCCCCCAACCGATGCTCCTGTTCCCTGCAACCCGTTCGATGCTGGTGATCTGATAGATCTCGGTACCGGTCTCTTCGTCTATGAGAAGACCGATCTCTACCTTCCGGACGTTATTCCTTTAGCCTTAACCCGCACCTACCGCCAACAAGACTACTCTTCACGGCCGTTCGGAATCGGATCTACGCATCCTTACCAAATGTTCTTGTGGTCTGCGCGGCAGTATCGCGAGGCAGATCTGATTCTACCTGACGGCGGGCGCGTTCACTTCGACAGGACATCACCTGGTGAGGGCTATACCAACGCGGACTTTTTGTGTACGACCAATCCTGGCCCATTCTATATGGCTGAACTTTTCTGGAACTCTAACGGCATCGAACATGTTGACGTTTGGCACCTCAAGCTTCGTGACGGCACGGTCTATGTCTTCGGTGAGAATGCTCCACTGCAGGCGATCATTGACAGGAATGGCAATCGGACAAATATCAGTCGCGCCGGCGTCAATCAATTTGGTTCTCCGATTGGTAATGTTACCAAGGTTACTTCACCCAACGGCAAATATATTGAGTTTACTTATTCAGGCAGCCGCGTCACCAAGGCGAAAGATAATATTGGTCGCGAGGTAAACTATACATATGACGGCAGCGGACGCTTGTGGAAAGTTACGGATGCTAATGGAGCTGTGACAGAGTATACCTATGACTCTTCTCATCGCATGCTGACGGTGAAAGATGCTCGAGGCATTATTTATCTCACGAACGAGTATGACACGAATGGAAGGGTCTCAAAACAGACTCTGGCAGATGATACGCCAGCCAACAGCACTGATAATCCCACCTACATTTTCAATTACGTAACCAACAGTGGAGGCAAGATCATACAGACAAATCTTACGGATCCGCGGGGAAACGTTCGTCGCGTGACTTTTAATGATAATGGTTATTGGCTTACCAATACTTTTGCTGTCAATAAACCTGAAGAGCAGACGACTTCAGTGGAGAGACAGGCAAAAACAAACTTCGTCTTAAACGCCACCGACTCGATGGGAAGAAAAACCGCGTATGCCTACGAGCCGTGGGGGAGAATCACAAATGTGACACAAATGGCACTTACAGCTGAGGCGACGACTACTCGCTACACCTACTTCGGCTTCAGGCCCGCGAGCATTACCGATCCTATTGGCCGCACAACCTCATTTACGTATGACGAACGAGGCGGTTTATTAGTTGCCATAGATTCGCTTGGCCGCCGCACCGTGTTTGAAAACAATAGCCAGGGCCAGCCGATCTCCGTCACTGATCCCCTAGGAAACACCCTAAGGTTCGAGTACCAAGCTGGTACTTTGGTCTCAATAACTGACCCGCAAGGCCGCAGCATTACTCGGTCTATTGATGATGCTGGACGAATGCTCGCCTTAACGAACTCTCAGGGTCAAACGGCAAGGTTTGAGTACGATGCATTGAACCAGGTGTTAAGAGTGACCCAACCGCAAACGGGCGTAACCGAGTTTACTTACGATTCTAACGGTAACTTACTTTCTGTAAAAGACCCTCGACAGAAAACCACAGCATACACATATGACAACATGGATAGGCTAGCAACTCGCACCGACCCGCTTCAGGGCGCAAACAGCGTCGAACGATATGAATACGATTTAGTCGGCAATATTAAGAAGTTCACGAACCGCAGGGGAAAGATAATGGCTCACAGTTACGACAATCTCAACCGTCTAAACTTCGCTGGCTTTGGGGAGAGTCTTGGCGGTGAATACGAGAGTGCAATCTACTACACTTACGACGCATCAGACCGGCTAAGAAGCGCTATAGATTCGCTGTCAGGCACGATCACGCTTGATTATGACAATTTTGATCGGCTGGTGTCGGCAACGACCCCGCTAGGCACGCTGGGCTATACATACGATCAAGTAGGTCGGCGTAAAGGGATGACCGTGCAAGGGCAGTCGGAAGTCAACTACAATTTTGACGAGGCAGATCGTTTAATCGCAGTCACCCAAGGCACGGCCGCAGTGGGCTTGGCTTACGACGATGCTGACCGGCTTAAAGTAAAAATTTTGCCCCAGGGTGTAGTTGAGGAATATGAATACAATGGCTCTTCTCAAATTACGAGCATTATTTACAAGTTAGGAGAAGCGATATTAGGTGACCTGACATATGAATATGACACAGCAGGGCGACGAACAAGGATAGGCGGCAGTTTTGCTCGTACAGTTTTACCTCAACCCTTAGGTTCGGCCTCTTACGATGATGCCAACCGCCTTACAAATTGGGATACTGCTACCTTCACCTATGATGCCAACGGCAATCTGACTAGCGACGGGAGTAACACTTACACCTGGGATGCTCGCGATCACCTTGTGAGCATCAGTGGTAACTCAAGTGGGAGCTTCCAGTACGATGCTTTCGGCCGACGTATTAGTAAGACGGTGAACGGAGCATCAACCGGTTACCTCTACGATGGAGCCAACACTGTTGAGGAGCTGGTTGGTACAACTCCCACCGCGAGTTTGTTGTCAGGCGCTGTGGACGAGGTCTTTACCCGCACTGACGGTGCGGTGAGACGTACACTGCTCAGGGATGGGTTGGGCTCGACCTTGGCGCTTTTGGACACAACCGGCACGGTGCAGACCCAGTACACATATGAGGCGTTCGGAACGACGACAGCCGACGGAGAAACTAGTATTAACAGTTCGCAATACACCGGCAGAGAGAACGACGGAACCGGCCTCTATTATTATCGTGCTCGATATTACGATCCGCATGTGGGCAGATTTCTCGCTGAGGATCCGATCGGACTGAAGGGCGGATTGAATATGTACGGGTATGTCGGAAATGATCCAATCAACTTCAAAGATCCTATGGGTCGAGATCTGTTTGGTGTAACGGGCGGAGGTACGGCAGGTACAGCCGTCGGTGGTTTGGGAATTATAGGTAATACCGGTTATCTAGTAGGTTTCAATACGAACTGCGGTTGTCAGGACGAAATCAGTTACGGTGGAGCTGGTAATCTTGGGATTGCTGCAGGTGAAGGGTATAGCTATCCAGCAGGGGGGGACAACTCTGGAGGTCTGGGTGCTAGTTTGGGAGCAGGAGGTGGTCTCTTCTGGTCTAACGCCCCCAGCTATTCTAGCCTCGCGGGAGCGTTTGCGTCGACGATTATCAGCACACCATTTGGTGTCGGTGTTGAAATTGACAAGTCGGGACCAATCGTAGTTGTTTCCGTGACATATGGTAAGGGTTGGGGGGCAGGCATTTTCCATCTAACAACTAATACGCCAAAGTGGACCACTTGGGACACTAAATGTGGTCGTCACCATCCTATCATCATTTAATTAGTTAGATAACAATGAGAGAAAGTGATGGTCTTTCTTGATATCGCATTTTGATGATAGGTGAGGAAACATGGTTACAAGGCCACTTATCATTATGTTCTTAATTTGGGCCGGTTGTACTGTGGTTTTTCTTACAGGCGCCGCTTTCGCTCTTGAAGCACCACGATATCGCGGGCTGGCAACCAGGGGCATTGAGATTAAAGGGGTAGTTGTAGCTAAAGAACCTGAGAACCATTCGTTCATTCAATACTCCTACGAGGTTCACCAGCAAAAATATCGAGGTGTGGGAAACGCTGGAGGTGTGAATCCTCCTTTTGGGGACTTGAAACCGGGCGACCAAGTGCGTATATACTACGATCCCAAGGATCCTAGTGCTTCGCTCTTAGGTGACCCAAGGAGTCAGTATGCATCGATCATCCGCGGCATCTTCTTTGCGACTTTGATCGGGCCGATTTTCTGTCTTCTGGGTCTGTTCTTGAAAGGTTGGCTTCCGGGCCTTGCCAGGCGTAGGTAGTGGCGCACGTTCAGCCCCCGACTTCCACGATTAGTGCAATAGTGAAAATAGCACCTTACGGGATTGATCATCTGGCACTGGTGATGCCCGCGTAGTTCTTTCGTGGAACCTCCCGTCGTCTTCTGGCCTAAAAAAAAGGTATATCTGGAATACGCGTCTTGACAGTCCGACCTGGTTACGAACCTTAACCATAATAATGAGCAACCAGCCCTATTGAGTTATGTGTTCATTTTTCCCGAAAGTATTTCCACTTCCTGCGCAGATACAATTATGTCGTTTTGTATATGTTAGCCTGGTTTTTTACCCGTTTCCATTTAGTGTTTTCTGAGAGAGCGTCAGTGTTTGTATTTTGAGATCACCTTCGGTCCAAATTTTTTAAGGTTGAAGGAGCTCCAAATTCTGAACAATAAGAGGCAATGATTAAATGACAGGAAGAACTTGCGGCAACAGCTGAGTCGTTGACTACGCGTTATACGTACTATGGTTTTAGACTTGCCACTATCACCGATCCCAATGGCCGCACGAGCTCCTTTACATATGACCAAAAAGGTGGCTTGGTAGTCGTCATAGATCCGCTTGGCCGTCGCACCGTATTTGAAAACAACAGCCAGGGCCAGCCCATTTCCGTCACGGATCCAATGGGAACGTCGTGAGGTTCGAATACCAATTCGGCGCGCTCGTCGCAGTAACGGACCAAGTAGGTCGCCGCATCATCCGCAACATCGATGATGCCGGAAGACTAATTGCCTCAACGAACCCTCTCGGTCAAACGGCGCGGTTTGAATATGACGCCCTAAATCACTTGTTGAAAGCGCCGGACCCAAAAAGAGGCGTAACCGAGTTTACCTATGACCCTAATGGCAACTTACTTTCGCTAAAGGATGCGCGGCAGAAAACTACTACGTACTCCTATGACAACATGGATCGGCTGATCACTCGGACGGATCCGCTACAGGCTGCAAACAACGTCGAACGGTACGAATATGATTTAGGAGGCAATTTAAAGAAGGTCACGGACCGGAGGGGCAAGATCACCTCGTACGAGTATGACAATTTGGACTGGGCGAAATTCATCGGCTTTGGGGAAATGTCGGGCGGAGTTTATGAGAGCACCATCAATTATTCCTATGACGTGGGAGATCGTCTTAGAACGGCCATCGACTCAGTTTCCGGAACTATAATGCGTATTCCGGCCCATCGTGAGCACCCATTCCGGTTCATTGTGAGCACCATTCCGGCCCCATCGTGAGCAGCATTCCGGTGCAACGTGAGCACCATTCCGGACCA
>Ga0137368_10004661_pt1 | contig 14602 bp, 14 predicted proteins | sample SagtaG_13_FD_104917 | JGI IMG/M metagenome (GOLD analysis project Ga0137368, IMG submission 104917) | Vadose zone soil microbial communities from Sagehorn Ranch, Mendocino, California, USA - Sage1_L_100_16 metaG | ecosystem: Environmental > Terrestrial > Soil > Vadose zone | place: USA...
CGATGACTCGGACATGGGCTGCGACTGCGCCGTGAAGTGCAAAATCCGCGAGGCGTGGACACGCCAAATTCCCAGCATCGAGATCGCGGAGCCCGACGCGATTACTGACGACGGTCAGGAAACGTTCGACCTTCTCCAGGAGCGCGGCATCGAAAACGTGGTTCTGATGGGTGTTCATCTGAACATGTGCGTGCTCGGCCGGCCGTTCGGAATCCGGCAAATGGTTAAACTGGGCAAGAACGTCGCGCTCATCCGCGACCTGACCGACACAATGTACAATCCGCAGAAACGGCCGCAGGTGAGCCATTTTCAAGGGACGGAGCTTGTAATCCAGCACGTGGAAAAATTCTGGTGCCCCTCGTTTACGAGTTCCGACATCAGCGGCCGACCGCCGTTCCGGTTCAAAGACGAATCCGGAGAACGACAGTGACCTTGTTCCGGAGCATGCCCGCAGTTGTTTGGTTCGTTGGCCTCTCCGCCGCCGGCGGCGCCGAACGAGGCAACGAATTCACGGTGACGGAGACGGAAGATCAGATCGCGATCCGAACTTCCGCGCTGGAAGCCGTGGTTCGCAAACGCGGGTATGTCACGGGCGTTTTCGGCGGCACGTTGCTGGACCACAAGACCGGGTTTCGCGATGCCGGTCACGGCCTCGACATCGTGGACTGGATCATGGAACCGGGTAGCGACGAGGCGTATCGGAATCAGTTGAAGGGAGACCTTGCCTACGAGTTCAACAATCCCTGGCATGGCAAAACGCCCAAGCGATCCATCGAGGGTCCGCAGATTTGCACGCAGGCAAAGGAACTCGCGCCGGAAGTAATCCGTGGCAAGGACTTCATCGCCGTTCGGATGCAATACCGGTATCACCGGGCGGCGCCCGGAAAAAAGAGCGGCTCGGTCTGGCAACAGACCCTCCTCTTTCCGGCCGGCAAGCGCTATTTCATCTCCAGTGATCGGATTACCAGCGTGAATGCCAGCGATGCGATGTTTCTGCGCATCGACATGCCGGGCCACATCAAACACCAACGCGGCGATACGTTCAGCGAGGTTTACTTGAGCTATGTGGGCCGAATTCCCTCGAGCGAGTTCTTCCGTGATTTCGCCCCGGACGAAAAGTTCAATTACCGCCGCGACCGTGATGCCGTTCCGAAACGCTTTATTCGTGGCTATCGTTTGCGGGACCCAACGTCCGGTGCTGAAGGGCCGTGGCTCGCGGGGATGACTCTGGAGCCGTCGGTCGTTTGCGAAGCCTGGTGTCATCAACGCGGGTACGTTTGCATGATCGAGGAGTTTGGCGGGCGCCCCATCCAGCCCGGCGGATCATTCAGCGCCGCCTTCATCGTCGGCTTCTTCGATTCGATCGGAGAGATGCAAAGAGCCTGTGATCGCTACGCCGGCTGTACCGAATTGGAGGTAAGCGAACGAGGGTGGCAGCTTCGGAGAGCCCCTCGGAAAACGGCGCGGTAGCAGGTGGGCGGTTCCGCAGACGGCGTGAACGCTGCTTCTCTCCGTGACAGCGAAGTGCTCCGCGGCTACCTTGCACTCCATGTTGCGACGCACGCTGACTTTGGGCCACTCACCCGATCCGGACGACGCCTTCATGTTCTACGCGCTGGCGAAGGGATTGATTCCCACGCACGGTTTCCAATTCGAGCAGATTTTGGAGGACATCCAGACGCTCAACGAAAGGGCCACCCGGGGCGAACTCGACATCTCCGCCATCAGCATCCACGCCTACGCTTTCGTCAGCAACATTTACTCATTGCTGCCGAGCGGCGCCAGCATGGGCGACGGCTTTGGTCCAATCCTCGTGGCGACCCAAAAATTCACGCGGGAAGAAGTCGCGTGGAAAAAGATCGCCATACCGGGCACGATGACCAGCGCGTTTCTCGCGCTGCAGCTCTGGCTCGACAAACGGGCGACCGAGTTCAGTTACGTCGTGGTGCCGTTCGACCGGGTATTCAAAGCCGTTCGCGATGGCCAGGCCGACGTCGGCCTGATAATTCACGAAGGCCAGCTCACGTATCCAAACGAAGGTCTGGTTGTGTGCGAAGACCTCGGTGCCTGGTGGAGCCGCCTAAACGATGGCCTTCCGCTGCCCCTCGGCGGAAACGTGGTTCACAAACGCCACGAAGCATCGACGCGCAAAGCGATCTCGGCCGTTCTCACCGCCAGCATTCGCTACAGCCTAGACCATCGTGCTGAAGCAGTGCAGCACGCGCTGCAGTTCGCCCGCGGCATGGACCACGGGCTGGCGGACCGGTTCGTTGGGATGTACGTGAACCACTGGACGCTGGATTACGGCGGCAAAGGGCGTGAGGCGATACGACGCTTCCTGGGCCAGGCTCACGAACGCGGGTTGATTCCTCATCGCCAGGAATTGGAGTTTGTCGTCTAAGTGACCAAGGGCGATGAAATATCGACGCTTCGGCCGCACGGAACTGCGGATGTCTGTCGTTTCCTGCGGCGGAATGCGCTTCCAGTACAAATGGCAGGACGTCGATCCCAGAGATGTCCCCCGCGACAACCAGGAGAATCTGGAAGCCACCATTCACCGGGCCATCGAACTTGGAATCAATCACATCGAAACGGCCCGCGGCTACGGCTCATCCGAAATGCAGCTCGGCTGCGTGCTGCCCACTTTCCGGCGTGACAACATCATCGTCCAAACCAAAGTCGCCCCGCACGAAAAGCCGGAGGACTTCAGCCGTACGTTTCTGAAGTCGCTGAAAAATCTGCGACTCGACTACGTGGATCTGCTCGCGCTCCACGGCATCAATCACCGACCGTTTTTGGATTGGGCGCTCCGGAGGGATGGTTGTGTGGCCGCGGCCCGCAGGCTGCAGCGCGACGGTTTCGTTCGCCATGTCGGCTTCTCCACGCACGCCACCACCGACATCATCCTCGACGCGGTCAACAGCGGCGAGTTCGACTATCTGAATGTCCACTGGTATTTCGTCAACCACCTCAACTGGCCGGCCATTGAAGCCGCGCACCGGCTGGACATGGGTGTTTTCATCATCAGCCCGAACGACAAAGGCGGGAAGCTGTACTCGCCGCCAAACAAATTTGTGGAAATGTGCTCGCCGCTCACTCCAATGCAGTTCAATGACCTTTATTGCCTGGCGCGAAAGCAAGTCCACACGCTCAGTTGTGGCGCCGCGCGGCCGGGCGATTTTGACGAACACATCCGCGCGCTGGATTACTACGACCGCACCGCGCAAACGATTGGCCCGATAGAACAGCGACTGCGCGAAGAAATGGACCGCGTGCTCGGCGACGAATGGTGTCGGCGCTGGTTCGAGGGCATTCCACAATACCTCGGCGTTCCAGGCCAGGTAAACATTCTCGAAATACTTCGCCTCTGGATGCATGCGAAGTCACTGGATCTCGTCGAATGGGGCAGGATGCGCTACAACCTGCTCGGCCAGGGCGACCATTGGTTTCCCGGCGAGAATGCCCGGAATGTGGAACGAATTGATTTGCGAACGGCGTTGGCGCGCAGCCCATTTGCCGACCGGATCCCGTCTGTTCTGCGCGAGGCCCACGAGCTGCTGGCGGGCGAACCGTAGAAGCGCCTGAGCCAGAGATTGGAGACGGGAGTGGAAAACCGCGTGCAGAGGGCGCTCCGTCGTTTCCGACGAACCACCTAGGTGGCCTTCCCAACGCGCTTCCTCAATCGGCGCTTGAGCCTTTCGCCTCTTCAATGAACCTCGCTGCCGCCGGGAAGCGGGTACTTTGAGTTTGCGGTTGAGGCCAAATCACGGAAGATTATTCGCATGCGGGGACGCATGTTGCTTTGGGTTTCGCTCGGTTTGAACGTCGCCCTGGCGGCGATGTTCGTGTCCCTTTCGCGTCTCTACGCGCCGAAATCGGAGGGGCCTGCGGTCGAACACCCACCCACGGAGGCCCTAAAAACTGTCCGGACCAATGTCGTCGTGCGTCGCCAGAACTTCGTCTGGAACCAAATCGAGTCCGACGATTACCCGACCTACATTGCCAACCTCCGCGCCATCGGGTGTCCGGAAGCCACGATTCGCGACATCATCGTTGCGGACGTGAATCAGGATTTCTCGCGTCGTCGGGCGACGGAAATCATCACTGCCGAACAGCAATGGTGGCGATCCGAACTGGACCCGGACGTGACCCAGGCCGCGACGTCAAAACTCAAGGCGCTGGACGACGAACGGCGGGCGCTGCTCACCAAGCTGCTCGGCCCGGATTGGGAATCCTCCTACTATCCCTATCCGCAGTTGCCTAGTGGAAATCCGCTCGATGGCCCGATTTTGGGCGCACTGACGCCCGAAGCGAAGCATGCGGTGCACGAGATCGAGAGCCGCTCAATGGAACGACGCCAGGCGTACCTGGACGCTTTGCAGAGGGAAGGCAACCAGCCGGACCCGGCCGAGTTGGATCGGCTTCGTCAGCAGGCCCGCAGCGAGCTGGCCCAGGTGCTCAGCCCGGAACAGATCGAGGAATACCTGCTTCGCTACTCCAATAACGCGAACCTCCTTCGGAACGAACTCCGCGGTTTGGACATCTCGTCGGAGGAGTTTCGCTCCCTCTTTCGCTCGCGGGATGCGATCGATCAGCAAATCCAGGCGCTCGCCAGCGCGACGGATCCGGCGAGCGTGAAACGGAGGCAGGAACTGGAGAGCGAGCGGGACGCGGAGCTCAAGCAGATGCTCGGCAAGGAACGCTACCAGGAGTACCGTCTTAATCAGGACCCGCTCTTCCGCGACTCCCGCGCTCTGGTGCAGCAAAGCGGCGCTCCGTTGGAGAAGTTGCTTCCCGTGTACGAAATCAACCACGCGACTGAAGTTGAACAGCAGCGCATCCGCACCGATGCAACCTTGACGCCCGAACAACGAATTGAAGCGCTGCAATCGGTCCGGGCCTCTCACGAAATCGCCTTGCGAAGATTGCTCGGCGCAGAAGCGTATCAGCGATATTTGGAGAACCAGAAATAATGAATCCAGAACGCCCCGCTTGGACCGCCGACCAGGTGTCTGCTTCGGCCGACCCGACGCCACCGGCATCGGCTCGCATTCTGCTCGTCGATGACGATCCCATCAACCAGACGGTCGCCATGGGACTCCTGCGCCGGCGCGGCTTTGAGGCGGATACCGCCGCCAACGGTAAGGAAGCATTGGAGAAGCTGGCCCGGAAGCGGTTTGATCTCATTCTGATGGATCTCCAGATGCCGGAACTGGACGGCTATCAAACCGCTTCGATTATCCGCCAAAACGAATCGCAAATGGCGTCCGGCACGGCGGCGCAAGACGCTGTCGGCGCCGCGCGGGAGGACGATACCCAATCCTCCGCTCATATCCCCATCATCGCCCTGACCACTACTTCGACGCCGGGCACGCGCGAGAAATGCCTCGCGGCAGGTATGGATGATTATCTCACCAAGCCAATCATTGCCCGCGACCTGTTTGCGGCGATCGAAAAACACCTCGCCGCGCGCGATGATTAGCCGACGATTGGACAGGTCGGTCAGGACATCAGCGCCGCCTGACAGCGGCAGCTATCCCGTTCACCGAGAGGGCGCCGGTCGGCAGGATGAAGCGGGATTGAGAAGCGGCCCATTGTGAACCCACCTGGTGGACAACACACTAATGCGGCTCGTGCATCCGGTGTTCCGGCAGGAAGGTTTTCTCCTTTACCCAGGTCAGGTACCGTTTGCCCTCTTCGGGCGGCATGCTCCGGCTGACTTCCAGAAAATGCCGGAGCATGTTCTTCTGACACTCGACCCGTAGTCCGCCGGCTTCGGCCAATTTGTTTTCGATTTCCGGTGTCAGCGTGTCGGCCTTCGCGAGGAGTTCTTTGAGCTCAGTGTTCTTCGCATCGATGCGTTGACACATCGCCGCGCATTCGGATTTGTAGGCATCATGGAGACGTGCGACTCGTTCAAACTCCGCGTCGCCCAGGTTAAACTCCTTCCTCAACCAGTCCAGTTCCGGCGTCTGACTCTCGATCCGGGCGCGATGTGGAGCGGTTCCCGCGAAATAGAACCCGCAGTAGGCGCACAGCCCCAGCACCGCGCCGAGCACCAAAATGAGCGCGCTCTGTCTCATCGCTCAATGACGCGGCGCCTGATACGGATCGACCGACTGCAAGTAGCGCGCTCCAAGCGCTTCGTCCATGCGCGCCGCATCCTTTCTCGCTTGCACCAGGCCGGCACTCAAACCAACCAGCATCAGGATCGCGACGTAGGAGACCGCCAACGCCGGACGCCGGACGCCGGATTCGATCCATCGCCAGCAAACCTTCCACCAAACGCGTTCACCACCGGCCTCCGAGCGGGCGATTCGGCGCCAGACCTCTTCCTGGAACCGGGGCGTCCGGGAAGCTTTGACCCGCCATTCGCGGAGCACCCGACTGAGCGGTTCGTTATTTGGATCTTGGCCATTCATGTTCCTCGGCGGACCACAGTCTCAGTTGCCGTCGGCTGCCGGCCCACGAAGGGGCCGGTGTTGGATTACTTGAGCGGGGCGACCTGGAATTCCTGAGCGGACCTTCGCTCGCGCAGCTTGGCGGACGCGGCTCCGAACGAGCGGTCGAGTTTATCGACGCTCGCGGGGCCTTCTTTGCGGAGGGTTGCCTGCATCTCCTGCACCTTCGGGGGCGGAACTCTCACGGATCGATTCAACCGATCCACGGTGGTTCCAGGCATGACCTTGATTTCGTTCGCTCGGGCGCGGGGTGACGCGAATTCATCACCAGCCGTTAAACCGTACGTGGCGCTCAAACCGATGCCGACTACCGCTGCGAGAAGGAGTTTCTGTGTCGTTTTCATAGGAGTTCTTTCTGCACCTTGCGGATCTTTGTCCGCGTTTCATTTTCTGTCGATTATTACGTCGTGGCCGGGGCGAACCCCTCAAAGAATTTGAGCATAGCGCGCTTCTCGCGGGTGACCAAACTTTGTCGCGTATGCGACAAAGTTTGGTCAAGTATTTGTGCTCAAGCAGGTTCCACCTAGGAAATCCGAGCGGATCTAATCGACAGTTCCGCGCTCCACCAGAACGACCTGACCCTCCTTGGCGTCAATAGTCACTGCCGCGAAACAAGACAAGAGTCCGTTGCCGAGCAACCCCGATTCCCCCGCGAAGATTGCTTCGTCATGCAGGCCAGTCGGCACCGCCTTGAATTCCGTCGCGCCGATTTGCACTGCGGTCAATGAAATCGGCGTCGCAACTTCGGCCAATCCGACGGCTACCCGCCGTGAACAGGCGCCAGCCCGAACATCTCCGGTTACCCATTGCAGCGCCGACGCGCAACCGGTATCGAGTCGGACCCATTTGGGTTCCGCGCCGTTGACGCGGATGGGGACACGCATTCCGCAGCGCCGCACGTCGAGCGGCACGACGTTGCGGCCTTCCGATGGCTCGGCCATTTCCAACACCCGGATCGTTTGGGAATCGAAATTGATTTTCACCACACGATCGCGGAAAAAGTCCGCGCCCAAAAGTCCGTCCACCGGCCGCTGACATGCCGCTCCGAGTTTTTCGAGGTCAAGGCCGAGGCACTTTCGCGGGAGCGGCAGATCACCGATCTTCGCGGAGAGAGGCAGCGGCCAATAACCGGCGGTCGAAGTCCGCACCCCACGGACAGCAACGCGGCGGCCCTGCTTCAACTTCATTTCCCGGGCCGCCCGCAGGTTGAGAACACTGACCTGCGCGCCGGAATCGACGAGAAAACTCAGTGGAGTCCGGGTCTCGGAGGCGATGACTTTGACCCAGAGAAGCCCGTCCCGAAATTCGAACGGGAATTCGAAGGGCGGTCCAGCGGCCACTCCGAGCGGAATGGCGGCCAGAAATGCGAACAGGTACGAAAACAAACGCACGCCTCGACCGTGCAAGCCACATGCCACGCGCCCAAGGACCGGGCGGGCCTTCAAGCCCAGGAAGTTGCGCGACGTGGACGCAAGGGACTTCGTCTGACGAATGTCGTTTCCTGGACAACGCGGGTAATTTCCAACACACCGATCTTGATGCTCCTGGGAAAATCGGCAGGACAAACCTGCCGTTTTGCCCGATCTTGAAGAAATTGTGGTGGCGCCGCTGCGCCGCTTCCTTGGCTTGATTGTGAAGATACGGCCGACCGTCAACGCGGTTGTGCAGTTGTGCGGGACCGAAATCTGTTTATAGTGAACCCAACAGCAACTTACGTTCATGACACGCCAGCAAGTCCTCGATCTTTATTTTATGGACGCGCGCTTCAAGCTCATTGAGCTGGCCGCATTCCTCGACCGTGTGGACCGCGCGGAAGGCCAGGCCGACTTCCGCCTCGACGCCTTTCGCAACGCTCTCCGCGAACTGAACGGCACCGAACCCGAACGCGCCAAACAAGTCCTGCTCGCCTTCAGCGACCCGACCACCGAACCGATTGAAAAAGCGCCGGGGAAGGGCGCGGTTGGAGCATTTCTGGGAAGATAGGAACCGTTACATGATTCGTCTCGTCAAACGCCGCAGGGCGATCACGGGATTCGTGAGGCGCCTGCCGTTGGAGCTGCGGCGGCGGTTTGGTGAGAAGCGCACTTATCCGATCCGAGAGCTTGACCGCGCTGTCGAGAGAGCGGGTTGGCGGGATGGCGTCGTTTTCATCGGCGTCCGGTGCTCGACCCGATTTGGCCGCTAGGCGATCTTTGACAACAGTCCAGCAAAAGCAACTGACAACGGACGACCAACTACTGACAAATCATGCGCTACATCGAACCTCACGGACACATGGTCAGTCGCGTGACTGATGATTACCTCGACATGGTTACCGCCGGGTGCCAGGCCGTTTGCGAACCCGCCTTCTGGGCTGGCTACGACCGCAGCAGCGTCAACGGCTTTTACGATTACTTCTGTCAACTCACCGATTACGAGCCGAAGCGCGCCGCCAGGTTCGGCCTGCCGCACTTCTGCTGGCTGTGCATCAATCCCAAGGAATCCGAGGACGTGAAGCTCGCTGAGGAAGTTGTGGCCCTCATCCCGAAATTCCTCGACCGTCCCAGCGTGCTCGGCATTGGTGAAATCGGGTTGAACAAAAACTCGAGGAACGAGCTGCGAGTGCTTGAAATGCATGTGGACCTCGCCGCCCGGCACAACCAGATGATCCTGGTCCACACGCCGCACCTCGAAGACAAGCTCAAGGGCACGCGCCTGATCGTTGACGTCATCAGGAGCGACAAACGCATCCAGCTCGACCGCGTCATCATCGACCACGTTGAGGAACACACGATCAAGCTGGTGCTCGACGCCGGGTTCTGGGCCGGCATGACGCTCTATCCGGAATCGAAGTGTTCGCCGGCGCGCGCCATCGACATGCTGGAGAATTACGGCACCGAACGGCTCTGGATGAACAGCGCGTGCGACTGGGGCGTGAGCATTCCGTTAAACGTGCCTTATACTGCGCTCGAAATGAAACGCCGCGGCTGGAGCGCCGAAGACATCGACAAGGTCGTTTACGAGAACCCGATCAAATTCCTGAGCCAGTGCAAGAAGTTCAAGCTGCCGAAGACATAGCCAGCCACTGTCCTCGCCGGGCGCACTCGGTCACTGATCGAGCCGCACTCGATAGAAACGCTGCGTCACGCCGTTGCCCGATGAGTCGAGATAGCTTTGTGGACTGTTCGTCAACAGCAGGCTGGTCAGACGTTGCCAGGAATTGCTTGAGGCCAGCGCGGGCACGAACTCGACCGCATACAGTCTGTTCACGTCACCGGCAATGCTGAGGAGTGGTAAACCGCCGCTCAGTCGGATGTTCAACAACGGTCGGCGCGTGAAGTTAAACGGCCCGGCAATGGTTTCTACAAACCAGCTCGAAACTCCGCCGCCCGGCACAAAGCCGCGCGCCCGGATCGTGGTATTCGTCTGGAGATTAACTCCCGTAAGTTGCCAGCCGCCGGGGATTCGCTCACCATCGCCAAGGCTGGCCCATCCAACGCCATTCGTCGAAGCCTCAAAGGTTGTGCGCCAAACCTCGGGGCTGGTGCTGCCCCGCAGCCAGGTAATATTCCAACCATCGGACGCAACACTTTGAGTCGCGGGTTCACTGTTGTTCAACCGACCGATGCGATTACGAGGCTGTCCGCCCAACATCGTGAACCTGCCGCCTGCGAGAATCTTGCCGTCAATCTGCACAGCCAGGCACTCAACCGCGACGTTCGCGCCCGGATTGAAGGCGTGGTCCAGGCTACCATCGGGGTTTAGCCTCCCGATGTGACTGCGCGGTTGTCCGCCCAAGGTGGTAAACTCACCGCCCACCAGGATCTTGCCGTCCGCCTGTACGGCCACGCACTTGATCCAAAGATCAGCTCCCGGATTAAAGTCTTCGTCCAGAGTCCCGTCGGGATGGAGTCGGCCGATGTACTCGCGTCGTTTTCCATTCAGCTCGTTGAACGTACCGCCGACCAGGATTCTACCGTCCGCTTGCACGGCGAGAGAATTGACTTCGGCGCCGGCACTGGTAACGGAGGGATTGAAAGTGCTGTCCAGGCTGCCATCGGCATTCAGTCGAGCCAGGCGGTAGCATGGCTGCCCGCCATAGAACGAGAATCGGCCACCCATCAAGATCTTTCCATCCCCTTGGACCGCGAAGCATTGGACCAGAGAATCGGCGTCGCGATTGATGTTGCGTCCAGACTGCCATCCGTATTAAGGCGCCCGATGTAATAGCGCCATTGCCCATTTAGCATGTAAAAACTGCCGCCCAGCAGAATCCCGCCATCCGGCTGCACTGTGAGGCAGTCAACAGTGTTATTCCCCGCCGGATTGAAACTCTCATCCACGCCGCCATTGGCATTGAGCCGCCCAATGCTGTTGTGCGTCATCCCTCCCAACGTGGTAAACCCACCGCCCACCAGAATAGTACTGTTGGGGAGCACGGCGAAGGAATATACATAAGGATTGGGACCACCGACGGCTCCCGGATTGAAGGCATTGTCCAGACTGCCATCGCCGTTCAATCTGCCCAGATGGTAGCGCGTCTGTCCGCCCAGCTCGATGAAGTAGCCTCCCGCCAGAATCTTTCCATCGGTTTGCACCGCTAACGTACCGACCGCACCGCTCGCGGCGGGATCAAATGAATCCGAGGTTGCGAAGTTTACGGACAGCTCCGCAACAAGACTGGTGAGACTGCCATACCTATTGGTGACCACGATGTCATAGTTCCCCGCATCCGTCGCATGCGCGTCCGCCAATGTTAGTGACATATTGGTCGCGCCGGAGAGGTTGACACCATCTTTTCGCCACTGGTGGCTCAAGGGGGGCGTGCCGGCCGTGGACGCGCTCAAGGTGACCATTTGCACTTCGCTCGACGACCGGCTGGCTGGTTCGACGATGATGGCCGGATCCCTCACGCTCAGAGTTGCGACGATGCTGGTCACACTACCGAATGAGTTCGTGACGACGACCTGATACTCACCGCCGTCGTCATGTAACACGCCGGTTAGCGTCAGCGTGCTGCCGTTTGCGCCGGAAATTTTTCCGCCCTCCTCTAAACTCATGCTGTCCTTGCGCCATTGGTAGTTCAAAGGCTCGGCCCCCGCGGTCACCACGCTGAACAAAACCGTCTGACCCGCGTTTGTCGATTGATTGACTGGCTGGGTGGTAATTACGGGATCGACCATCATCAGAGTGGCTCCCGTACTGATAACGCTGTCGAATGGATTACTGACGAGCACTGAATACTCGCCCGCATCACCACCAAGCACATTGCTCAATGTCAGCGTCGAAGAGTTTGCTCCGGAAACGTTCACGGAATCAGTCAGGTCAGCGCCGTCTTTCCGCCATTGGTAGTTCAACGGCTGCGTGCCAAGCGCCGATACGCGGAACGTTGCCACCGTGTTTGCGTCGTTCGTTCGGCCGACCGGCTGGCTGGTAACCAGGAGCGGGCCGGCGGTGGCCTCCACCAACCAGCTCGATCCGTTGTAGTTTCCACCGGAGACAAAGCCGCGAGCACGAAAGGTGGCACCGGATGGCAAATTGATCCCCGCGAGTTGCCAGCCGCCGGAGATGCGCTCGCCTGTGCCGACGCTGTTCCAATCTACACCATTCATCGAGGCTTCGAAGCTCGTGCGCCAAACTTCCGGACTGGTGCCGATTCGCATCCAAGTAATACTGGTACTGTCGAACTCCAGACTTTCGCTGGCAGGCTCCGTGTTGCTCAAACGACCGAGGCGGTTGCGCGTTTTTCCGCCCATCGTCGTAAAGTCGCCGCCGGCCAGAACGCTGCCGTCCGCCTGAATCGCCAGGGAATAGACCACGTTGTTAATCGCGGCATTAAACCCCCTGTCCCGAACGCCGGTCTCCTCGAGCCTCCCGAGGTAAAAACAAGTTTCTCCGCCCAACGTAGTGAACAGGCCACCCACAACGATCCTTCCGTCCGTCTGCACGACCATTGATCGCACCTCGCTGCCAGCACCTGGATTGAAGTCGGTGTCCAGACTCCCATCGACATTGAGACGACCGAGGTTTCGGCGCGATTGACCGGCCAGTGAGGAAAAAGTTCCACCGACCAGAATTTTGCCGTCCGCCTGGACTGCCAAAGCCGATACCGCAAAGTTCACGTCTGGATTGAAGAGGGTATCGATGCTGCCATTCGCATTAAGTCTGCCGATGCTTCTCCGCGCTTGTCCGGCCAGATTGGTGAAGGCGCCGCCCACCAGGATTTTACCATCGGCCTGCAAAGCCAGGGCCGTCACCGAACCAGAACCGGTGATTCCGGAAGCGAAACCGGTGTCGAGACTGCCGTCAGCGTTGAGGCGGGCGATTCGGCTGCGCGGTTGTCCACCCAGTGCCGTGAAAAAGCCTCCCGCCAGGATCTTGCCGTCGGACTGGACGACGAGAGACAATACGTCGTTACTGGCGCCCGGATTGAAAGTGGTATCGAGACTGCCGTCGGCATGGAGTCGGCCGATTCGACTGCGCGGTTGTCCGCTCAACGTGCTAAAAGCGCCTCCGACAACGACCTTGCCGTCCCCTTGCACGGCCAAGCAATACACATAGCTGTTGGCTCCGGGGTTGAACGCGGAGTCGAGACTGCCGTCGCCATGGAGCCGTCCAAGGCAGCTCCGCGATTGTCCGGCAAGGGTGGTAAAGTTGCCTCCCAGCAAGATCTTTCCGTCCGCCTGTACCGCGAGGGCCCCCACCGCGTCGTTGGCTCCGGGATTAAACGCATCCACTGTCGGCGATTGAGCGTGGCAAAAGACGGTTGCGGCGAGGCAGGTGGTCACAAGAACCAGATTGCCGACACCAAAACGATTCGGGACGCAAGAGAGGAGATTGATTGTTGATTTCACGATATCAAAATGATGAGTGAGGCAGGGCAGTGGCCCGGCTGGCCACAATCCGCGTTCCCGCGAGCTTCCATTGCTGAATAGGAGGCGTCCGACCGTTTCCAAGCGCCTTGAACAACTCCGGTGCGTCGCGTTTCTGCAGCGTAAGATCACGCACGCCATCCGACTGGCAACTGAATGCCTTCAGGTAGCCCTTGTAGAACCGCGGCTCGCCGATGACGCGCGAATAGCCGTCGGGCAAGAGGCCAGGGACACGGTCACGCAGGCCTTTGCGTTCCAGCACGAGAAAGCTGTAAGGCAGGCGGCGCAGGTCGATGCCGGCGCGCTGGGCGAAGCGGACCCAGTTCGCGTCCGCCATGATGTTGTGCGGAGGCGCGGCGAAGTGATGACACCAATGTCGGTCGTTTTCGAGGGTGCGCAGACCACAAGCCGCTTGATGCGTACACGGCGCAATCAGGTGGAATCGCTGGCGCAAATGCTCGTGCAGTGCGATGAGTGCGCGACTGTCGGCGTACGTGCCCGGCTCGACCCACAATACCGCCTCCGCGCGATCGATCACTTCGCGCAGTTCGCGTCCCCCTGCTTCGTTCAGTTCGTTTAACACATGGCTGATGACCAGCGTGCCGACGGATGGAGCGTCGGTCTCTGACGTGGCGCGGTTTGGAAGGGAAAGATCGCGCCGGACCTGAATTCGGTCCTCCGGCTCGCTGCGGTGCCGCGCAGGTGTCTCCGGGAAAGGTGCAGCAGGCAATGACGGAAAGGCTGCTTGCGCTTTCCCCGCGGCAAATTCGATGGCCAACGGCGAGCGGTCAAAAACGCGGAGCAACTTGAAGCGCTCCGGCTTAAAAAACTCGATGACGCACCGGCTGGCAATGCCACTGCCGCAACCCCAATCCAGCAGCGTCTCCGACGGCGGGCTCCAACCGCGCAGCTTCAATTCCCGCAGCACGGCGTCCCATTTCCAACCGATGCGTTGGGCGAAGGTAAAATCGTAGCTTTCCAGATCGCTGCGCGACGTCCAATAGCTCGCGTCGGCGGGTTTGGCCGCGAGAAAGATGTCCCGCAGCCGGTCCAGCACCGCCCAGTCGAGGGATTCCCAGTTGACTGCGGTCGCGTTCACTTTTTCGACCACGAACAAATAATGGCCGTGAATTGAACAGCGAAAACGCTAGTACGCCAAGCAAAGAGGCAAAGCACGGATGGAATTGGAACAGCGAAGACGCCAAGTCGAGAGTCAAAGACTTTCCAGAAATGAAAAAGCTCGCTTGCTTCGCTGCCTGCTCAGCGACTTCGCGCCTTGGCTGTTCAGCC
>Ga0137368_10004676_pt1 | contig 14566 bp, 19 predicted proteins | sample SagtaG_13_FD_104917 | JGI IMG/M metagenome (GOLD analysis project Ga0137368, IMG submission 104917) | Vadose zone soil microbial communities from Sagehorn Ranch, Mendocino, California, USA - Sage1_L_100_16 metaG | ecosystem: Environmental > Terrestrial > Soil > Vadose zone | place: USA...
GACGTGCCGGACGGTGATGAGTGATGCCGATCCGAGCCGTTCACGCAGGTCAGGCCGTCTCTGTGGGTGATGGTCACTACCAGGGTCAGCCGACCCTCTCCGGCGCGTGCGTGAGCCCCGCGTTAGCACTGTGCGCCCCCAGCGATGGGCCCCGGCGAGCCCCGGGAGGTGCAGGGTGACAACCGCTTCGACCCTCCCGCTCTCCCCCGCGGTCGTGACGGCCGAGCCAAGTACAAACGGGCACGGACCGGCCATCTCTCCGGCCGCAGCTGCGCCGAGCGCGGACGTGCGCGACGAGGCGATGCGCCTGGCGTCCATCGAGCGGCGGCTGTTGTTCGTCATCCAGGCCATCGTGTTCGGCGGGGTCATCCTGCTAACCGTCGGCGCGGGCGCGCTGTCGTGGTCGCACCTGACGCACATCGCCGAGACGAACGGCCACATCGCGCCGCGCGGCCTGCTGTTCGTGTTCCCGACCATCGTCGACGGGTTCATGGTGATGGGCTCGGGCGTGGTGGTGCGGCACGCCCTGACGGACGAGTTGGGCGGGAGGACCTGGTACGCCGGGACGCTGGTGGCGGCGAGCGCAGCCTTGAGCATCTGCCTGAACATCCAGGACTCGACGGGGCGGGCGATTATCCCGGCCTGGGTGCTGCCGGGCATTGCGCCGGCGCTGTACATGCTGGGCACGGAGCTGGGCCTGGCGGAGCTGCGGCTTCTCATGCGCAAGCTGCGATCACGTATCCGGGCCGCCACACCCATACCGATCGCCCCGCCTGATCCACCGACGCCGTCCAAGAAGGACGTGGTGCTCGGGGTGCTGGCTGAGGCGGGCGGCAACGCCAAGGCGGCCATGAAACTGCTGGCCGACCGCGGCGTGTCGGTGGACCGGTCGTACGTGTACGAGATCCGGCGCGAGGCGAGCGAGCCTCGTTCGGGCGAGCCGGCGCGAAAGGGGGCTGACCAATGAAGCTCTCCGACTACGCACCTATGGAGCCTTTGGACCACCAGCCCGGCGGCGGGTATGTCGACCCCCAGGACCGCGAGGCCGTGCTACGCGAGGCCCTGCGTGGTGTGGAACTAGGCGCCTACGACGAGCGGATCGTGGCCTGGATGGTGCAGCTGTTCGACGACTCCACGATGCGCACGGTGGTGTCGTTGATTGAACGAGCGCGACGGGCCGAGCCGTGAGACCGACGCACTTGAACGCTGCGGCTGGTCGGAATCGACCGAAGCCGGCCTGCGTGAACTGTCTCTGGCGGGTCAGGGTTGAAGTAGAACTTCATTGCGTGAAGCGATTACTGAGCAGGGCTAAACGAGAAGAGCCCCCGGCGCGAGGCCGAAAGCCTTCCCGCTAGGGGCTATCCGAGATATCGCTCTCGGCGGGCGCTGCTGTTGTGGTCGCAGCTACCTGTAATCAGCTGGGTGGTCGCAGACCCAGCCCCTGTAGGATCCTGCGGTTGAGGGTCGAGACGGCAGGAATATCGCTGCTCCAGCCCCACTGCGGACCGGGGTTCCAGTCCGCGTTGTGAGACATGTCGACTATCCACTGACCGGTCGAGGGCCTCCACGTGCCGATGTCAGTGTAGCCATCTGCGTCGTAGTCACCCGTAACCGGTACGTCGGTACTCCATCCCCACTGGTAACCGTTGATGTCGGGCGTACTGCCGGACATGTCGATCCACCAACCATCGGTCGAGGGCCGCCAGGTTCCGATGTCGGCCTTGCCGTCTTTGTTGTAGTCGGCAGGAACCGGAATGTCGCCGCTCCAGCCCCACTGATAGCCGTTGATGTCGGGCGCGGTGGACATGTCGATCCACCAACCACCGGTCGAGGGCCGCCAGGTTCCGATGTCGACCTTGCCGTCCCCGTCGTAGTCAGCCGGCACAGGAATGTCGCCGCTCCAGCCCCACTGATAGCCCATGACGTTTGGAGCAGAGGACATGTCGATCCACCACGTGCCCGTCGAGGGCCTCCAGGTGGCGATGTCAGCCTTGCCATCCCCGTCGTAGTCGGCCGGCACCGGTATGTCCTCGCTCCACCCCCACTGGTAACCATCGACGTCCGGCCGACCGGACGACATGTGGATATGCCAGGTACCGTCTGACGGACGCCAAGTGGCCCGGTCGGTTTTGCCATCCCCGTCGTAGTCGGCCGGCACCGGTATGTCGCCTGACCACCCCCACTGGAGGTCTGTGACACCGCCGTTGTAGCTTCGCCAGACGCCATCTGACGGACGCCAGGTCGTGGGGTCGGTGTAACCGTTGCCGTCGTAGTCACCGACCGTGTGGCTCACAGTGCTGCTTACGTTTGGGTCGTGCAGCCACGCCGAGATGCCGTCGCCGAGCGTCTTGTTCGTGACCGCAACCGAGCCCCAGCCGTCCGCCGAAGCGTTCTGCTGCATGTACGTCACGGTGCCGGTGCCGTTGCCGTCCACGCTGACGGCGGTGACAACGGCGGTGTGGCCGACGTCCCTGTGGTTGTCCGAGATGGCGAACGCAAGGATATCACCGGGACTTGGGACGCTTACGCCGTTGTTCGTGACCTTGGTCAGAGTGGTCCCGCCGTAGTTGCTGACTACCTGGTAGCCGTTCGCGCTGTACGGCGCGATCCCGTAGACCTGGTACATGTAGCGCATGACCAGCTCGACGCACTCCCATTCGTACTCGCCCCAGGCGCTGGGGTAGAAGTGGACGGTGAGGTCGGCTTGCGTCGTGTAGAGAGGTCGCGGGCCACAGGCCTTGACGCCGTTGTAGGAGGCGCCGAGAGCGTACGAGTTGGCGTTGTTGGTGACATCGCAGTCGCCGTTCCACCATGACGGGGCCGATACGTCTGCACGTGCCGGCTGCGAATTGACGAGCGCCAGGGGAACAGAGCCCAGGAGCGCGAGCAGGACGCCGATGGCGACCATCTTCATTCGGCTCATCCGGAGCCGTTTGCGCGGAATTTTCATTCCACACTCTCCCTATGTTAGGTGGGAGTTCCGGCTCGGCAGCTTGACCGACGCTTGTAGATGACCATTCACTATTGAGATGTGAAAGAGTCGTTTCTACTTGCGATCGATTTCCCTTGCGCAAGCAGAAACTTCAATTAACTATGAGGGATTGCGGCGTAGCCGTCAAATGGAGAGGCGAGATGAAGGAAGCCCATACAAGCTGACGTCAGCTTCTATAGTGCGGTGGCGGTGGCAAGCGCCTGGCGGAGGAGACTTGTCTGCGAAGTCTGGAGCTGCTCGGCAGCCGCCTTGTCCGAGCAGGGCTGCTGTGGTGTAGTAAATACCAGATAGAAGTTGCCAACCTTCGTGACCGAACCAAATGTTGATGGATTTTCCGAATATCTGACGATGCTTCCTATAGATGCGTCGCCCGCCGTGCATCGCGAGTCAGACTCCTCAAGAGAGGTCGTCGAGAAACTGGTTGATGAGTAGGTAGCGGGATGCTCCGCATTGCCCGGAAGATTCGTATGCGCTACATACTTGAGGCCAGTTAGACCGGCGGGGAGGGTCATCTTGAACCCAAGTTCGGTAACCTTGAACTCGTTTGCCGGAGTGGGTGTAACGGTTGGCGTGGATGACGCCTGAGCCACAGGGGTTGGTGTCGGCGACGAGGTCGCCTGATTGGTCTTGGCCTTCTGAGACTGCCAGACGGCCACACCAATTACGGCTACAACGACGGCTACGAGAACAACGAGAGGCAGTACCATCCCCTCTTGATGCTTGAGATACTTCATACTGTTTTGATTCCAATTTAGTGTTTTAATTGCTACCCAAACAGTATAACGTTGATGATATTCGGTCAAGAGAGGCGTTCTGCCAGCGCAGCAGTTGTGCATGTCGCTGTCCGGACGGCGGTCACAGTCCGGCAAAAGTCGACTAGCTAGAGTAGTTACCGCGCAAGTACTATGCTGTATGTCATGTACCACGACCCGCCTATCGACGGCATGAACGAAACCGAGTTCGAGGAGTTCTGCTTCGATCTCCTGCGAGAGCTTGGATTCGTTAACCTCGACTGGCGAAAGGGCACCGGGCTCAACGCTAGCCCGAGCGACTCCGGGCGGGACATCGTTGGTCAGCTCCCGCGTCAGGAGCTGGACGGTCGCCAGTACTTCGAGACGTGGTTCGTGGACTGCAAGCACTACAAGCGCGGAGTACCACCGGACAAGGTGACCGGCCTACTTGCCTGGGCCGGTGCAGAACGGGCGGACGTTGCGCTGGTGATCGCCAGCAACTTTCTCTCGAACCCGTGTAAGGACTTCCTGAAGTCATACGAGACCAGCAACCGGCCGCCGTTCCGCATTCGCTATTGGGAGCGGCCGGCTCTTGCCAGAATGCTCGAAGGCCGGGACGAGTTCGTCAACCGATACCTGCGCGCCAACATGCGGACTGAAGCCGAGTTACTGTCGGCCGAGCAAGAGTTCTTCGACCGTGTGTGGTATGGCCGATCACTGTCCAGCGAGGAGCGTCGGAAAGCTAGCGGCGAGAAGCTATCCGACGAGCTAGCTAAACAGATTGCGTCCGCTCGCAAGGAAGTTGAGGCAAAGTATGGCAAGGGCAATCTTGGGCCATACGATCAGTTTGAGTGGGGCATGATTAACGGGAAGCTCTCGGCACTGCGGTGGGTGCTTGGCGACGAGTGGGACTTTCTGGACACATAGCGTTCCGAAGGCATAGCCCGAGGTAGACGGTTGCATACAGCACGGGTGGTGCCACTGTGGCTCGGCTCAATTTCGCCAGTAACCGGCGGCGCGAGCACGCTCGACCCGCTTTATTTACTCCGCCGCAATACCACCGGCGGAAGCCGGTGGATGAAGACCGTTCGCTGTCTTCCGCCTAGTACAATAGGCGCATGCAATACAACCGACAGGCCCACGCGGTCTTCTACGTCAGATACCACCTCGTGGTTTCAACCAAATACCGACGAAAGATATTCAAGGGCGGTATGGGTGAGTACCTGAAGCTAAAGATCATGGAGGTGACTCGTCATCATCCGGAGATTGCCATCCATGAGGTCAATACCGATCAAGATTACATGCATGTACTAATCTCGGTTGCACCAAAGATGGCAATCTCCGAGGCGGTTAAAATCATTAAGGCCAATACCGCCCGTCAGATGCGCGAGAAGTTTCCGTGGCTCGACAGAGTCTACTGGGGCAGTGATGGTATTTGGTCCATTGGCTACTTCGTCTCCACGGTGGGCCTGAATGAGGCGACTATCCGACGCTACATTGAGCACCAAGGCCAGGAAGACAGCGGACAAGCGAAGCTTGAACTAGGGTGATGCCACGGGCGGAAGCCCGTGGAGGTTCACTGCACCTGTGATGTTGAGCCGCCACTGGATCATCTGCGGGCTGACGAGGAAACGGGCGGCAGCTTCCGGCACGGTAGACCGGCCCTTAGCTATGTCGCGAGCAATGGCGAGGGCGGCGTCTTCGGGTACGAGTAGCGCACCGGCTAGAAACTGAGCCTCGTCCTCGATGTCCTGGTCCCACAGCCGGCACCCGCGGTCATCAAGGGCCGGTGTGGGGGGATGTAGGAGCAGGCCGTGGGCAGCTTCGTGGGTGATGTTGCTGCTGATCCGGCCGTCGTTGTGGCCGTCGTTGTGGCCGTCGTTGTGGACGATGGTGCGCTTCGTACCGGCGAAGACTGTCACGGCCGAGAAGGACTCGGGCTCGACCGTGAGTAGATACCTCGCCCCGGCCGACGTACGAGCGAAGTCCGACAGGTCGATGATCGGTATTTCCAGGTGCCGCGCCAAGGCGAATGGGTCCAAGGGGTCGAGTGCGCGAAGACCAAGCTCGGCTCGCACTTCGAGCGCGGTCCCGTTCGCCTCCGTCTTAAAGCCCCGTCGATACGCCATCGTGGTCTAGTCCTTCTGATCCTTCTGACGCAGTCGTTCATAAGTGATTTTGATGAGCTCTTCGAGGGCGGCGGCGGCCTCCGGTGATAGGTTGCGGTCGCCTCGAAGGTAGGTGGAGATCATCGCCAGGGGCTCCGGCTCCGGACGCTCATCATCCTGAGAGCGAACGAAGTCGTCAGCATCCAAGCCGGACCAGGCACATAGAGCCGCGAGGCCATCGACGTCGGGTCGTTTGCCCTGCGCCATCCGGGTCAGCGTCGAAGCGCTCACCCCTGACCCGCCTGCCACCTGCTTCCAGTTCAGACGGCGGCCCTGCCGCACGCCGTCGAGGGCCGCGTAGAAGCCCTCGGTGTCAAACCATCCTTTTTTGGTCATCCTTGTCTCCTGCCGATTTGACTCTTGCAATCGGCGATCTAGTGCGTTACAGTTCGACTATAGCAATTAAACGCCTAGAGCGCAACTGAGGGTAAGGGGGCCTCAACATCATGACGAGCACAGTGGAACAACAGCAGGACCAGGGACGGGGGCACGAGGTCACCGTCACGGTCAACAACAAGTCGGTGACGGTCACCGGCCCTCGCGTCACCGGACTCCAGATCAAGGAGGCGGCGATCGCTCAGGAGGTGCAGATCGAGCTGGACTTCCTCCTGTCGGAGGAGCTGCCCTCCGGTGAGACCCGGATCGTGGGCGACAGCGACACCGTCACGGTCAACAAGCACTCGAAATTCACCGACGTCGCCGGCGACGACAACTCGTAGGAGCGGGCAATAAGTGAACCCTTCGATATCCAAAGCTATCGACGAGGTGCGCGCGGCCTTCCCGGACGCAGAGATCAGCGTCCGGGAAGAGCCGGACGGGGGCGCTGTCGTCTTCGTTGAGCCCGTTGATCCCGGCGAGCAGTACCAGCGGCGCAGCACCTGGATCGGCTTCCGTATTACCTTCCAGTACCCGTACTCGGATGTCTACCCGCACTTCGTGCGCGGCGATCTGGCCCGCGCCGACGGACAGCCCCTCGGGGAGGGAACCAGCGTGACGACCTTCGAGGGGCGCTCGGCCGTGCAGATCTCCCGGCGCTCGAACCGCCTCAACCCGGCGACCGACACGGCCGTCATGAAACTCCACAAGGTACTGACATGGCTGCGCAACCGATGAGCCCCTGGAACCTCCGCCTGCCGGCCGACATGGCGGCACAGTTGCACGCCCACCTGTTTCCCGGTGACGGTGACGAACACGGCGCGGTCATCGGCGCGAGCCTCATAGAGACCAGCCGCGGTACTCGCCTCCTGGCCCGGCGACTGTACCCGGCCCGGGACGGAATCGACTACGTGGCCGGACAGCGCGGGTACCGGATGCTGACACCAAGCTTCGTGCGCGACCGCATCCGCGACTGCGCCCGCGAGGGTCTGGCGTACCTGGCGGTCCACTGCCACGGCGGCACCAATCACGTCGGCTTCTCAGGTGACGACATGGCCTCCCACGAACGGGGCTATCCGGCCCTGCTCGACATCCTCGGCGGCCAACCTGTGGGCGGCCTCGTATTCGCCCGCGACGCCATCGCCGGTGACCTTTGGTTGCCCGACGGCCGCCGCGTGAAGCTCGACTCAGCCGTGGTAGCTGGCTGGCCGATGCGCGAGCTGCGCGAGGCACCGTTGCCGGCACCCGCTGGAGATCTGACATACGACCGGCAGAGCCGGCTATTCGGCGACCGAGGGCAGGCGATCCTGGCCGGCCAGAAGGTAGCCGTGATCGGAGCCGGAGGGGCGGGTTCGCTTATCGTCGAGTACCTAGCGCGCCTTGGCATCGGGCATCTCGTGGTCATCGACCCGGACCGGATCGACCGCACCAACCTGCCCCGGGTTGTGGGCGGCCGCTTCTGGGATGCCCATACCTGGCTGACCAACCCGACCAGACCGGCCTTCCTGCGGTCACTCGGCGAGCGTCTAGCTACCCCGAAGGTTCGGGTCGCTCGGCGGGTGGCGCGGCAGGCCAACCCGAGCATCCGGATCGAAGCGCTCCAGGCCGACGTCACCCAGAACGAGGTAGCGATGAGCCTCATCGACTGCGACTACCTATTCCTCGCCGCCGACTCGATGCAGGCCCGGCTGGTGTTCAACGCGCTCGTCCATCAGTACCTAATCCCGGGCGTCCAGGTCGGCGCGAAGGTCCAGGTCGACAAGAACGGCACAGTTTCGGACATCTTCAGCGTCGTCCGGCCCGTGGGGCCCGGCTTCGGGTGCCTCTGGTGTAACGAGTTGATCAATCCGGCCAAGTTGCAGGAGGAGGCTCTGACCGCCGAACAGCTCCGGCAGCAGCGGTACGTGCAGGACGAGGGCGTACAGGCGCCCAGCGTGATCACACTCAACGCCGTAGCTATCGCCCATGCTGTGGACGACTACCTCATGAGCGTGACCGGTCTCCTATCGACCACCTACGAGCCGCGCTGGCAGCGATTCCATCCGGCGGCAGCCGAGTTTAAAGAACGTGTGCGCTATGAGATTCCCCGGCGAGATCCCGACTGCATCGAGTGCAGTGGCGGCGGTCGGCTCGGCCTTGGACACAAGCAGCGGCTTCCCACAAAGATGGGGACATAGACGGCGAAGGCACGCTTCATCTAACCCTAAGCGGTTTGACACGATGTATCAATTATTGTACTCATGTTAAGATGATCTCGAAAATCAAGCAGCGAGGTGCCCATGCCGACCACAGTAAATGGCGGGTTCGACTTATTCGTATCGCGACTCACCCCATCGTCAGCCGAGGCAACTGCGGCAAGCAGTCACCGCAGCTCTGTCGAAGGAAAATTGAAGAATTCATTCGGCGTATCGAACTTCTTCGGCACGGGCTCGCGGGAGAGCGGCACGAGTGTTCGCTACTACAGCGACCTGGACTACTTCGCTAGTATCCCGACACAGAACCAGCGCAACGACTCCGCGTACATGCTCCGTTTAGTGAAGGAGCAATTGCAGGAGCGTTTTCCGAGTACAACGATATATGTTGACACGCCCGCCGTGGTCTGCGCATTTGGCCAGGATGGCAAAGACAAGATCGAAGTTGTCCCTGCCTACTACACCGGCCGAGATGACTCCGACAAGTTCAACATCTACAAAATTCCCGAAATCGGGGGCGGTTGGGTGAAGTCCAGCCCGAGTGTCCATAACGGCTATGTGACGGGGGTCAACAACAAACTGGACAAGAAGGTGAAGCAGCTAATCCGTCTCATGAAGGCCGTCCGGTACTACAACAACATTCCCATCTCATCGTTCTATCTTGAGCTGCGAATCGCCAAATGGGCATCCACGGAAAGTTCGATCCTGTATTCGTATGACGTCCGGACCATGCTGAAGCACCTTGTCGATTGCGAGTTGGCCAATATGCGCGACCCTATGGGCATCTCCGGTTTGGTGCCTGCTTCTAATACGGAGACCTATCGGCAAGACGCCCTGTCGAAGCTAAAGACTGCGCTTACTCGGGCGAACAACGCGCGAGATGCCGAGGAGGCGGGCAGGATCTCCTTGTCGTTTGATTGGTGGGACAAGGTATACAATGGACAGTTCCCAGCCTATGGATGAACAGCAGATCAAGAAGCTTGTCACAGAAGCGAAGCGTGTCGAGGAATCGGCTAAGTGGAGCGGGCAGGGTCAATTTGAGCAGGCCAAGATTTGGCGGGGTTCCAACTACGCCTTAGGTGTGCCTGCTACTGCGTTGGCTGCTGTTGCAGGTGCGGCCAGCCTGGCTTCGACGGCGGGCCGCTACTGGGCTGGCGCAACTGCATTGGCAGCGGCGGCGTTTGGTGCGGTCATGACTTCCCTCAACCTCGCGCGGCGTATCGAGCAAGCCCAAACCGCCGCTAATGCCTATCTCGCGCTCCAACAGGACGCCCGCGTGTTTTACGAGATTGACGTACACGCGATGGGCTATGAGGAAGCTCGTGCGGCACTTGGTGAACTCATAGCCCGCCAGCAAGAGGTAAATAAGTCCGCTCCGATTCCATCCAAACGCGCCTACAAACGCGCCAGGCGCAACATCGAGGGTGGCGGCCAGACGTACGAAGTGGACGAAAAGTAAGGAGACGATCTTAACTAAGCGGCCCGCCCATGCACCGGCACAACCCAGAAAACAAGCAGCGACCCCTTACAGCGGGGTCGCCGACGTCGGTCGCTGGTCAGCTACTGGTCAAACTCGCCCGCCTTGGCGCCGGTGACGAAGGCAGTCCATTCGGCGGGGGTGAAGATAAGTACGGCACCCGTGGGGTGCTTGGAGTCGCGCATGGCGACGGCCTGGTCGAGGTGGGCGACCACAACGCATTGCCCCTGACCGTTGCTGCGGGTCGACTTGCGCCACACCGCCCCGGCCAGCTCTGGCGCAGTCATGTCTCTGCGCCCCTCCCTCTTTGCTCATTGATCCTCTCTGGCCTTCGCCCTTACGCGCAGTAGCGTAGCCGAGTCCGCCGGGCTCGTCCGACAGGGCTTCGGCTGCGGCGTACTTCGTCTCACCGGCGTGTCGCGGTAGTTTTTGGCTTCGTAGAACAAGATCAGCGCCGCCGGTGCGTCCACTTGCCGTCGGGCCGGCGTCCGCCATCCATAAGTTTGAAGAGAGCAAGATCGACTCGGGTCATCGCGGTGACCTCCTGCGGGCGCCACAGCGGGGCTGCATGGACACGCCTGCATCGGTCAGCAGGCGGTGGACGAAGCCGCATGACGTGCCTCTGGTGGCGGCGATCTCCCAGATGGACATGCCGGGATAGTTCCGGATGCGAACGTGCGGTGGCCGGCTCGCTCGTGCGACGTCATTCGCGGACTTGCGCTCGTTGGGGGTGAGAAGGTTCGAAACGCGCGAGGTACTGGGGAGTGTGTGAGGTCCAGCCGCGCCGTCTCTGGCGGCGCTCCCGGAGGATCTGCTGGGCGCCGGGTGTATCCGAGCTTTGGCAGGCTAGGGCGGCGCCGTAGGCGAGGACAAGGCCCATCGGGAGGCAGACCAGCCCGAACAAGACCAAGACCGGGCTGCGCAGTTGCCAGGCCCAGATGAACAGCCATACGTCAAAGGTGGCGGTCACGGCGGCGAGCACCAGCAGCACGACTCGGGCCTGCGCCATCGTGTCGGGAGGCAACTGGGGCTGGCGGTTGTTCACCAGCATCGGCCGTGCTTGCGGGCTATTCGGTCAGGCTCGGGTGCGGGCCACTCGATCCAGTGCAGGCCCGCCGGCCGCCGCCGTCCGCTGTTGACCAGGAAGTCCTTGAGCGCGGCCCGGATGTCGTCGAGAGGAATCAGGGCATCCGGCGGGAAACCTTGGCGGTCCCACAGGAGCTGGTACGAGATCGGCTGGTTGTCGTCGCGGGGTTTGCCGTGGGCGTACCAGACGGCGTCGGGGGTCGTCAGGCGCAGGCTGCCGACGTCCTCGGTCCGGTCAACGCCGACGACCAGCTCGTGGTCGGGTACACCGTGCTGGGTGTACGGCCGGACCGACGGGTGCAAGGCCAGCCGGGCGGCGTTGCGGTGCCCTTCAGCCTCGCGCAGGGTGTCGATAAGGGCGTCGACGTCATCGAAGGTGATGAGCAGGGCTGGAGTCTGGTGGTGCTCATCGCGCCACCAAGCCTCAAGGGCAGTCATGACAGGCTTACCCGACCGGCTCGCCCTCGGACACCGGAACCGGCAGTGTGCGTCCGAGCAGCAGATCCACCAGCAGCGTGTGGATGCGGGGCAGTGCGCCGACCCGGTGCCAGGTGGTGTCGGTGCGGGTGAACCCCAGAGCCTCAAGGCGGAGCCCGAAGGCGGTGAGGTGACTGGCGCCCCAGACGAGGACGAGATCGGTGTCGCGGGTGGTCAGGTGTTGCTCGGCCGCGGTCAGGGCCAGCTCGGTGCGGCGGCGGTTGACCACGTCCCGCAGCGCCTGGTTGCGGTATTCCAGTCCGTGGGGGCGGCGGCGTTCCCGTCGGTCGCTGGCTTGGAGCCGGAGAGACAGGCCCACGGACAGGCGGAACAGGTGCGGTTTGCGCTTGGCCGTGGCCGGCCAGTCGAGGAACTTGGCTGTGCGGCCGAACCGGCGGATGAGTAGCTGGGGTCCGAGTGCCCGGATGATGTCCAGGGCGGTGAGGTCGTGGTTGTGCCAGGTGCCCCTGGCCGGCAGGCCGAGCTGTTGGAAGGTCCAGCCCCACTCGGCTACGCGTTTGAGGGTGAGGGCGTTGTGGGCGCTCATCAGTTTGAGGGCGGCCCTCTCCTCGTCGGTGGCCTGGGCGAGCAGCTCCTTGTCGGTGGTGGTGCCGGTCCGGGTGCCTTCGCAGTGGACGGTAGCGCCGCCTGCTTCCAGTTTCTCGATGACGTCACGCAGGTGCTGGAAGTAGGCCGGCTCGCCGAAGTGGATGGTGCCGACCTGGGTGATGGTGCGGCCGGTGTCGGCGTGGGTGTAGGTGTGCACGGCGGTATGGACGGCGGTGTCGCGGACTTGCAGGTAGATGGCCACGGCTTAGGTGCTCCTGTCGGGGGTTGGTTGGTGGGTGCGGCTGGCTACGCCGGCTTGCGGGCCGCTGGTGGAAAACAGCAGGTGGCCGCGGAGCACGAAGTCCGGGTTATTGAGCAGGGCCGTGACGGCGGCCAGTTCCTCGGGGCTGAGGCCGGCCTTGACCAACTGGTGTTGGGCCTGCTGGATGGTGGATTGGATCATTCGGGCGGCGGGGCTGCCTCCGGGCCAGGCGGTGGCGTGGATGACGGTTTGCACGTCCTCCAAACCGGCGCGCAGCAGAGCCCCATGGACTTGCTGGGCCCAGTTCCGGTCGGTGCCGCTGGCCTCAAACAGCACTCCCAGGGTGTCTTGGAACCGCTGGTACAGCGTGGCGGCACCCGGATTGGGCGCGGCCATGACCATGTCGGTGAGCACCGCCCACCAGTCTTCGATGAGTACCACCCCGCCGGGCAGCAGTGTGTCGACCAGACGAGCCAGGACGGCTTGGCGTTCGGGGATGTGGGCCAGGGTGAGGCGGGCGTGGACCAGCCCGATGTGGCCTGGCAGCTCGCATCTGACGACATCGCCCTTGATGGGTGCGACGTTGTGAAGGCCGGACAGGTTGATCCGTGGTTGGCGGTCGACGGTGAAGACGAAGCCTTTGGCACCGACTTCGCCGGCGAGGTACCGGGTCATGGTGCCGCCGCCGGTGCCGACCTCCAGGACCCGGATGCCGTCCAGGTCGACCAGACCAGCGATGCGTTCGCGGGAGAACGGGTCGAGAACTTCGGCGCGGGCGGTGTCGTGTTCCGGTGGGTAGCTCAGCAGGTGCGGCGTGGTCATGCGGTCCTCCCCGGCGAAGGCGATACGGCGGCCGTGTCGAAGGAAACGAGCTGCTCGGGGTCGAAGCCGCTCGAAAACAGGCCGAGCCCTTGCAGCAAGGCGATGCCCCGGCGCACCTTGGGCGCGTCGAAGCGGCCGGGTTGGGTGCCGACGTAGGCCCGTAGCAGGATCAGCTCGGCGGCGGCCGTGACGGCGTCGGTGGTGGGCACGGCCTTATGCAGGATCTGGCCGGCCTCCTCCGGGTGAGCCACGGCGTAGTCCAGGCCACGCAGCAGCGCGCCGGTGAAGCGCTGCACCAGCTCCGGCCGCGTGTTCAGCAGATCGGTACGGGTGACCAGGACGTTGCCGTACAGGTCGCCGAGAAAGTTGGAGTACGGCAACACCACCACGTCCCGGCCGCTAGCCGCCTTGGCGACGGCCGGCTGGCCCACCACGAACTGCCCAATCGCGTCGACCCGCCGCGAAGCCAGCAGCGCCGGCAGCTCCTGGGGCGTGAACTCCAGCCACTTCACCGTGTCCGGGTCCACCCCGGCCAGGCGGGCGTAGGCCGGGAACAGCGTCTTGATGACCGCCCCCTGCGCCTGCCCGATGGTCTTGCCCTTGAGGTCGGCCGGGGCTTGGATGCCGTACCCGGCCAGGCTCATCAGGGCGATGAGCGTCCGGCTGGTCAGGGCGGCCACGCAGCGGAAGTCACCGAAGCTGCCATTGCCCGCCCGTACCAACGCCCCCGAGTAGTCGATGACGGTGAACTGCGCCTGCCCCGCGGCCAGGGTCTTAAGGTTGAGGTCCCCGGCCGCCCCGGGCTTGATGTCGACCTCCAGCCCGGCCTCGGCGAAGAAACCCTTGTCCCGGGCCACCCAGGCGTACCCCTCACGGCCGAAACTGCCGAAGGCCGTCAGGTAGGTGATCTTGTCCCGAGTGGACGGCTGCAACGCAGGCTTGGGCCTACCGGCGCTGCATGCCCCCGTGACAGCAGAGGCGGCGACCAGGCCAGCCGTGCCCAGCAGGCGACGTCTGACATACATGAATGACTCTCTTTCTCTCTCCAGGCACGGCGAACCGGCCCGGCGCATAGGCGGGCATGAAGAACTGGGTTTGTCAGGTCAGGTCGCCGGGTCGCTCCGGCCGTGCGCGGGCGGGCTGGTCGCCACCCATTGGCGCAGATAGGCGTTCCAGACCACCGGCACGGCGCACCACGGGACAAGCGCCGTGCAGACGACCACCCGGCTCGGCCACGACCCGTAGAGGGCGCCAGTGCGGCAGGCCGTACTGGCAGATCAGACCGTTCACGGCCCAGCCGCCTGACTGGACTGGCCGCCCGAGTCCGGCACCACCACGAGGTGATACCCCAAGCCGTTCGGGCACGGCACGGCCACACATAAGCCCTGTGAGCGCTCGGCGGCGGCTTCGGCCTTAGCCCTGGTCATGGGCAAGA
>Ga0137368_10004699_pt1 | contig 14504 bp, 18 predicted proteins | sample SagtaG_13_FD_104917 | JGI IMG/M metagenome (GOLD analysis project Ga0137368, IMG submission 104917) | Vadose zone soil microbial communities from Sagehorn Ranch, Mendocino, California, USA - Sage1_L_100_16 metaG | ecosystem: Environmental > Terrestrial > Soil > Vadose zone | place: USA...
CAACGCCGCCACCCAGATCCTGATGCGCCAAGCCCCCCAGGCCATCGACCTGATCGCCGACACCTTCGCCCTCACCGGCGGCGAGGCCCGCATGCTCCTGGCCGCCGGCCGCGGAGAAGCCCTGCTCCTGGCGGGCTCCCACCGGGTGGCGTTCCAGACCGTGGCCTCGGCCCGGGAGCACCAATTGGCCGCTGGGCTGGCCGACCTGATCGACGACCCCGACCTCTAGTCCACTGTGGAGTATCCCATGACATCGACATCGACATCGACATCGACATCGACACCGACACCGACACCGCGGCCGTCCGGGCCGCCGGACCCGAACCTGGTTTCCACCCAACCCGACTACCGGCTGCTCGACCTGGCCACCCACGCCGTCTCATGGGTGGCCGACTGGCCGCGGCTGGAAATCCTCCGCTCGCTGCACGACGGCGTGCACGTCGCGGTCGTCTCCCCGGACGACGAGTACCTCCGGTTGTGCGACGCGGTCGGTGGCGCCGCCATCCAGCTCGGCGCCCCCGGCATCCGCGTCAACCCGCTCGACATCCCGGCCGCCGACCGCCGCCCCGACACGTTGACCCGCCGAGCTCTGTTCCTGCACACGTTGATCGCCGTCCTGTTGGGACAACAGCCGCCGCCGGCCGAACGAGCCGCGTTGGACCGGGCCATCATGGCCACCTACGCGGCGGCCGGCATCAGCAACGACCCGGCCAGCTGGACCCGGCCGGCGCCGCTGCTGCGCGACCTGACCGCCATCCTGAAGGCTGACGCCGGGCCCGCGGCCCACACGCTTGCCGCCCGGCTGTCGCCGCGGACCCAGGGCTCGTTGCGGGAGCTGTTCGACGGACCCACCACCGACCGGCCCCGCGGCCACCTCGCGGTCTGGTCGACCCGGCAGCTCGCCGACGAGCTGCGCGCCCCCGGCATGCTCCTCGCCTTGGACGCGATCTGGCGCGACGTCGCCCTCCCCAGCACCCCCACGACGGACCATCGCAGCGGACACCCACCACAGGTGCGCCGGCTCATCGTGGTCGACGACGCCTGGACCCTGCTCCGCGACGGCGAGGGCGCCAAGTTCATCTACCGCCTCGCGAAGGCGGGCCGCAAACGCAGCACTGCGGTGGCGATGGTCACCCGCGACGCCGCCGGCCTCTAGTCCACTGTGGAGCATCCCATGTCACCGACACCGACACCATCGCCGCGGCCGTCCAGGCCGCCGGACCCGAACATGGTCCCCACCCAACCCCACTCCCAGCTGCTCGACCTGCTCCAGCAGGCCGCCACCTGGGTGGCCGACCGGCCGTGGCTGGCCGCCGCCGTCCCGGCCGGCATCGTCGCCGCAATCGTGGCCCGGTCGGCGGTGTGGGGCTGGCGGCACCGCCGGCTGGTCCGCCACGCCCACCAGGTCCGCATCACCCCACCACCCGAGGTCGACCCCGCCGGCGCGAGCGCATGGTGGGCCAACCTGTTCGAGCTGCTCGCCCCGTCCTGGCGGCGCCGGCTCGTCTACGGGGTGCCGCATGTGGCGGTGGAGTACCGGTGGGCCGGCAGGGAGCTGACCATCGTGGTCTGGGTGCCCGGCACCGTAGCGGCCGGGCCGATCGCCGCCGCCGCCCAAGCGGCCTGGCCCGGCGCCGCCTGCACTATCGACGACGCCACCGACCCGACGCCCACCACCAGCATCGCCGTGGAGGGTGGGGCGCTCGCGGCGGCGATGCCGGCCTGGTACCCCCTCGAAACCGACCACGACACCGACCCGATGCGGGCCCTGGTCGCCGCGGGCAGCGGCCTGCACCACACCGAACGCGCGTGCGTGCAGGTCCTGGCCCGCCCGGCCACCCCACGCCAGGTCGCCAAGCTCCGCAAAGGGGCTGCCGCGCTCCGCACCGGCCAGCCGGCCGGCGGCGGGCCGCTGGACCCGACAACGTGGCTGCGGGGCGTGCTCAACCTCACCACCGAGGTCACCACCGACCTGCTTACCCCCGGCAGGCCCCCGACGCACGCCGCCCACTCCGGATCCCGCCCCGGAAAGGGCTCGGCCGGGGTGGATCCGCTGCGGGACCGGGATGCCCGGCCGGCGATCGACAAGACGGTGGGGCCGCAGTGGGAGGTCGCCATCCGCTACGCGGTCACCACCGGCGCGAAGGACGGCGAGGCATCCGACGCGGTGAGACGGCGTCTGGTCACGGTGGCGCACGGGTTGGCGTCGGCGTACGGCGCCTACACCGGCCGCAACCGGCTGCGCCGGCTGCGACTGCCCCAGCCGGCGGCGGTGCTGGCGGCCCGGCCGCTGCGCCGCGGATTCCTGCTCTCGGCCCCGGAGCTGGCCGCGGTCGCCGCCCTACCCACCGACGTGGCGGTGGCCGGGCTGGACCGGGCCCGGGCCAAGGCCGTGCCCGCCCCGATCGCCGTGCCCGCCGGCGGGCGCGGCACGAAGGTCCTCGGCCGGGCCGAGGTCGGCGGGCACAGCGTGGCCCTGTCGGTGGTCGACGCCCGCCAACACATCCACCTGCTCGGCTCCACCGGCTCGGGCAAGTCCACCCAGATGTGCCACATGATCGTCGACGACGTGAAGGCCGGCCGCGGGGTGGCGCTCATCGACCCCAAAGGCGACCTGGCGCTGGACGTGCTGGACCGGCTGCCCGCCTGTCTCGCGGACAAGATCGTGCTGATCGACCCGGACCAGCCCGGCGGCGCCACCCTCAACCCGCTGTCCGGGTTCGACGACGACCTCATCGTCGACAACGTCGTGTCGATCTTCTCCAAGATCTTCCAACGGCACTGGGGCCCCCGCATCGACGACGTGCTCCGGGTCGCCTGCCTGACCCTGATGCGCCGGGCCAACGCCACCCTCACCCTCGTCCCGCCGCTGCTGAACAACAAGCAGTTCCGGGCGGCGTTCACCCACGACCTGGACGACCCGGAAGGGCTGCGGGGCTTCTGGGAATGGTACGAATCCACGCCACCTCCCCTGCGCGCCCAGGTGATCGGCCCGGTCCTGGCCCGGCTGCGGGCCTTCCTGCTCCGCGATTTCGTGCGCGCCACGTTGGGCGTACCGCACTCCAGCTTCGACATGGGCACGGTGCTCGACGGCGGGATCCTCATCGCCCGGCTACCCAAAGGGCAGATCGGCGAGGAGACCGCCAAACTCATGGGCTCGTTCGTGTTCGCCAGCGTCTGGCAGGCCGCGACCGCCCGCGCCCGCCTCCCGGAGCACCGACGCCGCGACGCCACCTGCTACATCGACGAGGCCCACAACGTGCTCAACCTCGCCGGCTCCGTCGGCGACATGCTCGCCGAAGCCCGCGGCTACCACCTCAGCCTGGTCCCCGCCCACCAGAACCTCACCCAACTACCCCGGGAAACCCAACTCGCCCTGTCCGCGAACGCCCGCAACAAGATCTTCTTCAACTGCTCGCCCGAGGACGCCCACCAGCTCGCCCGGCACACCCTGCCCGAGCTCGACGAACACGACCTGTCCCACCTGGACGCGTACACCGCCGCCGCGCGGCTGGTCGTGGCATCGCGGGAGACGGCGGCGTTCACCATGCGCACCCGCCCACCCCTGCCCGCCGTCGGCGAGGCCCTCGCGATCCGGCAGGCGGTGACCCGCACCGAACCCGCCGAACCGACCGGCGTCGAACAGCTCGCCCACCTGCAACCGCCAGCGGGCGACGGCCCGCACCCCTCGACCTGACCAACCCGGTGGGCGCAGTGGCGGGCACACCCCCGGGTCAACCCCCAGGTGATCTGCCATGACACCCACCGGTGATCAACCGTGCCCGCGGGCACCCAACCAGCCTGGTAGGAGACCATGACCAACGATCAACGCCAACCGCGAAATATCCCTGTGGGGGATACCTCCCGACCGGGGGTGGGACGTTCTCGCCCCTCCGGTACCCCCCACAGGTCCCGAACCATAGACGATCTTCACCGGATGTCCTGGCGTCTGGAACCCCGCGACTACGTCCTTGCCCATCTCCTCGACGAACACCGGTTCCTGACCACCGCCCAGATCGCGGCCACCCTGTTCACCTCCGTGCGGACCTGCCGCAACCGGCTGGACGTGCTGCGCAAGCTCGGCTTCATCACCTGGTTCATGCCGGTGCACCGCACCCGCGGCCGGCTGCCCGTGCACTGGGTGCCCGGGCCGCTGTCGGCCCGCTACGTCGCCCTGTACCACGGCGAGCGGGCACCCACCACCCGGGCCGTGCGGGAGCTGGAAGACGCGCACGCCGCCACCACCAGCGCCGGGCACATCGACCACGCCGACGGCGTCAACCAGTTCTTCATCGACCTCCTGCGGCACAGCCGGGCCCATCCCGACACCCGGCTGGCCCGCTGGTGGTCCTCGGCGCACATCGCCAAGGAGATCAACCACAACACCCGGCCCGACGGGCACGGCGTCTGGCGCGAGCACGACCGGCAGGTCGCGTTCTTCCTCGAACACGACACCGGCAGCGAGAGCCACCCCGGCCGGGCGGCGAAACTGGCCGGCTACCGCACCGTCCGCGACCGCAACGGACCGGCCTGGCCGGTGCTGTTCTGGCTGCCCACCACCGCGCAGGAAAACAACCTGCACCAGCACCTGGCCGGCAACAGCCGCGGTCTGATCGTGGCCACCGCGGCCCGCGACCACGCGGCCCGACACGGCCCGGCCGGCCCGGTGTGGCGGCTGGTCGGCAACGGCCGGCGCCGGCTACGCCTGGCCGAGCTGCCCAACCGGATCGAACCCGGCGGTGCCTACCACCCCGGCCCGGCCACCCCGGAGCAGGACCCGCTGTACCTGCTCGACGCCGACGGCTGAGCCGGCGCCAGGCGCCGCGGTAACCAACTGACCCAACTGGGCCAACTGGGGCCGGCGCGGCCGGATCAACTGACCCAACCGACCCAACTGGCCGGGTGCGGATTTCCACCCAGCTGGCGCCCGGCACCACCCAACTGCGCAGGTCAGCGCCCCTCCCGCTGACCAGCCGCAGGATCCGGTCCCGGTTGGGTTGCCGGGCTACGGTGAGAGCTTCTTTTCAAGAAACCCCATGTAGCACCACCCTCGGGCGCAGCCCGCCCCGGCGAGGAAACTCGCACCTGCCCACCGCCACCCGTTTGGCCGGTCGGCCGCGACACTCCTCTCGGGCGAGCTCCGCCCACCCGCACCATCCCGGCCCCACAGGCCGAGCGCACCACCCGCCGGCCCACGGCCGGCCAGCTCTCACCGTCGGCGCACGCCGACCTGTTCCACACCGCGGCCCTGTTGGCCGCCTACCGCGACCGCTCTGCGGTCGCCTGTGTCGGCTGCGCCGACATCTCCCGACCCGGCAGGGGTCGTCCTTCCGCGCATCCCGCGTGCCCGCCCCGTGGTGGGCCTGGTTCCGCGCGCCCAGGCGCGCACACATCCCCGGACCCGAATGGAGGGAACCGTCATGGCCACCCAACTGGCCCAACCGGCCCAGCGGCACCGCTGGCCCACCCGCGAGATCCGCACCGTCGTGGTGTGCCTGCCCGGCGAGACCGAGCCCCGGTTTCCGGCGGAGCTGGCCGCCACCAAGCTGCGTTTGCGCACGCTGACCCCGGCCGGTGTGATACCGCACTTCGCGACCGCCACCACCTGGCGGACCCGCAAGCTCGTCGACCGCTGGCAGGGTCTGACCTCCGGCGGTCCGATCAAGCTGCTCGACCTGGCGTCGATGCGCCGCAACGCACACCTCGCCGCCGCCGCGCAGTGGCGGCTGTGGCATCAGGTCGTCGACGGCACCCGGCCGGCCCAGCCGTTCTGGGCCTTCCTCGACCGGCACGCCGCCGACCCGAACCGCTACCCCCTGGAACGGGCCCAGTCCGAATACCGCGCGCAGCCCCGGATCCTGGCCATGAACACCTACAACGCCCTGCCCGGCACGGTGTGTGAGCTGCCCACCGCCGCGGTGGAAGCCTTCCAGGCCGGCTTCGGCACCTACGCCAACCTGGCCTGGCTGGCCGCCGTCCCCGCCGACGGGGTGGCCACCACCTACGGCGTCAACGGCGGCTGGCTGACCTGCGCCACTGGCCGGCTGGCCGACCAGCTGACCTACCTGCAGGCCGCCAACGCCTACATCGACGGGCTGCCCCACCACGAGCAGCTCGTTGCCATGGCCATCACCGCCTGACCAACCCGCGCACCACGCGCCGTGACGACCCCGCCCCCCGGCGGGTGGCCGCGGCGCTGCGCTGCGCCGGCACCCAACCGCACCCACCACCACGTGAGGAGGCACCACCGTGACCATCCGGTTGTCGTTCCACCTGTCCCTCGCGCTACAGCTGGCCGAGCACGCCCACGGCGCGCACCAGCACCTCCCACCGGCCGCCGCCAACCGTCGCAGCGGGCCGGCGCTGCTGTTGGCCAGCGACACCAACGGTGTCCACCTGGCCAGCAACGGCCTCCCGCCGCTGCCCGCCCCGGCCGACCAGCCCGGCACCGCACCCGTCCTGCTCGCGTTCGCCGCGCAGGGCCCACCCGGCACGCCGTGGCTGGAGCAGGTTCGCCTGCTGTCCCGCGAGACCGACCTGGACGAGGTGCTGCCGCTGCACGAGCCGGCCGGTGACCCGCTGCTGGGGCAGCTGCGCGCCGCCGCCGCGGCCGGGCACACCACCCTCACCGTCGTCATCTCCGGCGCGGGCCCGCACCTGGCCGTGTCCCGCCGCCGGCGGCGCAGCAGGCCACCGCTCGCGCCCTGACCCGCGGCACGATCCCGAACTCGACGACCGGCCGGCCGCACCACCTGCGGTGCTGCGGCCGGTTTGCCCGCGTGCCTGGGCGGGCGGACTTCCCCGCCGCCCGCCCGGCCAACCCACCATTTTCAGACCCTCGGAGGGCCGACCATGTCACCACGCACCACCCGTGCCGGCGCCGCCGACGGCACCCGGGTCGCCGGCTACACCCACGTCGCCGCGGACGACCCAGCCGGCGCCGCCGCCCAGGCGCAGGAATATCTCCTGCGGGAATACGTCACATCACAGCCCGGCTGGCAGCCCGTCGCCCACTACCACGACAACGGCTCCGGCAACACGCTGAACCGGCCCGGGCTCAACCAAGCCCTGGCCGACGCCGAGACCGGCCGCTTCGACGTCCTTCTCGTCACCGGCATCGACCGCCTGGCCCGCCGAACCGACGCCCTCGCCGCGGTCATCGACCGGCTCGACCGGGCCGGTGTCACGGTGCGCGCGGCGGACGAAGCGCTGCACACCTCGACGCTGGCCGGGCGCATGCGGTTCACCGTGCTCGCCTGGGTCGGCGAGTACTGCCGACAGCACGGCATCCGGCCGTAGCGCTCGGCGATTTCCGCGCCGATGGGCCGGCGGACCCCGCCGGCCATCGCCGTCTCAGCACCCACCACCACCAACGACCGATCGACGATGAAGAGGAGCACCACGATGACCATCACCATGGTGGCGCCTGCCACCCGACAGCCCGACCGGACGATCACCGACGCGGCGGGGCCCTGCTACGCCACCATCAACCAGTCCGGTCGTCTGCGCGTACACACAACCCGCCATGACGGTGCCGGGCTGTTCCCGCTGGCCCGACGCACCGCCACCGGCACCGCCTACCCCATCCCGCTCGACCGCGGCATCACCTGCTGGCTCGACGGCGACCACCAAGACGGCACCGGCGACATCAACATCGCCGCCAGCCGCATCTGCGCGGCGCTGTCCCGCCGACCGTTCACCGACCCGTGGGACGCACCGTTCGTGTGCGGGCCGGTGCTGTTCACCGGCCCCAGCCACGCTGACGCTGCCGCACCGGTCGGGCTGTCCGACGCCCAGCTGGCCCGCATCGCCGACGCACACGCCACCGCCGAACAGGAGCTGTCCACAGAGGACGCCTGCGTCGAGGAGGAGCCCGCGTGGGTCCGATAACGGATCCGCCGAGACGGCCCGCACCCGAACCACCGACCAGGACGCCGCCGCCGGGCTTGCCCATGGCCCCCCCGGGCCCCCGGGCTCCCGGCGGTGAAGGGACTGACGGTGACCATGCCCGATTCCTGCCACACCCCACCCGAGCACACCTGCCAGCCCGACGTGGACCCCGATCCGCGCGGGCTGCTCTACGTCAGCGACGTCCAGGCGCTGCAACTGGCGGACACGGTGGTACTCCACCACCGCGACGGTGTCGGACACATCGACGCCGGCCTCACCACGTGGGCGTTCGCCGCACCACGCATCTACACCGCCAGGCAGCAGCGGCTGTTCCCCGACGCCGACGGCCACGACCGCAGGCGGCGCATCAAGGTGGCCAGCGACGTGGTCGGCTACGACGACAACCGCCGCTGGCACGAGCACGGCCAGGCCGCGGCCACCGCGCTGGCCACGGTCCACGCCGCCGGCCTGGACGACGTGTGGCGCACGGTCGCCGCACTCCTGCGCACCGGCGACATCATCGGCCTGCACTGGACCGCCGGCAACAACAGCCGCGGCATCGACGAGGCCGGGCTGCACACCGACGAGCTGCGCCTGGTCGTGCACCGGGGCCGGCGGCGGTGGGTGTTCCTGCTCGACGTGCGCGTCGGCGTGGACAACACCAACCGCATGATCGTCCCGCAGCCGGTGGCCTGACCGGTGGACCTGGCGGTGCACCTCACCCCGTTCGGCGGCGGTCCCGCCTCCGAGGTGGCCGCGACACCGGACATGGTGGTCCTCGCCCCCGTGGCCGGCGCCGACTGGCTGCACCGCGTCGTCGTGGAGATCCGCGGCACCCGCGGCACCGTCGTGGTCCACCCCACCGATCCGAACACGCCGATCAACCAGCTGACCGTCCGCCCGAACGGCAGCGCCACCTTCACCAGCTGACCCCGGCAGCGCTCGTCGCCGACAGGCCCGTCCACCGGGCCCGTGTGAGGCGCTGCCGCTGGATCCACCGTTTCGCACACCTGTTGGCCGTTGCCCGGCCACCGATCCGCGCCGCTTGTCGGCGCATCGCCCGGGCACGGCCGGATGGCCGCGCCCGGACTCCTTCGACCACGCCTGTTCCCGAAGGGAGCCCTTTCATGTGTCACGGCCATCCCGCCGACACCAACCAGGACGATGCGGCCAGTACCCGCCTGTGCCCACCGCGGACCGTGTCCCGGTGCCAGCCCACCATCGCCGTCGTCGGCGGTTCGCTCGCCGGACCGGTCGCCGCGCTGCTGCTGGTGCGGGCCGGCTTCGACCGCGTCACCGTGTACGAGGCCACACCCGCCGCCGCGCCGCAGCACGGCGGTCTGATCACCCTGGAGCATTCGGCGCTGGACATCCTCGACCGCCTCGACGTGCCGCAGCCCGAGTACGTCAAGTTCCCCACCGAGAACACCATGCACATCAAGGTCTGCGACCGGCGGCCCGTCGAAACCGTCCGGCGGACCTACCCTGGACGGCTGACCACCTGGACCTTGCTGCACCGCGCGTTGATGGCCCGCATGCCCACCGGCCTCCTACGCACCGGGGCGCGCGTCACCGGCCTGGTCGAACAACGCGGCCGACCGCTGCTGCAGTTTGCCGACGGCCGGGCCGAGTGCGTGGACCTGGTCATGTTCGCCGACGGCCGATCCTCGGTCGGCCGGGCCCTGCTCGACCCCGGACGGCGACTGCGTTACGCCGGCTACGTCGCCCACCGCGGCGCCGCCCCCAACCCGCCGGCCGACCTGCGGGACTTCCTGCGGTTCGAACCATGCCCGGGGGTGCAGTTCAACGTCGCGCCGGTGCCCGAAGCCGCGGACTGGACCTTCTACCTCAACGCCACCGACCGCCAGTACACCGCCTGGTTCGGTGCGCCACCCAGCCGGCGGGTCTTCGCCCTACCGCAGCACGTCACCCCGGCCGCCCGCCACCTGGTCGACGGCAACGCCGAAGCGCACCTACCCGCCGAGCAGGCGGCCATCGTGCACGCCACCCCGACCCGGATGGCCGCCCCCGGTGATGGACATCGACCCACCCACCGCGATGGTGTGGCCGGTCGGACGCGGGCACGCCGTGCTCCTCGGCGACGCCCTGGCACCGGTGCGGCCCCACACCGCCCGCGGCGCCAACAACGGCATCGAACAGGCCGCCGGGCTCGTGGCCGCCCTGACCCAGCACCGCCGCTACGGCGCCGACCTGGCCGGCGCATTGGGTGGCTGGCAGCGCCGGCATCTGGCCGCCGCGGTCGCCGCCGTCCGGCTCGGACCGGTCATCGGCGGCCGGCTCGGACTCGGCACCGCATAAGCGCCATCGCGGCACGCGGCAACCCGCGTCGGCCCGGCGCGTCACACCAGGGTGGCGTCAGGGCCTGACCATCCGCCCCTCGACCATCCACGCCTGGCTCGACGGGCCCGCACCACCCGGCAGCCGCCACGCAGCGGCCGACCGGCCCTAAACGGGCCCCGGGGCGGGCTCGGCCGCCGTGCCAGCGGCGCGGCCCCGCCCCGGTGCTCCCTGTTCCCAAGCCGAGTACCGCCCTTGCGCCGCCCGGGTCTTCGGCGGCGGCACGGGTCGAAACCACCGTGTCGTGCTGATGCGCCACGAGCCGACGTGGCCGTGGCCCGCCACCGCCGCACCGCGGAGCGAAAGGAGATCTGCGGACATGCAAACGGTCATCATCGTGGTCGAGCATCCCCAGCACGGCCAAGCCGTGTTCGCCGTCGGCGGCTACGCCGACGACCACCTCAGCTACACCCAAGCATCCTGGGACGCGGCCCGACACATCCGCGGCACCCTGCACGCCGACAGCCCCCGGGCCGACATCCGCGCGGCGATGGCCGCCACCCGGTGGCTGGACGAGTCGATCAGCCTGCCCGACCGCACCGCCGGGCACGGCCACACGTTCGGGCACTGGGCGGTGTGGGTGCTCGCCCAGGAACACTGCGCCACCATCGGCTGCACCGCCGACGTCACCCACCTGCTCGTCTACACCGACCAGCAGAACCTCACCGCCCGGGAGGGCGTCTGTGAGCCCTGCGGACGCGGCTACGCCGCCCGGCCCGCCCTGGCCGCGACCCTGCACGCCCTGCCCGACCTGTAGACCGGCACCCCGTTCCGCGCTGGCGACGCACCGGAACCGAGGGGCGGGCCGGTGCGCCGCCACCGCCGAACGGGCGGAGAAACGGAGGTGGTCCACAGTGGACTTTCCCGACATCGAGCAGGTGACCGTGCTGCACGGTCACGTCAGCCCGGACACCGCCTACCTGGTGCCGGACTACCCGTACGGGCGGGTGCTGCGCTGCCAGATCCGCTACTGGGTCGAAACCGCGCAGCGCGGCGCGAAGCAGGGCCGGCAACGGTTCGTGTCCCAGACCACCAACCCCAAACGGCCCGGGCAGCCGTGGAACAAGCCGCACCCCGACACCTACCGGCTGCGGGTATGGCTGTACCGCAACAGCCAGGGCCACGTGCACCACACCGGCATCGGCGAGTACGGCCTCTTCCCGGCACAGGACGCCCGGATCCGGCTGACCGGCATCTACCCGCAACTCACCGACGACGACCGGCAGCTCTACGACACAGTGCTGGCCGCCAGCCGCCAGTACCCCGACCCATGGACCCAGTGGGAGACCGCAGTCGCGCTCATCGCCGAACACCTCGCCGACACCGGCACCCCACCCGACCTGCACAACGGGTTCGTCGTGCTCGGTGAGCACAGCGGCTACGTCGGCGACGACGACTACCCCCTCGCCGTGGCAGCCGCCCGGCGGCAGCTGTCCAGCTGACCCCACCGTCCCGTGATGGTGCCCGCCAGGGCCGGTCGCCTCACGGGGCGGCGCCCTGGCGGGTGCCACCGCCGAACGGCGGAGAAAGACGAGGACAAACCCCATGTACGTCATCGTGGAGGCCGTCACCTCGGCCACCCAGGCCGCCGACGCACTCGCCGCCCGCGGCGAACACGACCGGGCGCGGCTGGTCCGCACCCGCGGCGAGGGCCGGTTCCTGGTCTGCGGCGACGGCCCGTTCTTCCACCGCGACGACGCGGTGAAGGCCGCCACCATCCGCAACCAGGGCGCGGTGCCCGGGCTGGGCTACCGCCTGTCGGTGGACTACGACCCGGACTGGTCCCGGCAACACGCCGCCGCCCGCGAGGCGCTCGGCGTGACCGTCACCGGCGGCGAGGCCGTGGCAGCGGTCAACGCGTTCAACCGCTCCTACTACCACTTCGGCCCCGGCTGGGACATCGACCCCAACACCGACTGGCGCAACATCACCGACGCCATCCGCTTCCGCGACGGCGCCTACCTGCTCACCCACGCCGTGACAGCGCTCGGCTGCGCCGACCCCGGCCGGCTCGCCGAACATGCCCACCGCGGCTGGGCCGACCAACCCGCCCCGCAGCGCGCCGTCCCCGTCGAACGCCTCGTGTGGGCGCTCGCGCACACCCTCGCCGCCACCAGCCAGGGCACCGTCGACGTCCTCATCGCACAGATCAGCCACGCCGCGGCCGGTGACAGCTGACCCGCAGCCCGGCGCCCGCCGCTGACGCCAGAAACAGGGACGCCGATGCGGCGGCTCGCCGCGCTGACATCGCAGCTGCCGCGCTACGTCAACACCGCCACCGTGTGGACGGTCGCCGACCGCTACCAGCCGGCGACCCGCACGGCCAACCCGACCGGGACGCGTTCGTCGCCCACATGCTGCACACCCTGATCTCCACCTGGCAGCCGCCGGACCCCCGCACGGCGACACCGCCTGCCGCAACCCGGCGCGCCGACACGCGCTCCGCTCCGCCCGCCACAGGCGCCGACCAGCACGCACCCGTTCGGCCGTTGCCCGGCCACCCCTGGCGCACCCGCGCACGGCAACCACGTCGTGCCCGGAATCCCAACCCCGTATCCGGAAGGAGCCCGGAACCATGCAGTACCGGCACCACTGGGCGTACCCGCCGACACATCCCCGCTACCGGCAGGAATGGCCCGCCATCCTGGCCGACACCCGCCGCATCATCGACCGCGCCCGCGCCGCCGGGATCGTCATCGCCGGACCCGACGGGCGACGCAGCCCCGTCCTCGACCCCGCCGACGGCGTCGGCTTCAACGGCGACGCCACCACCGACCTCGACGGCGACCCGTTCACCCTGCTCGCCCCGATGCGGATGCTGCCGGCCGGCAAACACCCGACGGCCAGCGCGTCGTGCCGCACCAACCGCAAGCCCTACGACCTGGCCGTCGCGTCGGTGCTGCTGCGCTGCCACCTGCTGCTGCCCGACCTGTTCGGCATCGGCAGCGACGGCAGATGGGACGTCGAATGGGCAAGCGGCCAGACGCCACGACCCGCCCGGCCCGGGCCACCGCTGAGCGCCCGCCGGCTGGTCGCCGACCTGTTCGACACCGCCGCGGTCGACGACCCGCTGCGCCCGATGCCCGACCCGCCGCCCTGACAACCCGGCGGCACCATCCGCCCACCCGCACCAGCCCGGTGCCCCCGCGGCGCCGGCGACAACGGCGTGGCCGCGCGGTCGCCGATCCCTCCAACGTCGCCGACTGCCGCACCGCCACCAAGGCCGCAAACCGAGCGGGCCGCCCCACCGGCGGCCCATCCCGATCGTCGGGGCCCGGGGCGGGCCCGCTGCCGCCCCTGGCGCACATCTCCGCCCGGCCCCTTCCGATCTCCATCAGGAAGGAAGGCACCCACACCATGGGCAGCATCATCCGCGAGGTCGACCACGGCACCCGTGTCGTGGCCGATATCCAGGTCCGCGTCACCGAACTGATCTGGCACGACGGCGCTCGCAGCTTCGAGGTCCACCGCGTCGACTCCGGCGAGGACCTCACCGAGAACGATTGCTTCGACCAGACGCCCACCGACGAACAGATCGCCAACCTGCTGGAGCAGCAAGAGCCGGCCGACTGGTGGATCTGCCGAGGCTGCGGGGCCCGGTTCGACGCCGCCTGGCAGGGCGACCTGATCGTCGACCACGTGCGCGACTGCGACCGGGTCGACGGTGCCGGCAACCCGATCGGCGGCACGCCGTGACCCGGCACGTCGTGCAATTCTCCGGCGGCATCGGCAGCTGGGCCGCCACGCAACGCGTCATTGCCGAACACGGCACCGCCGATCTGGTCCTGCTCTTCGCCGACACGAAGGTCGAAGACGATGATCTCTATCGATTCCTGGACGACGCCGCCGCGCAGATCGGTGTGCCGGTGACCGTCGTCGCCGATGGCCGCACCCCGTTTCAGGTCTTCGCCGACACCCGGTTCCTCGTTCTCTCACTCAAACGACACCTGTCGGAACCTGGTCGTTGCACCATAGCTGATGTTGCGTGCCTGCCGGGGGCGGTGCGCACTAACGGATGCTTCGGCCACAGTTACCGGATCCAGATAGCCGCGAAGGCCGACCCCGCGTCGTGTTGGCGTACGGGTGGGTGAGCGCGCCAGCAAGATACGGATGAAAGTGCGCGGCACCGGTGGGGGATGGTCGGCCGCGGACGATCCGGCCGAGGAGATCCTGCCCACGTACCTGTACCGGCACAGTGCCGTCGGGGCGCCCAGATTCATGATCGCATCGGGATCGCTGCTCGACCGGCATTGCGG
>Ga0137368_10004706_pt1 | contig 14497 bp, 11 predicted proteins | sample SagtaG_13_FD_104917 | JGI IMG/M metagenome (GOLD analysis project Ga0137368, IMG submission 104917) | Vadose zone soil microbial communities from Sagehorn Ranch, Mendocino, California, USA - Sage1_L_100_16 metaG | ecosystem: Environmental > Terrestrial > Soil > Vadose zone | place: USA...
CCCAGTGGGAGGTCGTCGACGCCTTCCTCGCCGCCGTCCGGGATGGTGACTTCGATGCGCTCGTCGCCGTGCTCGACCCCGAGGTCGTGCTCCGAGGCGACGCCGGCGGCCTCACCGGCCTCTCCCGGCGCGTGCAGGGCGCGAAGGCCGTCGCCGGCCAGGCGCTCTACTGGTCGCAGACCGGCCTGACAACACGACGCGCGCTGGTCAACGGCGCGCCTGGAACCGTCTCGATCCGTGACGGCGAGCCGTTCTCCGTCGGCGCCTTCACCGTCAAGAACCGGAAGATCGTCGAGGTCGACTTCCTCGCCGACCTCGAACGAATCGCCCAGCTCGACCTCACCCTCCTCAGCGATTAGAGCTCCTTCCATCTCCATGGGCCTGCGCTGCCGAGGTCGAAACCACGTCGCGATAGAAGCCGCAGCCACCGTGGCTCGAATCTGGGTTCTTTACCATCGAGCACGTGACGATCCAACGCATGGAGCACGTCGGCATCGTGGTTGACGACCTCGCGGCCGCGACTGAGTTCTTCGTCGAGCTCGGACTCGTGCTGCAGGGCGAGGGGCCCGTCGAAGGCCGCTGGGTGGACCGCATCGTGGGGCTCGAGGGCGTACGGGCGGATACTGCGATGATGCAAACTCCGGACGGCAACGGACGACTCGAGCTGGTGAAGTTCCACTCGCCGTCAAACCAGGGCGACGACCGGCACGCGCCGGCCAACGCCCCGGGTATCCGCCACATCGCATTCGCCGTAGAGGACATCGACGCCGTCGTCGCCGGCCTGCGAGCCTACGGCGCTGAACTCGTCGGCGAGCTGGAGCGCTACGAGGACAGCTACCGGCTCTGCTACGTCCGCGGCCCGGATGGATAGCTTCAGACATTGATTTCGCTGCCGATCGCGTGTCCGAAGAGACGACATAACTGGTTCCGAGACGACCGCCGGCCTGTCACGCCGGAGGTCGCGGGTTCGAGTCCCGTCGCTCCCGTACAAAATACCCTGCAATTCGGCATCTTTTGTTGCCGGTTTTGGCGCAATCGACCGCCGGCTTCCCGCCGGCCTCCCGCACTGATTCCGCACGGGAGATCAGCCGCGAGCCGGACGCCAAAAGTCCTGCAAACGGGCATTGCTGTCGCCGGTTGGGAGCTAGGCGAGCCACTGGTCCTCGGTCATCCCGCGCAGATCCCGCGCCCGCATGACCGGCCTTGAGCGACGCGGTGGTGGTCGCGACGGTGGCCTGTGCCCTCCCGCGAGGGCTCGGTCAGGCGCCGACGTGGGTGCAACGACCGGCGGTCGATGCTGATGTCAGCGAGGACGCGAGGGAGGCCGCGTTCGCGCGGCCTCCCTCGTTCTTGCCTTTCATTCCACCGGCTGGAAGTAGTGCTTCGTCATGTGGTGGACGACCTTTTGGCCGAGCACGGCGCCCTGCACGTCTGCGGTGCGGAAGTGGATCCCACCCCAGACGCGGGCATCGATGATCTCCTTCAGCGCGTCTGAGAAGCGGTCGAAACTCCTCGACGGGCAGGGCGCCGGAGTGCACTTGTTGCTTATCGCCGTGAACGCGACCTTGTCGGTGCCGAAGAACGCCTTCAGCGCGTGCACAGTCGCTCCGCTGATGCAGGTGTGCCCCGCGGGGTGGTCGGGGAAGCCCGGCGTGACGAGCGGCGCCCCGGAGACGGGAACGCTCGGGTCGAACAGCGGCACCCAGGCCGGGTCGGCCACGGTGGCTGGGTTGCCGTCGCTGGCCGCCTCTCTGATCGCGGTGATGGGCCGCCAGAAGTTCCAGTAGTACTTGTCGTTCCAGCAGCCGATCGAGCCGTCGGCGGCGGCCATGTTCGTCATCGCGAAGAGCCGGGCGCTCTCGACGATGTCGAGCTCCTCGCCCACCGCGAGCGCACGGTAGACGCGGTTCCAGATCGCGGGGCCGCTGTCCTGCCAGAAGATCGCGGCTGCGGTCTGGTCCGCCGTCCGCCTCGTGCTCGTGAGGGAGCCGAGCTCCTTGACCTCGTTGAAGTCCTCTGCGTACGCGGCACTCGTGAGGGCGTTCGGACCGTCGGTGCGGAGCATTTCGACGTTCGGGACGAGGAACGGCCGCACGTTTCCAACCCAAGGGGCCGGGTCACGAGCGACGATCCCCGTCGGACCCTGCGGCGGTGCAAGCCGCCACTCTCCGGGATCCGTGCCTTCGACAACGGTGAACGGACCGCCGCGGCCGTCACCCGTCCGTGCGACGAGCATCGCCCTGGCCGCCGCCTCACCGACCGCGATCCCTCCCGTTTTCGCGGCTCCGTCGGGCACGTCCGCGAGCGACGCGTCGTAGAGCGGCTGGAGGGTCGAGATCTGCGCTGGGAACAGACCTGGGAGGTCCGGAAAGCCGACGAGCACGCGAAAGGCCGCGGTCGCCACCGCCGCCACCTTCGAATCCGAGGGATTCGCAGGAGGCGAGACCAGATAGGGCTGATGGCCGCCGTCGATCGCGTTGACCGCGTCGTAGACGGCACCCTGCACCATCGCCAGGCTCAGCGGCACAACGTGCGGCGGCTGTCCGGCAGCCGCGGTCGTCGCGACCGCGTTCCACTCGATCGCGGCGTTGCCGGCAGGCTGCCCGCGCGCCGATGCCGACAGCGCACCGACGGCGACGAGCAGCACGACGGCCGCCACGCGCGTCACCGATTGCATGTGCATGTCCACCTCCTTGCTGGATTGCGTCGAAGCTGTTGCTCGACGCTCGACTCGGCGTTCCGTGCCGTCCGGATCAGGCCCGTCCGAGGCAGGTCAGCTCGCCCGTCACGACCCTGACCGTCCCGCTCGAGAGGTCGACCACGATCACGAATCGCGCCCTGAACCGGTCTCCGGAGGGGTTCGTCGCGATGTCGGCGAGTCTGAACATCTCGACCTGGCTGTTGAGGACAAACGTGTCCGTCCCGTGGCCGACAAACCCGGTCGGACTCGTCGTGATCGTCCTTTCGCTGTACGCGACGATGCGACCGTCGTGGTTGTGAACAGACGTTGTTCCGGCGATCGTGACCGTATGGATGTCGCCGGTGCACGGATTCACGTCATCGAACACGAATTCAAACGGGATCTCGGTCGGCGCATCCGCCGCCGCCGGAACGGCGAAGGCCAGAGCAACCACCGCCAGCGTGACCGCCGCGGCGAGCGCCCCGAGCACCGCCTGCCGGGCTTTCATGCGTACCTCCTTCGGGAGATGGACTGTCGACTCCGACGCTTGACGAAGGCCGTTTCAGGTCCGTTTCAGACGCGCAACAGCTGGACGCGTCGGGGCGAGCCCGAGCGCCGTGCGCCTCACGCCGTGCGACGGAACTGCGCGCCGCGAGCAGAAGCTCGACGTCGGCGCAGTGCTCCCAGTTCTTCATGCCTCCTATATGAAAGTTCCACGCCATTTGTGACCTGCCGCGGAGCAACGCCAAGGAGCAGCCTCGCCCGCTTCCGTGAGCGACCAATGCGATTGGGCCACGTGTTGCGCTCGAGCAGTTGGGAGCGGTGGCCCGCTACTTGTCCGGCATTCGGAGCCCGAAGTACTCCACGAGCTGGGAGGCGGCCGGCGGGTCGACGTTGCTGAGGCAGACGACGACGTAGCCGAGCCGGGGGAAGACCCGGAGCTCGCCGTTCTGGCCGGGTGCTCCACCACCGTGGCCGTAACTCCGCAACCGCCCGTTTCCCTCCACGCCGAAGCCATACCCGTACTGCTGCCGGTGCGGCCGCGTCGCGTCCGCGAGCGTCGCCTTGGAGATCAGTCTTCCCGAGCTCAACGCCTGCGCGAACCGCATGAGGTCGCCGACGGTTGAGTAGCCGCCGCCCGCAGCCGTGCCCCTCCACGGGAGTGTGTCGGTGTTCGGCTCCCAATCGGCACCGGGATACGGCCGCATATAGCCGACCGCGCGCTTCGGTACGTGCTCGGACTCGGGCAGCGAGTCCGTGGAGGTCATGCCGGCCGGGCGGAAGACGTGGTTCCGAACGTAGTCGTAGTACGACAACCCGCTGACCCTTTCGATCAGCGCGCCGAGCAGGATGAAGCCGAAGTTCGAGTACTCGAAGCGCGCACCCGGCTCGTGCGTCAGTCCGCGCGAGCCGTAGAGCTTCACGTAGTCACGGTGCGTCCGCAGCTTCAGCCGGTTCCGCTCGAATTCGGGACCGAAGATGTCGCCGGTGCCACCCGTGTGGCTCAGTAGGTGCCGCACGGTCACCTTCGAGGCGACCTCCTTGTTCGGGTAGTCGGGCAGGTGCTTGCCGATCTGGTCGTCGAAGGCCAGCTTGCCGGCCTCGACGAGCTGCAGCGTCGCCACTGCGGTGAACATCTTGTTCATCGAGCCGATGCGGAACTTCGTGTCCCGTGTATTGGGAGTACGCGCTCGCCGGTTCGCACGCCCCCAGGCCCTCTCGAGCAGAACCCTCCCGTCCCGTGCCACCAGCACGGCGCCGGAGAACTCGTCGTTGCGTGCGAGTTCCTCGGCGCGGGCCGAGAGCGCCGCCAACGCGTCCGCTTCGCTCAGCCGGTGCAGGACGAGATCGATCGCGCTGGACGGCTCCGGAGTCGCGAGAAGCTCAACCCGGTCGTCGCCCTCCGTACCGATCCGCTCGAAGCGAATGTCGTCCACGCCGACCCGCAGCGGCCCCCGGTTGTCCGCCTGGGCGAGGCGCAGGCGTACCGTCTGACCCGCCCAGCGCGAGACGTCCATGCTCACGACGCTCGGCCCCCGGGCGACGGGATCGCTTGGCGACGTATGGAAGACGTTGGCCAGCACGTCGCCCTTCGCCACCGAGTCGATCGGCGCCGTGGGATCGATGAGGTCAATCCGGAACTGCTCGTTCGCCTCGGGCGTGTCGTGGACCAGGGTCTCGGGGCTGCTGAGGAGGCCGGCACCCGCGTAGAAGACGGTCAAGTGCAGGGAGAATCGACCATCTATCCGGACATCGCGGTAGAGGATGCGCGTCCCGGGACCGTTCATGTCTGTCACTGCCGCGAGCTTGCCCTGGGGCGGATCCGGGAGAAGGAAAGGAAAGTTGGGGTCGCTCCGGGCGGGATCGGGCGCCTTCCCGCCGTCGGTGTACAGGAACCAACCCCCAGAGCCACTGCCGACGACCTGCCAACCGGCGAGCGCGCCGGATTCGAAGTCGTCTACGACGAACGTCGTCGGCTGCTCAACTTTCGGCTGATCGTCGCACCCGCTGAGCAACGAGCTCAGCGCGCCGAGCGCGACCACCGCGGCGGCGGCGACTGCGAGCCTCGGCGCCGCTCTCACGGCCCGGTCGCGTTCGGGTGTTGCGCCCGGATATCGGTGAGCGCGAGGTTGGCGGGAGTGTGGGGTAGGTACTCGAACGTCAAGGTCCGCATGACCATGTGTAGCCGCACGACAGGGCCACCTGGTGGGACGATGTATCCGTGCGGGCTCTCTACTTGAACCGGATCGAAGGTGTCGGGGTCGACGTACGCGTAGCTCGGGTCCCGCGAACAGCCGGGAACGGGACAGCCGGGTGGGGGATCGATGCGGATGCGCTCGACTGTGCGCCCGTCGAGCTGCGTCTCGCCTTCATCGTGCGCACGTCCTTCGCTAATCGCCTCGCGAAGCTCTTTTACGGGGTCCAGTGGGAAGACGAACTGCAGCGGGTTGACGGTCAGCGTGTTCGGCGGCACGAATCTGAGCGTCTCCCCGGTGTCGAACGTGCCGCCGAGTTCGGACGGTGTTCCGCTCGCGCACGCGAGCGCGCGCGGATCGGCATTTGCCGGATCCGGTGGGAGATCGTTCAGAAGGGCGCGGTACCGGTGCGGCGGCGTTTGGTCGATCCAGATCTCATTCGGACCGCGTGTGACCGTGCACGCGGGATCCGTCGAGGTCGACGTCAACTCCCACTTCTGGTGCAGGATCGTCCCGGCTGGCGGCGTGAGCGCTGCCTGCGCCTGCTCGAGGAAGCCGGGCGAGGTGCTCCACGGAGTCGTGACCAGTAGCGCCGCGGCAGCGGCGACTGACAGCGTTGCCGAAGTCAGGAGCAGGCGGTGTCGGGCGAGACGTGCTCGCAACCGCCTAGTACGGCCGGCGCTCACAGGAACGTGCCGGTGTTGGCGTTCAGCAGCGGCTAGAAGCTCTCGCTTCAGCTCGCGGACGGGATCACTCATCAGGGCCGCTCCTTCCGAAACTGGACCGCAGCACCGCGAGGCCGCGACTCACGCGCTTCCGGACGACGCTCTCCGAGCAGTGGAGCTCAGCCGCGATCTCGGGATAACCGCGCTCGTCGAGGTGGTGGGCCTGGATCGCCTCACGCTGCCCGGCCGGCAGGGTTTCGAGAAGCTCGAGCGCCGGGGCGCTCGCGATCTTCTCGAGGATCTCGATCCCCTCGTCGTCGAGCTGGATCGGCTGCATCGCGAGCGCCCGCCGAGCTTCGTCCTGAATCTGGTTGCTGCGCAGCGCCTCGCTCAACTTGTGGCGCGCGATCGCGAACAACCACGCCTGCGCCGGCTCTGGTCCGGGCTGAAAGCGGGGCACCGAGCCCAGCGCGGCCGCGAACGTCTCGGCGGCGAGGTCGAACGCCTCCTCTGGGCCCGGCACCCGCCGGCGAAAGAAGGCGAGCACCGAGGCGAAGTGCCGCTCGTAGAAGACGCCGAACGGTGCAGAGCAGGTGCGCGCCCCGATCAAAAGCTCGACGTCCGGGCATCGCTCCCAGTTCTTCACGCCTCCTATATGACAGTTCCCTGCGAGTTGTGACCTGGGGCAGCCGCGAGGCAACGCCAAGAAGCAGTCTCTCGCCCGCTTCCGTGGGGGCTGGTCGCAGGCAATCCGCAGCCGCAGGCAACCAGCCGCCTCCGCGCACGGTTACGCCGTGACGATCGAGCTTGTTTTCAGTCAAGACAACACCCACATCCCGCACAGATCCCGCACGACGTCGCCGGGAGCTCCCGCCGGTCCCCGGCAATCCCCGCAAGACCACGGCTTAAAGGCCTGCTCTCGCGGGTAATCCCCGCCTATCCCCGCTCAGCCCGGAACCACCAAGACCGGCCTGTCACGCCGAAGGTCGCGGGTTCGAGTCCCGTCGCTCCCGTGGCAGCGCGTCGCGCGGCCCCGGAGCCGGGGCCGCGCGACGCTGGTTTCAACTTCCACCGATGACCGGTGCGACCATGGTGACGGGGCCTTCCGGCGCGAGGACGGCGGTCACATCGAAGAGCGTGCCGGCAGTGAGTGCCGCTTGGACCTGTGCCACCGTCGTGAACGGCTGGGTCGCGAGGTCGATGCTCCCCGGTGTGGCCTCCACGAGCAAGACGAGCCTCCACGCCCCCGTGTAGGCGGGATCGCCTGGGGCAACTGGGAGGACGTGGTCGTGGCGGAGCAGGTTTGGCTGACCGTCGCAGTGGTCCTGGGTTGCGCTGTCGTCGAAGATGACATAGAGCGGTTGCGTCGGTCGTTCGACCGCGGCGAGGTCCGGCCCAAGCCCGAAACAGGCCAGAACGCCGCCGTTGGGGTTCGCACTGAACAGTGACGGTTGCAGGAACGTCACTTCGTGGCCGTCGTACCAGGCTTTCTCGATTCGCAGCTGTCCGCCTGTGCCGGCCGAGACCGCCGCGGCGAGCAGGCCGGCGAGTGCGACCGCGACCACCGCGGCCGCGAGTCTCCTGCGTCCTTTCATGGTGATTTCCTTCCTCTTGGTCGTGTTTATCGCCGTGCTCTGACGGCGGTGTCGCTGTCCCGGCGTAGCCGCAAGCGAGCACTACGGCGCGGGCGCCGCGGCGGCGGGACGAACCTGCCTCGTCCGGTGAGCTGGGCCGCGGCTCTGCGCCCCGCGAGGCACAGAGCCGCTGATGCGCACCTGCTCAGCCGGCCGGCACGCCTGCCTGGAGGGCCTTGACGTCCTCGGTGGTCAGCGCGTTGCCGCCGATCCCCCAGTCACCGCTTGTGACCTCCTCGACAACGACCCACGTCACGCCCCGCATGGCCTCGCCTTCGATCGAGACCATCGTCTCGGTGAGCCTTTCGATCATCTCCTGCTTCTGCTCCGGCGAGAACACGTTCTCGACGAGCTTCACGTTGATCAGCGGCATCGAAGCCTCCTTCTCGGAAAACAACTGGTACACGACACGAGGCATCGTCGCGCCGAGGCGTTGGAGTGAGCGTTGGACTAGACGGGCTGCCCGCTCGCGATCTCGTCCCGAAGCACCGGGTTGTCGATCACGTCGGCGCCAGCGCGCGCAGCGGCGAGCGCGCCCCGGTCGCCCATACAGCTCCGGTGGAGCAGCGCCCGGACTGTCAACTCGCGGAAGCCGCCTCTCGCGGCGAGCTGCTCGAGCTGCTCGATCCAGCGCGGCGTCGACGGCAGCGCCTGCTCCACGGCCAGCGCGCAGAGCGCGTCGAGGGCGTAGGCCTCGATCCACAGGTACGTATCGGGAAGGGTGCGGCACAGTTGAGGTGCGTCCTCGAGCAGCGGCAGTGCCCGATCCAGATCGCCTTCCAGCGCCGCTACCAGTCCCAGGCCGCGCGCGCCCATGCTCTCCCAGCAGGGATCGCTCAGCTCGCGGCCCATCGTGAACGCGCGCTCGAACATCTCGCTAGCCGCTGCTCGGTCGCCTCGGCGTAGCTCGACCTCGGCGAGCAGGGACTCGGGCCACGGGAGGAGCGACATCCACGCCGCCGCGCGCGCCTGCTCGAGCGAGCGTGCAAGCACGGCCGCGGCGATGTCGAGCTCGCCGCGGAGCAGATGAAGGCGGCCGAGGAACGATCGCGCAAACGCCGCTGGCGCGACGAGCCCCGCCTCGTCGGCGATCTCGATCGCGTCGCCGAGATCCTGCGCGGCGCCGCCGTAGTCGCCCATATCACTCTTCGCGGCGCCGGAGATGAGCCCGATCCACGCGCGCTCGGCCGGGTCGTCGCCGGCGGCTCCTGCCGCACGGTCGAGGAAGACCCGCGCCTGGTCGTACCGCGCCCGCAGGAACTCGACCCACGCCAGCTCCCTCCACGCCGTTGCCGCGAGAGCGGAGTCCCCGTTCTGCTCGGCCAGGTCGGCTCCCTCGTGGAGCGATGCCGCGCCTTCCTCGTCGTACCCGCGCGCGGCGTGGACGAGCGCGGATCCGAGGCCGACGAGGCAGCGCGCCGTGAGCTCGCCTTCGTCAAGCCGCCGCGCCGCACCGACCGCGCGGCGGAAGAGGTCGAGTGCATCTCCGCGGGAACCTGCGGCCACGGCGGCCTCCGCAGCCTCGAGCTGAACCGCGACCGACGCGCGCGTGGCCACGCGCGGCGACTCGCGCGGCCGCGTGGCAAGCGCGTCGCGCAGCGCCGCGGTCGGCGTCCTCCCGAGCTCGGACTCGAACAACGCGACGCAGGCGTCTACCCGGCGAGCGGCCATGTCCCTTCGTCCCGTCGCGACCAGCGACCGCGCAAGAACGACGTGGTGGTTCTCGTCGAACGGATCGAGAGCGACGAGTCGCTCCGCATAGCGGACCGCACGCTCCGGATCCGCCGCGACGTTCGCGACCGCAGCCTCACGGAGCGCCGCCGCCGCGGCCGCCGCGAGACGGCGCCGCTCGCCGCTCAGCCAGAGATCGAACGCGGCAAGCGCATAGAACTGGACCCCCTCCAGGAGCGGCCGGTCGAGGTTGGGCAGCCCGACCGCCTCGCTCCACCGTCCGCGCTCGAGCACGTCGACGTCGACGAACATCGCTGGGGGACGGCGAAACTCGACAGGATCTCCCCCGAGCTCGACCTCGCTACCCAGGAGACGCCGAATGCTGGCGAGCACCCACCGCACCGAGGCGAGCGGGTCGTCCACCTCGGGGAACAGGAGCTCCGCCAGCCGCTCCCGCGACGGAGGCCGCTCGCTGAGCAGCAGATATGCGAGCGTCCCCCACGTCTTCCGGTCGCGCGGCGGGGGCGACTTGGCTTGGCCCAGCTGAACCGCGGGAGGCCCGAGCAGGTGCACGAACAGGGGCACGCCGTTACCCCGCACCCTCTAACGGCGGCGCGCTCGTGTCGGCGCGGACAGCCGCGGCTCCTGTCATCAGCGCTACTAGTCTAGGCGGCGCTCGTCCGCGATCCGCACGCGTCGAGCGGCGTCGATTCGGAGCGCATGGTAAAGACCGGGGTCGAGGAGGGGCTTAACGACGACCGAGACGGACGTCTCGACTCGTGTTCGGGATCAACGAGGAGAAGCTGAATTCGTCCCCGCAGACATCCCTTTGGTTTTCAGTTCAGGCACCTCCCCATCCCGCGCACATCCCGCCGGACGTCGTCGGAAGTCCCCGCAAGTCCCGGTGATCGCCGCAAGGTCACAGACGAAAAAGCCCTGCTCTTGTCGCGAATCCCCGCCTAGTCCCGCTCAACCGGTAAGGGCCATGACCGGCCTGTCACGCCGGAGGTCGCGGGTTCGAGTCCCGTCGCTCCCGTAAAGTACCTGCAAATCGATATCTTTTGTCGCCCGCGTAGGCACAAACGACCGCCGGCCTCCATGGATCCCGCGTCGATCCCGCACGAGAGTCCGGGTTTTGCCAGCGACTCTTCGTTCTCATGCGGCGCCGCTCGTGGCTTCCATCCCGCGCTGATCCCGCACGCCCCTTTTGCCGGGGGGCCGGGAGGAGCCGGACGACAGACGAGAGGGGCGGCAGGTGCCGCCCCTCTCATGCCGTACGCTGTCCCTTCAGGTGAGCGCCGCCACGATCGGGCCGCAGTCGGAGTGGTCCGGGTCCGATCGTGAAGTGAACGGGCACGACGCTCTGGCTTTCATGTCTCCTTTCGGGCTGTCGTGACGGTGTCGTCGCCGCTCGGCGCCCGTCGTTCAGGTCGTCCTATATGGGGTGAGCCCGCGGCGCGTGGCGAGAAGCCCGTGGCGGACGAAGAAGCCGCCGGCGAGCAGCGCGAGACCGAACATCACGGCGGCGCCGATCCCGAAAGCTCCCCACGCGAAGCCCCGAGTCGAGGTCGTGGGTTGCGATGTAACGGCGGCTGCCTTCTGCTTGCCGAGCCCGTACTTCTGGTTGAGCGCCTCGCTGCGGAGCATCAGCGCCCGGTCCTCGGCTGCGGTCATGCCCTGGGGCACCGCTCTCTGCGGGCCGAGCCCGTACTTCTGGTTGAGCGCCTCGCTGCGGAGCATCAGCGCCCGGTGCTCGGCTGCGGTCATGCCCTGGGGCACCGCTCTCTGCGGGCCGAGCCCGTACTTCTGGTTGAGCGCCTCGCCGCGGAGCATCAGCGCCCGGTACTCCGCCTTCGACATGCTCGGCGGCCTCGACGTTCCCGCCTGAGCGACTCCCGCGAACGCAGTCAGTGCGCTCACCGTGGCGAGTACCGCTGCGATCCGACCGATGGTGCTTGCGATGTTCACGTCTCCTCCTTTGCTGTGCGGATCACCTGAACGCGACGGTATGCCGGCACGAGCCAGCGCGAAATCGGCGGAGCCGCCGGTTTTTAGAGGCGACGACCTACTCGGGAACCGGCGGAACGGCTGGAGTTTGACCGGCGGCCAGCTTGGCGGCGAGTTCGGCGCGGGAACGAACGCCGAGCTTCCGATAGATCTTCGAGAGGTTCCACTGAACCGTCTTGGGGCTGATGAACAAGGCGTCCGCCACCTCGCGGTACGTGCCTCCGGCAGCGACGAGGGCAGCGACTCGTTCCTCGGTCGGCGTAAGCACGCCGAGTGTTGCGGGTGCCCGTCCCCCGATCCGCCTCAACTCGGCCCGAGCCCTCTCGGACCACAGCGCCGCGCCGAGTTCGTCGAACACCGCGAGAGCTTGCGTCAGCGATTCTCTGGCTGGACGCTTCTTCCGATTCCGGCGTTGCAGCGTCCCGCGTACGAGAAGAGTCCGCCCGCGCTCGAACGGCTCTTGGAGTTGTTCGTGTAGCTCGAGCGCGCGGTCGAGGCTTGCGTACGCCGCGTCGCTATCCCCTGCCGCGGCGCTGAGCAGCGCGCGGCAGCGGCTCGCGATCGTGAGCGCCCACACGCGGCCCGTTGCACGGGCCTGTTCCTCCAACTCGGCGAGGAGCGCCGCCGCGGCGTCGTGCTCACCAAGTGCCAGCAGGGTCTCGATCGCATCGCCGTGGAAGCGAAACAGCGCCGGCTCGCCGAACCCCGCTTCGGCAACGGCGCGGGGAAGCGGGCCGAGAAAGCGATGGGCTTCGCGAGCCTCGCCCAGCGAGTATTCGAGGAACCCGCGGACTCCGAGCATCTCCAGGTGGGCGGGGACGGCGCCGACTGCGAGCGCAAGCGCCAGCCCCTCGTCGGTAGCGGCACGCGTTTCGGCCACGCGTCCGAGGTGCGCATCGACGAGTGCCCGGATCGTCAGTGCGAACGGGCGTTGGTCTTCCTGGGCGGTCTGCACGGTGATCTCGACGCATTCGGCGGCGTAGAGCGAAGCGAGCTCCCAGTTTCCGGCCAGGCACTCGACCCGACCGAGGGTGTATGCCACGTAACCCAAGGTGTGCTCGTCGCCGCGCGCGAGCACGGTGTCGCGAAGCGCAGTGAGCGTCGAACGAGCAGCATCGAGATCGCCTGCCCACTCGAGCAACATCCCGTGAACCCAGGCGGGTCGGATGCGTCCGAGGATCGACCTCCACTCGTCTTCCGGGTCTTCGAGCTCGAGGGCGCGCTCGATGAGCGCAGTTGGAATTCCTCGCCCGCGAATGGTTTGAAAGAAGGCCATGGCCGCCAGTGCGCTTGCGAGCACGCCGGGCTCCTCGAGACGCTCGGCGAGCTCGAGCGCCGCACGCGCATGAGGCTCGGCCGCCGCGACGTCACCGGTCTCGTGGATGCTCCATGCGAGTCCCAGCTCGATCTCGATGCGCGCCGCAGGATCGTCTCCGATCTCTGCGAGAGCATCGCGGAACAGATCGGCGGAGACGCGGAAGCCATGCCCGAACCCTCTGACCCAAGCGAGGCGCGTGAGCGCGAAGGCGCGCTCGCGACCAGGAGGAAGGCGCGCCACCACTTCTTCGAGCAGAAGTCGCGCCCGGTCGGTGTCCCCCGCCTCGAGATGGCACTCCCCGGCTTCGATCGTCCGCCTCCACGCGTCGGCGTCATCGGGCGGCGTGAGCATTCGTGCCCGGTCCCAGAGCTCCGCTGCGGCTTGCGGAGCGCCACGTGCTCTTGCCCGTCGGGCAGCATCCTCGACGGTCGCGGCCACCTGGGCATCGGGACCGCTCGCAGCGAGGGCGAGATGGAGCGCCTGCTCGTCCGGATCGTCGACGATCTCCGCCAAGCGGGCGTGCAATTCGCGTCTCCGAGCCGGCGGTGTCTGCGCGTAGACGACCGAGGCGAGCAGCGGATGTGAGAACCGAACGCGGCCGTCGGCGACCTCCAGGACTCCGGCGGCTGCCGCCTTCTCGAGCGCGGCCGCCCCACCCCCACCGCCGGCGGCGGCAGCCACGAGCTCGACGGTCGGCCGCGCGAGCGCCGAGACAACGAGCGCCGCCTCCCTCGCCGCGGTAGGGATTCCGGCTAGCCGCTCCCGAACGAGCTCGTTGAGAGTCGCGGGCACCGGCAGCGGCTCCCCCGGCGCGGGGGAGACATCGCGCGTGAGCAGCGCCCTGCCAAGCTCGAGCGCGAAGAACGGATTGCCTCCCGACACCCGCTGCAGCTCGACGAGCGCGGGGCGGAGAAACTGCCTGCCGAGCTGCGCCCGCAGAAGACGATCGAGTGACCTGATATCGAGCGGACCGATGACGAGCCGTGTCAGGCGGTCAGAGTCCAGAGCGGTCGCGAGCTCAACGCGAGATTCTTCGCTCCCCTCCGCGCGTCGCGCGAGGAGGAAGCCGATCGGTTCGTCGCGCAATCGCCTGGCCGCGAATGCGAGGGCGTCGGCCGAAGGTGGGTCGAGCCACTGCGCGTCGTCGATCGCCAAGACCAGGGGCGTGTCCTCGGCGAGCACTCGAATAGCACCGAGGACGCCGAGCGCGACCGCTCGGCGCTGCAACCCTCCAGGCTTCGTTCCAGCTCGCAGCAGCGCAACTTCGAGGGCCTCACGTTGCGGGTCGGGAAGCCGCTCGAGCGCAGAATCGGGCACGTCTCCGAGGAGATCACCGAGCACGGCGAACGGCAGCGCGATCTCGGCCTCGACCGGCCTGCTCGTGAGCACCTGTAGTCCCCGCTCACCGGCTTCGGCGGTGCCCTCCCTCCAGAGCGTCGTCTTCCCGATCCCGATCTCACCTTCGATGAGCAACGCGATCGGTCCCCCTGGAACTGCCTCCAAGAAGTCGTGAACCGAATCGATCTCCGACTCGCGCCCTACAACCAATGCCGGCAACATCAGACCTCCTCCGGCAGCGTGGCCAGATCGTATTCCTCGGCGCTCGGGATAGGAACATCCAAGGTCGCTCACCACCGCGGCGCCGGACGGAGTGGCGGGCATCCACGCGGCTGCCGCGAATCACGCGATTCGACGCCGAACCGTCCACGCTCGGTACCGGCACCTTCCGCCGGAGACGCCGGCGGGCCGCTGCACTTGATGGGCAGCGAGGTGCTGCAGGCCCATCTCGCTCCAGCGGCCCTTGTTTGCCGTTGAGGCAACTGCTC
>Ga0137368_10004718_pt1 | contig 14473 bp, 11 predicted proteins | sample SagtaG_13_FD_104917 | JGI IMG/M metagenome (GOLD analysis project Ga0137368, IMG submission 104917) | Vadose zone soil microbial communities from Sagehorn Ranch, Mendocino, California, USA - Sage1_L_100_16 metaG | ecosystem: Environmental > Terrestrial > Soil > Vadose zone | place: USA...
CCCTGCAGGACCTGCTGGGTGATCATCTGGCGGTGCTCCTTGGTCATCGGACTCCCCTTTCCTCGTTCTTGGTGGCTGACGGTGGCATCGTCGCCCGGGGAGGGGGTCCCCCAGAATGCCCGGGAGGGGGGTGCTTTGGTCCCGCGGAGGGCAGTGTTTCCTTCCCCCGGGGGAAGGGTCCGTCCGTAACCGCAGCTCAGCCGGCCAGCCGCTCCACGAGCAGGCGCTCCTGTGGGCCCAGCCACGGCGGTGACCCGGCCTCGGTGTTCGCCTGAGCGTGGGCGGGATCGCCGGTCGCCGGGATGGCCACGTGGACCCGGGGGTCCGACAGGATCCACTTCAGCAGGGCCTGGGTCCACGTCCCCACGCCGAACTCCGTGAGGGGCGCCAGCGCCGACGGGTCCGGCCCCGGGAGCAGCGAGCCCTGGCCGAACGGCCGCATCACGACGACCCCCAGCCCGAGCTCCTCGGCCAGCGGCAGGATCCTTCGCTCGACCTCCCGTTCGTGCGGGTTGTAGGGGACCTGGACGGTCTGGACGAGGCCGGACCGCATCACCGCCTCGAGCTCCCCGAACGCCGCCGGGCTCCAGTGCGTGGCGCCGAGGAGGTGGACGGCCCCGCGGTCCCGCTCCTCGCCGAGCCAGTCGAGGTGCTCACGCCAGGCGACGAGGTTGTGGATCTGCTCGATCTCGACCTTCCCGTCGAAGTACCCGAGCTGGGCTCGAAGCTGGCGCCGGCCCTCGTCGACCGAGCGGGCCCAGATCTTCGTGGCCACGACGGCCTCCCGCCGGCGGCCATCCAGGGCCCGCCCCAGCACGGCCTCCGCCCGGCCGTACATGGGCGAGGAATCCACCACCCGCGCTCCTCCGGCGAACGCCGCCTCCACGACCCGCGCGGCGACCGTCTCCCGATCCGGCGGCAGGTCGAACCTGGACCAGGTGCCCAGCCCGACCACGGGCACGTCCGGGCCGACGGCGCCGAGCTTCCTCGACTCCACGACGACCACGCTACGCCGCGGGCGTCCAGCCGCGTCGTCCGGACGGGTGCCGCTGCTCCTGGGGTACGCTGGGTGGCCATGCCGAGTGGGGAGGTCGAACCGAGAATGAACCGCCACGCGCCGCCCTTGGTGGCCCGCCTGGTCGCGGGTTCCGCCCGGTTCGCGCACGTCGCGGTGGAGACGGCCGCCGGCCCTCACGTGACGCCGCAGGGGTTTGCCTGGGTCGGCGACGACCTGTGGCTGGTGGCGGCCCGCGGCTCGCTGAAGGTGCGAGCCATCCGCCGCCGTCCTCGGGTGGGCGTGCTGCTGCGGTCGGGGAACCGGGCCGCCGTGCTGTCGGGTGTGGCCGAGGTCCTGTGGCCGGGCGACGCGCGAGCCGCGCGCCGGGTCGCCTCTGCGCTCCCCGCCCTCCCGTGTGCGACGGCTGCGTACGGCTTCCGCAACGCCGCGCTCCTGGCCGGCTACGTGGCCGACCTGCTGGACCGGTCTGCACCGCTGCCCCTCGACCGCGTGGCCATTCGGGTGCGTGTCCGGCGCGGCGTGTTGCTGGACGGCGACGACGTGCAGGCCCGGTGGGGAGACTGGAACGCGACGGGGGCCGCGTCCCGGCCGGCCGCCGGACGGGGTCGAAGCCTCGCTCGGGTCCTGGACGGCGTCCCGGGGGCCGCGGCAGCGCTGGGTCGCCGGAACGGGGACGCGGTGCTCGGGGTCGAGACGCCTTTCGGGCCGGTGCCGGCTCCGGCGCGATGGGACGCCCGGACGCGGCGGGCGACGGTCGCCGCCGACATCGCCGCGGCCTTCGAGGTGCCGCGCCGGGCACGGGCCGCGCTCGAGATCGACCAGCCGAGCTACCGGCCCTCCCGGGTGGCCGGCGTCATGTTGGGGGGCGCCGTGACGTTCGCCGCAACGCGGGGACGCCGGATCCCGGCGACGGTCGAGCCCGAACGCGCCACGTGGTGGCTGGGGTTCGAGGCCGGAACCACCGCCTCGGAGGCCGTCTCTCCAGCAGCCTGAGCGCCCCGCGTTCGGACCTTGACCCGGCAGTTCGACCCGCCTACCCTCGGCGTGCCCGCGAGCCGGCGGTGAGCCGTGACGTGTTCAACCTGCGGCCTGGAGAATCCCGAGGGGTCGCGCGCGTGCTCGCGTTGCGGTGCCTCGCTGATCGAATCGCCGCCCGCGTTCGAACCGCCTCCCCGCCCTGACGCGTCGATCGCGCCCGCCCCGCTCGCGGTGCCGGTCCCGTCCGCCCCGCCTCCCCCCGCCCCTTCCCGGTGGCGGCGGGTGCGGGTCGTCCTCCTGGCCGTCGCGGCCGCGGCCGCCGTCGCCCTCTCGCTCGGCGCGATCGTGTCGGGACGCCCCATCTTCCTCGTTGCCGCCGGCACGTTCGCACTGCTCCCGATCGCCTACGGCATCGGGGGCGCGGTCGTGGGAAGGGGGGCTCTCGTCCGCCTGGCCAGGGCCGCGCCCGTCGTGCTGCTGGTCGCCGTCCTGGCGGGGTCGACGCTCGTCACCTTCGGGAGCTGTGCGCAGCGGCTGGGCCCCGGGGCCGACGTGGCCGGGTGCGACTTCGGCGGCCTCGACCTCGCCGGCAGGGACCTCACCGGAACGAACCTGGCCGGGGCGAACCTGGCCGGCACCAGCCTCCGATCGGCGACGCTGGAGGGCGCCGACCTGACCGGAGCCAACTTGGCCGGCACCAGCCTCCGATCGGCGACGCTGGAGCGCGCCGACCTGACCGGAGCCAACCTGGCCCGCGCGAACCTCGGCAATGCGTCGCTACGAGGGGCCACCCTCACTCGCGCCCATCTGCGGGGGGCGCACCTGGAAGGGGCGAACCTCGACGGCGCCGACCTGGCCCGGGCCGACCTCAGGGGCGTCCTCATGGACGGCGCGTCGGCGCGGGATGCCGACCTCACGTCGGCGACCCTCGCCGGCGCCGATCTCCACGACGCGGACATGGAGGGCGCCGTCCTGGCCGGCGCGGACCTCCGCAGGCTGGACCTGACCCGGACCGGCCTTGGCGACGTCGTGCTCAGGGAAGCCAGGCTCGACGGGGTGAACCTCGCGTTCGCCGCCCTGAGAGGCGTGGACCTCCGAGGGGCCAGCCTCGCCGGCGCGAACGTCACGAGCGGCGCGCTCGCGGGCGCGAACCTGTCGGGTGCCATCCTCGACGGCGCCGCCCTGACCCGCGCCGGCCTGTCGGAGGCCGACCTGTCCGACGCGAGCCTCCATGGCACGGACCTGACCGGGGCGGTCCTGGACGGCGCCAGCCTGTCCGGCGCTTCCCTGGAGCACATCCAGCTGGCCGGGGCCACCCTGGTGGGGGCCACGGGCCTGGAGGATTCGACGCTCGCGTCCGGCCTGGACGTGGAGCCCGTGGCGCTCGGCGGGGCCCTCACCGAGCAGGGCATCCGCCTCGAGCCCCGAGCGGCCATCCTGCGATCCTTGGGCCAGGCATGCCGGGGCGGCCCGGTCTCGGCCGCCGCCGGGTTCCCCCAGGGGAAGTTCCATCCGCTGGTGATCCTCGACGGGGACGGGCGCCCCGGGGAGTTCACCGGCCGGGCCGTCGACGCGGGCTGGGAGCCCATGGCGGTGCGGTTCGCCCAGCTGGTCGTGTGCGTGCACGACGAGGAACAGGACCCGGTGGAGGTATGTCCCTACGTCCTGGAGAACGGAGGCAGCGCGACCATCACGCGACTCCAGAACCACCGGCAGCTCCGCGTCGTCGACGCGAGGAACGGGTCCGCGGTGCTCGACCGGACCTTCCAGGGGAGCGTGCCCGACTTCTGTCCGTTCCAGGAGACCTTCTTCGACCACCACGAGACCATCGAGGGAAGCCACGTCGGATTCGACAAGCTCCGCCCGGACATCGAAGGGTTCGTGGAGTGACGATGGAACCCACCGCCGCCGGCCTCCCGACGCCCCCTCCACCTCGCCGGCCCCGAGGCGGTGGCGTCGTCCGCACCCTCGAGGTGGCCCTGTTCGTCGTGGTCTTCGCGGCGGGGAGCGTCCTGGCGGCGTTCGCGGTCTCGGGCGGGCCGAAGAAGGTCGTGCGGGCCGCCGGGGCCGGGTCCCCTCCGGCCTCCGTGGCACCGGCCACGCCGACGTCGCTGCCGACCGCGGTGCCCACCACCGCGCCGCCGTCGCCCACGACGCCGGTGGCGACCTCGCCTCCGTTCATCCCGTCGATCCCACCGCCCCCGTCGCCGATCCTCGGTCCCATGGTGCAGTTCACGTCGGCGAGGTCGGAGGGCCGTCCCAACGGGTGCCAGGCGCAGCTGTTCTTCACGTGGGACGTCGATCGGTCGACCGCTCCGCCGGGAAAGCCGAAGGCAGTGATCAAGGTGACGGGGCCGGCTAAGGCCGGTCGGTACACCAGGCCGCTCGCCGGCGGACAGGTGAAGCTGGAGCTCGTCGTGCCGCTGGGAAGCTCGGACGACCGGTGGACCGCCGACGTCGTGTCGGTCGGCGATCGCAAGGCCTTTCCGACGCCGCTCGAGGTCAGCTTCAACGTCGGGTTCTGCTGAGGGCGCCGTCGCGCCCCGGGCTACTCGGCGAGGACCTGCTTCTTCAGGGCCTCGAACTCGGCGTCGGTCAACGCGCCGCGGTCCCGCAGGTCGGCCAGCCTGCCGAGCCTGTCCACCCGGTCCTCGGCCGATCCGGCGGCCGGGCCGGGGGTCGCCCCCGCCCCTGCCCCCGCCTGCTCCGCCTGGGCCTGCGCCTGGGCCATCAGCGTGGCGGCCTGGGACATCGCGGCCCGCTGCGCCTCGGCCGCGCGCTGCTGCATCCGAGCCGCGAACCCCTGCGGGTCCGCCATCGCCTCCGACATGAGGTCGTGGACCGACCCGCCTCCGAACTGCTCAAGCGCGGCGGCCTGCTGCGGGTTGAGGCGAGCCTCGATCTGCCCGGCCGCAGCCTGCTGCTCCCCCGCCTCGCCGTGGTCGAGCGCGACCTTCGAGTGGTCGCCGGGGTCGTACAGCACTGGGACGACCTGCCCGACCCTCGGCGCGTCGAGCTGCGGCCACGACTGCCGGACGTCGACGTCGAAGGGTTGCTCCCCGTCCGGTTTCACGCGGAGCTTCAGGTTCCAGACGACCTGGGTGTTCGCGAAGACCTGATCGGGGCCGTGGGTGACCGACCGGTGGGTGGACTCCGCCCGGAGGACCTCCGCGAGCGCGCCGCGCCCGTTCTGGCGAAGATGCTTCTCCAGCCGCTCGTGGCTCCCGAACACGGCGGCCATGATCCAGTGGCGGGAGATCGCCGTCAACGCGGGCGCGTGGTCGCCGGTCTCGGCCAGCGAGGACGAGAGGGGAGGGTCGGATGAGCGTTCGGCGTCTCGAGCACATCCCGGGGTTCAACATCGACCGCGTCGCGGCGGCCGCGGGCGACGACCCCGACGTCCTCCGGATGGAGAACCTCGACACCGACATCCCACCGCCCGCCGCCGCGCTGGAGGCGACCCGGGAGGCGATCGGCCAGGACGACGCGAACAGTTGGCTCCCGTTTACAGGCCGCGACGACCTCAAGGAGGCGGTGGCCGGGTACGTCGAGCGCCACGGCGGGCCGCGCTACGACGGCCCCCGGGAGATCGTGATCACCAGCGGCGAGGGCGACGCCATGCTCGACGCGCTCTTCTGCCTGACCGATCCCGGTGACGAGGTCGTCCTCACGGACCCGACGTACGCGGGCATGCTGAACCGCGTTCGCCTGGTGGGGGCCGCTCCGCGCCTCGTCCCGCTGCACGGTTCCGGCGGCGACTGGCGGCTCGACGTCGACGCGCTCCGGGCGGCGGTCACCGGCCGCACGCGGGTCGTCTTCCTCAACAACGCCTCGTTCCCGTCGGGGTGGGTGGCGAGCGACGAGGAGCTCGAGGCGGTGGCGTCGATCTGCTTGGAGCGGGACCTGTGGCTCCTGTACTGGGGCGGGTTCGAGGGCATCGTGTTCGACGGCCGCGGCCCGGTCCGGCATCCGGCGGCGCTTCCCGGCATGCGCGACCGAACCGTCACGCTCGGTTCCCCGTCGTTCGAGCAGCGCATGATCGCCTGGCGCGTGGGCTGGGTCGTCGCGCCGGGTGACCTCGTGAACGACGTCTCGCGCGTGCAGATCTACAACGGGCTGGTGGCGAGCGGGTTCGCGCAGATCGGGGTGCGGGTCGCGCTCGGCGCGCCGGACGAGGACCTGGCGGCGGCGAACGCGGAATGGCAGCGGCGGCGCGACGAGACGCTCCGGCAGCTCGACGGCCTCCCCGTCGTGCGGCCGGCCGGCGCGTGGTCGCTGCTCCTCGACGTCGCGGCCCTGGGGCTCGACTGCGTGGAGTTCTCCGACCGGCTGCTGGAGCAGAGGGTGGCCGCCACCCCGATGCGGGGCTGGGGCGGCGAGGTCGCCGATCGCCACGTCCGGTTCGTGTTCAGCAACGAGCCGGTCGAGCGGCTGGCGCTGCTGGGCGATCGGGTCCGGCGGGGCCTCGCCGCCGCCGGCGCCGCCTCGGGCTAGGCGCGAGCGCCAGGCCTATTGTTTCGTCCCGAACACAGACGGGAGGCGACGATGGGCACGCGTCATTCGATCCCGAGGTCCGTCCGAGCGGCCGCTCTCCTCCTGGCCGGAGCCGTGCTGGGGCTCTCGACGCCGGCCATCGCGAGGACCGTGGTCGACTACGCGAAGCAGGCCGGCTACGCCAAGCGAGCGGGAGTGGCGAAGAACGCCCATGCCCTGAACCGCTACCACGCGAGCGCGTTCATCACCTCGTGCGGCGCCGGCTCGATCATCGGCGAGGCCTACGTGCCGGGCGACATCGGCTACGGCTGGACGCCGGTCGAGGGGTACGCGTTCCATCACGGGCCCGGGCCCGATGTCCTGGGGAGGGGATGCCCGTCCTCGCAGCCGACCGCCCGACACGTCTCGACCGGTGTATACGAGGTGAGCTTCACGCTGGGCGTGTGTCCGAAGGGCGGTGTGGGGCTGCTGGTCACCCCTGTCAGCACGGACGGCCAGATCGTCGCCACGTACCACGTCGCCTGCTCCGGCCCCAGCTCGGGTGTCCAGGTCCATCTGACCGACCTCGCCGGGACCCCGGTCGACTCGTCGTTCACCGCGGCCCAACTGGACAGCCCCGCGATCATCCCCTGAGAAGGTCCCGCCTACCGCGTCCAGGAGGACGGCAGCAGCGCGACGTCGCCGCCGTTCAGAACACGACGGACGTCCGACCCATCTGGCCGCATCACGTAGATCGACACGCCGCTGAGCGGACGGCTCGTGCTGTTGCCCTGCTGCTGGTCGGGGGTGGCTTCCCGGTCGCTGGCGAACGCGATCCAGCTCCCGTCGGGAGCCCACACGGCAAAGGAATCGAACCCTCGCCATGTCGAGCCACCGTTCGAACAGCCGGACGAACGCCTCCTGCGCGAGGTCCTGGCCCATCGCCGGATGCCTGGCGACGAGCGCCGCGGCCCTCGCCACACTCTCGAAGTGGGCTCGGAAGAACGAGTCGAAGTCAGTCGCCACGTCGACCGCCTCGTCCTGGAGCGCCCGGGTAGCCATCCATCAATTCCTACGCGCGGGCCCCTCGGAACGTATACACGGGCGTCCGGGTCCGGGCCTACTTCCGGGCGACGGCCACGGCCTCGTCCACGCTCATGGCGAGGCCCTCCTCCCAGGCTCGCCGGGCCACGTCATCCGGGAGGTGCGCGCCGGCCTCCGCGACGGGGTCCCCCTCGAGCAGTCCGCCGATGGCCCCCGGCGGGCCGCCCACCCGCTCCTTGAGGGATTCCGAGGCCCCGGCCAGCCGGATGGCGTCCTCGTGGCGACCCTCCCATGTCGCCAGGAACGCCAGCGCCGTGAAGGTGATGCCGATCCCCGTGTCGTTGTCGACCTCGCGGAACAGATCGAGGGCCTCGAGGCCGGCGGACCGCGCGGCCTCCCGGTGTCCCACTCGTCCGTGCGCGAAGGCCAGCCACAGGAGGTCGAACGAGAGATGCAGGCGGTCCCCCAGCCGCCGCCAGATCCCCACGACCTCCTCGAGGTTGTCGATCACACGGCCCCAGGTGCCGGCCTGGGCGTCCGGCATGACGAGCATCGTCAGCACCTGGGCCACCCCGCGCTCGTCGCCGACCCGGCGGAACAGGTCGAGGCTCTCGTCCAGCAGCCGGGCCGCGGCGTCGAGGTCGTCTCCCGCGACCACGAAGGACAGGTTGTACAGGGCCTCCGCGATGCGGGCGGGATCGCCGAGCTCGCGCTCGACGCCCAGGGCGTCCCCGTAGAAGACCCCGGCCGCCTCCCGGTCCTGCTGCCACCAGGCGATCCCTCCCGCCCCGATCAGGGCCTTCGCCCGAGCCGGGGTCGCCCGCTGCCCCGAGGGCATCGCCAGGATCTCCTGGAGCCACCGCCGCCCCTCGGACAGGTGCCCCCGCTGCTGCCAGAACCGCCACAGGGCCCCGGCCGCTTCCTGGGCCCGCTCGGCGTCACCGGCCGCGATGGCCCACCGGAGGGCCGCGCGGATGTTGGCGTGCTCCCGGTCGCACCGGTCGAGCCACTCGACCTGGTCGCCGGCGGTGAGGTGGGGTTCGGCCTCCACGGCCAGGCCGAGGAAGTGCTCGGCGTGTCGCCGGAGGACCAGGTCGAGGTCGCTCCCCGCACCGAGCTGCTCGTACCCGAACTCCCGGATCGTCTCCAGCATGGAGAACCGGGGGTGGCCGCCGGCCGGCTCGTCCGCCCGAACCAGCGACTTGTCCACGAGCGACGTCAGCCCCTCCAGGGCGTCCAGGCCGAGCCCCTCCGGATCGCACACGGCCTCGGCCGACTCGAGCGTCCATCCGCCGGTGAACACCGACAGACGGGCGAACAGGCGGCGCTCGGCCTCGTCGAGGAGGTCGTAGCTCCACCCGATGGCGCCGCGGAGGGTCCGCTGGCGCTCCGGGAGCGTTCGGGCCCCGGAGGTGAGGAGGGACAGGCGATTCTGGAGGCGGGGAAGGATCTGCTGGGGCGTGAGGACCTTCGTCCGGGTGGCCGCCAGCTCGATGGCGAGGGGCAGGCCGTCGAGCCGGGCGGTGATCGCCGCGACCGCCGGGGCGTTCCCCTCGGTCACCCGGAACTGGGGCCGAACCGCGCGGGCCCGCTCCGTGAACAGCCGGACCGCTTCGATGTGGCGAAGCGTGAGGAGGTCCGGGAGCCGATCCGGATCGGGTGGGTGGAGCGGCGGCACCAGGTACTCCTGCTCGCCTCGAAGCGACAGCACGATGCGGGACGTGACCAGGACCGTCAGCTTCGGGGCGGCGGTGAGGAGCTCCTCGATCAGCGGCCCCGCCTCCGCCACCTGTTCGAAGTTGTCCACGACCAGGAGGAGCTCCCTGTCGCGGAGGTGGTCCTTCACGGCCGCGAGGATGGGGTGCCCCGCCATCTCCGGAACGCCCAGGGCCTTGGCCAGGACCGAGGGGACCAGCTCCGGATCGGTCACCGCGGAGAGGTCCGCGAAGAAGGACCCGTCCCGGTACTCGGTGAGGACCTCCGCGGCGGCCTGGAGGGCCAGGCGGGTCTTCCCGGTCCCCCCGGCGCCGGTGAGGGTGAGGAGCCGGGTGCGGCCGAGGAGATCCCTGACCTCGGCGATCTCCTCCTCCCGGCCCACGAACGACGTGAGCTGGGCAGGGAGGTTGTTCGGCCGGGCGTCGAGGGTCCGGGGCGGCGGGAAGTCGGAGGGAAGGGCGTCGATCACGAGCTGATGGAGGTGCTCGGGATGGACGATGTCCTTCAGCCGGTGCTCCCCGAGGTCCCGGAGGGAAGTCCCTTCCGGCAGCTCGCGCTCGACGAGCGCCCGGGTGGCGTCGGAGACGATGACCTGCCCGCCGTGGGCAGCGTCGGCGATCCGCGCGGCCCGGTTCACGTCGATCCCGACGTAGTCGTCGCCGCCGCGAACACCCTCGCCCGTGTGAACGCCCACGCGCACGCGCAGGTGGGGGCCGGGGGACCCGTCGTGGGCAGCGAGTCCCCGCTGGATGGCCATCGCGGCCCGCACGGCGTTCACCGGACTGCGGAACACCAGGAAGAAGGAGTCCCCGCCGGTGCTGACCTCCACCCCGTCGCACTCGACGGTGGCCCGGCGAACGACCGCGGCGTGCTCGTCCCGGGCCGCGGCGTATCGATCGCCGAACTCCTGGAGCAGCCGCGTGGAACCCTCGATGTCGGTGAACACGAAGGTGACCGTACCGGTCGGCAGCTCTGCCATGTCGGACCGGGAATCTAGCGCGTCCGTCCCTCGCTCGATCAGGTACGGGTGCCGACCGGGGCTCGCCGGAGGGTCGACCCCCTACCGCGTCGGGACCGAGCCGACGGTGAGGTTCGCGGCGCTCGCGGTCATGGCGCCGGCTTGATCCGAGGCGACGAAGGCCGCCACGTTCGCCACCTCGGCGAGTGACGTCAGCCGGTCGAGCAAGGTCTCGTCCCGCAGCCACGCGAGGAGTTCCTCGCGGGTCATCCCCTCCCCTGAACGGGTGCCGTAGTCGGGGAACCGCTCGATGGTCTCGGAGATGGCCTCCGGGAGGCCGGTGGTTTGCAGCCACACGACGCGGACACCGTGCGGCCCCAGCTCGTAGGCCAACAGCCGGCACAGGCTCTCGATGGCGTCGAACGTGACGCCGGTCCCCCCGACGTGCTGGATGGGCTTCCGGGCGGTCGTTGCGGTGATGGCCATGATCACGCCCGACCCCCGCTCGACCATGTGCCGCGCGGCTGCCCTGGCGGTCAGGAACTGCGACCGCAGGGCGGTGGTGATCGGGCGGAGGAAGTCCTCGAACGGCATCTCGATCAGGGGCATTCCATGGACGTCTCCGTGGCTGATCGCGTTGAAGGACACGTCGATGCCTCCGGCCTTCTCGGCCACGGCGTTCGCGTGCGCGTCGACGGCCTCTTCATCGAGCGCATCGACCTGTGCGGTCTCGGCCACCCCTCCCGCCGCGGAGATCTCCTCGGCCACCCTGTCGAGCGTGGTGAGCGTCCGGCCGACCAGGAACACCCTTGCCCCCTCGCGGGCGAAGGCGCGGGCCACCGCACCGCCGACCGAGCCGCCCCCTCCGTAGACCACCGCGTTCTTGTTCTCGAGGAGCACGTCCACCCCTTCAGCAGACCAGGTTCAGATACGGGTAGGGGTCGATCGCCGAGCCGATCACCGAGTAGCCGTACACGGAACGGTACGGGCTCGCCGGGATCACGTTGGGGTGCCACTCGAAGTGGAGATTGGTGGGGCCGCCCTGGGCGTCGCCGCTGTCGCCCACGTAGCCGATCGTCGTTCTCGCCGAGACGTTCCCCATCGTTCCGTAGTGGTCGAGGTGCGCCCCGTACACGTAGCCGAGGCTGCCCCTGAGGATGAAAGCGTTGCCTCCCAGGCCGTTGGGATCCTCGGAGGCGTAGCCGGCGAACGGCGCCACGACCGGAGTGCCACGCGGGGCCATGAGGTCGTTCCCGGCGTGCGGGTGGTAGCCGCCGGCGCAGCGGGCAGCGCCGAAGCTGTCCCCGTACGCGTGCGGCCCGTTGACCGGACATGTCTCGAACGGCCCCTTCCCGTTCACCAGCACGATGCCGTTCGCCGCCGCCGCCGCCCGCGCCGCCGCCAGCTCCTCCGCGCGCAGCTTGTGCTTCAGCTTGGCGATCAGCCCGTCGACCTCGGCCGCCTTGCTGTTCATGTCGTCGATGAGGGCCTGTTCGCGGTCGTAGATCTCCTGCTGGTCCGCGAACTTGGCGTCCAGGGCCCCCCGCGCGGCGTTGTACTCGTTGAGCGTCTCGACCTGATCGGCGAGGAGGCGGTCGAGCTTCTGCCGCCTCGACTCCAGGTCGTTGGCGTGGTTCTGGACGGCGTTGGCGAGGTCGGCGTCACTCTGCGCGACTTGCCCGAGGAACTCGACGCGGTCTGAGAGGTCTGTCAGCGAGCTCGAACCCAGGATGAACTCGATGTCTCCCGCGGGCCCGTTCTCGTAGGCGTAGCGCGCCCGGTCGTCCAGCCGAGTGCGCAGGCGCTCGTACCTACTCCGAGCCCGGGCCAGCTCCGTGCGCGTGTCCATGATGCTGCTCTGGAGCTGCTGGTAGCGCGTGGTGGCGCTGTCGATCCGCGTGGCCAGCTCGTTCAGCGATCCCTGGAGGTCGTCGAGCAGCGAGCGCTCCTTCGCCAGCTGTGCCTGTTCGGCCGCGATCTGCTTCTCGAGGGTGACGAGGCGGGCCTTGGCGTGGCGCAGCTCGGCCTTCGTGTCGGCACTGGCTCCAGTCGAGAGCATCGTGGTGAACAGGACCAATACGAGGACAGCGCCGCCAAAGCGGCGGAGGTCGATCCTGGAAGGTCCCCGGAGTCTTCTCATTGCGATGGGCGAGCCACCCTTCCTACTCACTGTCGAGTGGGAAGTCAAGCAACTTGAGTTTCTTACTGGGCCTCCGAGCTCGCATCGTCCCGAAGGGGCGGACCCAAGCACCTCACGTTCCTGCCGTCGTCGCTAGCCCAATGTCGCCTGATGCAGCTCGACGGGTGCCGTGATGCCCTTGAGCGCGACCGATCCAAGCGGCTCGAAGCGGACGTCATTCGAGTCACACGGGGTGCGGACATCCTCGGTCACCACGACCTGATCGGCCTGGGCGTGGGCCGACACGCGTGAGGCAATGTTGACCGTCCTTCCGAAGTAGTCGCTGTCCCTGGCGATGACCGGGCCCGCGTGCAGTCCCACTCTGGCGGGCGGGAGGCCCACCCTCGGCGCTTCCCGCACCATTTCGAGTGCCGCCAGGACACCCTCCGTGGGCCGTGCGAAGTAGCACATCACGCCGTCACCCAGGAACTTCACCGCCCTTCCGCCGTGCCGACCGGTCGCCGACCGAACCAGGTCGGAGAGCTTCACCGTGAGGTCGACGGCCGCCTCGTCGCCCCGCTCCTCGGTGAGCGCCGTGAACCCGGACAGGTCCATGAACCCGATGGCCGGCACATGGCGCGGCGGACGACGAATGGCCCCCGTCCGTTCGATGGCCGCCTCGACGTGCTCGAGGACGGCCTCGATCATCCCCTGCTCCACGTGCCGGCGGTGCAGCCATACGAGCACCCGCTCGTCGAGCTCTTGGGCCATCCGGCCCTGTGGCAGCGCGATCTCGAGCATCTGCTGCTCCGGCAGCCCCGAGCGCAACAGCGGATTCATGACGTAGGTCTCGAAGAAGTTGAGCTCCGCTCGTGTCAGGTTGCGCAGGTTCTCGCCCCAGAACCGCGCCGCGTGCGCGATGGCCCCATCGGTCCCAGCGACCGGCATGCCACGGATGGCCTGGAGCACGGGCGCCATGTCCAGATCGTCCTGGCGGACCCGGTCCCGAAGCGTCGGCTGGGGGAGACCGAGCCCCGCGTACGCGTCCTGGAGGAACTCGAAGGGGACTCCGAACTGCCGGCACAGCTCCTCGAAGTCGAGGTCCGAGAGCGCAGCGGTGTTCTGCTCGGGGAACAGCGCGTCCACGAAGGCGAAGGAGAAATCGCCGGACGCGATGGCCGTGCCGACGTCCTCGGGCCGGATGCCGGACTGCTCCAAGGCCTGGAGGAGACGAACCCGGGTGACGTCCATGGAGCGGAATGGCTCTGTACGGCTCGAGAGGATGCCCAGGGCCGCGAACCGGTCGATCTCCTCGGGCGCTGCGCCGGCCCGGCGCGCCACCTCCTCACGGGTGAGCTCCTCCACCTATTTCACCCAGGCCTGGTCAAGCAGCATCCCCCCGACCGGGCGGGGCTGGTAGTTCCCCAGCCGCTCGGAGACCAGGTCGATCCACCCCGGGGTGATCGCGGAAACCCACGGAGCCTGATCCACCATGGCGCGGTCGATCTTCGCCCACAGCGGCCCGGCGGCCGCGGGGTCCGAGAGCTGGACCTGCGCCGCCCGCTCGATCTCTTCGTCGATCCCGGGATCGCAGAAGTGCGCGGGGTTTTGGTTCTTGTCCGGTCGCTCGGGGACGAATGCCTTACAGCTCAGCAGCCCGATGAACTCGTTGGGCGACGTGCGCTTGTCGTTCAGCCAGCTCATCCCGGCCGTCTGTACCTCGTTCCTGGAGTCCAGGACGAAGGCGAAGAACTCCGCGGGGTCGTCGAAGACGTGCAGCCGGGCGGGATAGCCGAAGTCCTCCAGCACCGAGACGAAGTACCGGCCGATCTCGACGAACGCGGGGCCCTCCCAGACGGTGACCTCCGTCCCCGCCGTCCCGGAAGCGCGGACCAGTTCCCGAGCCCTGGCGAGGTCGGGTGCGGTCCACGTCCCGGCCGGATTGGGATCCACCGTGTATGGACAGTACGGTCGGTACCCGGTGAAGCCGGGCGGGAGGATCTGGCAGGTCATCCTGGACCCCGGGAAGGGGAACAGCTCGACCATCCGCGCTCGGTCCACGGCGAAGTTCACGGCCCGCCTCACCCGGACGTCGTCCAACGGTGGCAACCGCGTGCTAAGCCCACGTTCATGGTGGTTGATGGTTCCGTGGAGATGGGTGATGCAG
>Ga0137368_10004747_pt1 | contig 14432 bp, 8 predicted proteins | sample SagtaG_13_FD_104917 | JGI IMG/M metagenome (GOLD analysis project Ga0137368, IMG submission 104917) | Vadose zone soil microbial communities from Sagehorn Ranch, Mendocino, California, USA - Sage1_L_100_16 metaG | ecosystem: Environmental > Terrestrial > Soil > Vadose zone | place: USA...
CTCCGCCGGATCTCACCGAGTGGCTCAAGGCCGGCATACGTCGGGTCGCCGAAGCGCTTGATCGGAAGGAGATCCCGAACCGGCGCCTTCGACTCCTCGCCCGACTTCAGGGACAGAAGCGTCGCGGTTCGCGAGTTCATGCTGACGACGCGGAAGTCCTCGTCAACTTCGGCTGCCTGCTTCGGGCGGACGTGATCGCCGACCTCAAGTGGGTTGGCGTCGCCGATGACAACGGTCTCGGGCAGATGGCGTTCGTAGACCAGCCCGAATGAGGAGCGTTCCTTCAGCTCTTTGATCTCCTTCGCGAGCTGAGCGCGCACCTTGGGGTCGGCGACGGCCGCGACGAGATTCTCCAATTTTGCAATTCTTGACACCTTGGAAGGCCCCCTGCTGTGCACGGCCGTTTCCACAGCTCCATGCGGGCGTGGGTGGCGGCCAGACCGACGTGCGTTTCGAAAGATCCTAGGCGCCGGGGCTGTCAGCCGAGTCGTCTCCGGCTGGCTCAGTCATCGTCTCCCGGCTAACCGTCACCGGCGTCCACCGGCGCGGCTCGCGTGAAGCGCGTCTGCGACTAGCGGTCGGAGTGGCCGCGTGAACGGCCAGCGCGAGTAAGGCCGGCACGAGCCACCTTCCTCTACTCGTCGAAGCGAGCCCGCAGCTCCCGAAGCTGCGCTTCGCTCGCCTCGAGCATCTCGGCCGCGCAGTCCGCGCAGTAGCCCTTCTCCCCGCCAGCCGGGCCGGGATCGCGGACGACGAAGCGCGGCTCGCCCTTCCGGATCTCGTGCTTCTTGTTGTGTGCGCAGTGGGCGAGCCTGCCTGCCGGGCGAACCTCTACGCGGAGAAGGATCGAGCGCGTCCGCGCCATCAGGCCAACCGGGCGGCGAGTTCGGCCTGCACCTGATCGGCGATCTCGTCAATCGCGCCGATCGCCTGCTCGAGCGCTTCTGTGCTCTGGTCGCGACGTTCGTTCGAGTCGATGCCAATGTGCCCGTTGATAGCTCGATTCATCATCACGATCACGGCGCCGAGATTGTTCTGAGCGCCGGTGCCGCCAAGTGCGGCGACTCGCCGGCCGTTGGGACGGTGGCCGAGCGCCTCGCAGATGCGGCCCGAGGCGGATCTGATCTGCTCGTCGAGCCGGCGGCGCAGCATCTGCCGGTGCGCCTGCGGCTGGACAGGAAGCCGCTCCGGCTCCGGGCCATGTCGTTCGTTGCGCGCTTGGAGGAGCCGCCGTTGCAGGTCTTCACGGGTCAGCCCGAGCGTCTCGAGATCGACGCCTTGCTCGCGGAGCGCGGCGATCGCGTGGTCGATGTAGGCGTCGTCGGCGGGGTCGAGGAACGGATCGGAGACGAAGCGGTCGAGGATCTCCCGCGTGACCTCGAGCTCGGGCCGCAGTGGACGGCGCGCGCCCAACTCCTCGTCCCCGACCGGCACCTCGCCGGCCTCAAGCCAGCCGTGGATCATCTCTTGGTCGCCGCCGTCGATCCCCTTGAAGTCGTCCCAGTGACGGTCGATGTTCATGCCGACATGCGAGACGACGATGCCCTCGTTGTCCTGGTGGCCAGGGGCGTTTTCGACGTTGACGCGCATGATCCGTCCGACGAACTGGATGTAGGGACTCAACGAGCGGTAGGGGCGGAAGATCGCCGCGACCGACAGCGGCGGATGGTCGAAGCCCTCGCCGAGCATCTGCACTTGGACGATCGCGTCGAGCGCGCCGCTGCGCAGATCGCGCAGCACCTCGTCTTGTTCCTCCTCTGACTGATCCGAGTGAATCTCCCGCGCCCGCAGCCCGCGCTCCTCGTAGAGCCCCCGTACCTGACGGGCGTGGTCGAGCGAGCAGGCGACGGCAATCAGTTGGTGATTGAAGCCGCCGGTGCGCAGCTCGTTCAACCACTGGATCGAGGCGTCGACGATCGAGATGTTGCTCTCCGGCGAGAGGGCTACGCCGCGCGACACCCAGTCCTGCTCGCGCAGCTCGAGCAGCTCATCGAGCGTATGGCGGTATTCGTCCCCTTGCCAGGTGAAGTAGATCTCTGACGGCGCGACGTTGGTGGCGGTGATCTGCTTGATATAGCCGCGCTGCATCGCATCGCGGAACGGATAGCGGTAGATCAGCTCGCCCTCGATCGGCTGCTCATCGGCACGGAACGGAGTCGCGGTAAGGCTGATGACGCGGGCATCGGGGAAGCGGTCGAAGACGTTGCGCCAACTCGGCGCGGCGTTGTGGTGGCCTTCGTCGACGATGATCAGGTCGAAGAAGTCCGGCGACAGGTTCGGCAGCCAGCGCTCGGCCTGCGCGCCGAGCTGATGGATGTTGGTGACGACGAAATGAGCGTCGTCGCAGTCGCTCAGGTTGGCGTCGCGGTCGAGGACAGCACGGTACGGCCCGTTGTCGAAGCTGCGCAGCGCCCCCGTGCGCCGGTAGAAGCAGTCGGGGCGGGTGATGTCGAGCGCATCGGCGATCTGGGTCTTGATCGTCAGGTTCGGCGCGATGACGAGGACACGCCCGCGCGCGACCCGGAACGGGAGGAGGCTGATCAGGCCCGTCTTGCCGCAGCCGACTGGGATCTGCTCGACCGCGCGATGGCCTCCGCCGGCGAAGTACTCCTCGGCGGCCTCGTGCCCTTGAATCTGCGGCGTGCGCAGGCGGCCGTTGCCGCTGATCACAACTTCGGCCTCCGCGAAGAACTGCTCGATGTCCGCTTGTGCCAGCACGTCCGCGAGGGTACTGGCGCTGGCCGACGGTTGGACGCCGAGGCAGCCTACTCGGAGCGGGCCAGCGCTGACCGCGCGCCGCGCTGGTGCGTGAAGCAGTAGATGCTGCCTCCGAACCGTTGCGGCCGGGCCAGGCAGTAGTCGCGCACCTTGGCCGAGACGACGACCCCGCACGTTGCGCATTGGGCGCGCGCGGCGACTCCATCCGCTGCCTCCGGCTCAAGGGTACGCGGAACGCGATCGCGTTTAGTCGCAACGACTGCCGGCGACGCCTCGCCCTTGCCGCGCACGGCCAGCAGCTTCGCGACCAGCGTCTCCCTGCCCCACAGCTCAACGTTGTTCGCGCGGGCGAGCTCCTGGGCTTGCCGGGTGAATTCACGGTTCGCAACGACGAGCGCCCTGTGGCACTTGTAGTAGCCGGCAGACGCGACCGCTTCCTGCACCGCCTTGATTCCGATGCGCTTGTTCCAGCGCTTCGCCTGTACGGCCGTCTTGAAGCCGTCCTTGGCAATCACGAGGTCGGCCCCGTAGTCGCCTCGGTAGCGAGTGTTCTCCACGCGGTAGCCGAGCCGCCGGAACAGCGTGCCGAGGAACTCCTCGAACGTCCGCCCGTCCATCGCGTCGACCTCGCGGATGCCCGATTTGGCCAAGCGGCGCCGACGGTAGAACTGGTAGGCCAGCTTCGCCGCGCCGACGACGCCGAGCAGCACCCACAGCGGCCAGGCGGCGAGCAGGAGGTCGAAGAACGTTTTGAGCGCCGAGTCGGCGCTAGGCGCCGCAGGCTTGCTCGCCGCATCGAGCAGAAGACCCATCAGCAGCGAGATCGGCACCGAGCGGCGCTACCTGGAGACATCTTCGCCTGAGCTTAAGACGGGCGCGCCGGAACCGGAAGGGAGCAGGTGCGCGACGGCGACCGTCGCGTGCCCGGCCTAACCTGTTTCCGTGACCAAGAAGAGCGACCCGACCGCCGAACCCAAGCCGAAGAGCTACGCCGAGCGCCTGGATCCCGGCGGCGAGGTTGGCAAGCACGCGCAGGCGAAATCGAGGAATTCGTACTGCGTCTTGAGGAGTCCGGTTCCACTTGAGGCGATGCAGCGGAACAGCCCAGCGTTTGGAGGGCGCTCTCCTCCCGGCAGCGAACATTCACTAACGCGTCCGCGGGCTACCGTTTCTCCATGGCCGACAAGAGGTCGGAGGATCTGCTCGCGGAAGTGATCGACCGCTATCTCGGGTCTGGAGACTTCAATGGCCTCTTCATACGGGGCGCCGACCAAAGGGGCGCCGCTGCCGAGGCGCTCATCGGGCAGGGGGCTGTCGAGGTGATCGGAGAGGAAGATTTTCCGAATCCCCACATCCGCCCGTGGAAGAATCGTCGCAGCGGCGACGAGCAAATCGCGTCCCTTAGAGCCGCCGTGGCGGGCGAAACCTACGGCATTTGCCTGTACCCGACCTCCCCCGCGCTTGCCGACATGGAGGAGGTGAGGGTTCTTGCGGACCGACCCTACACGCAGCGACTTGCGGCAGGCGCTGGGCAACTCGACGTCGCGTTCTTTCGCACCGACGTGCTGGAGAGCTACCGGAACGATCCTCGCTTCACCTTTCGTTTCAACGATGTCGGCGCACGAGCCTCAATCAGCGACGAGGTCTACGAAGACAAAACCCAGCCGGCGGCAGACAAGGTCTCCGTCACTCTCGGCTTCGCCTACCGTCAGCCCCTCAAGCAGGATGCTCCCATCGTTCGCTTCGTCGCTGCTTTCTTACGTGACGTGGCGCGGCTCTCGCCGGAGCATCAGCGCCGATGGGAGACATACGAGGTTGCCGGCGAGGACATCAAGCCCCACCCGATTTGGCTCGCCGAAGCGATGGGCGAGTGGATCGATCGCATCGGCCCATTCGACGCGCTGTTCCGGGAGCTCGCCGCCCTCAACGAGTTGTACGAGAGCGCGTTCGGCACACCACTACTACGGGCGACCGAGCGGCCAGACGATTTTGGCTGGGTCCTCCGGCCATCGCGGAGGGAGTTCGACGACTTCATCCAGACGCTCGACAAGCTCCTCTCCGACAACATGCGCCATGCCGCTTTTGACTCTGCTGGCATCCCGAGCATCGATGAAACGGGGCAGCAGATCGGCAGCCTCAACCGGCTCGACCAACTCCTCGAACGCGCACGAGTTCCCGAGCATCAACGGAAGGAGGTGCTCAAGCCTCTCCGCGACGTCCGTACCGCAAGAAGCAAGCCTGCTCACGCCCTCCGCCAAAACATCACCGACGAGACCTTCATTCGTCGCCAGGCCGAGATCCTCCAGCAGGTCACTCAGAGTGTTGAATCCTTGAGGCGCTTTTGGCAGAACCACCCGCGTAACCGCGACTGGATTCCACCAGGCGAGCTGGAGACCTCCCAGCGGCTGTGGCTGTAGGCGGACAGCCATCCGCCGACGCCGGTATCGGCAGTGCGTTCACACTCCGCTCCACCACGGAGGGAAGCTAGACCAGCTCTCGAGGCGCGGCGCGACCCTTCGATACCGCATGCGATTCGATGCGTGTTTGTCGTAAGTCGGCGTTCGGGCAGTCCGCGATGCTGCCGTCCGCTTTAGTCGCCGCTACAACTGCCTGATGCTCATCCCGCGCCAGCAGCGCGCGACAGCGCTCGCAGCCGTTACTGATGTCGACCCGGTGGATCTCATCGCGGCCATTAGCGCGCTCCAGCTCATTCCAATCAACGCGAATGCACTCGCGCGGCTTGAAGCTGCCGCCGCTGTTGCGAGTGCTCTTCCTGCGCGGCCTGAGGGTGGAGGCGTCACTGGCGACCGCGCCCTTGCCTGGGTGAATCGACCGGTGTTCACAGGTGACATTGAGCGGTTCAACAACGTCTTTACCGATGAGTTTCTGTTCCACTACGGGTCCTTCGTCGTCTTCCCTGGCCTCCACGAGGAAGCGTTCTTTGTCATCCGGATGCTCGCGCGTGCAGTCCTGCACACACGTCGTGCGCTCTCTGACGACTTCTTCCGCCCAGCGCAGGCCCTCGCCGCGGCGACGCTCATGACAAGCGACGCGATCGCTCGCAAGGCCCGAATCGGACGAGGGATTGAGGCGCGGCCCCAGGAGGCGAGCTACGCCGCCGGCGACCAAGAACTCGATGATCTGAAGACCGCAGTGACCTTCACCGTGGACGAATTTCGCCACTGGCTTCGCCCGCTTTCCGTCGACGCTCTTGAACCGCTAGTTCAAGACCTCCCCGCCGCCGACGACGCCGACCTTCCGACCGACTCGGCACTCGTCCGACCGATCTTCCGCGACGGCGAGCGTTTCGTTGTTGCTGCTCCGCATCTCCTACTCCCGGCGCTTGTCCACGCGATCCTCGTGCTCGCGCGCGAGCACGGCGAGATCGAGGCGGTGCGATCCGAGTTTCTCGACGCCGTCTACGGGAGCGTTCTACTCGGGGCGCGCTACATGGATTGGGAAGAGGTTGACGTGCAAGTCCCCCCGCTCGGCGAACTGGTCGCGCATGAGTCCGTCTTCCAAATCGACCGTGACAAGCTCGCGCATGTGCTCGTCGTGACCGATGACCTTGCAAGCTTCGAGGGCGAGCCGTTCTCGACCTGGGATACTGCGGAGCTCATCCCGGTCGCGGAGGCGCGCCTCGATGAGGTGCGCGATCACACTCTCGGGCTTCCACAAGAACCCGAGCAGGTGCTGCAACTCGTTGTCATGCAGTCGCTTGGCCGAGAGAGCTATTTCTTTCTTGGTGAGGGCTCCGGCCAGGCCCCTCGTCTGCTACTTACGGCGTCCGAGCTAGAGACGATTCCGCTTCTTGGCGGTGGGCGGTCGCTTCAGCTCCTCAAATACGCGCTCGCGCGCAAACGCTTCTTCGACCGCACACACCCAGTGCACACAAGCGAGCTGGATCTCTTTCACATCTACCGCGAGAACGACGACAGCTTTTACCTCGACGACAACGCCCTGCCTGAGATCGGTTACGTCGTCCCGGAAGGAGTCCGAGCGCTGCGGGAGGAGGTGCAGCGAAAGCGAGATCTCCACGGCATGAGCTACATCAACGGCCGCCTCGTTGAGGTGATGCTCAAAGAGCAGCAGCGGGAGATCCCGATCTACTTCCCGATGCCACCGCCGCCGGACGGCCGAGGAGCACTTCTAGTAGAGGGTTATGCGCTGCCGGTCTGGGTCTTCGCCCACGACCGGCCACCTCAGGGCTACGCGGATCGCTACTCGCAAATCATCCAGACTCTTGCGTACTGGATGTGGCGGTTCACACCGTCGCTCGTCGAAATCGGCGAGAGTCTTGAGACGCACTGCCACCACCTGCACCTCGAAGTCGATCTCGTTCCGGACGATGCTTGGTCGAATCGGACAGAAGACATCGAGGAAGCGGCACCTGATGAGGTGATCGAGTGCCTGCCACTTGGCGGATGTCGGCTCAAGATCCGGCTCCGCGCTCCGTTTCTCCGGCTCGTCGACACTGCCGACAACGCTGGTGAGCGTGAGCTGATGCGTCGCGTGATGCGCGGTCTCGTTGCACTCGAGGCCGAGGGGCGCGGTGGACAGCCGCTTCTCGGCGAGGCGGAGATCGGCGAAGCGGTCGATGAGCACGCACCGCTTGGGCCGCAGAAGATGATCGTCTTAATTGATTCATCGCAAGACCCGACGCTCGACCCTCGCGGTGTCCCACCGCCGCGCTTCGCTCAAGGAGACGACGAGGCGCTCGTGATGGATGAGCTTGGCGCGTTCCTCATCGAAGAGTTGCATCTGCCAATCGGGCCCATCGACCCTGAGCGGCGCACGGATGTGCTGCGGGAGGCGGTCGCCTTCCATCTGCGACAGCTCGCTGGGCTGGTCGAGACGCTGTCTGCCGACGGCCTTCTCGAATGGCTCGTTCTTGCGAACGAGGCGCTTACCGCCGACTTCAACCGAATGCGATTCGATACGGCAACGAAGGAGGCGTGCTTCGGCGATGTCGCAGGAGTCCGCGCGCAGCTTGCAACGCGCATCCCACGATCGGCGACTGCGAGTGTCGCGAACCGCTTCCTGATCGAGTACATCGCGGCCTGCCCGCCCTCAGGGACAAGGCGCATGAGCCATGCCCGCTATGACCGACTGCTGGCGATCGCCGCGCAGCTCCACGGCCGCGGCTACATCAGCGATCTCATCCACTTCAAGCTCGACGATCCGCTGCTTAGCGTGCTGCCGTCGCGGCGCCTCGGCGTGGGGCGCGACACCGCCTTCATGCAAGGGCGCGAGTCATATCTCGAAGAGTTCACCAGCGGGGAGGTTGCTCGAAGCGTCGACCGCTTCCCGCGGCTCTGGCGGCACGCCGAGCCGGCTGAAGAGCCAGACCTTGGCGATTTCGATGCCGCGGCCGAGGCCGAATTCGGCGTCTCGTTACACGACGTGCGTGACTTTTTCGAAGCACTGTTCACCGCCTCAGTCGCTCGAGAGTCCCAGGTAAAAGTGGCGCGCGCTGCGGAACTCATCGACGAGCTTCAAGCGGATCTACGTTGGGAGCGTGAAAAGGTAGAGAGGGCGTTCAACCTCTTCGCGCTCCGGTCACGCGACCGTTTTGCGCCGCCAGGAGAACCGTTTCGGCTCGATGACGTCTACCCGTGGCGGTTCAACCGCGCGCTCTCCTACGTTCGTCGTCCGCTCATCCTCCGTCCAGCTGACGGCGGCGACGAGGTCGTGTGGGGGCTCCGGCACGTCTTTGTAGCGCACCAGTACTTCGGGAGTCTCATTTTCGAGGGTCGGCTCAAGGCGGAGTCTCAAGAGATGAAGGCCCTCAGCGGGCGTCTTCACGACGAAGACGGCCAGTCGTTCAACGATGCCGTTGCAAAACTCTACGAGGCTGATCCGGCGCTGATAGTCAAGCGGCAGGTCAAGAAGGTTGGGAGGCTGCGCCTTCAGCGCAGGAGAGGTGAGGATCTTGGTGACGTTGACGTCCTCGTTGCCGATCCGCGCAGGCAACGACTGACGGCAGTCGAGACAAAGGATCTTGCGGTAGCGAAGACACCCGCCGAGCTTTCGAATGAGCTTGAGGAGACGTTCCAGTCGCGAGATAGCCGCGCGGCCGCCGTCGACCGCCACGTCGAGCGCGTCGCGTGGCTTCGCGAGCACCTCGCCTACGTGCTCGACTGGCTCGGGATCGATGACGACCCGAAGGCATGGGCGGTTGACGGGCTGATCGTGATCGACATTGAGCTCATGAGCCCCTATCTCGTCGATCTCCCGTTCCAAGTAGTCACCTACCGCGCGGTCGAGGCCGCCTGCGCCAGGCAACGTGAGGCGGATTAGCGCCGCCTGGTCGACGCGTTGAGCCGCACGAAGCACGCGGAAATGACTTCGTCGCATTCCCCGCGCCAACAGGTAATCGTCGTCCCCGATTCGACGGACGTACGGAGCTAGGCGAGGGCCCTACGAGCTGTAGCTCCTTCGCGCCTCCGCATTCTTCAGGCGGCAGCGACTCTGAACTGCTCCGGTTCAGTGCGCACGTCGTCGGTCTCGACGACCGGACCGCTCTCGGTCCAGTCGGAGAACGAGAACACGCGACTCCGTCCGTCATCGCCGACGGGCCTAAGCTTGCGTTGGAGCAGGTTCGCGAACCGTCGGTCGTGCGTTGACACGACGAGCTGACGTAACGCCTTTGTTCGCCGCAATGTGTCGACGAGCCCGAGAAGGTTAACGTCGTCAAGGCTCTGGAGCGGATCATCGAGCATGACGACCTGGAGGGGCGCTTCTCTTGTGCCGAGGTTCAACCCCAGGAAGAGCGAGACGGCAAGAGCGTTGAGCTGCGAGCTGCTGAACAGGGTGTACGGATCCTGGTTCTTTAGTCCCGCAGCGGGATCCGCCACGAGCGGTTGAACGCGTCCGTGTCCGCCGCGGTAGGAGGTTCCCAGAGAGACGTCGGTGAACAACGGATGCGGATCCATGCGCGCATAGATGCGCTCCACCAGCGGTTCGATCCGGTTGACGCGGGCGTCGACCAATTCACGTGCCGCTATTCGTGCGGCGTCGAGGATCGTCGTCGCGGCATCGCCGGCTGCCTCGTGAGCGGAGAGGGCGCGACGCCGCTCTTCGGCGACGTGTTGAGCTGAAGCAAGTTGCTCTTGGAGTTCGGCGCGCTGCGCGGCTTCTGAGGCGCTGGCAACGCTGAGAGCTACTGCCTCGCCACGGCTGTAGAGCTCGGACATGGTGTGCGCTCGCAGGCTGAGTTCCGCGATAAGCCTGTCGAGATCTGCGGGAGTCGCTTGGCGCGTCAACCCGAGTTCTTCCAGTCGTCGCGCACGGCTCTCACTCCATGCTCGGGCATCGGAATTGACGCGCTCGGCTTCTGCAAGTTCGACCGCAAGCGCAGCCAGTGAGCGCTCGAGCGTGGCTATGCGTCGGGCCAGGTCCTCGACTTGTGCCATCGGCGCCGGTTGCTCTTCTGGAGGAGTCTCGGCGACGAGTTGCTCCAGGCGCCGCCGTGTCTCGTCGACTGGGTATTTCTGCTCACACACCGGACACCTCTCGCCGAGGTGGCGCAATGCCAGGGTTGCGAGCGATCGCAGCTCTTCGTGCGTTTCATGCTGTTGGGTAAGCCGTTCTCGCTCCCTTGCAGCGGCTTCTTGCGCGGCCGAGAGTTCCTTACGAGATCGCTCAAGCTGCACCGACAGTTCCTGCTGTTCACGCCTCGCCTGTGACACGTCGGTCGCTGACGGCGCGCTTTGGATGCGCTCGCTCCACTCTCTGAGGAATTCCTGGGCTCCATCCCGACGTCGCTCAACTGCACGTCTCTGGGCCAGAAGAGCACCTAGTGCGTCGTTCACTAGCCGAGCAGCCTCGGTTGTCGCCAGCGTCGGTTCGCTCTCTGTCACACCGAACGACCGAACGTCGCCCCACCAGTCCTTCCAAAGCTTCTCGATGTCTTGACCTGCCGATTGCCGCAGTCGCTCCAAGCGGGTTCGGATTTGAGAGACGCGGAGCTCGGCCTCGGACGCCTCGCGCGCCCTTTCGGTTCGGGTGCGGCTCCACGAGTTGCGGTCTCGTTCGAGTTCCCGAAGGAATTCGTTGAGGCGCCCTGCCCCGAGGAGCTCGCTCATGACTGTGAATCGCTCTTCCTCAGAGTCGCTCTCGATGAACTCCCGAACGAGATCCTGTTGCAGATACACGCTGCGGGTGAACGCCATGCAGAAGGCTGCGACCGAGTCCTTGGTCAGGAGAGCCGAGGGCCACAAGGTCTCGAGGATCTTCACATCGCCGGCGCCGCCGTCGAAGCGGCCCGTCGGCGTCTGAACAAGAACGTCTGACCGATCCTCCGATGAGGCCGTGCGGATGACTGTCATCTGATGACCAGCGTCGTCCTCGAAAGTGACCGCCACTCGCGCGCTGCCTGACGGTGAATACAGCGAGATCGCTTGACTGTCGCGACCAGTGAAGCGAGGCAGCTGCCCGCTCAAACTCCACAGGATCGCGTCGAAGAGAGACGTCTTTCCCGAACCGTTTGGACCAGAGAGGATGACGACATCGGCGTCGAGGTCGAAGGTGTACTCGCCTCCGAATGCTCGAAAGCCCTGAATCTCGGCTGACAGCAGTCTCCTCATTCCAGCTCAAGGTGACGGCGGAGCTCTTGGACAATTGGGCGGTGCTCCTTGAAGGCGTCCACCGCGGTCTGGACGAGCTCGCGCGCGACGCCGTGTTCTTCTAGACGCTCAGGGAGCTCGTCAAGTGGAGAAGCGTCCTCTTCGAGCTCGACTGTGTCGTGGGCGAGCGGGAGCAATGGAAGGAGGGTTCGCTCGACGTCGCTAAGCGAACGGATGTCCTCCCCCGTTGCGACGATCTTGCGGATGCGACTCGTGTCGTAGCGGATCTCGTGAACCGTCGCATCGTCCTCGGCGGCCAGTGCCGGCGTGAGGAGGATCAGGTACCCGTCCCATGCCTTTCGATCCAATCGCGTGAAACGATCGGAGATGACTTCTACGGCCCGCGCCTGGGCTGAGCGCCATCCGCGAGCGAGGTCGCCCCATGTGTCGTAGACCACAACAAGTACGACTCCGTATTTGTCCTCGGCAAGAAATGCGCGCTCGGTTGGAAGATCGAGGATCTTCTCGGCGTCGCGCTCGACGTGGTACGACGCCCCCGAAAGCACGCTGGCTGCTTCGGCGAGTACGGCAGCTGGGGCGAGCGCGCCTCCTCCGTCGTTGATCATCGCAGCGCACCGAGCGCAGCGGCCGGCTCCGCGCGCAGCTGGTTGACGTCGATGATGATCGGCTGAAGAAAACCGCTAGCAGTGTTTTCCGAGTCGTCGTCGTCGATGAGGTTCTCGGGTGGAGCGATCGCAGCTCGGTTTCCGGTGACCCCGGCTGCCAGAACGACGACCGGATCCGCCGAGGGATGGCCTCGAAGAGACCGAGATCCCAAGGCAGTCGCCTCGTAGCGCGCCCAGTCGAGCACGCCGCCGCCTGAGGCGGGAACCATCACTGCCAACACTTGTCCGTCTCGTCGCACCTGCAGGCGCCCTTCTGACTCCACAACGAAGGTTACGCCGAGCTCACGCGCGAGCAGCGAGCCAGCCTGCGCGAGGTCGGCGAGGAGGCGTATGTCGACGGAGCGAGCCGGGAGGTAGGCGTCGTGGCGTAGAAACCATCGGGCGCGGATCGTTCCGAGTTGGAGCAGGTTGAGCTGCTCCAGCACGTCAAAGATCGGGGCAAGGTCTTCGGCCGGGAGTTCATGTTCTCGCTCGAACTCTGCGACGGCGCGTCGGAGTCGTGCTAGTTGCTCGACGACGACTCGAGCCGCGAGCTCGACCATGAAGTCCATCCAGCCCGCCCGCACGAAACGCTCCTCCGGGATCTCCAGTGCCTCGGTGAACTGCGAGCTACCGAACGCTTCTGGATCCACGTGAATCGAGACATGGTCTGGAAGGGCTCGCCGAACGCGGCGGATCGTCTCGACCAGCACCGCGGCAGCTGTTCCCAGGCCCGCGAAGACTACGACGGGGGCGCTCATGACTCGCGTCGTCACTAGTTCTTCCCACCCATCCCTCCAGGCGTCGTCGAGTTGCGCGGTCCGAAGGATCCATTCGTCGGGAGGAGCGTCGGCGTCACGGTGGAGGTAGATGACGTTGACGACGCTGACAGCCCCCGCGTCCTCAGGCCCTCTGACCACCCCTACATCCGCGCCGGCATTCATCTCACCGAGGGCATGGCGAGCCGCAAGGTCGAAGTTCAGCGTCAGGAGATCGTGGATAGCGTGCTCGCGGAGTAATGCGACGGCGAGCAGGTATCCGTCGTTCGGGGCTGCGTTCCGAAGGCGTGCTAAGGGGAACCGATCGACCAACTCGGCTTGGTGGGCCGTCTTGTCGAACACGGCATCAGCGACGCACGAGAGGTCGGACGGATTTGCGCAGTCGCCGGCTTGGAGGATGTCATCCGCGACCAGACGCGCGTGGGTCTCTTCGGCAAGGCCACGGCTGAGCGGGAGGTCGGTGGGCGGCTCACAAGAACAGCCCGCGCCGATGATTAGGGCGACCTTTCCACCCTCCTCGGCGGCGATCGCTTGCAGCAATTCGGACGGCAAAGCCACCGCGCGATTATGCGCAGGCGGTGTTGTCATGCCGAGGTCGGCCCGGGAAATCTCTGTGGTCCGGGCGTATGCGAAGAGCGCGAGCAGCAGCCATTGGCGACCCCGCCGCTGGGGACATGGCACTCGCGGACGTTGTCGACTCGACCATGGCGAACAGGCCGCGAGCCTCGTGCCGATCGAGTAGTTCGGCCAGCGCCTTGCCCTTCTTCGGCGCCGCCGCACCTGCACCGGGTTACGGTCGAGGTACTCCTTCTTGGAGCCGGGAACTCGGAAAGTCGCCGAGATCGTGTCGCACAGGAACCCTTCGGGCAGCCCCAGCAAGCGATTAGTACTACTGGGACGATTCCCTCTTACGACCAGTCTCGCCGGGTCCAGCCGCCGAACTCCGATGGGTCGGCGATGACGCTCGCGGCGGAGGCCCGGTCGGTGGCACGGCGCCGCCCACCGTGCGGACGCGCAGGACAGAAGTGGCTGTCAGCCACGCCTGACGCGCGTTGGTCCGTTTCGAGCGGCGGTTCTCGACCTGATGGCTCCATAAAGGGCTCCATACCCACTGCACCCTGTGAATCGTGCAAGTGCAGGCGAAAAGAAACATGTAAGCGTTCAGTCGGCAGGGACCCGTTTCGGGGTGGCGAATGAGCGGGTGTGGAGCGCTCGGAGGCGGAGGCGATCTACGCGCAGGGGGTGCGAGCCGGTCGTCGATGCGCTGCTGGCGTTGTCGGCGCGGCTGGAGGTGCAGGACGCGCAGCTGGGGGCGCTGGCGGAGCGGGTCGAGGAGCTCGAGCAGCGGCTGAAGCGCGACTCGCGTAACTCGTCGCTGCCGCCGAGCCACGATCCTCCCTGGCTGGGGAAGCGGGGACGGTCGCGGGGGACGGGGCGGAAGCAGGGCGGGCAGCTCGGCCATGTCGGTCACGGGCGGTCGCTGTTTCCGATCGAGCTGCCCCGACTGCGGCCGAACGGTGCGTGCCGAGCTGCCGGCCGGCGTTCCGCGTGCCTGTTTCGGTCCAAGCTGGAGGCGGCGATCGCAGCCCTGACGGTTCGGGACCGTCTTTCGCGTCGACAGATCATTGAGCTGATGGAGGAGCTGTTTGGCTGCCCGATCGCAGTCGGGACGGTCGACGCGATCCTCACCCGCACCGCCGAGA
>Ga0137368_10004775_pt1 | contig 14382 bp, 12 predicted proteins | sample SagtaG_13_FD_104917 | JGI IMG/M metagenome (GOLD analysis project Ga0137368, IMG submission 104917) | Vadose zone soil microbial communities from Sagehorn Ranch, Mendocino, California, USA - Sage1_L_100_16 metaG | ecosystem: Environmental > Terrestrial > Soil > Vadose zone | place: USA...
AAGAAGTAGCCGCACCTACACATCGAGCGACGACGCCGACAACATCGAAAGACTCTGCCATGACTTGTCACGCCACCCGAGTGACGTCCACCGACGCGGCAAGGTGGTGTGCAATCCACCGTGCGTCGGCGCCCACACCATGGATGAAGCTCGAGCTCCGTCGTTGCTGAAAATTCAGACCGAGCACGTATAACCCGCGCTCCACGGTGACACCGCGCTCGTGTTTGATTTCGCCGCGTTCGTCGAGCACCGATTCGGGGAGCCATGGATACGCACGCCGATATCCTGTTGCCCAGATCACCGTCTTCAGCTCCTGTGTTCCCACGCGCCTGATCGGCGGCGGATGCATCGCGAGCGGCCATGTCGGGACAAAAGGCTCGGGTTCGACCGCAGGAAGACCGCGCTCGTCGATGAAGGAATCAATTCGCCTGCGGAGGTCTGCCAGCTTGACATCGGCTGCAGCGGTGGTCGCCACGAGATCCTCGGCAAAATACACAGCGTCGTTATCGGCATTCACGACACGGCCGGCAAGTCGCACTCCTCGTCCGTGGAGGATCGCGAGATCGAGCGAGACATGCTCGGGACTGCCGACGAGTTGCAGCGACGGTTGCTCTCGAGAGATATCGATGGCGTGAACCGTGGAAACATCCTGGTCAAGTAGTCCCAGGCGATCGAGCCACCAGAAAATGTCTTTACCTCGGTACCGGCGCGGCAGGCGGGTGTGGCGTCCGACGGCAAGCGTCACCGGCCGTCCGGAGCGGTGAATTTCGTCGGCGAGCTGAATGCCCGTGGACGACGCGCCGACGACGAGAACGTCGCCAGACGGTAGCTGTGCGGGATTGCGGTAGTCGACGGGAATAACTTGCACAATCGAAGGCGGTAGCGTGCCGCTTGTCATCGGAACTGCCGGAAGGTCGCAATAGCCGGTGGCCGCGATGACTGCAGACGCACTCCAAATCCCGCGATTTGTGGTGACCTGGAAGCGATCGTTCAATCGTTCCACGCGTTGAACAGTCGTGTCGGTGACAACTGGCGCACCTGATGCCGCGGCGTAGCGCTCGAGGCATTCGATCAACTCGGGAACTGACATGAACCCATCAGGATCATCTCCGTCATAGCCGAAGCCAGGCAGCCGCGTCATCCAGTTCGGCGTCAGCAGGCGCAACGAGTCCCATGAGTGACTTCTCCAACCCTCTGCGATTCTCCCGCGCTCCAGGACGACGTGCTCGACGCCGAGTTCGGACAAGCAGTAACTCATGGCGAGTCCTGCCTGTCCGGCGCCGACGATGACCGCTGTCACTTGCGACACGCGTCCTCACGCAGCGTTCACGGTGACGTCTACGGGGACCCCGTTGGTCAGGACGTCGAAGACCGCTGAACGGGCTCGCGATTGCTCGACGATCTCGCGCAGCTTCTCCGGCGGTGCGTCACCGGCGATATCGAAGTTGATGCGAATGCGCTCGTACCCGTTTCGTACCGTTTTGGACAGACCGAGGATGCCCTGCAGATCGATGTCGCCTTCGATGGTCGACTGCACGGACGTAAGCGTGATGCCGCGTGCGGCCGCAATGTTGCCGATGCCCGCGGTAATACAGGTGGCCAGCGCGTGCAGGAGGAACTCGATTGGCGTCGGCGCACGGTCTTCGCCGACGAGCACATTCGGGTGATCTGCGGCGTAGCGGAATTCGGTGACGTGGTTGTGCTCGCCGCCAGCGCCGCTGAACGACTCCACACGTGTTTCGCTGAAAGTGCCGCTAACCCAGCGGTTCGAGGCGCGGAACTGGAACTTGGCCAGCGCCGGTGTGGCTTTGACGGCGTTGATGGTGGCAAACAAAACCGGCGTGTTGACGCCGTTGAGCGGCGCGCGAGTGGGCGCGACAGAAGAAGGCGTATCGGACATACAGGTGTCTCCTTTGGCCGCTCGATCATACAGCGGCCCCTATCTGTAAGAACGTAATCCTCGGCCAAAAGGCGCCACGCCTTCGACGGGCGGTCGCGGCGCGCCAGCTTTCGAGACAAACCACACGCTGCTACACTCTGTCAACCTTTGGTTGGAGGCTCGCCTTGATCTCTCGCTCACCCTCACGGCTCCTGTGCGCTAGTGTTCTCGTGGCCACCTTCGCGGGGTCGGCGGAATCGCAAAAGGAACCCGCGCCGGCGCAGACGCCGCCGCTCGAAACGGCGATGCTCAACGCGTATCGCTGGCGAAGCATCGGTCCCAGCCGCGGTGGCCGATCCATCGCGGTGTCCGGCGTCAAGGGCCGTCCGCGCGAGGCGTATTTCGGCGCCGTCGGCGGCGGACTTTGGAAAACGACGGACGCGGGCAACACGTGGTCGCCCGTCACCGATGGGCAGCTCACGAGCTCGTCAGTTGGAGCCGTCGCCGTTTCCGAGTCGAACCCCGATGTGCTCTACATCGGCATGGGCGAATCGTGCATTCGCGGCAACATCATGCCGGGCGACGGCGTTTACAAATCCACGGACGCGGGCAAGACCTGGACGAAGATCGGCTTCGCGAAATCCGACGCGATCTCCAAGATTCGCATTCACCCGACCAATCACGACATCGTCTTTGTCGCGGACTTCGGCCTCTACAGCGGCCCGAGCGACGAGCGCGGCGTCTACAAGAGCGCCGATGGCGGCAAGACGTGGAAGCGCGTGCTGTTCCGCGACGCGAAGACCGGCGCCGTTGATATTGCTATCGATCGCCGGAATCCCAATGTCCTGTTTGCCGCGCTGTGGGAGGCCTACCGCGTCGAGTATCAGATGTCGAGCGGCGGACCAGGCAGCGGCCTGTTCAAATCCACCGACGGCGGCGAGACATGGACGGAGATCACGAGAAACCAGGGTCTTCCCGCGGGCCTCGTCGGCAAGATTGGCGTCGCGATTTCCGGCGCCGACTCGAACCGCGTATACGCGCTGATCGAGAACGAAAACGGTGGCTTGTTCGTGTCCGACGACGGCGGCACGACGTGGAAGCTGATGAATCCCGCCAGGAGCATCCGGCAGCGGGCCTTTTATTACACGCACGTCACGGCGGACGCGCAGAACAAAGACACCGTGTATCTGCTCAACACGAGCGCGTTCAGATCCACCGACGGCGGCAAGACCCTCGGCAACGTGGGGCAGGGCACGCACGGAGATCACCACGATCTCTGGGTGGACCCGGACGATGCGGATCACATCGTGATTGGAAACGATGGAGGCGGCGCGGTCACCTACAACATGTCGTCGCGCCAGCGCACATGGAGCGATGAGGACTTCCCGACCGCGCAGTTCTATCACGTCGTCACCACGGCGCACGTGCCCTTTCATGTGTGCGGCGCGCAGCAGGACAACAGCACGATGTGCGTGCCGAGCGATACGAACCTGTTCGGCGGCTTTGGCCGCGTGCCGCCGGTGGCGCCGTATCAGGCGGGCGGCGGCGAGCCCGGATACATTGCGCCGTCGCCAACCGATCCCGATCTCTTCTTTGCCGGCGCAAACAACGGCGCGTTCCTCACGCGACTCAACCGGCGCACTGGAGAATTCAAGGAGGTCGGCGCATACCCGCGCTTCTTCTCCGGCGAGCCATCCAAGGACGTCAAGGAACGCTGGCAGTGGACCTATCCGATCATCTTTTCGTACGTCGATCCGACGGTCCTTTACACGACATCGCAGCGCGTGTGGAAGTCCACCAACGGCGGCGACACATGGGAAGCCATCAGCGGCGATCTCTCGCGCCACGATCCGAAGACGATGCAGGAATCGGGCGGGCCGATCACGCACGACATGAACAGCCCGGAGATCTACGGGACCGTCTTCTCGCTCGCGCCGGGCAAGAAAGACATCAACATCATCTGGGCCGGATCGGACGACGGCGTCGTTCAGTTGACGCGCGACGGAGGAAAGACGTGGACGAACGTCACGCCCTCGGACATGCCGGAGTTCGGCCGCGTCAGTCAGATAGATGGCTCGTCATTCGACAACGGCACCGCGTACGTCGCAGTAAAGCGGATGCTGCTCGGCGACCAGTCCCCTTACATTTTTCGCACGCGCGATTACGGCAAGACGTGGACGAAGACTGTCGCCGGCATCGCCCCGAACGACTACGTGCATGTCGTCCGCGAAGATAACGTCAGACGTGGACTGCTGTACGCAGGAGCGCAGCACGGCGCGTACGTGTCGTTTGACGATGGCGAGCATTGGCTGCCGTTCAAGGCCGGATTGCCCGATACGCCTGTGACCGATCTGTGGGTCGAGGACAACGCTCTGGCGATTGCAACACACGGCCGCAGCTTTTACGTGATGGACAATTTGGCGACACTGCGCCAGTACGGCCGCACGTCAACGACCGACGTTTCACTGTTCGAGCCGGCGCACACCATTCGCGGACTCGACCGCGCCACGATTGACTATTATTTGAAAGCGCAACCCAAGACGCTCACGCTGGAATTCATCGACGCGAAGGGGCAGGTGGTCCGCTCGTTCACAGGGCAGCCGCCGCGGACGGGCCCGCAAGCCGCGGCGAGCGAAGACGACGACGGACCACGGCCGCCGGCGAGCACGGTGGCAATGGCGGCAGGATTCAATCGCGCAACGTGGGATCTCACCTCCACCCCCGTCGCGTCGTTTCCGGGAATGATTTTGTGGGGGGCGACGACGAACGGCCCGATGGTGCTGGCCGGCACGTATCAGGTCAAGCTCACCGTCGACGGCGTCTCGCAGACACAACCGCTCGTCATCGTCAAACACCTGCTGCGCAACGTGAGCGATGCCGACTTGCTCGCGCAGTGGGAGCTGGCCAGCCGCATTCGCGACAAAGTGAACGAAGCCAACCTCGCGGTCACGAGAATTCGGCGCATCAAGACGGACATTGCGTCGCGCGCCAAGGACGCGCCGAAGGAAGTGCAGACGGCGGCCGAGCAGCTCACGAAAAACCTGACCGCGGTCGAAGAGGATATTTATCAGGTCAGAAATCAGAGCGGCCAGGATCCGCTCAACTTCCCTATCAAAACGAACAACCGGCTCGCATCGCTCCTGCGCGTGGCGATTTCAGGCGAGGGACGACCGACAGGTAACGTCGAGCCGATTTTCAACGAGCTGGTTCAGGAGCTGAAGGGCGAGACCGAACGGTTGAACAAAACCATCGCCGAGCAACTGCCTCCGTTCAATCGGATGCTCCAGAGAATCAAACGCGAGCCGATCAGCGAGAAATAGATCCGCCACCGACGGCGGCCCTGAAGGGCCGCCACAACAAGCCAACACGTAGTGGCGGGGCTTTAGCCCCGCCCGCGACGTCCTGGCGCGTCGACGTGACTGTCGGCTGCCGCGTAAATCGCATATCCCACACACGATCCTGAACGACGCTCAGCGACGTGACACGACCGCTGCCCTCGCGCCGAAAAATGACGAGGCCCAACGTGTCAGCCGAGAACGCATCGGCGTATACGGGCGTAAGTTTCGTGACCTTGTCAGGCCGGCGCTTGATCGCAAGAGAAGCGCCATCAATGGCAACCGTCAGCGTCATCTCGGCTTCGTCGCTCGTGTAGGTTCCCGTGAGCGCCTTCCCTTGCTCCGGCGCCCGCTTCGAAGCGTCGACGCGCTGCAACGTGTCGACGGTGCCGTATGCGTCAGTCACCCGCACGCGGCCGCTCGTGTCGAACTCCCAGGTTTGATTGCTCGCTGTCACGAAACGAGTGGGCGACATGGCCAGAAGCGCCGTGTCGCGTTCGTCGCTCTCCTCATCGCGATCGACATGGAGCCCGTTCTTGTCGTACGCAATCGTCGTCGGAAGACCGCGCTCGATGTCTTTGTACAGCCCGGTCAGCCGTTTCCCCTCGGCCTCGCTCAGCGAGTACGCGGCTTTCACCGTTGCCGGTTTCAGCCTGTCGCCCAAGTAGATCTCGGCGACGGCATGCGCAGATTCCGTTGCCCCGCCGCTCGTCACGTTGCAGAGCACCGCAACGGAGACATGTTGATCCGGGTATCGGCCGAGGTGCGCGCGGTAGCCTGCGGTCGATCCGCTGTGATCGACCTGACGTACGCCCTTGTAAGTATCGACCATCAGCCCAAGCGCGTAGCCATGCGGTCGGCCGTCGTTGAATCTGCCTGGCTGCTGCTGCTCGGCGATAAACGACCGGTCTCCAATCCTGGGCGCGTCGAAGTTCTCATTCCACTTCAGGAGATCACCAACGGTGGTCAGCAACCCGCCATTGCCGTACACGTTCTCAAACGGCATGTCGATGTGAAAGCCGTCTTTCTGGTCTGCATATGCTACGGCGCGGTTCTTGACGATGCGCGTGTGATCGTCGCGCCAGGAGGTGTGCATCATCCCCAACGGCTGGAATAAACGCGTCTTCGTGAACTCCGCGAACGGCATGCCGCTGACACGCGCTACGAGCATTGCCGCGAGGTTGTAGCCAGAATTGCTGTACGAATAGCGAGTGCCGGATGGGAAGTTGATCGCGCGCTGCCTGCTCAGAATCTCGAGCACATGTGCCTGCGTATACACGCGCGAGGTGCGCGGCCATCCCGCGATGCTTTCGACGCTGCCCCAGTCTCTCAGTCCGCTCGTGTGATTCAGCATGTGCCGAATCCTCAGAGGCGCGCCGTAGTCGGGAATCTCCGGAATGTACTTGCGCACCGGATCGTCGAGCGAGAGTTTGCCTTCGCGCGCGAGCAGCAGCACGGCGGCAGCCGTGAACTGCTTCGACACCGAGCCGCCTTCGAAAATGGTTTCCGGTGTGTTCTTCACTTCGCGCTCGAGATCGGCCATGCCGTAGGCAGCGCTCACGACCTGCTGGCCGTCTACGGCAGCGCCCACCGCGCAGCCCGGGGTCGAATTCGTCCATTTGCTGAAGATTTTATCGACGCGCGTCTGTGTTTCCGGCGATTGGCCGAACGCAATGACCAGAGAGCCGATCGTCGCGGGAAGCTCGATCGCGAGAACACGGCGGACGCGGGCTATCGAGAGTGCCATAGCGTCGAGATTCTAGCAGCACGTAACAGATGTTTTTCAGCGGATGTTCTCTTTGGCGCGGCCATCGGAGCGGCGGTCGGATGGACGAGGTCGGTCGTCCAGTTCGCGAAGGTGCCAACTGACATGAGATAGCATCAGCACCGATGGCAGTGCGAGCCAAAAACGCCGGATTTGCTCGCGCGTGCGCGCTGATCGAGGAGGCGCTCGCGGGCACCACTCGCCAGGCCATCCTGTCGACCCTCACCACATCGCGCGAACTCGGCGCGACTCTGCTTCGCCTGCGCGAGAGCATGCAGTCGCACGTGTGGAAGGCGGGCGCGCGCAGGATAGATCTCGCAAAGGCCGTCACGACGCTCGACGCGCGCACGCGAGGTGAGGGGTTGCACGCGATGCACGACTGGGACGGCATCGCCGATCACGTCAACCCCGACATGATCGCTGTCGACGTCCTGAACTACATCCTGGAAATTCGTGGTGCGGAACCGACCGATGCGACGGTTGTCGCGATTCTGCTCGACTACTACTTCCTGTATCTCCTGGCGCTGCTGTCCCTGCGCCTGTGGGATGAAGGCGACGCGGATGACAATCTGGATCGCGTCGGGGTGTTGCTTGCGGCGTTACAGGGACCGCACGGCAGCGGTCAGCCGTTCGCGCGCAGTGCCGAAACACTGATCCTCATAGCCACGTCGCATTACGAGATCGCTGAACATGGCTACGGTTTGCTGCTTCAGCGCACGCGGACGCTGAATCCGCCGCACCGGGTGAAGGTCGCCATCGGTCATGCTCCGTGTCTCGGCAGCCATCTGCGCTTCGGTTTTGAAGCGACGTACGGCCGCGACACGGTGAACATGCGCAACGATAACGTTGCGGATTACCCGTGGCTTTCCTTTTCGCTTGCGACGTTGATTCGCGAGTACCGCCGCCTGCGGGACGAAGGCACTGAGGGACCCGAGCGGGATCTCATCGTCGAGGCGCTGCTCAACGGGCTGACACCGGACGCGCGGGCATTTGTCGGGGGCGCCCCGAGCTTCTTGTCGACTTCTGAAGCGGAGCTGTCCGTATTCCGCGATGACTTCAAGCGCTATTCGAACGATTTACTGGACGAGTTCGTGCGGTTCCGTCCCACCGCGCAGGCGTACTCGCCGCTTTCCTTCTTCTTCAACTTCTCGCATAACGTCGTCAAAGGAACCGTTGTCGACGCGTTGCTCTCGAGCAGGCCATGGCCGTTGACGATCGACGACCTCGTCACGGCGATGCACAGAGACGCTGCAACTGCGCAGGAGAAGGAGACGCTCGCCCGAACGCTGATGGCCTATGCGCGGGCGAATCCTCACAAGATTCGCGGTCGGCTGATGCCCGTCATCGTCTACGACCCGCAGGCCGGACGTCAGGCGTTTGCAGTCACGATGCGAAAGCTGCGGGAATGAGCGGCCTCACCGCATTTTGGCGACGAGGAATCCGATCCCGGCCACGACCACCACAACCGCAATCACGCCGACGGCAAAGCCTGCCTTGAAAATGCCCTTGATGGCATCGCAGCCCGCCAGCATTGGGAGCAGCGTGAGCAGCGCGAGAAGCCACAGAACACGCATGAGGTGCCTCCGACATCTACGGTGCAAGCCGCACGCCACAATGAATAAGATTTAGCGAAGTCGTACCGCACGCCAGGATACGCGGATGAAACTGACATTCGTTACGACAGTTGCCCTCGCTGCCGCGGTAGTCACCGCCGCTGCCCAGGGCGCCGGTACACCAGCAGGTCAGGCAGGGCGAGGGGCCGCCCAGGGTCGTGGCCCGGCCGGTCCCGGCCTGACACTCACCACGCCCGCCTTCGAAGACGGCGGCGTCATCCCCAACAAGTACACGCAGGCGGACCCGAATCCCGTCTCGCCGAAGCTCGAATGGACCAACGTGCCGCCGAACACCGCGACGTTCGCGCTGATCATGCACGACCCCGACGTCGCGCTGAAGCGCAGCACCGACGACGTGCTGCACTGGATCGTTTTCAACATTCCAGGCACCGCGAAAGAGTTGCCGGAGGGTGTGCCGTCAAATGCGACGCTCTCAGACGGGACGATTCAGCCGAAGAATTCCGGCGGCGCTGTGGGGTACCGCGGACCGGGAGCGCCGGCTGCCGGCCCCCAATCATCACTACACGTGGGAGCTCTTCGCACTCGATACGAAGCTCGATCTGACGCCGGAGGCCGCGCGCGCCGATGTGCTCAAGGCAATGGACGGGCACATCCTCGGCAAAGCTGTCCTCGTCGGGCGCTTCAAGCGGCCGCAATAGCGTCCGGCGAGCGAGGCAGATAGCCGCAGATGGCCGCAGATAAGCTGCTGCTTGCACACTCGCTCAGACATGGCGTCCGAGCCACATCGACCGCCGATCGATGATCCTCAGACATTTCAGATCATCGGCGCTGCCTTCGAGGTGCATCGGATGTGGTTTTTCCGAGCCGATCTATCGTGAGGGTTTTACGGTCGAACTCCTGCGTTGCGGGGTGCCGTTCGCCCGAGAAATCGCCCTGCCGGTGTACTACAAGGGTGATTTGCTGCCACTGCACTACCGGGCCGACTTCCTGTGCTTCGAGGATGTCCTCGTCGAATTAAAGGCGATCCCCGCTCTCGGGCCACGCGAGTACGCGCAGGTGAGGAACTATCTTCGCGTCGCGCGAAAGCCCTTGGGACTGCTGCTGAATTTCGGCGCGGATAGTCTGCAGCACCGGCGAATCGAGTTGCCTGACACTCACGCGCGGCGGGTCGGACTGGAGTAGGGCCCGTCAAAAACCATCGGGGATTTACGGGATTCTCGGGATTCCGGGGATCCGCAGCGAAGCGTCGGCGCGCGGCCTTCGGCCGCGGTGTTGAATGGGCACGGGCCGGATAGACGCGCCACACCAGGCGCGCAGGCGTGTCTACCCGGCCCGTGCCCATTCAACACTCGCGCCGGCAAAGCCGGCGCACGCCGACGCGCCCCTCGCACCCTGTCGTGAAGCTCGTTCCCCTTAATCCCTGAAATCCCGCAAATCTCCTCTGCCTTTGGACCGCAGATGGACGCAGATAGCCGCAGATGGACGCAGATAAGTTACAGGTTAACGAGTTCTATCTGTGTCCTATCTGCGACTATCAGTGGCCGTCCGTGACCATCTGCAACTATCTGTGGCGATGTGGCTAATTGGTGCGTGCGACCGCGTATGTCAGCGCGCGCGTCGCCCAGTTCGTCGCCGCTGCTGAAATCCACGCGTCGCGGCCGTACGGGAAGCTTGCGTCGAACTGCGGCTGAATGGGCACGGCACGCGTCCGCACAAACCACGACCCGTCTTCGAGCTGCGACTTCAGCAAGAACTGGACGGCCTTCTGGAATGCAGGATCGCTCGTCGGCACTGCGGCGCTTTCGGCCAACGCGACGAGCGCCTCGCCTGTTGCGTACGCGTCGCTCGCGAGCGTTGGAATCTGCGCCCAGCCGCCGTCAGCTCGCTGCTCGGCGACGAGCGCATGGCCGGCAGTCTGGATCATCGAGCGATCCGCGCCGCTCCACCCAAACCCCAGCAACTGGTAGGCACGATCTTCAGTGGTTCGCGGCTTGACGGTTTTCAACCACGCGGCCGCGCGTTGAATGGCTTCGTCGTAGGAGGCGCGGTGCGCACGCGGAGCGTAGAGTTGCAGCGCGCGCATGGCGGCCGCGGTCACTTCGACGCTGCTCGATTCAATCGGCGGGCGGTGCGCGAGGACCTCCCAGTGGCCGTCAGGCAGCTGCTTGGTCTTGACGAAGCGCGCGAGGGCATCGGTCGCCGCATCGGCGGGGTGGTTTTCCGCCGCGAGGCCCATCAGGATGTACGTGATCGTGTCGGAATCGCCCGGGATGCCGATGTTCTGGAGCGCTCGCTCGCGCCACGATTCGATGTAGGTCGCGATCTTCGACACGCTGGTGCGCGCCATTCCCGCGTCGACGGGCAATCCTCTTTGCCGCGCGCTGCTCAACGTCAGAGCGGTCAACGTGTTGTTGTGGCAGGACACGCAACCCGACTTCTGGAGAAACGCCGCATCGGTTCGCTGCAGCAGCGGAAGGCTGCGCGTCACGGCAGCGCGCGGTGAATCCGCCGCCTTGAACGTCGTCGGCGCAGGCACCGGTGTCAGGCCGCGCTGAGCGCCGGCCTTGGTCAACAACTCCACCAGCGGCGTCTGGCCGCGCTGCAGCGCGGCGTCGAGCGCTGTCTCGCCAATCGGACCCTTCGCGTTCACGTCGACCTGACGCTGTAACAGCGCTTGTACGGTCTCGATAGGAATAGCATCCGAGCTGGCAACCGCGACGATGAGCGGCCGGCCTTCGGGATCGCGAGCGTTTGCGTCTGCGCCCTGTTCAATGAGGTCACGCGTGAGGCGCCCGTCACCGATCGGCGGCGCCACAATGCCAGCAGCGATGCTGAGGAACATCGGTGGTGACGCCTTGGCGATCATGGCCGCGCAGCTCTCGCAATGGGTGAACTTTGCAATGGCCAGCGCGCCTGGGCCCGCGGTCTTCAGATCCGCGCCGCGATCGACCAGCAGCTTGAACAACGCTTCATCGCCCGTCGATACGGCCTCAGCCAGCGGGTTCGTCATGCCAAACAGTGCCGGGCCCGACGCAGAGGGATTCGCACCCTTATCGAGCAGCAGCTTCACAACGGGCATCGAGCTGGGCAGGCCGGCCGCGATCATGAGCGCCGTCCGCCCATCGTCCGATCGCGCATCAACCTCGGCGCCGCGCTCGAGCAGCAGCTGCGTCTTGGGGAGATCTGGAACGGCCCACATGAGCGCCGTCGCGCCCGCATCGGTGCGCGAGTTGGGATCAGCGCCCTTCTCGAGCAGCGCCTGCATCGTCGCGACATCGCTGTAGAGCACGGCAGACATCAACGGCGTGACGCCGCCCGCGCCTCTGAGGCGCGCGCCCGCGGGACTCTCGTTCAGCGCGGCGCGGAATGCCGCCGTATCGCCCTTGCGCAGTGCGTCGTTCAAGCGCACGGCGCCCGCATCTGGCGGCGCGACCGCCGCTTCGCCCGATGCTTCGTCCGGCCAGACCGCGCCCTCGTCTATCCACGCCTTGATGATCGCAACCTGTTCGGGCTTGAGGGCTCCGGTCGGCGGCATCTGCTGCCCGTACTGACTGCCAATCAGGCGTTTAAACAAGCGGCTGCCATCGCTGTTGCCGGCGCCGATTACTGCGATGGTGCCACCGCGCATGGCGTCGCGACGGCGATCCAGTCGAAATCCGTTCATCTGCTGCGACGGTCCATGGCAGCCGATGCAGTACTGCCGGAACAGCGGCTGAACGTCGCGAACAAAGTCGACCTTGCCCGGCGCGCTTTGCGCGGCGGGCGATGAAGAGCTCATGGCGAATGCGGTTAACGCGACGGCGAAGAAAGCTGCGGGGTACAGAGCTTTGCGCATAGGTTTTCACTTGTCGGTCAACGGGCGACGGTCCAACACTCGACAGTCGTCCCTCGACGTCATATTCGGCAGTAGCCAGTTGTCAGCCAAAATGAGCTGTGATTGCTCGACGGTCATTAGCCGAGCGCCGACGTTGCACAGCTCTTGTTACGGCGAGCCGGCGCCGCCCGTTCCGGCGCCACGGAAGAGCTTACCTGAAAGCTGAAGAGAGTTAAAGAGGTGGGACGGAGGGTCTACTGTCCTGGCTTGGTGGCTTCGAACTTGATGCCTTTCAGCTCTTCGGTCTTTGTGCCGATCTCGTAGGTGCCGGCGGGGAACTTATTGAAATGCAGAATGTGCGCGATGATGTCGGCCTTCGTCTCGTTGGGCACAGACGCTTCTTTGCCTGGAGGCATCGCGGTGCGAACGCGATCGTAGAGGTCACCGATGCTGAGCCCGTTCCACGCGTTCATGAACTCGGCGCCTGAAAGGGCCGGCGCAAAGCCGTCGCCGGTGAGCTCCGGCTGGTGACACTCCGAGCAGTTCTTCGAATACGCCTCTTCACCTCTCTTGGCCTGCTCTTCGGTGTATGCCCCGTCCCAGACGGACTTGGGTGGCTGCACAGCCGCTGCTTGCGCGTGCAGCGATGATTGAAGAACTCCCGCGATCCAGACGGCGGTGAGCGCGATGAGGGCGTTCCTGAAATTCATGGCACCTATTGTACACAGAAAAAAAAGTGCCGAGTGCCGAGTGCCGAGTGCCGAGTGCCCAGTGCACGAGTGCCGAGTGCCGAGTGCCCAGTGCACGAGTGCCGAGATGAGTCCGCTGCCCGTCTAATCGTCCGCTGCAGCGAGGTAGACCGCAACCGGCGCAATGACGAGCCAGACGCAAAGCGCGAGCAGCACGCCGCGTGCGGCGATCGAAGCAACCTCGACGGTGCTGGGCGCATTTGCAATCACCGCCGCCGCGTTACTCAGCCAGACGACCCACGAGCGCAGCCACCACGCACTGGTACCGATGAGCGCCGCGCCGGCCCCGACGGCACACGCAAACCCAAGCGCCTGCACCAGTGCGATGGGACGCACGGCAAGCCGCATCGCTTCGTGGCGTGCTCGAATCTTCGCGTGTAGCCAGATCACATCTGCCGCCGGAACCATAGCGTCGGACCACGCCCTATCCTGTTCATCGCGAAGAGCACCGGCTACGAGCGCTGCGTCCGCACAAACCTCGCATTCCTGGACGTGACGCTGTAATTCACGTCGTGTTCCGGTCGAGCCGCTCGGCGAGGAAATCAACCGACCGGCGGCAACCGCTTCGAGAACGTCCACCTCGAACGCGCAGAATCGTCGTTCTGACGAGCGCGCAATCATGACAGTCCTCTCAGGAAACCCGCCATCTTCTTGCGGGCGCGAAAGAGCAGGAGCTTGACGCTTCCGACCTTGAGGCCGAAGACGTCCGCAATCTCCCGATGTGATGCACCGTGCGCGTATGCCAGCCAGAGCAGCGCGCGCTCGCGCGGCTTGAGCTTGCCGAGCGCACGCCCGACGTCCGCGGCATCGACGGCGCGGTCCGCAAGATCGGCATCGACTTGCAGCGTCGGCGTGAGGGCGGGATCGGGGAGACCAACCACCAGCGGGCGGCGGCGCGCATCGATCGCAAGGTTCGTCGCGATGCGGAACAGCGAGTTACGCCGGTGCGCATCGCTCTCATAGCGGCGGTCCGCGCGCAGGAATCGATAGTAGGTTTCCTGCAAGAGATCATCAGCGAGCTCGCGGCTTCCGGTTAGGCGCGACAGATACCCCCACAACCCGCGGGCGGTGCGGTCGTAAAACGCGCGGAACGCGTCTTCGTCCATCTCGAAGGCTATTTCGTCCGCCTTGCCCTGTGCGGCGAGCGTTTCGAGCTCAGAAACCGTTAAGTCGCGCATGGTCTAGAGTGCCTAGAGTGCCTACAGTGCCTAGTACTACTTTGTCAGATCCGTCGATCGATCTCTGTGGCTAATCGATTCGATCATT
>Ga0137368_10004790_pt1 | contig 14353 bp, 10 predicted proteins | sample SagtaG_13_FD_104917 | JGI IMG/M metagenome (GOLD analysis project Ga0137368, IMG submission 104917) | Vadose zone soil microbial communities from Sagehorn Ranch, Mendocino, California, USA - Sage1_L_100_16 metaG | ecosystem: Environmental > Terrestrial > Soil > Vadose zone | place: USA...
CGCTCCGGCTATCCGCAACCCGAGCTGGAGCGGTTCGGCGACCGGGTCGCCTTCTTTCAGCTCGACTCGCCGGCGGTCTCGTCGAGCGAGGTTCGCGCCCGCGTAGGCCGCGGCGAGCCGGTCGACGAGCTCGTGCCGCCGCCCGTGGCAGCGCTTATCGAGGACCTGGGCCTATATGGCTAGCTCGACGGAAGGCACGTCCTCCCAGAGCTCTTCGAGCCGGTAGTACTCGCGCGTCTCAGGCGTGAAGACGTGGAGGACGACGTCGAGGTAGTCGGCGACGATCCAGGTACCCTCGGCCCCGCCGTCGACGGAGAAGGGGAGGAGGTCCTCGCCGTGCTTCAGGCCGTGCCGGACCTCCTCGTAGATCGCCTTCGTCTGGCGGGCGTTCTGGCCCGAGCAGAGGACGAAGAAGTCGGTGTATGTGCACACCGGCCGCATGTCGAGGATGAGGATGTCCTGCGCCAGCTTCTCCTCGGCGAGGCCGGCGATTCGGCGTGCTTGTTCGAGTGAGTTCAGGGGTTCGCTGGTTCCTTTCCGTCCGGCTCAATTGTAGCCCGCGTCGCTGTCAGTTCGGACTGTCCAAACCGGCCACGGCCCAGCCGAGGCGCTCGCTATGTTGGCTTCGATGACAACGGATCAGAAAGGAGCAATCGCGGAGGCGGCCATCGCGTGTGAGGCGATCAAGCTCGGCATCGAGGTTTACAGGCCGGTCGCCGAGGGCGGGCGGTTTGACATGATCTTCTTGCTCGGCGGGCGGCTGGTACGCGTTCAGTGCAAATGGGCAGCCCTCCACGGCGACACCCTCTCGATCCGCTCCTGCTCATCTCGACGAGTCCGAAGCGGGCACCGGAAGCGGTCGTATACGGCCGATGAGATCGATGCCTTTGCGGCGTACTGCGCTGGCCTTGATCGGTGCTTCTTCCTCCCAATCGAGCTGTTCCCGCAGCAACGCGAGATCCGGTTGCGAGTAACGCCGTCGCGAAACAGTCAGAAGCGCGGGATCAACTGGGCAGATGATTTCGACTTCGCGGCTAGACTTGGACGGCACCACGGGGCCATAGCTCAGTTGGGAGAGCGTCTGAGTGGCACTCAGAAGGTCGCCGGTTCGAGCCCGGCTGGCTCCATCGAGTCGCGAAAGCCCTGCAGAGCGCCTTCGACCTCGACGCGTAAGGGGACGTACTGAGTCCTGCCGTGGTCACTCCGCCCGTGAGTGCAGGTTCACATCCTGCCCTTCTAATTAAAGGCCGCATTTGCTGGCCTTTTGTGTGAGTTCGAAGAGCGGTGGGCCACCGGCAGGGGCCGCAAGATCGAAGTTCCGCCACCCCGTCGTACTCTTATTGCGTGCTCACTTGCCCCCGCTGCGGTCAAGAGAACCCGGACGGCTTCCGCTTCTGCGGCGCCTGTGCCGCTCCATTGGCCGAGGAAGCGCCCGTGTCGCGCGAGGAGCGCAAGGTCGTGACCGTTCTCTTCGCCGACCTTGTGGGCTTCACGAGCCGGGCCGAGCAACTCGACCCCGAGGACGTGCGCGCGACGCTTGCGCCCTACTACGCGCGCCTTCGCTCCGAGCTCGAGCGCTTCGGCGGTACCGTGGAGAAGTTCATCGGCGACGCCGTCATGGCGCTCTTCGGCGCTCCCGTCGCGCACGAGGACGACCCCGAGCGGGCGGTACGTTCGGCGCTCGCGATCCGCGACGCCATCGCCGAAGACGACGCCGATCTGCAGGTGCGGATCGCCGTCAACACCGGCGAAGTGCTCGTCGCTCTCGGCGCTCAGCCGAGCGCGGGCGAGGGTATGGCCTCAGGCGACGTCGTCAACACAACCGCCCGCCTCCAGAGCGCAGCGCCCGTCAACGGGATCCTCGTCGGCGAGACGACGTACCGCGCGACCCGTGCGGCGATCGACTACCGCGAGGCGGAGCCCGTGCAGGCAAAGGGGAAGAGCGAGCCCATTAGCGTGTGGGAGGCGGTCGAGGCGCGCTCGCATGTCGGAGTCGACAGGGTCCAGGCGCAAACGCCGCTCGTCGGGCGAAGACGCGAGCTCGACCTCCTGCTCGGCACGCTGGCGCGCGTTCGCCAGGAGCGAGGACCGCAGCTCGTGACGCTCGTCGGCGTACCCGGCATCGGCAAGAGCAGGCTCATCTTCGAGCTCTTTCAGGCAGTCGAGACTGATCCCGAGTTGATCTTCTGGCGCCGCGGCCGCTCGCTGGCGTACGGCGAAGGCGTGACCTTCTGGGCTCTCGCCGAGATGGTCAAGGCGCACGCGGGGATCCTGGAGACGGACGCGGCCGAGGAGACCCAGGACAAGCTTCGAAGCGCCGTTTTCGACGCCGTCGGCGACGCTGCCGACGCTTCCTGGGTGGAGCGTCACCTTCAGCCCCTTGTCGGCCTCGGCGGCGACAGCGAGTTCGGCGAGGACCGTCGCGCCGAGAGCTTCGCCGCCTGGCGCCGCTTCTTCGAGGCGCTCGCGGAACAGGCCTTGCTCGTCCTCGTATTCGAGGACCTGCACTGGGCCGACGATAACCTGCTCGACTTCGTCGACCATCTCGTGGACCGGGCGACGGGAGTGCCCGTGCTCGTGGTCGCCACGGCTCGGCCCGAGCTGCTCGAGCGCCGGCCCGGTTGGGGTGGGGGCAAGCGGAATGCGCTGACGACCTCGCTCTCGCCCCTGACCGACGAGGAGACAGCACGCCTGCTCGCGGTGCTGCTCGAGACAGCCGTCCTGCCGGCGGAGAGTCAGGCCGCTCTTCTCTCGAGGGCCGGCGGCAATCCCCTCTACGCCGAGCAGTACGCGCGCATGTTCGCGGAGCGCCGGGAGGGCGCCGAGCTGCCGCTGCCCGAGACCATCCAGGGCATCGTCGCGGCGCGGCTCGACGGCGTAGCCGCCGAGGAGAAGGCGCTGCTTCAGGACGCCTCCGTGCTCGGAAAGGTGTTCTGGTCGGGCGCGCTTGCGTCAATCGGCGGGGTCGACAGGTTCAGCGTCGGGGAGCGTCTGCACACTCTCGAGCGGAAGGAATTCGTCCGCCGCGAACGGCGCTCGTCCGTCGCCGACGAGGAGGAATACTCGTTCGGCCACACGCTCGTTCGCGACGTCGCCTACGCGCAGATCCCGCGGGCCGCCCGGGCTGAGAAGCACCGGCTGGCCGCCGAATGGCTCGAGTCGCTCTCCCTCGACCGAGGCGAGGATCAGGCCGAGATGCTCGCCCACCACTATCTGAGCGCGCTCGAGCTCGCTCGCGCCGCCGGACAAGTGAGGCCGGAGCTCGAGGAGCGGGCGCGCGTTGCCTTCCGGGAGGCGGGCGACCGCGCGTCGCGGCTGCACGCCGTTGCCGCGGCGGCCCGGTTTTATGAGGCTGCGCTCGAGCTTTGGCCGCGCGACGATCCGGAGCGGCCGGTGCTGCTCCTTCGCTACGGCAGGACGCGCAGCGACGACCCCAGCCTCGACGAGCGGATTCTCGAGGAGGCGCACGACGATCTTCTGGCGGGCGGCGATACGGGCGGAGCCGCCGAAGCGCAAGTCGTCCTAGCCAACGTCTGGTGGGCCCGCGGCCGCCGCGAGCGCGTCCTCGAACACATGGAACGCGCCGTCGGTCTAGTCCGCGCCGAAGGCGCCTCCTCGTCGAAGGCGTTCGTACTGGCCAACGCCTCCCGCATCGCGATGCTCTCCGGGCAGCTCGAGCAGGCCATCGAGGTTGGCTCGGAGGCGCTGAGAATGGCCGAGGAGCTCGGCCTCGAGGAGCTGCAGGCGGTCGCGCTGATGAAGATCGGCACGGCCCGAGCGCTCATGGGCGATCGCGGCGGGCTGGAGGAGCTCGAGCGGAGCTTCGAGATCGCCGAGGCGATCAACTCGCACGAGAGCTGGGGGACACTGGTCAACCTGGGGTCTATGCATGCGGAGTTCGGCGAGCTCGAGCGCGCCTGGGAGCTGCACCAGCAGAGCCGCGAGTTGGCCGATCGGTTCGGCGTCGCCTCCGACATCCGTTGGGAGCGAGCCGAGCAAGCAGCCTACTGTTACTACCGGGGCCTCTGGGACGAGTCTCTCCGCTACGCGGACGATTTCATCGCAGAATCCGAGACGGGCTCGCCGCACTACCTCGAGAGCCTCTGCCGTGACGTGCGCGGCCGTATCCGGCTCGCGCGAGGCGACGTGCACGGCGCGCGCGAAGATGCGGCGAAGCAACTCGAGCTGGCGCGAGTCGCCGGGGAGCCGCAGGTGCTCGCCTCGGCGATCTCGTTCCAGGCGTGGACGCTCGCTGACGCAGGCCGAGAGCGTGAGGCTGACGGGCTCGTGAGCGAGCTCTTGGCGTTGTGGAGCGAAGGATTCCTCAGGGGCTTGTCCGCAGCGCTCGATGTTGCATGGACAGTGCGGGCGCTGCATCGCGAGGCGGATCTCCTCGAACTCCTCGACCATGAGGCGACCCTCACACGGTGGTTCGAGGCGTCTCGGCGTGTGGTTTCCGGCAACCTTCTTGGAGCCGCAGACCTCTGCGCCGAGATCGGTTCGCTCCCGGACGACGCGTACGCACGCCTCCGTTCAGCCGAGATCTTCGCGCACGAGGGCCGTCGAGCGGATGCGGATGCGCAGCTCAAGCGTGCTCTCGCCTTTTACGGCTCGGTCGGCGCGGCGGCATACGCGCGCCGAGCAGAAGTGTTGCTCGCCCCTTCTGCCTAGGCGATGGTCCGGGCGATTTCATCTCCGACGACCTCCGCGAGCAGACCGCCCGAACTCGCTAGGCGTCGGCAGAGACGCCAGCCCGTTGCGCGCAAAGGAGAAGCGCCGCGCGGAGGTCCGCACTATCGTTGCGCGCACGCGGAGGGACGAGCCCAGTAGAGCGATCGAGCACGGGCAGGTGGCGCTTGCGCGCGGCGCATGGGCCGAGGCACGGGCGCGGTTCGCCGAGGCGCTCGCGCAGGCGGAGACGCCGGAGGCGTACGAGGGGGCGGGCCTCGCCGCTCGCTACGAGCTCGATGCGGAGGCGGCGATCGAGGCGCACGAGCGCGGCTACCGCCTCGCCCGCTCGCTCGGCGATGACGCGACTGCCGCACGGCTCGCGATTCAGCTCGGGCACGACGCGTACGCATTTCGGGGGCCGGCCGAGGCCTCGGGCTGGGTCGAGCGCGCCGCGCTGCTGGTAGAGGGGGAGCCGCCGAGCGTTGCGGCCGCGTGGGTGTCAGTGCTGCGCGCACAGTTCGCGCTCGCCGGCCATGACCCTGATTCGGCTCAGGCGGAGTCGGCGCGCGCGCTCGCGCTCGCACGCGAGTTGGGAGCGGTCGACGTCGAGATGCTCGCGCTCTCGGTCAACGGCCTCGCTCTGGTCAGCGCCGGCGAGATCGGGGACGGCATGCGGCGGCTCGACGCCGCTGCGGCCGCCGCGGTCGGCGGCGAGATGACCGATGCGGACACGATCGAGACGGTGTGTTGCCACATGATCGACGCCTGCAAGCTGGTCCGCGACCTCGAGCGGGCGAACGAGTGGTGCCTTCGCGTGCGCGACATCGCGACGCGCTTCGCGGACCGTCAGATGTTCTCGATCTGCCGGACGGCCTACGCGGATGTGCTGCTGTGGCACGGCGACTGGGAGCGCGCGGACGAGGAGCTCACGGCGGCGGTAGACGAGCTCGGCGCGCTGCGGCCGGGGCGCGACATCGAGCCGCTCGCGCGCCTCGCCGAGCTGCGGCGTCGGCAGGGACGGACCAGCGAGGCTGAGGAGCTTCTCCCGCGCGTGGAGTCGCACCGCTTCCACGCCCTCCTCACCGGGCTGCTGGCACTCGACCGCGGAGATGCCGAGACCGCGGTGGACGCGGCGGAGCGCCTTCTGCGTCGCGTCGGCGATGCGGGCCGTTTCGAGCGCGTGGCCGGGCTCGACCTGCTGGTGCGCGCCGCGGTTGCAGGCGGCGACGAGGGGTCCGCCCGCAAGGCCGCGGACGAGATCGCCGCGATCGCCGCGGCATGCCCCAACGCGCCGCTGCGCGCGGCGGCACTGCTCGCCGAGGGACGGGTCGCCGTTGCGGTCGGCGAGGCCACCACTGCCGGCCCGCTCCTCGAGGACGCCGCCGATCTATTCGACGCGGCCGGCGCCCGCTACGACGCCGCGCTCGCGCGGCTCGAGCTCGCCTCCGTGCTGCGCGTGGCCGGACGTGACGTTCCGGCGGGGAAGGCCGAGGCGCGCGCGCGGAAGGCGCTGGAGGAGCTCGGCGCCCGCGCACCCGAGGCGCGCGTCGGCGGGCTCTCGGCGCGGGAGGCCGAGGTGCTTCGGCTGGTCGCACGCGGACTCTCGAACGACGACATCGCCCGCGAGCTCGTCCTCAGCGTGCGCACCGTCGAGCGCCACGTGGCCAACATCTACCTCAAGGTCGGCGCCTCGGGCCGCACGGGACGTGCGATCGCGACCGCCTGGGCGCACGCGCACGGGATTACGTAGCGGGCGCGGCAACTTGGGTACCGGCACCGATGCGCGACCAGCCGGGCGCGCCTAGCCTCGGTCTCGAGCCAACCCACGAGCAACAGGAGGCGCGACATGCCGAAGGTATCGAAAGAGACCGCGTCAGAGACGATTGAGCTTGAGGGCCTCGAGGTTCAGCTGGAGCACCTCGAGGGCGGTTATTCCGTCTGCTTCGAGTCGCACACGGCGGACGCCGACCTCGCCGACCTCTTCCGCGGGCTGCCGGACGACCGCTCGCAGCTCCCACGTTGGGGCTATGTGATCGAGGGAAAGATGGCCTTCCGGTTCGCGGACCGCGAGGAGACCTACGCGGCAGGCGATGCCTACTACGTGCCGCCGGGCCATACGCCGATCCATTTCGCGGGGTCGGAGATCGTCGAGTTCAGCCCGACGGACGCACTCGGCGAGACAATCGGGGTCGTCCTCGAGAATCTCCGCGCCGCCGGCGTCGAGGCGTAACTCAGATGATGTGCGCGCGTCTGCTGACGAGGGGCAGGACCGTCACGAGGAGGTAACGATGAACTACCGGCTCGCGTACGCGGTCGGCTTTCACCCCTTAGCCGGCTGCTTCTCGCAAAGAGCGCGAAAAGCCTTCCGCCTTGCCGCAAGGCGGACGCTGGCCGGGCATCCATCTACCAGAGGCGGATGGCCAATCGGGAGTGGAAGGGAAACGAGCCCGAGCACGAAGACGAGGAGTCTCCGCCGGGCGATTTCATCTCCGACGACCTCCGCGAGCAGACCGCCCGCTTCCTCGACGAGGTGAGGCGGCGTCTGAGCCGCTGCGAGGCCAACACAGGCCCGAAGCTAGGCCCTCCCAAGCGTCGCGAACGGTAGAGATCCCCTCGTGCGAGGGATGTTGCCGGGACGCCCCTGGACACGATGCTGTGAGCGAGTCAGCGGCAGGCTCACACCCGCAACCATGGCCTCAGACCGCAGACGCCTACCCCTTTTGCTTGCCGCCTTCGCGGGCGTCGTGCTCGCCTTCGCCGCGCCCGCACAGGCCGCGCTCACTTCACCGGTCCTCCTCGACCCCGGCGCCGGCGCGACCGTCGAGGCGCTGCCCCCGTTCTCGTGGAGCCCCGTCCCGGGCGCCGACTCGTACGAATTCCAGGTCGCGGCGGACCAGAACTTCAACTCGCCGGTCCTAGGACGAGGCGAGGGCAGCTTCTCCACCCGCAATACTCGTGCGACGCTCAAGAAGACGCTTCCGAACGGGACGTACTGGTGGCGCGTCCGGGCGACGACGAAGACCGGCGGCACCTCGCCCTGGACGGCGCCGCGCTCCCTCCGCAAACTCTGGACGGCCTCGCCGAGCACGCTTTCGCCTGTGCCGGGCTTTGGCTTCACGTTCCCCGGTGCGCCGATCAAGCTGGGCTGGTCCCCCGTCCCCTACGCCGGCAGCTACATGTTCTCGCTCGCCAGCGACCCCGCGCTCGCGAACATCGTCGAGAACGCAGGCCAGCCCGTCGAGACGTGGGCGACCAACTACGTGCCCGTCTTCAACCTGCTCCCGTCGGGTACGTACTACTGGAACGTCGTCCCCGTCGACTCCGAGGGGAACAGGGGCGCGCCGTCGCCCGTTTCCTCCTTCACCTGGACATGGCCCTCGGCGACGACCCCGCATGTGACCGACCTGATGGCCGCCACCGAGATGTTCGATCCGCAGTTCTCCTGGGATGCCGTGCCGGGCGCGACCCGTTACGAGGTCGAGGTCAACTCCTCGGTGGACTTTGCGCCGGGCTCGAAGGTCTGCTGCACGCAGACGACCATCTCGACCTCGCTCGCGCCGACGGTCGTCTTTCGAGACAACACGTACTACTGGCGCGTGCGATCACTCGACGCCGCCGGCAACGCGGGCGTCTGGAACCGCGGGCCCGACTTCGTGAAGACCTTCGACAAGGTGCCGCCGGTGACCGCGCCAAGCATCAAGAACCTGCACATGCGCGATAACCTGGTCGACCCCGGGACGGACGTCGATCCCGTCACGGCCGGCTACCAGACGAACGTACCGATCCTCGCCTGGGACCCGGTGCCGGGCGCCTCGAGCTATCTGGTCGATGTCGCTCAGCTCAGCGGCGGGATCTGCAACTGGGGCGCGGCGCTGACGTCCTGGCGCGTGACGACCTCGGTGCCTTCGTGGTCGCCGCTCGGAGTGGGCTGGAACAACGTCAAGCCGTATCCCGATGCGATGCAGGTCGCGTACGACTCCGGTACCGGCCTCGCGCTGAACCAGGCCTACTGCGCCCGCGTGCGGGCTCGCGGCGAGCGCGACACGACGCTCCAGGAGGTGTACGGCGACTTCACTCGTCTCGACGACGGCACCGGTGCCGCGTTCCAGTGGACGGGCTACCCGGCCGGCGGCTCGTGCACGCCCTCCTGCAACGTGGGCTACCCGGGGGCCGACGACTACGTCCTGCCGATCCGCGGGACGACCACGAGCCGCACGCCTCTCTTCACGTGGCGCCCGCTCGCCGGACGGGCGAGCTACTTCGTCCTCGTCTCGAAGGACGCGAACTTCAGCAATCTCGTCGACTACGCGTTCACGCAGGTGCCTGCGTACTCGCCTCGCAGCCTCGCTCGACCGACGACCTACCCGGACGAGACGACCCTCTACTACTGGGCCGTGCTGCCGGCGACGGGCGCGAACGGGAGCGGCGCGGTCGGCGATCCACTCTCGGCCGCGGCCTCGAACTTCCAGAAGGCCTCGACTCCGCCGGCGCAGGTCTCGCCGGCGAACGGCGCGTTGCTGACCGACCAGCCGATCTTCCGGTGGACGTCGGTCGAAGGCGCCCGTCGCTACCGCTTCCAGGTCGCCCAGGAGCCGACCTTCGCCACACCGCTAGAGGACGTGACGACCGCCTCCACCTCGTACACCCCCTTCACGACGCACCCGGCCGACACGACGCTCTACTGGCGAGTGCGGGCCGACGACGAGAACTTGATCGGCCTCAACTGGTCGACAGTGCGCACCTTCCAGCGACGGCTGCCGACGCCGACGCCCTCGGCAGACAACGCGACGAGCGGCGACTTCACGCCGGCCTGGTCGTGGTCGAGCGTGACGGGCGCCTCCGGTTACACGTTCTCGATCGACGGGCCGGACGGCAACCACAAGGAGTGGTCGAACCTCAGGCTGTCCTCCGTCGCCTTCGTCTACCTCTTCGGCCCCGGCATCTGGCGCTGGCACGTACGCGCCGAGTTCCCGAAGCTCCCCGCGGGCTTCGTCACCGGGCCCTGGTCGTCCTACGTTCCCTTCACGCGAACGCTCAGCGAGCCGAGCGCGGCTCGGACGAGCTTCTCCGGCAATCACGTGCTCCTCTCCTGGGGCTGGAAGCTCGGCGCGAAGAACTTCCGCGTCCAGATCTCCACCCGGCCTGACTTCGCCTTCACGGTTGAGGACGTCACGACCGACAACACGAGCTACGCGCCGCTCCTCATGCACCCGAGCTACCTGGCCGGCGGCTCGCTCTACTGGCGCGTGGCTGCGATGGACAAGTCGATGAACCTCGGCGACTGGACGCAGGCGCAGCGGATCGACATCGCGCAGCGGCTGCGCGTAGCGGTCAACCGCGCCCTTCTTCGCCGCCGGACCACACGCGTGCTCGTGACGATCTCCGATCCGACGGGGAAGGCTGTCGCGGGCGCCACTGTCCGAGTCTCGGGGGCCGGGCTTCGCCCGCGGGTCGGGCGCACGAACGGGCGCGGCAGGGTTTCGTTCCGCCTCCGCCCGCGGAAGCGCGGCCGGGTCGTCTTCCGCGCGAGCAAGGCCGGCTACGCAGCGGGCGCGCTCTCGATGCGGATTCGGTAGAGCGGACTCGGGCCCGGCGTACAATCGAGACGTGGAGGGGCCCGTCAAGGTCGCTTGCGTCCAGGCCGAGCCGGTCGTGCTCGATCGCGAGGCGACGATCGACAAGCTCTCGAAGCTGACGGCGGAGGCCGCCGGAGAGGGAGCCTCGCTCGTCGTCTTCCCGGAGGTGTTCGTCTCCGTCTACCCCTCGTCCGTCTGGGCGAAGGCGTTCGCGGGCTGGGCCGATCCGCGGGTGAAGGAAGCGTTCGCGCGGCTGTCAAGGGAAGCCTTGACGGTGCCGGGTGAGGCGTCCGACCGGATTGGCGCCGTCGCCGCAGAGCACGGCGTCTGGCTCCTAACCGGAGCGACGGAGAGCGACCCCGAGCGCTCCGGCACGCTCTACAACACCCTCCTCTACTACGCGCCCGATGGGACGCTGGCCCTCCGGCACCGAAAGCTCGTCCCGACGAACCACGAGCGGCTCGTCTGGGGGCCGGGAGACGGGAGCGGCCTGCGCGCGATCCCCACTGAGCTCGGCCGGATCGGCGGGCTCATCTGCTGGGAGAACTACATGCCGCTGGCGCGCTTCGCCCTCTACGAGTCGGGTGTCGAGATCTACGTCGCCCCGACCGCGGACGACGGCGAGGCCTGGCAGGCGACGCTCGTCCACATCGCGCGCGAGTCGCGCGCCTTCGTGCTCGCACCGTCGCACTACCAGCGGGCGGCCGCCTACCCGGACGATTTCCCGCTGCGCGACGAGCTGGAGGGCCATGACGTGATCGGCCGCGGCGGGAGCGCCATCCTCGCCCCGGACGGCTCATACCTCGCGGGGCCGCTCTACGACGAGGAGGGCGTGCTCTACGCCCAGCTCGACCCGGGGATGCTGCGCGCCGAGCGCCAGCGCTTCGACCCGGCCGGCCACTACCACCGGCCCGACATCCTCCGGCTCCGCGTGAACGGGCCGCGCGAACCGCGCCGCGAGCGCCCGGCTCCTCTCTAGGAGGGTTTGGCGAAATACAGTGCTGTGCCGCCGGGCCGCGCTGCTCGCCCCGAGGCGGCGTCCTCAGTCGCGCCGATAGCGAACTGCTATCGGCGCTCCCTGCGTCCTTGCCTCGGAACGACCATCGCACCCCGGCGACGAGCAGTATTCCGCCAAACCCTCCTAGCGTCGAGAGGGGCGGAGTTACACTTCCGGCGGTGGTCGAGCTTGTGTTCATGCTGCTGATCCTCAAGCTGCCGCTCCTCTACCTGGGCGCCGTCTGCTACTGGGCGATCAAGGCGGAGCCGAAGCCGCTCGAGGGGGCTCGCCTGCCGGTCCCGGTTGCGCCTGGGCCCCGAACGCCGACTCGGCGGCCGCGGCGCAGAAGTCCGCACGGCGGGCCGCGGCGCCGCGAAGCGCGCGTCGCGCGCGCCGCCCGTGTCGGGCCTGTTCCATGAGCACGCCGCTCGACCGGCAGCGGCCGGGGGAGGCCGTCGCCGGCTTCCTCGCCGCGATCTCGCTGACGGCGAGCGCTGTCGCAACCGTCTACAGGCCGGTTCGCCTCGCGCCGTTCGCGATCCTCGTCGCGATCGTCGCCGCAGGCCTCGGAGGCCGCCATGCGCGCCTCGCGGCCTTCGCCGTCGCGGTGGGGTCGATCTGCTGGCTCGTCGGGATGGCAGTCGCCGTTCTTACTTCGAGTCCGATCTATTGACGGCGGCAAGAGCCGGCCGTGGACGCGAGAGGGTCTCGGGCTGGTAGAACGAACCGTGTGAACGTGCACGACGTCGACGGCCTGAACGTGGGCTATGCGCAGGTGCTCCTCGAGGAGTACCTCGACAACCCGGAAGCGGTCCCCACCGAGTGGCGTGAGCTCTTCGAGAGCGGGGATCCGCGGCTCGCCGAGGCGCTGCCCGGCCTGGCCCGGCTTCTCGAGACGCTCCGACCGGACGGCAACGGAGCACCGGCTGCGCCCGCCGTGCCGCCCGTGCCTGCGCCCGTGCCCGCTGAAGTCGCCCCGGTGGCGCCCGACGAGACCCTGCTCGGCGCCGTTGCGGCGGCGATGGCGCTCGTCAAGGCGTACCGGATGCACGGGCATCTCGCCGCACACCTCGACCCGCTCGGCTCCGAGCCCGTCGGCGACCCGGCGCTCGAGCCCGAGCTCCTCGTCCCGAAGCTGACGCCCGAGCTCCAGGCGCAGATCCCCGCGTCCGTGCTCCGCGTCGGCGCCGAGGGTGAGACGCTCGCCGACGTTCTTCCGAAGCTGCGCGAGATCTACTGCGGGACGATCGCCTACGAGATCGAGCACATCTCCGACCACCAGGAGCGCGTCTGGCTGCGGCACGCGATCGAGTCGGGGCGCTTCCGGCAGCCGCTCTCGGCGGACGAGCGCCGCCGGCTGCTCGAGCGGCTGACCGAGGTGGAGGGCTTCGAGCACTACCTGCGTCGCGCTTTCCTCGGGCAGAAGCAGTTCTCCGTCGAGGGTCTCGACGTGCTCGTGCCGATGCTCGACGAGGGGCTCGAGCTCGGCGCGGAGGCGGGTGCCCACGAGGTCGTGATCGGCATGGCCCATCGCGGTCGCCTGAACGTCCTCGCCCATATCATCGGTCGCCCGTACGAGGAGATCCTCCGCGAGTTCGAGGGCGAGCGGACGATCGAGGCCGTCGCCGCCACCGCCGAGGGGGCGAGCGGCGACGTCAAGTACCACCTCGGCGCGATCGGCCGCCGCCGGACCGCCGCCGGCGAGGTGACGGTCATGCTCGCGGCCAACCCGAGCCACCTCGAGGCGGTCGACCCGGTCGTCGAGGGGATCGCGAGAGCGGAGCAGACCGATCGCTCAACGCCCGAGGGCACCCACGATCCGAGCGTCGCCCTTCCGATCCTCATCCACGGCGATGCGTCCTTCCCGGGGCAGGGAGTGGTAGCCGAGACGCTCAACCTCGAGGCCCTCCTCGGCTACACGACGGGCGGCACGCTGCACGTGATCGCGAACAACCAGGTCGGCTTCACGACCGACCCCGCCGACGGGCGCTCGACCCGCTACTCGAGCGACCTTGCGAAGGGCTTCGACATCCCGATCGTCCACGTCAACGCCGACGACCCCGAGGCGGCGGTCTCCGCGATCCGCCTTGCGATGGCCTTCCGGCGTCGCTTCGGTCACGACGTTGTCGTCGATCTCGTCGGCTACCGGCGGCACGGCCACAACGAGGGCGACGAGCCGTCGTTCACCCAGCCGCTGATGGCCAAGCGGATCGCCGACCACCCCAGCGTCCGAGAGCAGTTCGCCGAGCGGCTCGTCTCCGCGGGCGAGGTCTCGCGCGAGGAGGCCGACCGGCTGGCCGCCGACCAGCAGGCCCGGATGCGGGCGGCTCACGAGACGCTCAAGACTTCGTTCGGCACCCCGCAGGCAGACGTAGGCGAGAGCACTCCGGCGGCGATCGACGCAAGCGTGGAAACGGCCGTCCCGGCCGAGAGGCTGCGCGAGCTGAGCGCCGAGCTCGTCCGGGTCCCCGAGGGCTTCACCGTGAACCCGAAGCTCGTCCGCATGCTCGAGCGGCGCGTCGAGGCGCTCGACGCCGGCGGGATCGACTGGGGACAGGCGGAGTCGCTCGCGCTCGCCAGCCTCCTCGTCGAGGGAATCCCCGTCCGCCTCACCGGCCAGGACACCGAGCGTGGAACCTTCTCGCACCGCCACCTCGTCCTCCACGACGCGCAGACCGGCGCCCAGCACGCGCCGATCAAGCAGTTGGCCGAAGCGGCGGCGTCCTTCGAGGCGTACAACTCGCCGCTCTCGGAGTTCGCGGCCCTCGGCTTCGAGTACGGCTACTCCGTGGCGGCGCCCGAGGCGCTCGTCCTCTGGGAGGCCCAGTTCGGTGACTTCGTGAACGGGGCGCAGGTCGTAGTCGACCAGTTCCTCGTCTCGGGGCTTGCGAAGTGGCGCCAGACCTCGCGGCTCACGCTGCTCCTGCCGCACGGCTACGAGGGCAACGGGCCCGAGCACTCGAGCGCGCGCCTCGAGCGGTTCCTCCAGCTCGCCGCACAGGAGAACATCCGGCTCGCGAACTGCAGCACCTCCGCGCAGTACTTCCACCTGCTCCGCCGGCAGGCCCTCGACCCGAGCGCACGCCCGCTCGTCGTGATGACGCCGAAG
>Ga0137368_10004799_pt1 | contig 14334 bp, 9 predicted proteins | sample SagtaG_13_FD_104917 | JGI IMG/M metagenome (GOLD analysis project Ga0137368, IMG submission 104917) | Vadose zone soil microbial communities from Sagehorn Ranch, Mendocino, California, USA - Sage1_L_100_16 metaG | ecosystem: Environmental > Terrestrial > Soil > Vadose zone | place: USA...
CCGGTCCTGCCGCAGCGAGTTGGTCGATCAGGTTGGCGACGAGTCCGGTCCAGCCGGTCTGGTGCGAAGCGCCGCACCCGCGGCCATTGTCGCCGTGGAAGTACTCGTGGAAGAGGATGTAGTCCTTGAAATTGGGGTCGGTTTGAAATTTTTCATAGGCGCCGAAAACCGGACGCCTGCCGTCGGCACCGCGGAGAAAGAGCTTGATCAGGCGGCCGCACAACTCATCGGCGATTTGATCGAGGGTCAACATGACGCCTGATCCAGTCGGGTACTCGATCGTGAGCCTATCGCCATAGAACTGATGGAAGCGGCGCAAGTTTTCGATCAGCAAGTAGTTGACCGGCATCCAGATCGGTCCACGCCAATTTGAGTTGCCGCCGAACAGTCCGCTGTCGGACTCCCCCGGCTCATATTTCACGCGATAATGCACCCCGTTGCACTCGAAATCGTAGGGGTGATCGAGGTAGGAGCGGGAGAGGGCTCTCACTCCGTACGGCGAGAGGAATTCGCTCTCGTCGAGCATGCGCCGCAACAGCTTCGTCATGCGGAAAATGCGCGCGAGGGAAAACAGGCGGCGGCCCTTCGCATTCCCCTCGTACCAGCGCGACACCAGCTGCACCAAATCGGGCCGCCGTTTGCGGTACATTTCAAGCTTGCGCCAGAGCTCAGGCATGTTGTCGACCACGTCCTGCTCGACAATTCCAACCGCGAACAGCGGAATTAATCCAACCATCGAGCGCAGGCGCAGCGGGATTTTGCCTCCGGACGGCACAGAGAGCACGTCATAAAAGAAATTATCTTTATCATCCCAGAGCCCGATGCCCTCCTTGCCCATGTCCGTCATCGCTTGAGCGATGTGAAGGAAATGGTCCCAGAACTTCATGATCATGTCTTCGTACACCGGATCGCGCCGGCTGAGCTCCACGGACATGCGCAGCATGTTGAGGCAAAACATCGCCATCCAGGCGGTGCCGTCGGATTGTTCGATGTAACCGCCGGTGGGCAGCGGCCGTGAACGGTCGAATACCCCGATATTATCGAGGCCGAGAAAGCCGCCCTCGAAGATGTTCAAGCCCTGCGGATCTTTTCGGTTCACCCACCAGGTGAAATTCAGCAGCAGCTTGTGGAAGACCCGTTCCAGGAAATCCAGATCACCGGTGCCGCCGCGCTGATTGCGGTCATTCTCGAAAACGCGCATTGCTGCCCAGGCATGCACCGGTGGGTTGACGTCGCCGAACGCCCATTCATAGGCCGGCAGCTCGCCGTTCGGATGCATCAGCCGGACCTCACATAACAGCACGAGCTGCTCCTTGGCGAAGTCCGGATCGATCAATGACAGTGTGACGCAATGAAACGCGAGGTCCCAGGCGGCGAACCACGGATACTCCCACTTGTCCGGCATCGACATGATATCGGCGGCAGCGAAATGATCCCAACCGCGGTTGCGGCCGTGCTTGCGGCTCTCGGGCGGCGGCGGCTGAAGCGGATCGCCTTCCAGCCATTGCCGCACATTGAAATCATAGTACTGCCTGTTCCACAGCATTCCGGCAAAGGCCTGGCGTTGGATACGCCGCATGTCCTCGTCGGCGATGTCTTTCTGCAGGGCGGCGTAGAAGGCATCCGCCTCGGCAATGCGCCGGGTGAAGACGTCGTCGACACCGAGGAAAGTATCCGCGAGCTGATCGCCGACGCGCAGCCGAACCCGGATGGTGATGTTGCCGCGGGCAGGGACGGTGCGCAGGTAAAGTCCGGCTGCCTTGGTGCCTTCTGCGGCAGCATTTACCGCCGCGGTGCGGCCGTGCACGACGTATTCGTGAAACGCATCCTTGAAGTAGCCTTGCGCAGCACCGACGCCGAACAGTCGAGCGAAATTGGATTCGTTATCGCAGAACAGCAAGCGATCCGCCGCTTCGAACTCGATGCTAAAGCCTCCCAGCTCGTCGTGCTGCGCGAGCACCAGGCCATTGCCCTGGTCCCGCAACGATGGTTTCTTCGTGCCAGCCGACCAGCTCCAGATGTTCCGGAACCAGGCTTGCGGCAGGATGTGGATGGAAGCCTGCTCGGGACCGCGGTTGTGGATCGTGATCCGCATGAGCACGTCATCCACGTCTGCCTTGGCATATTCGACCTCGATATCGAAATATCTGTCGTCATTGAAAATGCCCGTGTCGATCAGCTCGAACTCCATCGCTGCCGAACCGCGACGGCGGGCGTTCTCCTCGATCAGCCACCCATAGGGATAAGCGGCTTGCGGCAGCTTGTAGAGCATGCGCGCGTAAGCGTAACTAGGGACGGCATCGAGATAGTAATACAGCTCCTTGACGTCCTCACCGTGGTTGCCTTCTTCATTCGTGAGGCCAAACAGGCGCTCCTTGAGGATCGGATCGCGGCCGTTCCACAGGGCGAGCGACAGGCACAGAAGCTGCCGGTTGTCGGAAAAGCCGGCGATGCCGTCCTCTCCCCAGCGATAGGCGCGGCTGCGCGCTTGGTCGTGGGTGAGATAATCCCACGCCGTGCCACCGGGACTGTAGTCCTCGCGCACGGTGCCCCATTGTCGCTCGCTGAGGTAGGGACCCCAGCGACGCCAATTCTTTGCGCCGTTGCGGCTTTCCTCGATGCGTCGCTTTTCGGCGTCAATGACTTCCGGCATGGGTCGTCGGCTCCGGTCTGGCGCCTCGCGATATCGCCCGATTCAGGTGTGCCTGGTCTGCTCGGCCTGTCTGAGCAGGCGCCACGCATCGAGCGTACAGGCGACGGACCAGGCCTGCGCAGGGGCACCGCGCGGGTGGTGCGGCGGGTCTCCGTCGAAAATCTCACCTATTGTGCCCACTGCCTGATCCTCCAGTGCGTCGCTTATCGCCCCTAGCACCGCTTGCGCCGCCGTTGCGTCGCCGCTGACGCGATATGCAGCGAGGCTGAACGGTCCAAGCAGCCAGCCCCAAACCGGCCCCTGGTGATAGCCGCCGTCGCGCTCCAGCACGCCGCCGCCGTATCTCGAATGGTATGCGGGGCTGCCGGGCGCCAGCGAGCGCAACCCGAACGCGGTGAGAAGATCGCGCCGGCAGACCCGCACGACTCTCGCCTGATCGTCCGAGGAGAGCGGACTGTGCGGCAGACTGACGGCAAAGATCTGGTTGGGCCTAATGCTGGCATCGTCGCCGTGCGGACCATCGATCACGTCGTACAAACCCTCGCCGTCCGCGCGCACGAATCGTACAAAGCTGCGCTTTGCGGCTTCCGCCGGCGCGCCAAAACGATCCGGCTGTCCCAATCTTTCGGCGAACGCGCCCATGATGCGCAAAGCGTTGTACCAGAGCGCATTGATTTCAACCGGCTTACCGATGCGTGGCGTGACCACCCAATCACCGATCTTCGCATCCATCCAGGTCAGTTGCACGCCCGCAATACCGGCCTTGAGCAGACCATCCGCCGGATCCACCCCAATGCCGTAGCGGGTTCCCTTCTGATGCCATTCGATCATATCCGACAACACCGGGAAGACCTCGCGCAAGGTGGTGATATCTCCGGTCGCGTCGACGTAGGCGCGCCACGCCTCGAAAAACCACAGCGAGGCATCTGCCGTATTGTACTCGGGGCGATCACCGGCGTCGGGAAACATGTTGGGCAGCATTCCCTCGCTGACAAAACTCGCGAATGTCTTGAGAATACGCCGCGCGACGTCGGGGCGTCCGGCCGCCAGGGTCAAGCCCGGCAGGCTTATCATCGTGTCCCGGCCCCAGTCGCCGAACCAGGGGTAGCCGGCGATGACCGACTGACCGTCGGGTACGCTCGGAAGCGGGCGGGAAAACAAGAAGGTATCGGCCGCGAGCGCAAGGCGGGCGATCCAGCCGGGCGCCCCCCGCATGGCCGGGCTGCTGGCCACTGCGGTAGAGACGGCCGCACGGTCATGATCGAGACGGCGGCGCAGCGCGGCGGCGAGATCAACCGACGGCTCGGGTTCGAGGCTTGCGACGATGCCGCGCCACTGTCCAGGGATGAGCGGTATCGTCACTTCGCCGATGCACAGATGACTGTCCGTCGACTCCAGGCCCCGCTCAGCCTCCATCGGAAGATCGAAATCCCGGTACCAATCGTGCCTGGCTACGATGTCACCACCTGGCGCTCGAATGATGAGCGAAAAAAGTCCCGCGTCGGTGAGCAGGAGCCTCTCCCCTTCGATGCGAATCTCCGGGGCAAAGCCGCCGACGGATGTTGTGCCATGCTGGTCGCGATCGTTGGCCAGCAGGGTCACCCGCAAGGACAGCCTATGCTCTGGCGGATCGGCCCCCGGCCGCAGAAGCCAGGCGGCATATGTCGTGTGGGCGCCGGGCTCCATCCAGATGCGCGCTTCGATTCGGCGGTCGCCGATCTCGTAAGTCCATACCGGCACAGAGTAGTCGAGGTGAAAGCTGCCGATGCGGACATGACCGGCCGGAGAGATGGCGCCGCTTTTCCAGCGGTTTGTGAACAGCGGCCAAGAACGAGCGCGCTCGATCAGGGTCGCATCGGCTTTCGCGAGTACCAGCCGACGGGCGAGCGGCGATGCGACCGGCGCGATCAGCAGGCCGTGATAGCGCCGAGTCAAGCTGCCGGCGATAGTCCCGCCGGCGTAACCGCCGAGTCCATTGGCGATCCACCATTCGCGCCGCTCTGCTTGGCCGAGATCACCGCAGATGGCGCGGGTGAATCTGATCGAACACGGAGCTGAAAAGGATGCGGGGGTGCACGAGTTCGATGACGCGCCATCTTGCGCGGCCATCTGCCGCGGCCCGGAGGCGGCCTCATTCGGTTTGGAGCCCTGCATCGACCCGCCTCCGGAAAAGGCCGATTGGGCCTATCGCGGCTTCAAGGAGAAGGCGCCCCGCAGCGACTGCATCTTTGCGTCGGCTGCAATGTAGAGAAAACCGCCGGCCAAACCGAAATTCTTCAAGAATGGCCAGAAATTCTGATTCCACGCGTCACCATTGAATGGAAAGCTCCAGAAGTTGTGGAACAGCACCGCGGTGGCGATCACGTAGAATATGAACAGCAGCGCCGCCTGGCTGCGATAAAAACCAGACAGGACGCAAACAGGACCGATGACCTCGAGCAGGCCGCCGAGCACCAGCAACAGCGCCGCGATCGAGGGCGGCAGGGGTATCCACCCGTGGGTGGCTTGGGCCATCGCCGATTGGTAGTCGAATATCTTATTGAGCGCGCTGAACGGGAATATCAGGACCAGACAAAGTCGGGCGATGAAAGCGAGGGATTGATCCTGTTGAGTCATGAGCCCGCTCCGTTGCAAACTTAAGGCCTAGGTCTCGTTGGCTATTCCTCGATCAGACGTATCACGTGACCGTTGGGATCACGGACCATCACTGCGCTTTTAAAGCCGAGTTGGGCCTGCACCTCTTGCGGAATAGCCACTACGTCGGGCGTGATAAATTGCGCACCCGCCTTGCGCAACCGATCGGTGACCGCCCGGATGTCCTTGGTGACCAGTGTCGTCTGCCAATGCCAGAGATCATTGGCCTTGGTGTCAGGGGGCATCGGCCGGCCGCCGGGCGGCGTCTTGTATTCGAGGAACTCGATGTGCGGCGGCGCCGAGACCGGCATCAGCGCCGTTACAAGGCATGTGTCGTTGAACAGGCCGTCCAGCACTTCCTGCGTCGGTCCGGTGTTGAGCGTGACCCCGCCGACCTTGAACCCGAGCAAATCGCGGTAGAACGTCACCCCCTTTTCCGTGTTGTCCACCGTCATTGCGGTATGGTCAATTCCGAGGAACAGCCTGTTGGTCGGCTTCTGCCATGACGCGTTGCCTTTGCCAGGCGGGAAATAAATCAATTCCAGATCATGACGTTCCGGATCGTGGAACTTGATCGCCTTGATACCCGCTGCCCCAGAATTCGACGGAGGGATGGTGATGGGATAAGCGGAAATCTGCTGTAAATTGTTCTCCTGCAGGATCTTATACGCCGCATCCATGTCGCCGACGACGATGGCCATATGCTGAAACCACTTGTCGTTGCTGTAGGAGGGCACCGGGATTGGTCGTCCGGTAGGCGGTGAGACATACTGGGTGAGTTCAACAATCTGCTCACCCAATTTCAAATGGACGATCCGCATGTTGGCGTTGAACACGCCTTGCATCTTGTCGTATGCGCTGCCGACCACGCGGAAATCGGAAATCTTCTCGAACTGCAGTACTTTTGCGAAGAAATTCGCCGCTCGGTCGACGTCTGCAACCGTGAAGCCGATCGTTTTCACCCGCTGCACGTCGCCGGAGGGACGCTCCTGCGCGTGGCCAGCATGCCACGACGATGCCAGCAATAGCGCCAGGACGCCGGCGACTAACAAAGCCCAGGGCTTGTCCGCCGCCCGTGCGGTCGCTGCTTCCCGCGTCGGAGATCCCAAACTTGGGTTCGTCCCGAAACATGAGGCAGCGCCTGAATCAAACACTATTGACGTATCCATCGAGGTTCTTTCTCGAATCCGGTTCAGTTACGGGCAGCCTTGCCTCCACGATCGTGGGCGAGAAGCCGACCGATCTGTGTCCAGCAATCGACAAAAGTTGAACTGATCATCAATCTTAAGAGCGCCAAGGCACCCGGGCTCGAAGTGCGCCCGACGCTGCCAGCCCGCGCCGACGAGGAGATTGAATAATGCTGACGCAGCGCGGCCCATCAATAGCAGAATGCGCGGCAGAAGTCGTCGTTCAAACTGCCTAGACGCCGGCAGGCATGGTAGCGCTGTATAGGGGTGCGGATTTTACGATACGGAACCACGACGCCCGAGCGCTGCCCGACGAGGCGCGCGTGCTAAAGCGGCCGCAACGATCGAAGGACGACGCCAGGACATCTGTTTGCCGAGATCAGCAAGGGGAGAGGGGCGCGTGCCGCATGAACGCCGTAAGACGCGAAAGATGACCGCGTGGGCAACGATGAAGCCGCTGTTGCCCGCCCTGTACGCCCGCAGAATCGTTCACTGCGGCTCGAGGCCGGCTTCCTTCACGATCTGCTCGGCGAGCACCCGATCGTCTCTGATGAAGCGCGCGAATTCGTCCGGCGTGCTCGCCACCGGTTCGAGCCCGCGCTCGATCAGGTTGCGGTGACGAAACCCCGGCTCGGCGACGATGCGGGCGACCTCCGCCTGCAGGCGGGCGACGATCGGCTTCGGGGTCTTGGCGGGGGCGAGCAGACCGAAATAGGAGCGCCCCGCGAACTTCGTGCTGCTGGCTTCCGGGATGGTCGGGATCGCCGGAAACAGCGGCGAGCGCTGCTCGCTGTCGACCACCAGGCCGGTCACCGTGCCGTTCTCAAGATGCGAGCGCACGTTGGCGATCCCATAGAAGCCGACCGGCGTCGCCCCGGTCAGCAGCGCGGTCACCGCATCGCCGCCGCCGCGGAACGGAACGCGCACCATGTCGGCGCCGGTCTCCTTCTTCCAGCGCTCCATGAACACACCAAGCGGCACCGCCGCGGTGGAATAGCTCAAGGTCCCCGGCCTCGCCTTCGACAGGGCGGCGAGCTGCGGCAGCGTCGTCACCTTGAGCGCGGCGCTCACCACGAAAACCTGCGTGATGGTGAACAGCTGGGTGATCGGCTCGAACGCCGTCGGATCGAACGCCAGACTCTTGAACAGGAATTGGTTGAACACCAGCGGCTCGCCCGGGATGATGCAGAGGGTGTAGCCGTCCGGCGTCGCCTCGGCGCAAGCGCGGGCGCCGATATTGAAGGCGCCGCCGGGCCGGTTCTCGACCACGATCGGCTGGCCGAGGCGCTTGTGCAGCTCCTCGCCGAGCGCGCGCATGAAGATATCGCTGGTGCCGCCGGCGCTCGAGGTGGCAATGACCCGGATCGGCCGGCTTGGATAGTCCTGGGCGGCGAGTGGCGTGTTGCTGACGCTCAGCAATGCCAGCACGACGAGTCGTAGGGTGGGCAAAGCGGAGCGTGCCCACCATCTCCCCGCGCGCGTGGGCACGGCGCACGCGATCAAGCTTGTGGCGATTGCCCGAGTTTGCGCGCGTGCGCCTTTGCCCACCCTACGGCCTACGCTCATGTCGTCCTCCGGCACCGCGTCTCTTTTTACTGCGGCGTCAGCCCCGCCTCCTTGACCACCCGCTCGGCCATCACCCGGTCCTTCCTGATCTCGTCGGCGAACTGCTCCGGCGTGTTGATCGCCGGCACCAGGCTGCGGGCGGTGAGATGGCGCGCCAGAAAGGCCGGATCTTTCACGATGCTCGCGACTTCCTTCGCGAGCTTGTCGACGACCGGCTTCGGCGTCCCGGCCGGCGTGAACAGCCCGTACCAGCTGCGCGACGGCGGGCCCCTGTAGCCGGTCTGCTCCAGCGTCGGCACGTCGGGGAAGTTGGGCGAGCGGATGTTGTTGACCATGACCAGCGGGGTCATGGTGCCGGCACGAATCTGGCCGATGACGTTGCCCTCGCCGATCAGCGCGATCGGGGTGGAGCCGCTGAGCACCGCGTTGACCGCCTCGCCGCCGCCCTTGAACGGCACCCGCACCCAGTCGGCGCCCTTCTCCTTGGCGAGCGTCTCCATATAAAGGGCGAGCGGGACGGAGGCCGTAAGATAGTTGAGCGTGCCGGGCTTCGCCTTCGACAAGGCGATCAACTCGTCGACCGTCTTCACCTTGAGCGACGAATTCACCACCAGCGTCTGGATCAGATGATAGAGGTTGGTAACCGGCTGCAGCCCCTTCTCGGGATCGAACGGCATGTTCTTGAGCAGGAACTGGTTGTAGGCAACCGGCTCGGCGTTGAGGATGCAGATGGTGTAGCCGTCGGGCGGCGCCTCGGTGCAGGCGCGCGCCCCGACGTTCTGCATGCCGCCCGGCCGGTTTTCCACCACGATCGGCTGCCCCCAGCGCTTGTGCAGCTCGTCCCCGAGCGCCCGCATGAAGACGTCGCTGATGCCGCCGGCGCTGGTGGTGGTCAGCGTCTTGATCGGACGCGTGGGATAGTCCTGCGCCGCTGCCACGCTCGGCAGCGCGAAGACGGCCGCAGTCAAAGAGGAGATCAGGATCGAGCGACGCACGGCGGTTCCTCCAGCTTGCTTCCGTTTCATCCGTCGCCAACAGCCTATCAGCTTGGCGGAGGATGCGCCCGCGATACTTCGTCGTAGCCCGCATGGAGCGAAGCGGAATGCGGGACGGCCTCGCCACCAGCACCGTCACCCCGGATTTCGCTTCGCTCCATCCGGGCTACAGAGTTCGTCTCCGCGCTTGTTCAGAGACGGTAACCGTCGTCGGTAAATCCGAACAGCCGTTGCACGCGGTAATAGCGGGCCGAGCGCGGCTGGGTGATCCCCCAATGGTCGGATCGTCCGGGCGGAAACTTCCAGTAGTCGGAGCCGCGCGGCACGTAGCGGTCGTCGACCTGCAACACGTCCGAGGTGTACTCGATCGGCACCTCGTCGGGACCGCAAAAATAGGCGAACACGTTGTTGCCGGGCCCGTGCCGTCCGGGACCCCATTCGATCGGATAGCCGTTGTCCTTCATCCGCCCCATGCCGCGCATGACCGAATCGAAGTCGGGCATCTCGAATGCGACGTGATTGAGCGTCGGCTGGTTGGTCTTGGCGAGCACGATCGATGAGTGATCGCGGCTGGCGCAGCGCAGAAACCACAGCGGCGCATTCTCGTCGATCTGGCGAAATCCGAGCGTCGCGGTGAAAAACCGCAAGCTGGCGTCGAAGTCGCGGGCGTTGAGGTTGACGTGCGCGATCTTGCGCGGCCGGTCGGGTTGGTCCTGGGTGTCCGCATGGTCGGCACAACCGGTGACGAAGGCGAGATTGCGGCCATCCGGATCCTTACAGCCGAAGCCGTAGCCGCCGCCGTCGGCGGCCAGCGGCGCCGGCGCGCCGACCGGTCCTCCGGCCGCCGAGATCGTCCGATGCAGGGCGTCGACGGATGGCCGGTCCGCCACGTCGAACACGACGCGGATGAGCGCCGGCCGCGGCCCGCGATGCAGGCCGAGGATGTGGTGGTAAGGTCCGGTCCCGCGATAGAGCCGCACGCCCTCGCGCGCCTCGACCGGCCGCAGGCGCCAGACGCCCTCGTAGAACTTTTCGGCCTCCTCGAAATTCGTGGCCACCAGCTCGACGCTGCGCACGCCGCGGACAAGACATTGCGGCATGACCGTCAGCCCGCCAGCAGCGACTTCACCAGGCCGGACGCCTTGCCGAAATCCATCTTGCCGGCATGGCGCTCCTTGAGCGCGGCCATGACCTTTCCCATGTCCTTCATGCCCTGGGCACCGGTCGCCTTGATCACTTCGGCGATCGCCGCCTTCGCCTCGGCCTCCGACATCTGCTGCGGCAGGAACGCCTTGATGATCTCGATCTCGCCGCGCTCCTGATCGGCGAGCTCCTTGCGGCCGCCCTTGTCGTAGAGCTCGACCGATTCCTGGCGCTGCTTGATCATCTTCTGCAGGAGCCCGAGCAGGTCGTCGTCCGCCAGCGGCCCCTTGCCGCCGGTGCGCGCCTCGATGTCGGCGTTCTTGATCGCCGCGTTGACCAGCCGCAGCGTCGAGAGCTTGAGCTTCTCCTGCGACTTCATCGCGGTTTTCATCGCGTCGTTGATGTTTTCGCGCAGCATGTCGATGTCCTGTTCTTCTGTCGCGCGCCGGCCGCCGGCCCCTGCTTATACCATCGACCGCAATTGTCGACCCGGGATGCGCGCGTGTTGACTGAAATCGACGCTCGACGATCGTTATGATGGAGCGCGCCATCCGAAACCTTCACATTAGCGGAAATCACTCCCGATGGTCAGCGCCGGCGGCGGCGAATGAATACTGAGACCTTGCTTTGGGAAAGGGACTGCAGGCGGTCGGGTGGACTGAGGGCCGAAACTTGCAGATCGAGTATCGCTGGGCCGCCGGCAATCTCGATCTCATGCGGACCTGTGCCCGGGAGCTGGTCGCGCTTGCCCCGATCTCAGCTTTGTCCGCCATCCAGCCGTGTCTTGAATTCCTCTACCGACTGCAGTTGCGCCCGGTCTTTCCGGTAGGTCGAACGCATGTGATAGATGCTCTTGTAGTAATCGCAACTCTGGCAGATCGGGCGGAATTCCCCTCGCTCCTGCTCCTCGATCAAACTCATGTAGCTCGAATTGCGAGACGAGAGAATCTGCCGCAGCGGCGTTTCGTTGAGGTCGCCAATGCGCAGCGTCGTGTCGACGTCACGGCACGCGCACCCGTTCACGATTCCGGCGGCCATGACCTGGACCGTCGTGAACAGATGAACGCATGCCCCACTCTTGTAAATGTCGTCCGCGCCCCGGATATCGATCCCGAGGCCCTCGACATCCGCTTGAGTGACGTAGCCTCCCCAATTGTTGTAAAGCCGGCTCGAGTGGATCGCGATTCCTGCCCCCTCGAAGCGCTTGAGAAGCCGCATGAGATCGCTGGTGGCGGAACGCCAGGCTCTGTTGGTCGAGCGGAAGCCGAAGGCAAGCGCGAATTTCGTTTGTTTCAGCAGCCCGAAAAGGACTTGCAAGTTGCAGATGAGCCGCTCGTACATCTTATCGGTCGACCCCGTGATCGCGATGAAGCTCGGGAGGTCGTGGCCATAGATGCTGATCGTCAGCTGACTGAGCTTTTGCAGGCGGGCCAGGCGCTCGATATCCCTAGGCTTGGGGATCGTAAAGTTGGTGAAGAACTGATATGCGGTCACGTTCGGATTGGTCTCGAGGAATTCCAGCTTGTTGAAGATGTGGTGATCCATGAAGATATCACCGGTGCAGGGAGTCAATTCGAACCGTCGGTATCCCATGTCGACGGCCTGCGTGATGCAGTCTTTGAAGAATGCGTCTTTCATCGACACTTTCGGACTCTGCTTCTTGACGTAGGCGCAGAAACGACACTTGAGATTGCATACGCTCGACGTCTCGATGTATAGCAAATCCCTGTGAACAGGGATGAGCTGGCGCCCCATCAATCGATTGAACTTGATCTCGACGGCGGAAAGAATATTTCGGGCGGAAGTGGCGAGCCGTTCAGGGTTCATGTACGCCGCTCTGAACTCTTTCTAGACATTGGTCAATGCACCGATGCCTTGCTGCAGGCCGTGAGGCGCCAACAACATACCTTAGGCCTTCTAAGGTGTCGATGTCCGTCCATCTCAACGCCCAGTTATGGCGGCAAGGATGCCGCATGAGCGGCTCTCGCTGACCGTTGGATTTTCGACCGACGGCTTCATCAGCGCGCGCCGATAAGAGCGGCAATCCTCGGCAGAACAAGCTTGGTCAGCTTGAAATCCTTCCAGCGCGCGTAGATCGCGAAGCGCAATATTGAGAACCTGTCCGATACCGATCATTTGGCCCCTGGGTCCCGGCTCTCGCTCGCAAGCGCTCGCTCGTCCGGGACACGGAAGCGGAAATCGACGGTACCGCTCGTCGCTTCATCCTCGGTGCGCCGCGATCAAGCGGCTCGCGCCGCGCCTTCGGTCGGAAGCTTGAGCAGGCTCGCGGCGTTGCGCCAGAACACGGCCTCGCGCTCGCGCTCGGGGAGCTGCAAATCCTCGACCAGCTTGATCGCGCGCGGCTTGAGCGAGGTGAGCGGCGGCGCGTCGCTGCCGTAGAGCACGTGGTCGGCGCCGACGGTCTCGACCACGAGCCGCGCCGCCGGCAGATGGTAGGTCACGGTGTCGAAATACATTTTCCTGAGATAATGGCTCGGCGGGTGCTTGATCTTCATCGGCGCGTAGGAGCCGAGGAAAAAGGCCTCGTCCTGGAGCTCGTAGGCGTAGTCCATGCGGCCGATCACCTCGCAGATGCCGCCGCCGCCGTGCGAGGCCACGATCTTCAGGCGCGGGAAATCTTCCAGCACGCCGCGCACGATCAGCCGCGACAGCGACAGGCAGAGATCGAACGGCCGCCCGACGCTCGAGGCCAGCCGATAGTCCCGCATGCGCTCCTCGCCGAACCCGATATGCGGCGGATGGATCATCACCGGCACGTCGAGGTCCTGCACCAGCTCCCAGAACGGGCGCGCCTCGTCGTCGTCCGGATAGTGCCCCTTGTGGCTCGAATTGATGAACACGCCCTTGAGGCCGAGCTCGACGATCGCGCGCTCGACCTCCTGGAGATAGGCCGGCCCGCCGCAGGGCAGGATGGTGGCGAGCCCGTAAAGCGTGCCCTTGTGGGTCGCCTGGATCTCGGCCGCGTAGTCGGTCCAGCGCTGGATGGCGGCGAGCTCCGCCTGCTCCGGCTTGCCGCGCAGATAGTGCGCCGCGTTGCTCACCACGCTGACGGCGATGCCTGCCTTGTGGTGGGCGTCGAGCACGTTCTCGACCGTCATCGGACAACGCCCGGCCCAGGTCGGTCCGCTCTTGCCGTCCCAGGTCGGATTGTCGGCCGCCTCTTCCGGCGGGTAGACGTGGGTGTGCCACTCGATGATCACGCTGCGGTCTCCTTGAGTTGGGCGATGCCGGTCTTCAGTCCGTGATTCGCGTTGCGTCGTCGCGCCGACGACCCATTCGCAATTTGCCGACACAACCCACGGGGCGTCAATCACGGTTTTGACGGCGGCGACCGGCGCGAGCTTTATGCACTTGTCGCATTTTCTGCGGCGAACCGCTTCACACTTCGCCGGAAAATGCTCTATGTAGCCGCCCATGAACCCCAAACTGGACGATTCCGGCTGGTCGGAGCCTCTCCCGACCGCCCTGCTGGTGCTCGCCGACGGCACCGTGCTCGAAGGTTTCGGCTTCGGCGCGACCGGCCGCGCGGTCGGCGAGGTGTGCTTCAACACCGCCATGACCGGCTACCAGGAGATCCTCACCGATCCCTCCTATGCGGGCCAGATCATCACCTTCACCTTCCCGCATATCGGCAATGTCGGCACCAACGAGGAGGACATCGAGACCGTCAACATGGCGGCGACGCCGGGCGCGCGCGGCATCGTTCTGCAGACCGCGATCAGCGCGCCGTCGAGCCACCGCTCGAAGCTCCATCTCGACGACTGGCTCAAGCGCCGCGGCATCATCGGCCTCTGCGGCATCGACACCCGCGCGCTCACCAGCCTGATCCGCAGCAAGGGCATGCCCAATGCGGTGATCGCGCACGAGCCCTCCGGCAAATTCGACTTCGACGCGCTCAAGAAAGAGGCGCGCGAATGGCCGGGCCTGGTCGGCATGGACCTGGTGCCGATGGTGACGTCGGGGCAGCGCTTCGCCTGGGACGAGACGCCGTGGGAATGGGGCAAAGGCTACGGCCGCCAGGACAGCCCCGAATTTCACGTGGTGGCGATCGACTACGGCATCAAGCGCAACATCCTGCGCCAGCTCGCCGGCAAGGGCTGCAAGGTCACGGTGGTGCCGGCCAAGACCTCGGCCG
>Ga0137368_10004806_pt1 | contig 14330 bp, 9 predicted proteins | sample SagtaG_13_FD_104917 | JGI IMG/M metagenome (GOLD analysis project Ga0137368, IMG submission 104917) | Vadose zone soil microbial communities from Sagehorn Ranch, Mendocino, California, USA - Sage1_L_100_16 metaG | ecosystem: Environmental > Terrestrial > Soil > Vadose zone | place: USA...
CGGCGTCCTGCCCAAGGACGGCGGCAACCCCGGGGCCTTCGGATACCACACGTACGTCCAGTGGTTGATGAGAGAACAGATGGAAGAGCTGGGGCGCCGGACCGCGCAGGCAGGAGCCCGCCTGTATTTCGACTTCCCCCTCGGCGTGAGCCCGGACGGCTACGACGTGTGGCGCGAGCGCAACGCCTTCGCCCCGGGCGCGGCGGCGGGCTCTCCCCCCGACCCCTTCTTCACAGGGGGCCAGGACTGGGGCTTCCACCCGCTCCACCCTGAACGGATCCGCCAGCAGGGATACCGATACGTGATCGCCTGCCTCCGCCATCTGCTGCGGCACGCCGGCGTGCTCCGGATCGATCATGTGATGAGCCTTCACCGGCTGTACTGGGTGCCCGGCGGGCTCGACGCTCGCCACGGCGCCTACGTGCGGTACCGGCCGGAAGAGATGTACGCCATCCTGGCTCTGGAGGCGGCGCGAGGCGAGGCCGTGATCGTCGGCGAGGACCTGGGAACAGTGCCGGAGACGGTGCGCCGGGCCATGAAGCGTCACGGCATCTACCGGAGCTTCGTGCTCCAGATGGAGATCACCGCCGATTCCCGCCGGGCCATCAACCCTGCGCCCCGGAAGTCCCTGGCCTCGCTGAACACACACGACCTCCCGCCGTTCGCGGCGTTCTGGAAGGATGCCGACCTCGCCTATCGAATCGAACAGGGATGGCTGGACCGGGCCGAGGCACGGCGAGAGCGTGAGGAGCGACGGCGACTTCGGGAAGCCATAGTGCGCTTCCTTCGGTCCCAGGGATGGTTGCCGGGCGGCGGGGGCGGGAACGAAGGGCCAGGAGCTCGGGATGTCCTCCAAGCTTGCCTGTCCCACCTCGCTGCCGGAGCGGCTCGGATGGTGCTGGTCAACCTGGAGGACCTCTGGCTCGAAGAGCGCCCCCAGAACGTGCCGGGAACCACCTACGACTACCCGAACTGGCGCCGGCCGGCACGCTACACCTTGGAGCGGCTTCGCCAGATGCGCCGGGTCACGGGTACGCTCAACAGGATCGACGAGTTGAGGAAGCGGGGAGATCGCTCATGAAGAGCCGCGACCGGACTCTGACCGAGCCGGCGGTTTCGTTGCTCACGTCGGACGACCTGTACCTGTTCAACGAAGGCACGCACTCGCACCTGTTCGAGAAGCTCGGGGCCCACCTGGTGACTGCTCAGGGCGTGCCGGGAACCTACTTCGCGGTCTGGGCGCCCAACGCCGAACGGGTCTCGGTCATCGGGGACTTCAACGGCTGGGATCCGAGGGCCCATCCCCTTGGGGCTAAGGAGGCCTCGGGGATCTGGGAGAGGTTCGTGCCCCAGGCCGGGCCGGGCGCCGTGTACAAGTTCCACATTGTCTCGCGTCATCGCGGATACAAGGTGGACAAAGCGGATCCCTTCGCGTTCTTCTGCGAGACCCCTCCCCGGACAGGTTCCGTGGTGTGGGACCTCTCGTACCGCTGGCAGGACGAGGGGTGGATGCGGAACCGGGCCGAACGGAACTCGCTGACCAGTCCCCATTCCATCTACGAGCTTCACCTGGGTTCGTGGATGCGCGCTCCCGGAGGGGGGTCCGGGGCAGACGGGTTCCTCACCTATCGCGACCTGGCGCCCAGGCTGGGGGAGTACTGCTCCCGCCTGGGATTCACCCACGTGGAGTTCATGCCGGTGATGGAGCATCCGTTCTACGGGTCGTGGGGGTATCAGACCACTGGCTACTTCGCTCCGACCAGCCGTTATGGGACGCCGCAAGAGTTCATGGAGCTGATCGACTCCCTGCATCGGGCCGGCATCGGGGTGATCCTGGATTGGGTGCCCTCGCACTTCCCCAACGACGAGCATGGCCTGGGATTCTTCGACGGGACCCATCTCTACGAGCACGCTGACCCACGCAAAGGGTTCCACCCCGACTGGAAGAGCTTCATCTTCAACTACGGGCGCAACGAGGTGAGGAGCTTCCTTCTCTCCTCCGCCATGCACTGGCTCTCCACCTATCACTCCGACGGCCTTCGGGTGGACGCGGTGGCCTCCATGCTCTACCTCGACTATTCGCGCAAGGACGGCGAGTGGCTTCGCAACCGGTACGGGGGGCGGGAGAACCTGGAGGCCATCGACTTCCTGCGGCAACTCAACACCATGGCCTACGCGGAACATCCCGACATCCAGACCGTGGCGGAGGAGTCAACTGCCTGGCCGATGGTGTCCCGCCCCACTTATCTGGGTGGGTTGGGGTTCGGCATGAAGTGGGACATGGGCTGGATGCACGACACGTTGCAGTACATGTCGCACGACCCCATTCACCGGAAGTTCCATCACAACGAGCTGACCTTCCGCCAGATCTATGCGACCACGGAGAACTTCGTCCTGCCTCTCTCCCATGACGAGGTGGTGCACGGGAAGGGTTCGCTCCTCGGGAAGATGGCCGGCGACCAGTGGCAGAAGCTCGCAAACCTCCGCCTGCTGCTCGGCTACATGTGGGCACAGACGGGGAAGAAGCTCCTGTTCATGGGGGGCGAGTTCGGCCAGTGGCGGGAGTGGAACCACGAGGACAGCCTGGACTGGCACCTTCTGGAGCAGCCCGCCCACCAGGGCGTGCAGCGCTGGGTCGAGGACCTGAACCGCCTGTACCGAAGCAAGCCCGCGCTGTACGAGCTCGACGCCGAGGGCGCCGGCTTCGAGTGGATCGACGCGAACGACAGCGCCCAGAGCGTGCTCACGTTCCTGCGCAGGGGCCGCTCCGAGGAGGACGTCATCCTGGTGGGATGCAACTTCACCCCGATCCCTCGGCCCAACTACCTGGTCGGCGTGCCCCGTGGTGCGACCTGGAGGGAGATCCTCAACAGCGACGCCTCGGTCTACGGCGGAAGCGGCTGGGGCAACCTGGGCGGGCTCGACTCATTGCCGATCTCCGTCCACGGGCGGCCACGGGCCCTCAACCTCACGCTTCCCCCTCTCTCCTGCGTCTTCCTCGAGCCCTCGTGACACCTGTCGATGGACGGGCCCTCGGGGCGGTCCACCTCGAGGGCGGCCGGTGGCGGTTCATTGTTTGGGCTCCGTCCAGCCCGAGCGTCGGGCTCGTGCTCCACGGCGGGGGTGACGCCGAAGAAGTGGTGGGGATGGCGCGCGAGCATCACGGATATCACACGGCCATGGTGGACGGCCTTACCCCAGGTACTCGGTATCGATTTCGGCTGGAGGGGATCGGCGAGTTCCCCGACCCCGCCTCCCGTTTCCAGCCGGAAGGAGTGCACGGGCCGTCGGCCCTGGTGGATCTCTCGGCGTGGGACTGGAACGATCACGGTTGGACGGGTCTGCCGTTGGAGGGACTCGTGATCTACGAGCTGCATGTGGGCACGTTCACTCCAGAGGGGACCTTCGACGCGGTGGTGCCTCAACTCGACGAGCTGCGGGACCTCGGAGTGACCGCGGTGGAGCTCATGCCGGTGGCCCAGTTCCCCGGCTGGCGAAACTGGGGATACGACGGCGTCTTCCCGTTCGCCGTGCAGGACTCGTACGGAGGACCGGACGGCCTTCGCCGTCTGGTCGAGGAGTGTCATGCCCGCGGCCTGGCCGTGGTCCTGGACGTCGTGTACAACCACGTGGGGCCCGAGGGCAATCACTTGGGGAAGTTCGGCCCCTACTTCACCGACCGCTTCCGCGCTCCATGGGGTCCCGCGATCAACTTCGACGGCCCAGGGAGCGACGAGGTTCGCCGGTACTTCGTGGAGAATGCCCTCCAGTGGCTGGAGGACTTCCACGTCGACGCCCTGCGGATCGACGCGATCCACGGGATCCTCGATACCTCCGCATGGCCTTTCCTCCTCGAACTGGCCCGGGCTGTGGACGCAGGGGCTGAGGGCTTGGGCCGTCGCTTGCACCTCATCGCCGAGAGCGACCTCGGGGACGTCCGGGTGATCCGGCCCCGTGAATTGGGGGGCTTCGGTTTCTCCGCGCAATGGACCGACGACTTCCACCATTCCCTGCACGCACTTCTGACGGGCGAGCGAACCGGCTACTACGCGGACTTCGGCTCGCTGGGCCACCTGGCCAAGGCCTATACGCAGGGGTTCGTCTACACCGGGCAGTACTCGCCGTCCAGGGACCGCCGCCACGGCAGCCCTACCGCGGGTATCCCGGCGAGACGTTTCCTCGTCTACGCACAGAACCACGACCAGGTGGGCAACCGCATGCTCGGCGAGCGTCTCTCCAGCCTGGTGAGCTTCGAGCGCCTCAAGCTGGCGGCCGGAGTCTTGCTCCTCTCGCCGTTCATCCCGCTGCTCTTCATGGGCGAGGAGTACGGGGAAGAGGCGCCGTTCCAGTACTTCGTGAGCCACTCCGATCCCGGGCTGGTGGAGGCCGTCCGCTCGGGTCGGAGGGAGGAGTTCGCCGCGTTTGGTTGGGAGGGGGACCCTCCCGACCCCCAGGACGAGCAGACGTTTCTCCGCTCAAAGCTCCACCATGCGCTCCGACACGAGGGTCATCACCACGAGTTGCGGGAGCTCTACCGCGAGCTCCTCTTGCTTCGTCGGGACCGGCCTTCACTGGCCACCCTGTCGAAGGCCGACGTGGCCGCGTGGCCGGACGAGCAAGCCGGCGTTCTCGTGGTCATGAGATGGAGCGAGGCGGAAGAGGCCCTTCTCCTCTTTCACTTCGACGACGAGGCCGCCGAAGTGGACGTACCCTTCACCGGGGCTCCGTGGCGCCGTGTGTTGGACTCGGCCGATCCGCTGTGGGGCGGACCTGGGACCCTATCGCCGGAGGAGGTCGAGGTCGACAAGGACGGGCTGGTGACCCTGCAGCCCAACAGTTTCGCAGTCTACGCGCGGATGGGGCGATGAAGATGCGCGTCTGGCCTGGGAATCCCCATCCGCTGGGAGCCACGTGGGACGGTGAGGGGGTCAACTTCTCCATCTTCTCCGAGCACGGCGAGGCGGTCGAGCTGTGCCTGTTCGACCACACGGAGGCCGAAGAGGAATCCGAACGGATCGAGCTCCCGGACCGCACTGACTTGATCTGGCACTGCTACCTGCCAGACATTCGGCCGGGCCAGCTGTACGGCTACCGCGTCCACGGGCCGTACGCACCGGAGAAGGGCCACCGGTTCAACCCCCACAAGTTGCTCATCGATCCCTACGGCAAGGCCATCAGCGGGACCATCAGATGGAGTGACGCCCTGTACGGCTACCCAATCGGCGATACGGAAGAGGATCTGGTGATCGACGCCAGGAACAGCGCCGGCGGGATGCCCAAATGCGTGGTCGTCGACCAGGCCTTCGCCTGGAGCGATGACCGGCCTCGACGAACGCCGTGGAACCGCACGATCATCTACGAGGCCCACGTCCGCGGAATGACCATGCGTCACCCCGGGATCCCGGAGGAGATCAGGGGCACGTACCTCGCCCTCGCCTACGACCCCATCATCGATCACCTCCTCTCGCTGGGGATCACGGCCATCGAGCTGATGCCCGTGCATCAGTTCGTCGCCGACCGCCGTCTGGTCGAGAAGGGCCTCACCAACTACTGGGGGTACAACTCGCTCAACTTCTTCTCCCCTCACGTTGGGTACGCGACCGGCGGGATCGGCCGGCAGGTGACCGAGTTCAAGTCGATGGTCAAGGCCCTGCACTCCGCCGGGATCGAAGTCATCCTGGACGTGGTCTACAACCACACCGGTGAGGGCAACCATGTGGGACCGACCCTCTCGCTGCGCGGCGTGGACAACTCCTCCTACTACCGACTGGACCCCGCGAACCCTCGTTACTACATGGACTTCACGGGGACGGGCAACAGCCTGAACATGGTCCACCCCAGGACCATGCAGCTGATCATGGACAGCCTCAGGTATTGGGTCATCGAGATGCACGTGGATGGGTTCAGGTTCGACCTCGCCTCCACGCTGGCCAGGGAGCTGTATGACGTGAACCGCCTGGGTGCGTTCTTCGACATCATCCAGCAGGATCCCGTCCTCTCCCAGGTGAAGCTGATCGCCGAGCCGTGGGACGTCGGTCCCGGCGGGTACCAGGTGGGGAACTTCCCGGTCGGATGGGCCGAGTGGAACGACAAGTATCGCGACTGCGTCCGACGTTTCTGGCGAGGAGATCCCGGCCAGGTGCCGGAGCTGGCCTTCCGGCTCTCCGGATCGAGCGACCTGTACCAGGCGAGCGGCCGGCGCACGTACGGCAGCATCAACTTCGTCACGTGCCACGACGGGTTCACGCTGCACGACCTGGTGAGCTACGAGCGAAAGCACAACGACGCGAACTGCGAGGACAACCGCGACGGCAGCGACGCCAACTACAGTCGGAACTGGGGCGGGGAGGGCCCAGCGGATTCTCCGCGAATCAAGCGAACCCGCGAACGTATCAAGCGCAACTTCATGGCGACGCTGCTCTGCTCTCAAGGAGTGCCCATGATCCTGGCGGGCGACGAGCTGGGCCGGACCCAGAAGGGCAACAACAACGCGTACTGCCAGGACAACGAGATCAGCTGGATCGACTGGAACCTTCCCGGCCGGGCCCGCCGACTCCTCGAATTCACCCGGCAGGTACTGGCCATCCGTCGGAACAACCCGGTCCTGCGGCGACGCAGCTTTTTCACCGGCCGGGCCATCTCCCGCGAGGGCGTCAAGGACCTGGCCTGGCTCCGACCGGACGGCCAGGAGATGGGCGAGGAGGACTGGGCCGAAGGAGACAGCCACGTCCTGGGCATGCTGATCCACGGCCAGGCGACTGACGAAGTGGACGAGCGAGGGCGCCCGATCTTGGGTGACACCCTATTCCTTCTGCTCAACGGTGGACACCGGTCCCGGCTGTTCGCGCTCCCGGCGATGGAGGGGCCCGGAGTCTGGCAGGAGGTCCTGAACACCGCTCGGCCGGAGACCGGGCCGAGGGTCGTCCGGACCCAGGCTGTGAACCTGGTGGCCCACTCATCCTTCCTCCTGCGGTTCGGCGAGGATCTGCGGCCGCCTCCGTGAGGGTCCCGAGCTCCACGTATCGTCTCCAGTTCGGCCCCGAGTTCGGCTTCGAGGACGCCAGTCGGCTCGTGCCGTACCTCGCCGCCCTGGGGATCGGCGATCTCTATGCTTCGCCGCTCCTGGCCTCGCGATCGGGTAGCCAGCATGGGTACGACGTGACCGACCCCACCAGGCTGAATCCGGAGCTCGGGCCGCCCGAGGCGATCGAGGCCATGGTCGAGGAACTTCGACGGCACGGCATGGGACTCCTCCTCGACATCGTGCCGAACCACATGGCCATGAGCAGCGAGAACCCGTGGTGGATGGATGTCTTGGAGAACGGCCAGGCCTCCCCGTACGCCTCGTACTTCGACATCGATTGGAGTGCCCCCGCGCTCGAGGGCAAGGTCCTCGTTCCCGTGCTCGGGGCGCCATACGGAGAGACTTTGGAGAAGGGTGAACTCTCCCTGGCCATGGAGCAAGACGGGATCTTCGTTCGCTACCGGGACCACCGGTTCCCGTTGGATCCTCGCTCCTACCGGCGCCTCCTGGAGCACCGGCTGGACCGGCTAGAGGAGGAGCTGGGGCCGAATCAGCAGGCCCTTCGGGCCGTACGCCGGCTCCTCGTCCGGCTCCGTAAGATGCCACCGCGTTCGGAGCCGGACCCCGAGGGCCGGCGGCGGAGGATCCGGGAGGGCCTCGCCGTGAAGCGGCGGCTGGCAGCATTGGTCGAGAGCCGCCCCGAGCTCCGAGCATTCCTCGAGGGCAACGTGGCGGAGTGGGGAGGAGGGCCCGTCAGCGAGCGACGGGTCGAGCTCCTCGATCAGCTGATCGGCGAGCAGGCGTATCTGCTCTCGTACTGGCGGGTCGCGCCCGAGGAGATCGACTACCGGCGTTTCTTCGACATCGCCGACCTGGTGGCCCTGCGCCAGCAGGGGCCAGAGGTGTTCGAGGCGACCCATGCCTTCGTCCTGGAACTGGTGCGCTCGGGAAAGGTGACCGGGCTCCGGATCGACCACGTCGACGGGCTGCATGATCCCGAGAGCTACCTCCGGCGACTCCGGGAGCACGTGGGCGGGCGGTGCTACGTGGTCGTGGAGAAGATCCTGGCCGAGGGCGAAGGCCTGCCCGAGGTGTGGCCCGTCGCGGGCACGACCGGCTACGACTTCCTCAACGTCGTCACCGGGCTGTTCGTCGAGCCCGAAGGCGCAGCAGCCCTGGCGCGAGCGTGGGCGAGGTTCACGGGGGACGACCGGCCATTTGCGGAGCTGGCCCGTGAGGCGAAGCGGCAGGCGATGGGTGAGCTCTTCGGAAGCGAGGTCCAGGCCCTCGCCGCGCGGCTTCAGCGGTTGGCCCGGCAGGACCGACGAGGCCGTGACCTGACCAGAAGCGAGTTGACCCGCGCCCTGGTGAAAGGACGGCCCGGCTGCCCGTGTATCGGACGTACGTGCGGGATCGGAACGTACGGGCGGCCGATCGCTCCCGTATGGTCGACGCGGTTCGTCGGGCCGAGGGCGAGCTTCCCGTGGAAGCCGCAACCGCCTTGGACTTCCTCCGCCGCGTGCTTCTCCTCGAGCTTCCCCGTCGATCACCACGAGAACGGCTGCAGTCGTGGCTGGGCTTCGTGATGCGCTGGCAGCAGCTCACCGGGGCGGTCATGGCCAAGGGGCACGAAGACACCGCCATGTACGTGTACAACCCGCTGGCCTCGAGGAACGACGTGGGCGGAGACCCCGGGCGAGCGCCGGCCTCGCCGGCCGAGTTCCATCGAGCAAATCGCTCCCGACTGCGGGCGTGGCCGCACGCCCTGTCGCCCTTGTCCACCCACGACACCAAGCGAAGCGAGGACGTCCGGGCCAGGATCGACGTGCTCTCGGAGATGGCCGACGAGTGGGCCGAGCGACAGATCAGGTGGACCCGGTGGAACCACTCCAAGAAGCGGGAGGTTGCCGGGCATCTCGCGCCCGACCCCAGCGACGAGCTCCTGCTGTACCAGACCCTGGTCGGGGTGTGGCCGGTTACGAAGAGGGAAGAACGGGGGCTGACCGCTCGCCTCCAGGAGTACATGCTGAAGGCCGTTCGGGAGGCGAAGTCCCACACGAGCTGGGTCGACCCGAACCCCGAGTACGAAGGTGCCGTGGCGAGCTTCGTCCATGCCGTGATGGCTCCCTCCAACCGGCGGTTCCGGAAGGAACTGGTGGAAGTCGTTCGAAGGGTTGCATTCCACGGTTCCATCAACAGCCTGTCACAGGTCCTGCTCAAGGTGGCCTCGCCGGGAGTGCCCGACCTCTATCAGGGGACGGAGACGTGGAGCCTCAGGCTCGTGGATCCGGACAACCGGCGGCCCCCGGATTTTCCCCGCCTGGCCAGGGAGCTCGATGCTCTGGGACGCTCCGGCACACCCGCCGAGTTCCTCCGTACGTGGCAGGACGGCCGGGTGAAGTTGCTGGTGACCAGCCGAGCACTGACCCATCGTCGGACGAATCAGGAGCTGTTCGACGCGGGCACGTACCGAGCCCTGTCCGGATCCGGCCGGTGGACCCAACACGTGGTGGCGTTCTCCAGGCAACGGCGCCGAAGCTGGGCCGTGGCAGCCGTGCCTCGATTCACGCTGCGGCTGGCCGGGCCGGAGACCCTGCCGGTCGGAGCCGGCGCATGGGGCACGGGCGCGATCGCTCTTCCGGCGCGAGCCCCTCAGCGTTGGGTCAACGTGCTGACGGGGGAACGCCTCCGGGCACGGGCACGACGGGGCTCACGCGTGCTCGTGCTGGCAGAGGTCTTCGCCACGTTCCCTGTCGCCTTGCTCTCGGCTGAGCGATAGAAGGGGTCGCCCGGCCGCCCGTGCTAGCGGGAGCTGCCCGGGCGACCGACCAGTTCCTTGTCGCCGAGCATGACGTTCAGGCTCCCGGTCCGATATCCCTCCGGGTCGACCGCGACGTCGTTCCAACCCAGGCGCCGAAGCTCGGCCAGGAGGTTCCCGAGCCCGGGGTGTGACTTGAGTCGGGCGATGTCCTCGGTCGCCACCTCGATGCTCGCCGTCTCGCCGAAATGCCTGACCCGAACCACGCCGAAACCGAGGGATCGGACGGCCCGCTCGGCTTGGTCGATCCGGGCGAGCAGGTTCGGAGTGATCCGGATCCCGTATGCCACGCGCGAGGATAGGCACGCCAGGGCGGGCTTGTCCGCGACCGCCAGGCCCAGCCGGCGGGCTGTGGCGCGTACCGACGACTTGCCGACGCCGGCCTCGAGCAGGGGGTTCCGAACGCCTCGCTGCCTGGCGGCCTCGAGCCCGGGGCGGAAATCGTTCGCGTCGTCGGCATTCGCCCCTGCAAGCAGGACGGCTCCGTCCGTCGCGAGTTCCACTAGCAGCTTGCCCAGGGTGGCGTACAGCTCCATCTTGCAGTGGAAGCACCGCATGGCGTCGTTCCGCACGTAGGCGTCTCGCTCCACCTCGTGGGTCTGGACGGTCCAATGCTCCACTCCCAGCGACGCGGCGACCTCCCGGGCGGCTTCCAGCTCCCCCGTCGGATAACTCGGCGAGACCGCGGTCACGGCGGTGACGACGCCAGGGCCCAGGGCCCGGGCGGCCAGTGCCGCGACCACCGTGGAGTCGACGCCGCCGGAGAAGGCAACCACGGCCCGGCCGGCCCCATACGAGTCGATGGTGCGCTCGAGCATCGCGATCACCTGGCTTACGTTTGGCGCCGTTGCTCCTTCGTCGGCGGCACTGCCCATGAACCCCGCCCCCACTGGCTCAGCCCTCCATGGACGCCAGCCGAAGGCTCCTTGCCGCCGCGGACGCCTCCTCGTACACCATCCTGACGGGAAGCCCGCGCCGCCGGGCGACCTCGGCGACGTCGTCGTGCTCCGGAGTGGCACTCATGACTCTCCCCCCGAGGACACCAACCTTTACCCGGACGGAGTCCTCCCCGATGGGAACCGTCACCGAGCGCCGCTCAAGCTCGGCCCGCCGCACTGGAGAGGTGCGCACGCCGAACGTCGAGGTTGTCTCGAAGAACGCCCTGCGCAATCGGGCTGCGACCGCCGGTTCGCACAGGGCCGAGAGGACCATGCCGGGCCGCCCCTTCTTCATGATGACCGGTGTTGTCCACACATCGAGGGCGCCGGCCGCCAGAAGAGCGCTGGCAGCGTCGGCCACGAGCTCGGGGGTCAGGTCATCGAGGTTCACCTCCATGACGAGCAGGTCGCGTTCGACGGGCCCGCCGTCCTCGAAGGGCTCGAGAGTCTTCTCTCCGAGGATGACCCTGACCACATTGGGATACCCATGGGGGTCGTCGCTGCCGGCGCCGTAGCCGATCGCCACGATCCGCATCTGGGGAAAAGCTTCGACCGGGGTCCCCAGCGCCGCAAGGATCGCCGCTCCGGTGGGCGTCACGGTTTCTCCCACTCCCGCGCCGCGGACCGGAAAGCCCTTGAGCAGCTCCAGAGTGACCGTGGCGGGAAGAGGCACCGGTCGGTGAGCGTGGCTGCCCTCGGTCGTTCCCGCTCCAAGGGGGATCGATGAGACCAGGATCCGGTCGACCCCGAGCGACTCCAGGGCACCCACGACACCCACCAGATCGAGGAGCGTGTCGTCGTCGCCGAGCTCGTGCACGAGGAGCTCGGCAGGATCGATCCCGTGCGCGTGGGCCTCAGCGGCCCCAAGGAGGTCCAGGACCAGGCGAGCCCTGGAGGCGACGCCCTCGGACAACGGGGCGGACTCGACCGCCTCGACCAGTTCGCGGAACGGCCGCGGCCTGAGGGAACCGGTCTGGGTCGCGGCATATCCTGCACGGATGCGCAGAAGCCTGGCCCGAAGTCCGGCCCGCCTCACCACTTCGGTGTCGAAGTCGAACCTGCCCGGAAGCACGGCGTTCACCGCCGACCGAACCTGTCCAAGTTCGGCCCCGGCATCGAGCAGGGCAGCCAGCAGCATGTCGCCGGCTGCGCCCCCGACCACATCCACGTAGAGCAGCTGGCTCATGGCGGGCGTGCGGTCCGGCGGGCGATCAGGGCTGCCGAGTAGCCCGCTCCCACCCCGTCGTCGATGTCCACGCAGACCACGCCGGGGGTGCACGAACTGAGCATCGCCAGGAGCGCGGCCAGACCGCCAAAGCTCGCTCCGTAGCCGACGCTGGTAGGACACGCGATCACCGGGCAGGCCGCCATCCCTCCGACCACGCTGGCAAGGGCGCCCTCCATGCCCGCCACAACGATGACCACGTCCGCGGCCGCGAGCTCGTTGCGGATCGCGGCCACCCGGTGCAGGCCGGCCACCCCGATGTCGCCGATGAGTTCCACCCCAGCCCCCAGGATCGACGCGGTGAGCCCCGCTTCTTCCGCAACCGGCAGGTCCGAGGTCCCCGCCGTCACCACGAGCACGCGCCCGATGGGAGGTGGCACGTTCCTGAGGATGGCGATGGCTCGGGACCTCGGGCGGAAATCGGTCGGATACCCGGCCTGCTCGGCCAGTGCCAGGACCGCCTCCATCTGCTCGTCATCCGCCCGGCTCACCAGGATCGGGCCGCTGTTTCCGTCGAGCAGCTGCCGCACGATCCCGGCCACCTGGTCGGAGGACTTGCCGGAGGCATAGACGACCTCACAGGACCCCTGGCGCAGCTCCCGATGGTGATCGACCTTGGCGAACCCTAGGTCGGCGAACGGGAGGTCCCGGAGCTGTTCGACGGCTTCCTCGGCCGTAAGGTCGCCGGCCGCGACCCGCGCCAAGAGCTCGACGATCCGGCCCTCGAACGGAGACGTCCTTCCATCCGAGCGTTTCCTGCCGGGATGGGCTGGTTCCCCCGGTGGCTCGTGGCCGGTCCTGATCACGGGGGCCACGATAGCCCAACCGGCTGGTCAGGGACGATGAGGCTCGAAGCCCACAACCTCGTACGCGAAGGTCCCGCCCGGCGCGTCGTAGGACACCCGGTCCCCCACCCGCTTGCCGAGGAGCGCGGACCCCAGTGGAGAGTCCGATGTCACCGTCCGCACGCCGGGCGCCCGCTCCTCGCGGGACAGGGCCACCAGGTAGGTCTCGACTTCCTCATCGGCCCCGTCGTCGAGTGGCCGCAGCTGCACCAAGGTACCCGGGCCGACCTCGTCCGTCTCGCCCACTTCGAGGATCTCCGGGTCTTTCAGCATGTGTTCGAGCTCCCGGATCCTCGCCTCCATGAGCCCCTGTTCGTTCTTGGCAGCGTCGTATTCTGCGTTCTCCCTGATGTCCCCCAGCTCGCGGGCATGCAGGAGCCGGTCTCCCATCTGCTTCCGACCCTCGCCCTTGAGATGCTCCAGTTCCTTGCGCATCCGGACGTAGGCATCCAGCGTCAAGCGGGCGGTCGGCTCCTGCCCCGGCTTGCGCGGCGGACGCTCTGGCGGAAGGAATGCCTCGTCTCCCATGCCCGGCAATCTATCAACCTCCCCCCGCGGAAGGCACACGGCCTGGGCGAACCGCCGGTAACACGGCCGCGTTCCGCATGTGAGAATGCGGGCCGTAGCCTCACAGATGGAACCAGCAAGAGAAGAAGAGGCACACGATGAGCACTCGCATCTACACCCTGCCGGTGGATCAGACGCGATGGCTGGTCGGTGAGGAATCGACCACCATCTTCAACTGGGAGTACGACGACACTCGGGACCGTCTTCTCTCGCTGTACGAGAAGGGGAAGGAGAAGCAGTGGAACACGAACACCCGGTTGGACTGGTCCATCGAGGTCGATCCCCGCTCCTCAGCAAACTTCCCCGACTACTACGTGCCGATCTACGGCTCGGACATGTGGGATCGGATGGATGAGAAGGCCAAGGCGGATTTCCGCCAGCACATGGCGGCGTGGATGAACTCGCAGTTCCTCCACGGTGAGCAGGGCGCGTTGATCTGCGCGGCGAAGATCGTCCAGACCGTCCCCCAGGTCGACTCGAAGTTCTACGCGGCAACCCAGGTGATGGACGAGGCCCGCCACATGGAGACCTACTCGAGATACCTGCGGGAGAAGATCGGGATGGCGTACCCGATCAACCAGCACCTCCGGTCGCTGCTGAAGGATGTGGTGAGCGATTCCCGGTGGGACATGACGAACCTGGGCATGCAGGTGCTGATCGAAGGTCTGGCCCTGGCCGCGTTCTCCATGATCCGGGACTACTCGGGGGAGCCACTGGCGAAGGCCCTCAACACCTATGTCATGCAGGACGAGGCCCGGCACGTCGCGTTCGGTCGGCTGGCCCTCCGCGAGTTCTATCCGCAGCTCACCGAGGCCGAACGCGCCGAGCGAGAGGAGTTCGTGGTCTACGCCTGTTACTTGATGCGGAACCGGTTCCTGGCCGAGGAGGTGTGGGAGAACGTCGGCCTGGACCG
>Ga0137368_10004816_pt1 | contig 14314 bp, 21 predicted proteins | sample SagtaG_13_FD_104917 | JGI IMG/M metagenome (GOLD analysis project Ga0137368, IMG submission 104917) | Vadose zone soil microbial communities from Sagehorn Ranch, Mendocino, California, USA - Sage1_L_100_16 metaG | ecosystem: Environmental > Terrestrial > Soil > Vadose zone | place: USA...
GCTGCTGCGTGGTGGTGTGGACGAGGAGGTCGGCTGGCGAGGCGTGGCCCTACCGCGGTTTCAAGCTCGCTTCGGGGCTCTGGCGGCCAGCCTGGGCCTCGGACTCGTCTGGGCTGGCTGGCACATCCCGCTGTGGTTGATACCCGGTCAGACGGAGCAGTTGTGCCCCATATTCGCAATCAGCGCGCTGATGCTCTCGGTGGTGCTGGCCTGGCTCTACAACAGTACGGGCGGAAGTCTCCTGATCGTCGTGCTGGCGCACTCCGCCAACAACGTCACGTTCAAGTTGTTTGGGCAGGCCGTGAGTGCATTGCCGGCTGACGCGGTCAAGTTGAGCCCACTGATCAGTGACGTGATTCTGCCGCTCGGCGTTGTGCTCGCGGTGGCGTTGTTGACGGACGCGCGGACGCTCACACGGACGGCGGCCGCGCGTTGGACACAGGCGGCAGCCGGGCGTGTCTGACTCCAACAACCAGGACGCTGCCCGGTATCGCTCAATCGACTACAACTCCGCGCAGCATCGGGTCGATCCGCGCGTCGAGCTGGGAGTTGCTAATGTCAACATTCACTGAACGCACCTCGCGGTGGCGAGCCGTGCCGGGTTGGGTACTGCGCGTTTTGATTGGCGTCGTCGCTGTTGTTGTCGCGATAGCGACTATGGGCGCTGGATACGAAGCGATCGCATCGACCCAGGACAGCCAGCAGCATCCGGCTCCAGGCCAACTGTTTGATGTCGGAGGACACCGACTGCACATCTCTTGCTCTGGCCAGGGAAGCCCGACGGTCGTGCTGGAAGCCGGAGGCGGCGGCGCGTCGCTTGACTGGAGTCTCGTCCAGCCAGCTGTCGCTCAGAAAACCCAGGTATGTGCCTATGACCGGGCTGGAGCGGGCTGGAGTGAGGCAGGTCCGCTGCCACGGACACCTCAGCGCGTCGCTGACGACCTGCACATGTTGCTGCAGCAGGCAAATTTGCCAGGTCCCTACGTTCTGGTCACCCATTCCGACGCCGGCATCCCGACCGAGCTCTTCATGGTTCAGCACCCCGACGAAGTGGCGGGCGTGGTGCTCGTCGATGCCCGCCAGCCTGATAGCCTCTCCGCAGAGAATCGTCAGCATCAGCTGGACCAGGCGCGGATGCTGCCGACCATCACCACCATCGTGGGCCGGTTCGGCATCGGCCGCTTGTTTGGCGCTGACCTGTACCCTCAGATCCACCCCGAAGGGCGTTTTCTCCCGTCCGCAACGCGCAAGGAGATGCTGCTGCAATCTGCCAGCCCCGTCTATGTGGACCAGGTCATCAGCACGATCGAATCGGCAACGGCAAACGATCTCGAGCTACAGGCGCTTACTCCCGGAGCGCTGGGTAGCAAACCACTCGTAGTACTAACTTCGGAGCAATACCTGGCGCTCTACTCAGGCTGGCGGATCGCCCAGCAAGAGCTGTCCGCACTCTCCCGCGATTCTGTGCACGTCACCGTTGCCTCAGGTGAGCACTACCTCCAGTGGCAGCACCCACAACTGGTTATCGACGCTATCAGTCAGGTCGTAGACGCTGTGCGGTCAGGCGTGCCACTCCGGTCATCAATATAGGCGATACAATACCCGCCCCGGCGGGCGAGTCCTGGACATAGTCGAACGACCCTGACCGGAACGCACCTTCGGCATACATGAACCCGGCAGACACCGGGGCCGGCCGCCCTGCTACTGGGTCTGGCGATTTCGGGCCGCAGCGAGGCGGCCTTCGGAGATGATGTGGTCCACCTGATCGCCGGTCAGTTGCACACCCCGAAGCGGCTCTTGAGTGCTCGAGCAACTATGCAGCGACGCAACCGCCCTCGATCATCGAAGAGGTCGGGGTACTGGCGACGGATTAGCACGTCGAGAGGCCCGATCATCTGCTGGTCCGCCCGATCTGCCTCGTCAATGAAGCCCTCGGTCCGTTGGCGGTGTTGCGGGAGCGCCTCGTCACGTTCTCGAGTGCATCGGATCGTTGACTGGGTCTGGCGTGCAGGTACGCCGCCGCAGATGCAGCAGACCCCGCGAATAGCCGCGGCATGTTGCTGCAAAATCTGCTGCAAAACTGCAAAGAAGCCTGGGGTAGCAGGGGGCACTGTGGCGCTCAGTTGGGCAAGACTCTGAACTCAATGGACCTCGCTGGCGCACCCTGGCGCACGCCAAAGTAGCCTTTAGACCCGCTTCAAAACGGTTGCTCGCCCAAACCTCGTTAGCAGAGCAGACCCCGACCAGGTCAGGGGCCGACTGGCCGCCCGCGACCTGCCGTAGCTCGTTGTTGCGGTGGGGACCTCGCAGAGCCACGAGTTGGACTGTCTCGGAGACGTCTCCGAGACGGCCCAGACGCCTAGCGGCCGCGGTGAACCTGCTCCTGGGCAACTCATGGAAGTTCCCGTGCGCCGGCTCTACGGGCGAGCGGGCTTTCTCACGTCGCCAATCTTACGTAGCGTTTCGATCATCATAGACTCGTTCGTACGACTGTGGCGCTCTCCGCTGGAAATGTGCGGACACGGGTTAGAAGCGATCCATAGCTGCTTTCGCGCCTTCACATTGATCAACTCGCGGTGGAGGTCGTCCGTCCAGGGTCATGAGGACCACGGTACGGGCGGCGTCGAGGCCCTTCGGCTGGGCGAGGCTGCACTGGCTGCGTGGCGCCGTCTGGGAGTTCGGCACCATGAAGCCGTCGCACTCGCCCGGATCGCCGAGTTGCGTTCTCATCATGGCTAGCTTCGGGAAAGTACGCCCAGATGGATTCCGGGATTCTCGATAGGAATTCTCGGACCTCGTCGACGCTGCATTGGCCGTACGCGCGGCCCCACGGGACGATCGCGCAGGTCATATAGATGACGCCTGGCAACGTGCAAAGCCATGCGCGCAAGCAGGCAATGTTCGATGTCGCCACCGCACATGGCGACACCCTCTACACCCGAGGAGCACAACCTGGTTCGGGTGGGAGATGCGGCAGGATTCGGCCGATTCTGCTAAGGCCATACGCGCCATGGGCTCTACGTTAGGGCGCCCACCCGCAGTCGATCTTGCGGCTTTCCGTGAGGATCACCGTGTCCACGTAGCTACTATCGATTGGCGGGCACCGCTTCGGGGTAACCAGGGGTCCGAGATCCGCCGGCTGGGCGGACGGCGACGTTGTCGACTGCTCAACTGCTGCGGGTCCGGTAGCTGCGCCCGTCGACACCGCGTGGCTGTTCGGCTGCTGAACGCCGGCGGAGTGTTCACCGGCTATAGCCCCGTTGATTGCGTAGCCCAGGGTGGCCGAGACGAACACCGCGGCGACCAACGGGAGCAGCCAGCGCCCGATCGTCAGACCGATCTGTACCAGCGCGGGTGTGTGTGTCATGGTGCGTCCCCTCCAAACGGGACGCCTGCGACACTAGAAGCGCACGCTGGATCCGGTCATCGGGATCGGGATTCTCCCAGGTGGCCAGAAAATTGGGAGTTTCCCAATACCCCCGCCAATATCAACCGACCAGGCCGTGTTCGTCCGCCCAAGCGCCAACCTGATGCCGAGAGGCAAAGCCCAGTTTGTCGAGGATGTGCTCAATGTGGGCGCCTACTGTGCGCTCAGTGACCACCAGTCGCTGGGCGATCTGACGATTGCTCAGCCCAAGCGCCAGCAACGCGGCTACCTCGCGCTCACGCGGGCTCAGTCCCGCGACCTGCTGTGCCGAACGCTCTGGCGGCTCGCTCGATCGCGTGGTTGGAGCTTCCGTGACGGCGACCGCCAGGTCCAGGGCCTGCTCTGCAGCCAGGTCTCGCCCGGCTTCCCAGGCTCGCGTAGTTGTCTCAGCGCCGAGGGCCTGCCGGACCGGGACGAGCCAGTGGTCGAGCATGGAACGCCTCATCGGGGACAGCGGCGCTCCAACTTGCTCACGAATGCCCGCGGCCGCCCCAGCGAGCTGGACGGCGCGCTCCGACCGCGTCTCGGTGGCAGCCAGCGAGGCGATGCTCTCGAGTGTGTCGGCGATGCCTGCCCGATCGCCCAGGTCTTGGCGGAGATGCAGACTCTCGCGCAACGCCGCCCGCCCCCCCACGTAGTGCCCTTCCGCTGTCGCTAGCTGTCCCACGACATCCAGGCAGTGGGCCAGCATGAAGTGCTCGCCAATCTGCCGATGCAAGATCAGAGATTCCTCCGCGAGCCGCCTGGCTTTCGCGAGGTCGCCCTGGCGCAGCATCACATGTGCCAGGAAGTTGAGCGAATAGCTCAGGGCCTGGTTGTCGCCGACCCCGCGTGCGACGGCGAGACTCGCCTCGGATCGAGCGTAGGCCGTGGAATAGTGCTCCTGCTGGAGGGCGAGCCACCCCAGGTTGTGTAGTGCGATGGCCTCATTCACGCGATCGCCGGCCGCACGTGCGACAGCCAGCGCCTCGTCGAAATGCGCCTGCGCGGCGCGTTAGTCTCCCTGATACAGCGCGATCCAGCCGCCATCGGCGAGCGCGGCGTGTAACGGCCATGGGTCGTCCGCCTGCCGCAAGATCGGGAGCGCCTCCCTCTGCAGCTCCAGCGCTCTGGCATAGTTCCCCTGGCGCCATGCCAGGGTCGCCTCGATGATCTGGACTACGGCTCGCGCGGCTGGAGCCTTCGCCCCATCAGGGAGGGCCGCCAACTGCGTCAGCCACGCGCGGCCCTCGCTGAAGGCGCCCTGTTCGACCGAGAGATTCCAGTGCGCTCTGCCGAGTCGGAACCCCATCGGCGCATCGCCCTGGTCCAGACACCAGCGCAGCGCCGTCCGTAGCTTGTCCTGCTCCAGTTCGAGCGCGGCGTGAGCGACCTGGCGACGAGGCCCCCCGACGTTCGCGTCGTGCTCCCACCGTTCGGCGAAGGACTCGAAATAGCTAGCGTGCTGGTATCGAACGGCGTCCAGCTCTGTGGAAGCTCCGAGCCGCGCGAGGGCGTACTGGCGGACCGGCTCCAGCAGCCTAAAGCGGCCGCGTCCGTCCTGCTCGTCGAACTGAACCAGGGACGCGTCAACCAGTCCGGTAAGCAGGCCGAGCACTTCCTGCGGCGCAACTCCGCTGCCCGAGCACACGACCTCCGCGGCCTCCAGGCTCCAGCCACCGACGAACACCGCCAGCCGTCGGAAGACGACCTGCTCAGATGGCACGAGCAGCCCGTAGCTCCAGTCGAGCGTGGCCCGCATCGTCTGCTGGCGACTCGGCGCCAACCGGCTTCCGCCCACCAGCAGCCCGAACGCGTCGTCCAGCCGCTCGAGGATCTGCTCCACCCCGAGCGCACGCACGCACGCCGCGGCCAGTTCGATCGCCAGGGGCAGGCCCTCGAGACGGGCACAGATGGCCGCCAGCACCGGTGCGCTGCGCGGCGTCACGCCAAAGTTCGACTGGACCGCCCGAGCGCGCTCGACGAATAGCTGCGCCGCCGGAAACCGAACGAGCTCGTCGGGAGGCACGATGGAATGCAGATCGGGGATAGCCAGCGAGGGAACGGGCGGGCGATCGGCGTGATCAACCGACCTGAAAGCGAGCGACTCAGCCACTACTTCCGCGCCCGGCTGGCTGATCAGTTCGACGCGCTGCTGCATTTCGATCGCACACGCGCGCTCGAACCACTCGAGCGAACCGCTGGCTGGGAGCGCGGCGACCTGCCAGAGACGTACCCGGTGGCGGTCTGAGGAGGTTTTTGGATCATGTCTGAGCGTCAGGTACGCATCCCAATTGATGGCGTCACGCTCGACGGCGACCTGACTGTGCCCGCTATGGCTCGTGGAGTGGTCTTTTTCGCCCACGGAAGCGGCAGCAGCCGCTTCAGTCCGCGTAACCGCCATGTCGCGGGCGTGCTGCAGGAGTCCGGTCTGGGCACGCTGCTCCTGGACTTGGTTACGCCTGATGAAGAACAGATCGATGCCTCAACTGATCATCTTCGGTTCGACATTGGCATGCTCGCCGAGCGCCTTGTCCAGGTAACGGTCTGGGTGGGGCAGCAGTCTGAGTTGCGTGGGCTTGCCGTTGGCTACTTTGGCGCAAGCACTGGCGGTGGAGCGGCACTGGTCGCGGCGGCTCAGCGGCCCGACGCAGTGAGCGCGGTCGTCTCGCGCGGCGGTCGTCCCGACCTGGCTGGCCCGGCGCTGCCACGCGTGACCGCGCCAACGTTGCTTATCGTGGGTGGCCTGGACTTGCCAGTTATCGACATGAACGCAGCCGCGCAGCGGCAGATGCGGGCGGAAACCAAGCCGGAGATCGTCCCGGGCGCAAGCCGCTTGTTCGAGGAGCCCGGCACGTTGGACCAGGTGGCTCTACTGGCGCGAGACTGGTTCCTGCGGTGCCTCGCCTCGGCTCACGAGACTGGACGCGGCTCAGCCGCTTAGAGATGCGTGAGCCAACTCGTGCTCGGACCTCGCGGTGGTGGCGGTCGGCGATGGCAGCACAACTACGGCGCGTTCCCGCGGCGTCAGAGTATTCGAGCCCTGGTGCTTGCGAACGGACTTCCGCCTACTCTGCGCGTGACTCCCAAGTGCCCGCGAACCACGGCGAGCTTGCTCGTCGGGGCTGCCTGAACGCTGCGCCGCGGCTGCACATCGCCTTCTTTTGGCCGAGAGACTCCGCAGTCCTGACGATCCTCATTTAGCGTTCGATCGACTCTAGAGCCTCATCCAGCCTGACTCCTCAATGGCCAATGCGGAATTCCTTGCCCGCGAGTGATCCGAAATTGCCGTCAGTCTGAAGATGCCGGGCGCGGCAGCGAACGAGATGGGCGCCCGTCAATACATCCGTCGTCGAGGTTCGCCGGTTACTACTCCGACTCCTGGCGGCAATCGGCCGGCCCTGGTCAGGGCAGTGCAGCCATCAAAACCTCGTCTGCTGCCGCTGCGACCCTTGGTGGCGGCGAACCTTGCGCGGGTCGGGCTGGCGCAAGGAACAGCACCGCCAAAGCAATGACCGCCACGAGGATAAAAGCGGCGACGATAATGACTATTTGCAACCGCACCATAGGGATCTATCGTCTCGCTGCATGTAACGTCCGGATATCAATGGCCACGGCGGCCGTTGCCCGGCCACCCGATGCCCAAAGCATCAACAGCTCACTGTGACATGGGCGGACTCAATGCATCGTGACTTTCGCGGCACGTCGCATGCCGCGCGCACCTCGACACGCGGCTGGATACTGATGATAGTCATCAACTCGCGGAGCGCATGATCTCGTTCTTGTCAAGCCGCAAATAGACGGTGCCCTCGTCTACGCGCTCTACCTGCGAGCGATCGAGTTCCTGCGTTTCACCGCCACCGAACATGGTCTGGATGGTGCCGCCGACACGGAGTACAAACCCCTGCAGCTGTCCCGTAGCGGGGTCGAACCGCACGTCGTCGACAACGCCAACTTCGTCGCCGGCGCGGTCACGTACGACAGTGCCTTTGTCGATAGCTGGCGAGAGCTCGGCAGCGGGCTTATCGCGTCCAGCCGCCGTCGCTGGCGCAGCGGGCCACAGATAACCGGCCGGCCAGAGAAATCCGCCGACTGGGTAGGCATAGCTGGCGGGCGGAACCCAGCCGGTCGCCGGCACGGTGTAGTCAGCTTGCGCGTAGCTGGGCATCTTTTCAAGTTCGTCGCGTGTGAGATCGAGGCGAATGGCGTCGCCCTCGCGACTGGCGGCCTCGAGGCGCTCCCGCGGTACAAGTACATCGTGCCCGAACAAGCCGCCGGTGCTGACCACGAAATCGCTTACTTCGTTCGCCCGCGGGTCGATGATGGCGCGCTGCACGCTGCCGGCGGCCTCGCCGTCGCGCGTTAGCACTTTGGCATCCAGGTCTACTCGCACGGGTCTGTGCTCCTTTGTCTACAACTTCGTCCGCGAAGTTGACGAAGCCCGGCAGCCCTCATGCGTCGAGGAGTCTCAGGCTTGAGTCTGGTAGAGGACGTCGCCCGCTCGTCGCTCAGGTTCGGCGGCTTGCAGCGGCGCCAGCCGCTCGCGAGCAAAAGCGGCAACCGCATGGACGGCCGCCTCGAGCTCCTCGCGCGTCTCGAACACAGTGATCACGACTACCTCGCGTTCGGCCGTTCGGACTACTGTGTAGGACTGGAACCCCGGCTGCCGCGACAGTTGAGTTCCTATCTCGCGCGCCGCGGTGTCGTCTGTCGAGGCGCCTCGTTCGTTGAGCCGCCATACGTTTATGTGCGCGTGCATCCGGCCGCTCCTTCAGTAAACCCGAGAGGCGCCGCCGCCCTGCCGATCCGAACCATCCGACCTGGGGGTCCAGCGAGGGTCACCCGCGCGCCGACGTAAGCTCCTCACCGGCGGCTCTGCGCTTCCCGCACCTGTGCTCTTGGCGTTCAGGGCTCTGCGATGTGTGGGGAGCCGCTTGGCCGGTCAGGTGCGTCCAGCCGCGAGAAGGGTCAGGCAGTCTGGCCAGGCGCACGCATGCGGAACTTGTTCTCCCGCACCAGGCGCTCCAACTGGCTCACGAGGCGCTCGACCGCCTGTGAATCCGACTCAGTGAGCTGCTGCCACAGCTGGGTCTCACCTCCGCTCGCTGCGTACTTGCGATAGGCTTCTAGCCCCTCGAGCTTGGACTGCAGCGCCGTCAAAACATTGTACGCCTCATTGCTGATGGGCGAGCCGACGCCTTGGGTCTGACGTCCGGTTTGCGTTGTCATGCTCCTGAAGCTCCTGCTATTCGGCGTGTCGAGCCCATTTGCAGCAGCCGGCATGCCATAGTCCCTGGCCCCGGCCGCGTTCCCGGCTGCCAATCGTCGCCGCATACACTGTATGGCCAAGCCGTGCGGCTCAGGCGTGCCTGGAGATCGTCGAGAACGGAATGGGGACGTCGATTGAGAATCGCCGCGGCTGCATGACCTGGCCTCTGGCACGATCCTCGCCAACACCCTCCAGGCGCTCGAGATGGCGCGACTATGGCAACCTACGAGCGAAAGGAGCCAACATCATGACGCACGCCCGAGAGATGCTCGCCAGCAGCCCCGCTCCGATCCCTGGTGTGGACACCGCGTTGCTGGCAGATACCGCGCTGGCGGCCTTCGATTGCGCGCAGACGTGCACCGCGTGCGCCAACGCATGCCTCGGCGAACCACAGCTTCAGGATCTCGTCCGCTGCATTCGGCTGAATCTGCACTGCGCCGATTTATGTGATACGACAGGCCGCCTCATCTCGCGGCAGGAAAACCCCGACCTCGCGCGGGCCATCCTGCAGGCGTGCGCGCTGGCCTGCCGTCTATGCGCGGAGGAGTGCGAGCGCCACACCGACATGGAGCATTGCCGCATCTGCGCGGCCGCGTGCCGACGATGCCAGGAAGCCTGCGAGCAGCTTCTGGCTTCGCTACCGACGTAGACGCACAAGCGACGAGCCCGCGAGAGTTCCGATGTGTGCCACTCGAGGGCTCATCGGCCTCGTCCATGCTGACGCGCGAGATGGCGGCGGCGTCAGCAGGGCTCTCGATGGTCCGCACTTCGACGCCGGTGCTCTGCAGGCGGCCCACCGCGGCCAGCCCCTGTGCGCGGTTCTCGAAGGGGCCAAGCAGGGTGCGCATCACAGATGCCGCGGCAGAACGTGTACCAGCAAGGTCGGCAGTCGTCGCATGCGGTTTGCCACGCGCGCCGTGCACCCCAGAGCCGTTCCCAGACGACGAGATCTCGGTTCAGCTTGGTTCGTCCGTGCGGCGATTCAGGCACCGCGGCTCGAGCCGGTGACGCGCCATGGCTGCGCGTCTCCCAAGCCAGGCGCTTCACGTTACTTCTGAGCAGCCCGAGGGCCACCAGCCGAAGGAATCCTGGAGTGTGCTCAGCGCCTCCAAGCGGACGTGTTGACACTGACGACACATGGCCGCGGCGGTCTGGGCTGCCCCATCTTCCGCAGCGTCGCTGACGAAGTGCTTCGCAAGGCCGCCTGCCCCGTAGTTCTTGTCCGCTCCAGCTAGCCAATCATGCCGCGTAGCGCCTGCAGAGCTCGTGACGCAGCTTCGTCCGAGGGGACGCGGGTGTTGATATGCACTGCCTCGGATAGCTCAATGGGCGGGCTGTACGCCGCCTTCAGCGCGGGCCACAACTCGAGCCGTGCGTCTGAGGCGGTCGAGACAGGGCCTTTCGACCGAGCCGCGAGGCGGCTGCGCAACGTCGCTTCATCGGCTTCACAGACGAACGCTACGCACCGTGCGCCGATTCGTGTGGCGAGTCGTTGCACCGCGGCGCGCTCATCCGGGTCGCCGAACGTGGCGTCGAGCACAACGGACTTTCCGCGGCGCAGCCAGGTCGCGGCACGGCGGCGCATGGCCTTGTACGTGCGGCGCGTAATGGACGGAGTGTAGATGCCGGCTCCGAACTGCTCCCGCGTGCTCAGTTGGCCTTACGCATGCCAACTCCTTACGCAGCACGTCCGGACTCAAATAGACGAGTCCGAGCCGCCCGGCAAGATCCTGCGCCAGTGAGGTCTTGCCGCTCGCCGGCAGACCCATAGATAGGATCAGCAGTGGCTTACCCAGCCCACCCGAGTATGCCCAGGCCAGGTCGAAATAGGCCCGCGACTCCGACTCGATCCGGTGCGCCTCATCAGCCGCAAGGCCTGGCTGGTCTATGCGCATACTGAGCACCTTGCCGCGCACATAGGCGCGGTAGCTGCTGTAGAAATCGATCAGCCGAAGCAGATCGCGGTCATGGCTTGCATCCACGTACCTGTCGATGAACGTGGCAGAGAGGTCGGCGCGGCCACGATGCGCAAGGTCCATCGCCAGAAAGGCGACTTCAGCCGCCACGTCGGCGCAGCGAAAGCGCGCCGCGAACTCCACGCAATCGAACAACTGGAGCCGCCGCCCTTCGACGCAAATGCTGGCGGCGTGCAGGTCGCCGTGCCCATCGCGGATTCGTTCGTGCGCGACGCGACTCTCCAGTAGCCCCGACTCATCATTGAGGAGGTCCTGCACATAGGTGCGGATCGAGTGGTCGATGTCCTCCTCGAGGATGTCGTCCGACAAGAGGTGTTGCCTGGGCGAAGTTCTCCTGCCAGTTCGCCTGGATCGTGGCAGGGCTCCCATATTCGTCCACGCCCGGTCCCGTCGCCGTGGCGGCATGGAACTTGGCCAGATGGTTCGCCAGACGGTGCATGAGCCGGTCACCAACTCCACCTGCCGCGAGCAGATTCGGCAGCATGCCGGCATCAGGCAGGCGCCGCATCCGAACGGCGGGTTCGACCGCCTCCCCTGAGCCGCCCATGCGCAGTTGGCCATTGCGCTCCGTGACGTTGACGACCCCCAGGTACACATCCGGGCAGAGTCGCTTGTTGAGGCGAACTTCTTCCGCGCAATCGGCAACGCGCTTCTCGTGGGTGGAGAAATCGACGAACCCGAGGTTGACGGGCTTCTTGAGCTTGTAGGCGTAGCGACCGGCTAGCAGCACCCACGAGATGTGGGTTTCTTCAAGCCGCACCTCCTCAGCACGGTGCTGATACGCCCGCCGCGAGAGCAGTTGCCGGATCAGGTGCGGCTGGCCGTTAGCGGCCATGCTCGCTCACAGCCCAGCTCCGGGCAGTTTGAGCGACGGCTACGCGTAAAGGCCGCGATTTCGCGATTCTTCTGCGTGTAGCTCTGCCACTCCTCAAGTACGGCGCTTTCATGAAGATCGCGTTGACCGGGCACTCTGGCTCTTAGGCGCCGCACTCGATGCACTCGTCCGGGTTGATGTAGTAGATGTCCTCAGCCTCGTAGATGCACGAGACGGGACACACGTCCACGCAACTGGCGTTCTTTTCGCCGATGCATGGTTCGACGATCACGTAAGCCATAGATGCCTCCTTCCCCGAAGCATGCCGCACGGCGCCGTCCGCTGACTGCGACATAGGTCACATTCGCTAGTGATGGCCACAAAAATGCGCCTGGGCACGTTCCGTGCGGAGCACAAGAGCGCCGGAGGAGCCGCGCACAACGTAGAGACGTACAGGAGGTGAAGAGATGGCCGAGATGAACGAGTCGAAGCAGCCGCTGGACTACTCGAACGAAGTCGAAAGGATTGCTGAATCAGCCGAGCGCGTATACGCGCCTGCGTCGGCGCGGGTCCCGAAGCCACCAGCGCCCGGCCACGAACAACTTGTCAATCAGGTCGACGCCACTACGGCTGAACGCCTGGCGGCTGAGCAGGAGCATCGTGCGGCGATCGACGACCACGAGCTGACCGACCAATAAGGGTCACAGCGTCGAGGACGCGGGCAACGCGCGATCACGAGTCCAGGACCGAATGGCAACTCTCAAGAATAGGCCTGGCTGTTCGACGGAACCGACTTATTCGTCGACCTGGCCTATACGAAGTACGAAATCGGCAGGCGATTGACCATTTTTGCGCGGGGATTCGAAGTCCACGACCATGTCGCTCATTCGCACGGCAACGGCACCCGCCACGGTGAGTACGGGGGCCGCAAACGCGCCGGGCAACTGTTCGAAGATGCCAGCCTGACGGATGCCCGTTTTCGTCCCACTGCTGCGCCAGCGGCTGAATAGGTTCCCTCACCGGCCGCGGACGTGCACGCTGCCAGCGCCTCCAGCGTTCGATCTACGAGCGCCTCGTCGGCCTGCGCGCCCATGTGTCCGATACGGAACACCTTGCCGGCCAACGCTCCGTAGTTGCCCCCGACGACGACGCCGTGGCGCCGCAGATCGCGGTTGAACGCCGGCCAGTCGACGCCTGGCGGCAGCCTCACCGCGGTCACCGTCGGCGAAGCGAAGGCTTCGTCAGCAGGATAGAGCTCGAGGCCGAGCCGACGGATCCCTCGTCGACATACCTCGGCCACGCGTGTGTGCCGCGCCAGCACGTTTTCGAGCCCCTCGCCAAGCACATGATCGGCAGCGATATCCAACGCCGCGAGTCCGTGCCAGTTGTGCGTATACGGGAAGTACCGCTCCTGTAGTGCATCCCGCCACGGCAACAGCGCGTCATAGCCTTCGTATTTGACGTCCTCGACGATCCGCCACGCGGCTTGACTGACCGACAGTATGGCGAGTCCTGGCGGAGCGGAAAGGCATTTCTGGGACGCCAGTGCGCACAGGTCGACGCGCCAGTCGTCCGTGCGCAGCTCGGCTCCCCCCGCGCTTGCGACGGCGTCCACGAAGAACAAAGGCACTTCGTACCTCCGTACAAGTCCGCCGATTTGTGCCACCGGATTCAGCGTCCCGCACGGTGTTTCGCAGTGGACCAGCGTCACCATCTTGGGACGAACGCGTGCGATGGAATCGCCCACAGTGTCAGGGTCTGCCGTGCGCTCGAAAGGGAATTCGACCAGCTCCACCTCGGCCCCGAGCGAGCTCGCCATATCGGCAATGCCTTCGCCGAACGGACCGCTACTGATGGCCAAGACTCTGTCCCCGGGCTGAAGGCAACTGCGGAGCGCTGCCCATAGGGCCAGCATCCCCTCACCACTCATGATCGACACTTGATTCGCGGTGCTCAGGATCCGCCTGAGCGTGTCTTGCACTCGTGCGTACAGGGCAAAGAACTCATCTTCGAGATCGGCCGAGCCGTAGTCGGCCGCATACGCCGCCAGCACGTGGGGGCCAACCGCTGTCGGTCCCGGCACCATGGGGACCTCGTAGGGCTGCACTACGCGTGTCACCTCCGCAGGCTACTCGGGCACGCCTTGTGCCAGACCGCGAGCTATTGAAGCCGTGCCTCTCTTCAGCGGTTAGGAAGAGCTGGCATGTCCTCTGCGGTGGACCAGACTATGCAGTCATCTTCACCCGCGATCCAGCGAACCGAAGGCGAGGGCAGGCAGCCCGAGCATACTCACCAGGCACAAACGCACAGCCACGATCACTATCACGTGTCGCACCACCATTCGGGCAATCCGCTCAACGAGTGGGAACATCGCACCTACTGGCACACGCACGATCATAACCACAACCTGCTGACGCACAGCCACGACTTCAGCCAAGGTGAGGAGGAAGAGCGACACGGCAAAGAGGCGCACGTCCACGACCACGCCGCGCCAACCGAATCGCCTGCCTGACTAGAGGCGAAAGCGTCGACTGTCGAAGGTTCGGAACGCTCAACCGCTGAGTGATCCAGCGTTCACGAGGGCGGCTCTCGTAGATTCGCCCGGCTCGCCGAATCGAGATCGCGTCCACGAGGAGCCACTCGCTGGTCGTCGTGGCAGCCGGCTCAAGATGAGCGAGTCACGCGCTCAGTCCTCCGGCGGCGTCTCCACCACGGGCAAAACCACGGCCCGAGTCGCTGTCCAGTGTAATAGTGAGCTTTGCGAGACAGTTGCTCGGCCCAGCACTGGCCTGCGCGTCCACACCTCGCGGCGAGTGGCTGACGCGTCCGAGCACTACCCATCGCAAACC
>Ga0137368_10004825_pt1 | contig 14298 bp, 8 predicted proteins | sample SagtaG_13_FD_104917 | JGI IMG/M metagenome (GOLD analysis project Ga0137368, IMG submission 104917) | Vadose zone soil microbial communities from Sagehorn Ranch, Mendocino, California, USA - Sage1_L_100_16 metaG | ecosystem: Environmental > Terrestrial > Soil > Vadose zone | place: USA...
CAGGCCAGGATCACGCCGACGCCGGCCACCGGCGAGGGGACCAGCCGCCAATGACCAATTTTCGTGGGATTCCAAGTGCCCCAACGCCAAAGTTCCTTCCCGGTCTCCGGATCGTGTCCCGTCAGGCAGTCGCCCCCGGCGATCAGGATTTCCTTTCGCCCTCGGTCTTCAAACGGAATGGGCGTGCTGTAGGCCTCCAGGGATTCCGCGACGGCGTCACTCGGCCGCAGTTGGCGCCACAACGTTTTCCCCGTGGCCGGGTCAAGGGCGAGCAGATACGATTCGTTCGGACCATCCGTTCGGCCACGCCCGTGCACCGGCACGTTCCGCTGTAAGACCTGCACGTAGAGCTTTCCGCCGTACAGCATGGGCGTGGCGGAAAAAGTCCACTGAAACGTAAAATCGCCGTAGTCCTTCGTGATGTTGCGCGACCAGAGCTCTTTGCCCGCATGGTCGAATGCCACCAGGGCGCCGTTGCTGTAAAAGAAGAAAACGCGGTCGGCATCGGCGACGGGAGACGGCGCGGCGAAATTGCTCTTTTCGTCTCTCTGAATGCCGTCCCCGGTCTTCTGGTTCCAAAGAACCTGGCCGGTCTTCCGGTCAATACAGAGCGCATGCAGGGTCTTTGAACTCTGGTTCGGCGTGGAAACAAAAATGCGGTCGCCCCAGATGACCGGAGTCGAAGCGCCGGGTCCCGGCATGTCCGTACTCCAAAGGGCGGTTTCCTTCGTCCACATGGAGGGTAAATCCCGTTCTTCAGATGATCCGTTGAAATGCGGCCCGCGCCATTGCGGCCAGTTTCCGGCCACCGCAGACCCGACGAGGGTCAACCAGGCAATCATGGTGAATAATCGTGCGAGTGTCATAGGCGTTGTCTATTTAGGCGTGCGGGCAAAACACCAGAGGCTCTTGTCCGTGCGCATGAACAGTTCTTCACTGGCTGCAGCAAGAGAGGCATTGGTGGGTTCGCTGATCGAATTCGTGGCGAGTATCTCAAACGTGGGCGCGGCCCGCAGCACAAACACGTCGCCCGCTTGGTTGGGCAGGTAGATTTCTCCTTCAGCCAGAAGCATCGAAGACCATGAACCGCTTCGGCTGCTCGGGCCTTGGAGGCGTTCCTCCCAAATCCGTTTGCCGGTCTTCAAGTCCAGGCACTCGGCCACGCCATCCTGGCTGATGGTGTAGAGGTGGCCGCCGTGGATCACACCCGAACCGATGCCGCTCTTGACCCGGTCCAAACGCCAGAGGCGCCGGCTCTCGGTGACGTCACCGCTCCCGCCCGGTTTGACGGCGATGCCACTCCCGCTCCCCATGCCGGCGCTCAATGCTACCACCGCGCCTTCGCCCCAAAGGGGCGAGGCGTAAATCGTCCCGCCAAGGCCCTTGCTCAGCCAAAGTTGCCGCCCGGTCTTCGGGTCGTAGGCCGCGAGACGATTGGGGAAATTCATGATTAACTCGTCGTGCCCATCGGCTTTGATAAGGATCGGTGTGCTCCACGAGCCGCCTACGCCACCCGGTCGGCCGGGGCCACCGGGTCCGCCCGGCCCGCCCGGCCCGCCGAACTGCGGGCGCGGAAGCACGGCGTTCAATCCTTCGCGCAGTTTGCTTTCATCGAGCGAGCCACTCTTGTCGCTATCCCAGTCGCCAAACCATTTCCCGAAGGTCGTCTTCAACTCCTCGCGCGTGAGCGAGCCGTCTTTATTGGCGTCGGCGCCGGCAAACAGTCCTGGGCCAACAAACCGGCCCGGACCGAAGCCTTCGCGTCCGCCGCCGGGTCGCGGCCCACCTTCGCGGGGTCCTCCACCAGGAGGACCAAATCCCGCTGGCGGCGGCAGCACGGCGCCGAGTTTTTCGACAAACTGTTGCTGGCTCAACTTCCCGGCCTTCTCCGTGTCCAGAGTGTCGAACCACGCGTCAGCCAAGGCCGTGAATTCCCCTTGAGTGAGCTTCTGGTTTCCGTCCTTGTCGGCCTGCGACAGCATCTGCGGGCCAACGAACATACCGGGGCCCATGCCCCCGCGTCCGCCTGGACCTCCCGGTCCGCCGAAACCGCCGGGCATCTGCTGCTCGCTCGGATCAACTTTTGGCGGCTCGACTTCCCACGCCGTCTGCCCCGTCTTCTTGTTCAGCGCGATCAGCCGCGCCTTCTCGTCCGGGCCGAAGTTGAGCACGCACAAGTCACCCGACAAGACCACGGACACCGCGTTGCCAAACATGTGAGTCAACTTCCCGAGATCGCGATGCCACATCTCGCCGCCATCAAAGTCGTAGGCGGAGACACCCGCCGATCCGAAGCAGACGACGACGCGCTCACCGTCCGTAACGGGTGTGCCGGAACAATACGGATTGCTCTCCTGGGTGGGTTCGTTCTCGGCGTAGGTCACGCCAGACTGCCACAGCAGTTTTCCGTTCGCGCGATCGAAACACATCAGGGTGCGCCGATTCTCCTTCTGCACGGCTTGGGCGATGAAGACACGATTGCCCCAGACAATCGGCGAAGAATTGCCGGGGCCGGGGAGTTCAACGCGCCAGCGAACGTTCTCCTTGTCGCCCCACTTCAGCGGGAGATTCTTTTCTGGCGAGACACCCGTTCCAGCCGGCCCGCGCCAGCCCGGCCAGTTGCCGGCCGTGGCCGGAAGCACTGCCGCAACCGTGAGGGTGAGCCAACCAGCCAAGCAATGCGCAGACGAGTTCTTCATGGTTAATTGACAAGTTGATCTTCAGCCCGCGCGGCTCCCGGCGTTGCCTTGAGATCGAGTTTGATGACCACATTGTCGCGGATGAGGTCGTTGGGTTTGCCCGGATAATTGATGTTGAAATCCTTGCGGTTGATCGCGAATTCGGCCTTCACGGTCACGGCCTCGTCGGCAATCCCGATGGTCGCCGGAAATGAAATGCTCTTCGCGACGCCGTGCAGTTCCAGGTTGCCTGTCACGTTGTGCTGCGTGCCGGACGGTTCGATCTTGGTCGCGGTGAACGTCGTCACCGGATAGGTCGCCGCATTGAAAAAGTCCGGGCTTTTCAGGTGCGTTGCGAGCCTGCCATCATCGGCCCAGGTGGACTGCATGGCGATTTTGATCTCGGTCGGGCCGACGATTTTTCCCCCCGCGACATGGATTTTGCCGGCGAAGTTTTTGAATCCGCCGTTGTGACTTCCAGTCACTTTCGAGCCAACGAACCCGATGGTTGACTCTGCGCGGACGACGTATTCCTTGCTGCCGGACGACGTGCCGGAAGCGGTCTTCTGTGGATCGGACGCGGAGGATTTGTGAACCTTGTCCGCCGGGTCGGAGCAGCCGGCAGCCAGCGAGACGACTGCGACGGCCAACAGCGTTGGGAAATGTTGATTCATTGGCATGGTAATGGTTTTAGTATGGTTCCAGGGGATTGCAGAAAAACGATTAGAGGCGTAGCGATGAGCCATCCATCGTTTCAAGCCCTCACACGCGGACCGATTGGGCTCGCGCCCGGGCGCGCTACTTGGCACCTTGATCGATCCATGCGCGCACCAAACCGACTTGCTCGGAGGTCAGCGGCTTTGGCGGGGGGCCAAATCCACCGGGGCCGCCCGGTCCTGGGCCGCCGGGCCCACCCGGTCGTTGAGGCGGCGTGCCGGGTCGGGGTCCGGGAGGCGCGCCGCCCCCGGGGCCGCCGGGAGGACGATTGTCCGGGCCGCCCGGGCCGCCGCGGAACTGGCCGGCCGGCCGGCCCGGCCCACCTGGCTTCGGTTTGGGCGGCATGCTCAACTCGTCGTTTATCTGCGCAACCGCGACGACCAGCAGACTCTTCTTGCTCTGACCCGGAACGACGACTTTGCCGTCTTCACCGCCTTTGAGCAGTGCGTCAAGACTGTCCAGCCGCAGCTCGCCTTTCTGCTTTTCCTCGCCGTGGCAGCGAAAGCAGGAAGCTTCAAAGATGGGACGAATGTCCTTCGCGTAGGTGAGGCCCTTCCTCGCCGCCGGCGGCGGCAGCTTGCTCAGGTCGAGTTTGTTGAGGTCGATCTTTTCCGCCGCCATAACTGACCATCCAGTGGTCGCGAGGCAGGCCAAAAGCAGAGTTGAAGTGTTTTTCATCTTGTTTCGCTGTGCTGGTCTATCCCGCGGTAATGACCATCGTCACCGCGGAGTGGTTACTTTTTCTTTCCGACGAGTTCGTCCTCAATCGAAATGCCCGCTCTCTTCACGTCCGCGTGATTCAAGAGAAATGCCCGACGTTGCTCGACGAAACTCCTCAAGCTGATGCTTCGACGAGGGCCACGAAACCCTTGTTCCTGCACGTCTTCCGTGACGCCCTTGGCGAAAGCCTCCGTCGGATACAGCTTGCGCGTGTCGGTCCTGACGTCATCGGCGATGACCGCTTGATAACGCTGCGCCAGCGGACCGAGTTTATTCCAGTCGAGCCAGTTCTGGGCGAGCTCGCGAATGTTGCCCAGATAGCGTGTTCGCAGTGCAGGAACGGCGAGCAGTTTGGTAAGCAGCGGTTTGTTTGGGTCGTCGGCGCCTGCGAGCGGGTCGAGTTCCACGCCGTTGACCCTCGGGCCGCCGCCGAAGCCGGGACCTTCAGGTGCGCGGAAGGTCTCATTGGCATCGTGCGGGATGATGTGGAAGCGGCCTTTTTCGTCCTGGTACAGATTGTAGTCGCTGCTGCGAATCCAGTAGCCGTCGTTGTTGATCAGCGCGTTTTCCAGAGCGAGGAACTTCAAAGCGCCGTCCATGTCCAGCAACGGATCGAGCGCCTTCTCCAGTTGGTCGGGCGGCGTTTCGTTCAACACCTTGCACAGATGGATCAAGTCCGCCCACGACTTCGGGTCGTCCTTGGTCTTGATGTCGTAGATGCGCCTGTATTCCCTCACGTCCTCGCCGAGGTAATTCAGCCCGCCGCGGCCACGCGGACTGCCGGGCACCTTCCAGCGGGCGCCTTTGACCGTGCCGAACCAATCCTTCACCAAATCCTTGTTGAACTGCTGCGCGTTCACATAGACACCCCAGCTCTCGCCATTGATCACCACGCGCGCGAAGTTGGCCTTGGGCGCCGCTATGTATTCGCGGGCAACCTGATAGTAGAGGATCGTGCGCAGGAAAGTCGGGTCGGTGTGCGAATTAAGCAGATTGAACGTGCGGTAGCCGCCCAACTGCTCATCGGCGTGAACGAAATCGAGGGAAACATTCAGCGAGCGCTTGCGGCCTTCGCCGACGGTGAAAAACGAGGAGGCGCCGCGAAAGTGGACGCCCACGTCCGGGAAAGTCTTTCCGTCCACCGTGAGTTTTGCCGGCACTTCGACATCGGGGTGGTAAATAGCGGCAACTTCATTTGCCCACTCCTCGTTCTCGAATTCGAGTCAGAAGGTCCGGTGGGTCTGCCAGCCATAAAGCGGCACGTCAGAAAAGGTCTTCACGTCCGCCGGCGCGATTTTCTGGCCGGGCGATGTCGGTTCCTGGTCCTCGTTTCGTCCCCGGAATCCCGGCCCGCACCGGCCGCGGCCTTCCGCTCTTTGCTTGACTACGAATTCGCGCGCGGCTTTCCGCTCGGCGGCATTGAGGCGTTTGTCACCGTCCTGATCGAACTTTTTCACCAGCTTGATTTCTTCCTGCACGCCACCGGGCCCGCCGGGACCCGGGCCGCCGGGTCCGAAAGGTGGCGGCCCCTCAAACCCCGGTCTCCCTTCGCGTTGTGGCCTCTCGCCAACAGGCGGGCGATCCCCCTCCCGCCGGGGTGGGTTATCGGAAGTCTGGGCCAATGCGCCGAGCGATGAACAGAAGGCGAGGGTGACGGCAATTGGCCGCAGGTTGGGAGACAACAGCTTCATAAGCATCCAATTCAATGACCAGGCCTGTTTGTTTTCAGTACGATTGTTCGTCGTTACTGATACATGCGCAAGACGAGAGTGATGTCCGCCAGGATTTTCTTGAGCTGTTCGATGGCCGGAACTGTTGGGCTGGGTACGTCTTTGGCGTTAATCCCTTGCGGAAATTCCGACGCTCCGAGTGCGACGGCGGCCCGAAGGGGTAGCGCAGAGTTGCACTCTGCCGTTTCGCGCCGTTTCGCAGATTTGTAATCTGCGGAGCGCTCGAAGATCCGGCCCGTCACGGCAAGTCGAACGGTCAGCCGAATACAATTCGGCGATACGGCAGATTGAAAATCTGCGCTACGGTAAACACATGCACTCGCTCCGCAAGGCCCGTCCCTCCGGTATCGAATCGTCCGAAGGCTCACCGGGCCCTGGAATCGGCTCTCCTCCGGGCCGTTTTTCTCCCGACGAACCTCACCAGCCACTCCAGGAATCCCGGCGGAGACTCGATGCCGCGGAGCACTTGATCGTAACGGGCGATCATGTCAACGAGGAACACCACGAAGACAGCGTAATCGAGCCAGGCCGTTGCCAGGCCAAAGGCGACCTGCGCGAACCCGTCGTGAAAGACGAAAAGGAAAATCGTTTCGATGACGAAGAACCCAAATTCGACCAGCAACGAAGCATTGGTCATCGAGACCGGGTGAAAGCCGAACCGTTCGAGAGTGCGGTCCTTGAAACGCGCCCAGAGAAATCCGAGAAAAGGAAAGAGCGGCAACAGCAGCAGCCGGCCAAGGTCGTTTCTCTGCTCGGTCTGGACCAAGCGATTCCGTTGGGCGACGTAATCCTGGTCGTAGGTGATCGACAAATTGGATTCTTCATGGAGGTCCTCCGGCCACGGCTCCAGTTCGTAACCCATCACATAAGGGGGTTCCATGCGAGCCTTGCGCAGGAGGTAGAATTTGCGGCCTTCGAAATAAATCGGGATCTTGCAGAACTCGCGCACCTGCCAGTCCGGCATTTCGCGCGTGGCGTAAATAATCACGGACTCGCCGTAATAAAGCACCTTGTCCGACGCGACCGAAAGACCCGGCGAACTTTCGACCAGCGGATCCGAGGAAAGCCGGATTCGTTTCATGGATTTGGTGACGGAAGTCTTTGGTTTTTGACGTCACTCGTCAAGCGTGGAGGGTCAGGGAGCAGCTTTGGCGCAAATCTGGTTTTGAACAATACTCGGCGAAAGGCGCGCCCAGGCGCACCTCACGAGGCGGGAGCCCACCGCCATATGCGCAAAGTTGCTCACCCATGGGCACTGAAACGCACAGTTGCAGTGTGGCATTGCACTGCTATGCTGCGTGTTAAAGACAGGATAGACGGTGTCGAGATTATGAAAGACTTGAAAACATACCACTTCGCCAGAACTTCACTGACGCGAGGTTTTACCCTGATCGAACTGCTGGTGGTAATCGCCATCATTGCCATTCTGGCCGCCCTGCTTTTGCCGGCCCTGGCTAAAGCCAAGACCAAGGCCCAGGGCATCATGTGCCTGAGCAACAACAAGCAGCTCCTCCTCGCGTGGCATCTCTATTCCGGTGATTACAATGACGCCTGTGCAAATAATTATACTATTCCTGATACGATCGTAGCGATCGGCAACTGGCCCTCCAGCCCAGGGCCACTGGACAACTGGGTAAACAACGTGATGACGTGGGGAACAGGCGGTCCGGACGGCAACTCCGTGACGAATGAAGCCCTTGTGCGAAACGGCGTTCTAGGAAAATACACCTCTGGTGCCGTTGGGGTTTACAAATGCCCGGCGGATAAATACGTGAGCCCGGGGCAGAGGCAGCGAGGGTGGACCGCACGGCTGCGGAGTAATTCGATGAATGCACTTTTTGGCAAGTCTGGCCCCAATTACAAAAACGCTGACAGTGGAAGAAACTGGACCGGAACCAGCGGGCATGATGGTCCCTGGCGACAGTTTCTCAAACAATCTCATGTTCCGAATCCCGCGCTGACCTGGCTCACCCTCGATGAGAACCCGGACGGCATTAACGACGCCTTTTTCATAGCGTCAAGCGAGAGAAATAATTCAGCGTGGGGAGATGTTCCCGCTTCGTACCATAATGGCGCCTGCGGTTTCTCCTTTGCGGACGGGCACGCGGAAATCAGAAAATGGCACGGCGGGCTCGTCAATCTTGGAAAGAAACCGCCCTATTACGATTATAATCGTATTCCTGCCACTTATCTGGCGATACGCTCGGCGCAAGAGAAAGGGGATTGGGCGTGGTACTGGGAGAGAACTCAGTACATTCCGTTTAGGTAACAATCGCCAATCTGGGAAGGCTTTCAGTGCCCAAGCGATTTGTTCCTGGGCATTTTTATTTCGTTGGAGACATTAATCACGGTATTTTGAATCGATTCGGTCTGGCCATCTGGCCATTTGATTTCAGCTTTTTCTATCCGGTCCGCTGCTCCCAAGCCAAAGTGAATGGAATTTGAACGCTGGCAGCGATAGCCATCTCCGGTGACAATTTGCTGAATGGCTGTGTGGTTGGCGTAATGCACTTTGATCGCTGCGCCAATGGGTGATTTTCCGTTCGCTCGTTCGGGAAAGCGCCAGCCGATCCAGTTGCTGCCGCCACCCGGCAAAAGATTTTTGTAAACCCGAAGCGTTTGTTTTTTCTTCGGCCAGATTTCCAGTGTGGTGACGAGAAGATCAACGCGACCGTCGTCATCGAGATCTTCAGCGATGACGTTTCGGCAATCTTCTTCCATGGCTACCCCAAACAAGTAAGCCGCTTCCAAGAAAAATTGGCCGTCCTGGTTCAGGTAAAGCCGATTCTTTTCGTAACCACCATAGGAATATTCACGGCCGCGAGTACGGGCGAATTTCGTTTTGAAGTAAAGTCCGGCAGCGGAGCGATTTGTTTCGTTCGCGATGTATTGGTCGTGGAGCCAGTATTCGGCTTCGTAATCGCGGGTGGATTGGTTGCTTTCCAGGCCATTGGCGATGTAAACGTCGGGAAATCCGTCGTTGTCGAAATCAGCCGCGCCGCACCCCCACGACCAACCGGAGTGCGCGAGCGAATCACTGAAAGCGCCCTGTTCGAAGCGCGGCGTTTTGTCCGTGGCGAGATAAAGGCGATTGCCGAAGGTCATACGCGAGCGCATCGAGCGGTCTTCCTGCACGTCCGGCCGCGCCAAACCGAGATGCTCGAGCCGGTTCACGGCAGGCGAGGTCATGCCGATCATGAGCAAGTCCAGACGGCCGTCGCGGTTAAAATCGGCCAGGGTGTGCGCCATCCCGAAGGCATGCGAGTCTGGAACCCAGGTTGCGGTGACATCCGTGAAGTGGCCTTTGGCGTCGTTTTGGTACAGATCAAGACCGGCAAAGTCACTGACGACAAGCAGGTCGAGATCGCCGTCGTCATCCAAATCCGCGAACGAAGCGCTGTACGAACGGCGCCAGCGTTTCTTCTCCAGCCCCGAACCGGTGGTGCCATCCTTGAAATGCCCCTGCCCGTCATTGAGCAGAAGGTAGGAAGGATTGCCGTCGTTGGCGTCGTAAAAGGGGTTCGGCATGGTTCCATTGGAGTAGGGTTCTTCGTATTGGGCGAGGAAAACGTCCAGGTCACCGTCCGCATCGATATCGCCGCAGGTCAGGGCCATGGCGTTTCGGACGGAAGGTTTCCCCACCAGCTTTGCGGGTTGATCGAAACGGCCTTGAGGCGAGCCTTTAAAGAGATAAAGACCTTCGTACTTGTCACAGAGCAAATCGACGAAGCCATCGCCGTCAAAGTCAGCGACGAGCGCAGCCCAAATATAGGGCGTTGGAAACTCGCAAAGTTTTTCTGGACGATACGTGCCGTCGCTCTGCCGCCGATAAAGGATATTACTTGCGACCAGAACAATTTCGGGAAATCCGTCCTGGTCGAGATCGCAGACGATGAGCGGATCAATCAGGTTCGAGTTTTCAGGGGGGGTGACTTCTTCTTGAAGAATTGATCTAAAGGGTGGATCGCCTGCGCGAGCCGTGACCGTCAGGTGGGTGGCGTCGATTCGTTTTATCGGAGTGAGCAAATCGTCGTTTTCCCCCCAGTCCACAAGCAAATCGCCTTCGATCGCGGCTCGTTCAGGAATGTTCGTATTAACCAAATGAGCGGAAAAATAAAAATGGCTCGCTCTTGCCCCTTTCGAGGAGTCGGTGTCGAATTGATTGTGCCGGAATTCGATTTGTTCCAATTGCCAGCCTTTGCTTTGAAATTGAGCGACAAAATCTTTCCACGCGGCCTGCTGGAGAGCGCCGCCAGGACCGTCAGGCGCGATGAGTTCGATGCCGTGCGCGAGCGACTTGGGTTGCTTCCATTTGGGCACCCGGAGCTCGCGGAATTGAAATTGCCCAAGAATTTCGAGCTTATTGGTCGCGGCATGGATCAAATCCCAGAGGGTCACGAAAGTGCGGCCACACTCCTGGGCCAGGATTTCCGGGGCCCAGACCGTCTCGTTCATCCGCTGTTCCTTGGCTTCGATGGCCGAAAATTGGACCAGAGTTTCAGGAGAGACGCGCTGAACTGAGTCCTTTTGGACTGCGGCAAGCCGGGGTGGGGAGAGCGGCTCGTTTTTGTCCCGCCTGGAGAGATAGAGAGCGCCTCCAATCACTATGACAACAGTAGAGCAAAGGAGAATAATCCCAACGCGTCGCACAAAATTTCAGGCGACAAAGTAGTCTCCGCATGTCGAGAAATCACCCCTATTTTCCGGCGGCCCACTTGAGGCTGTTTTGCAAGAGTGTTTTGAACGCCGCATGCTCGTGCGCTTTGCCATCGTGGCCAAGCGTGATGCCGACAATGCGGGCCTTGGGATGTTTCACCAGCCACACCGCGGGGTAGGTCTTCCCATCGGTCAGGTTCTTCCCGAAAGCCAGCGCCTGAATCGGCGTGCCGCTCCTGTCTTCAACAAAATGATACAACTCGTCCGTGATCTTAAACGAGTCGGGCACGCCGGCCATGATCGAATGCTGCGGCGTGCTGACCTGCACCTGAAACTCGCCGTATTTGTCGTGGCTCTTCGCACCGCCACCGACGAGCACACGATTATATTCCGGCCAGTCAGTCCAGTTATACCAGAGCGCCGGATGCACCAGGAGCAGGCCCTTGCCCGCGTCCGCAAACTCGAATATCGCCTGGCGCACTCCCGCGTCCCTCATCGGCTGGTTGTTGCTTAGATAAAGGACGTCGATTTCCTTCAGCGCCGGCCGGATTTCGTCAGGTTTGTCGGTGTAGCGCACCGACACATTACCCAGAGCCGCGAGAGTCTTGGAATCCTCCTGGTTGAACCAGCGATCAAAGTCGTGCGAACTACCGCCGCCGACGATCAACACCTTCGTAGCGGTGGACGCAAGTCCGCCGGACTTCTGTCCCTCGTCTTGCGCCGCCGAGGCAGATGGCCCGGGACTCACGTCCGCCGCGGCCAGCTCCGCGGTGATGCCAATGAAGGTGGGCGCGATCTCGTTGTCGAAGCTTTCCAGTGAAAGGCGTTCGATCACGCCGCGGCCCTTCACGTCCTTGCTGAACCAGCGGACCTGGCCGCGCTGGACGAGGTCCGGAACTTCCTTTGAGCCGGGCACGTCGAACCGGCCGATGTAGTCCGCGATCTCGACGCCATTCTTCAGGACGATCTCTTCGGCCCCGCCGCCCGCAAAGGCGAGTGTGATTTTCGCCGCCGGCTTGTCTTTCAACCGGCCTCCGCCGTACGGATAAGCCCAGCCGCCGACTCCACCGAGGAAATGCAACCGGGTCGCGGCCATGCCCACTTTGACTTCGACCTTCTGCGGCATCGTGTGCGCGAAGCCCGCGCCGCCTTTCAGCACGATCGCGTTGTTGCCGGTGGGGCTCCGCGTCGGGCTCACGATATCGAACGGAACGTCCCCGACTTTCACCGTGCCAAACTTCTTGAACCGGAGCGACTCGTCCTTCGCGTCCTCACTGTTGTACATGCCGCGGGACGTATTGGCCGTGAACGCGGGCGTCAAATCCAGAATGCGGAACTTGCTCTCGTCCGCGCACAGGTAGGCGATCAGGTCGCGGAGACTGGCCGCTCCCAGGGCTTCGAACCCGGTCGGCATCAGCGACAGTCCGGTCGAGCGCCGGCTCCGGATGTTGTCCTTGGCAATTTCAAATTCACCCGTCTGGTTGCGGATGAAGACCGCCGCATTGTTTTCCCGCATCACGATGCCGTCGTAGCTGAGGTCGTCCTTGGTCTCGATGCTGACCGAAATGAAGTTCGGCTCCACGACGCGGTTCGGGTCGAGAACGTGGATGAGCAAATCCTCCGGCCCGTGCGCGCCCATGCCGGTGAGGTTGGGCGCCAGGTCGGTGCCTTCCTCCTTGAACCGGTGGCAGACGGCGCAGTTCTGAGTGAATAGTTTGTGCCCGTTCTGGACGTCACCCGGATGGACGACTTCGGGGCGAAACGTGGCGACGACGGCGTCCTTCTCCTTTTGCTCCGGACCACGCAGGGCATCGATTACGTCGCGGGCGTGTTGAGCCACCTCGCTGTCGGGATGCGCGCGCAGGCGATGAAGGTTGGCCGGCCCCAGCATGGCGAGTTCGATCTTTCGGTCCAAAAGATTCTGGAGGAGCCGCAGCGACCAGTCGGCCCGCTTGATGAGCTGGCCGAAGACGGTCTCGCGCAGTTCCTCAGGAACCTTAACGTAGGCGCCGATCAGCTCTTCACCGGCCTGTACGTCTTCGGTGGCGCCGAGCGTTTCAACGATGCGTTTCTGCAGCGCGGGTGAAGCCGAGGATCCAAGCAGCTTTGTCACCTGGGGCAGAATCTGAGGGTCCATCTTCCGCACGCCTAACAGGCTGACGACCACTTGGCCCAATTGGTCATCACCGGGCCCGCTAGCGCTCAGCCTGGTCAGGAGTTGGCCGGTCACGGTCCTGACCTCCGCCGCCAGCGAGCCGCCCTGGTCCCAACGCGCAAGGAGCGGGAGCGTCGCTCCGGACAGCCCGGGGTGCGCTGACGCGAGGAGCGCCTTGAATGCGGACTGTAAATCCGCGCTCCACGCAGGAATGACGTCCGCTTTGAGGTTGGCCGCCAGGCTTTCCAGGGCCACCAGTTTGAGGCCGTCTGTGCTGCTTGGCTCGCGGGCCACCAACGCAACGAGGCCGGCCGCCAGCGCGGCGTCCTGCTGGTTGGCGAGCAGACGCGCAACGTGCGACACCAACGGCGCCAGGAACGCCGGCTCTTTGGCATGGAAAGCGAGATCAACGAACGGCAGCGGCGCCTTCGCAGCCACGCCAAGGGCAGCCGACTCGAGGTACTTGTCTTTTAACGATGGCCAGGCGGATACAACCGCCGCGGCAATTTCCGGTGTGGGATCACACGTGCCGAGAGCGATGAGCGCCTGGAGTCTCACCCGCGGGTCCGAGTCGTCCAGTTGCGCCTGGATGACTTTGCGTTCGGCGTCCGTGGGAGCGGTCCCCCGTTCGCTGACCAGACGCAGGGCATTCCGGAGAACGACGCCATCACTGGCTTTCAAGGCGGCGAGCCGGACCGAATCGTCCAGCTTGCCGAGGTTGTTGAGCGTCCAAAGCGCGTTGATGCGGGCATACGGAGTCGATGAGGCGGATTGGACCGTTTTGGCCAGAGCCGGCACGACTTTGATTCCCGGGCCTTCATTCAACAAACGTTGTGCCGTGCCGCGAACCCAACCGTTTGGGTGTTCGAGTGCTTTTACCAGATTGGCCGGCTTCTTCTCCTCGAGCTTCACCGGCGGGAGCTTGTCCGCCCGCTTGTGCTGGACGCGCCAGATGCGGCCGAAATGGTGGTCGCGATCGGGGCGTGTCGCGGCGTTGTGCGCGCCGTGGGCCGGCCCCCGAGTGTCGTTGTGAATCGCCGCCTGGTTGTAGAAGTCCACGACGTACAGCGCGCCGTCGGGTCCGACTCGGGCGTGGATGGGCCGGAACCAGAGGTCGCTGCCGGCGATGAACTCGCTCTCCTCGCGGCCGGGTTCCTTGCCGGCGACATAGGTGGCGCCCAGTGGCTTGAGCCAGTCGTTGTGAACAAGGCTCACGGTGGGTTCGGACAGAAAATGCGTGCCGTTGTAAAACGACGGCCAGGCGCCTCCGTTATAGATGCACGAACCCGCGGCGGCAGTGAACATGCCCACCCAGTCGATTTGGACATAAGGCGGACGAGTGTGATGCACCGCCGGAAAGACCTTCTGATGGTCCGGGAGCACGGCCGAGGCGCGCAACCCTCCCACATTGCCGCGCGCCAGAATTTTCTCCGGCATCACGATGTGAAGGAGGTGCTCGCCGCAGGTCGCCGTCGTGTAGAACATCTCGCCATCCGGCCCGAAATCGAAGCCCCAGGTGTTGCAGCTTCCCGAAGCCACCTGTTCCAGCGCGCTGCCATCCGGCCGAAAACGAATGATGCCCGCCGTGACGCGGCCGAAGTCCTTGGAGCCGTCGCCCGACTTCGGTTGGCCGGCGCTGTAC